>Ga0070682_100000030_pt1 | contig 182768 bp, 174 predicted proteins | sample KBSC63LmetaG_FD_64668 | JGI IMG/M metagenome (GOLD analysis project Ga0070682, IMG submission 64668) | Corn rhizosphere microbial communities from Kellogg Biological Station, Michigan, USA - KBS C6-3L metaG | ecosystem: Host-associated > Plants > Roots > Rhizosphere | place: USA: Michigan...
ACGCATCGCTCCCGATCGCGATGTTCGACTCGGGGGTCGGCGGGCTCACGGTCCTGCACGAGTGCCTGGTCTCGTTGCCCGAGGAGGACTTCGTCTACCTCGGGGACACCGCCTGGTTCCCGTACGGCACGAAGGACCCCGCTGAGTTGCGGGCGCGGATTCGCACGATCGCAGAGACGCTCCTAGGTGGCCGAGCCAAGCTGCTGGTGATCGCCTGCAACACGGCGACGGCGATCGGCGAGGACGTGGCGAAAGAGGTCGCGGGCGAGCACGGGGTGGAGGTCGTGCCGGTGGTCGAGCCGCAGGCGGAGATCGCCGCCGCGATCACCGACAGCGGCAAGGTCGGCGTGCTGGCGACGCCGAACACGGTCGCCAGCGGGTCCTACCGCCGCGCGCTCGAAGGGCAGGGCCGCGCGCTCGAGGTGACCGAAGTCGAGGCGCCGGAGCTGGCGCCGTTCATCCAGGATGGCTCTCCCTTCGACGACGGCGTGCTCGAGATGGCCCGCGCCTACTGCGCGCCGTTGAAGCGGGCCGAGGTGGACACGCTGATCCTCGGCTGCACCCATTACCCGCTGGTGGCGCCGATGCTGCAGCGCATTCTCGGTCGCGACGTTCGCCTGGTCAGCGGTGGCCATGCGGTTGCCGCCGCGGTGCAGCGCACCTTGGTCCGTCGGGACCTGGCCCGCGACCGCGACGGCGAGGGTGAGTACCGCTTTCTCTGCACCGGCGACGCCGCCTCCTTCCAGGAGCTGGGCACGCGCTTCCTGCAGATGCCCCTGGGCGAGATCGAGCGCATTTCACTTAAGTTTTCTTGATTAAACCGTCGCGGACTGCTATTCATATCTCCTCGCAGCCGAGGAGAAGAGTGAATCCAGTCAAGGGCATAGGTGGTGACCGCGGCAATTTGGCTGCTCGCGCGGCCGGGATATGCGTGCTCGCCCTGCTCGCACTGGTCGCTTTTGGCACCGCGTCCGCGTCGGCGACGAAATTGTGCAAAGCGGCCGAAACCCCCGAATGCCTGGTCGCGAAAACCTACGGAATCGGGACGAAATTCCAGCTCGACGTCGTCAACGAATCTTCGGTCCGCTTCGTGCTCAGCAGCGGCGACCTCACCTGCAAAGAATCCAAATTCGAGCTCCTGCTCGCAGAAGCCGGAACCCCACTGAAAACCAAAATCTCGAGCATGGTCTTCTCCAGTTGCGTTCAGGGCAAAACGACCTGCGCGGTGGAAACGCGCAACCAGCCGCTGCTGGCCAATATCTACAAATTCAGCGAACTCGCCTACTACGGGCGTGTCGACTTCGTACCGAGGGAAGGTGCGAACCCGAGCTGGAAACTCAGCTGCACCGGGGGCCTTGACTGCATCTACGGCAGCAAAGCGATCGAAGGGGCTGTGATCTCCGGCCTGACGCCCCTGTTCAAGATCGAAGAAAAGCCACTCGAACTCGAACAGGGGGCAGGCTGCCCCAAAGAAACGAAGATCGTGGTGGGCTACGACTTCGACGTCAGCCCGATCTACGTCACCGGTTGATCGTCTCCGTCCGGCCCGAGGATCGACCGGTCGACGGCGCCGCAACAGTCGCGACGACTACCCTCTAGCCGATGAGCGTTCTCGAGCAGGTGCAGGCCGACGTGCGGACCGCGATGAAGGCGGGCGACCGCGAGCGCGCGGGCGCCCTGCGGATGGTCGTCGACGCCCTGCAGAAGGAGGCCAAGCTCGGCGACGGCGACGAGGTCGCGGTGCTGCAGCGCGAGCGCAAGAAGCGCGCCGAGGCCGCCGATGCCTACGCCGAGGCGGGGCGCGACGAGCAGGCCGGGGCCGAGCGCTTCGAGGCGGAGCTGATCGAGGCATACCTGCCGCAGCAGCTCTCCGACGAGGAGCTGACCGAGCTGGTCGATGCCGCGGTCAGCGAGACTGGCGCCAGCGAGCAAAAGCAGATGGGCCAGGTGATGTCGGCGCTGATGCCGAAGCTGGGCGGCCGGGCCGATGGCAAGCGGGTCAGCGCGGCGGTGCGTGAGCGGCTTGGCGCGTAGGCAGCTGACCCTCGACAACACGGTCGCCGCCGAGCTGGCGGGCTCCGAGGACGCGGTGCTGCGTGAGCTGCGCGGACACCTCGACTGCGACTTTCACCTGCGCGGCAACGTGCTCACCCTCGACGGCGAACCGGACGACGTGCAGATGGCGGCGACGGTGGTCGACGAGCTGGTCGAGCTGATCGAGCAGGGGCACGAGGTGGCGCCGGGCACGATTGAAGCCGTCACCGGTGCGCTCGATGCGGACGAGAGCCCAGCGGAGATCCTCGAGGACGTGGTCTGGCGGCACCGCAACACCAAGGTGGCGCCGAAGACGCTCAACCAAAAGCGCTACGTCGACGCGATCCGCGACCAGACGATCACCTTCGGCGTCGGCCCGGCCGGTACCGGCAAGACCTTTCTCGCCGTGGCGATGGCTGCCGCGGCGCTGGCCGAACGCCAGGTGCAGCGGATCATCCTCACCCGCCCCGCGGTCGAGGCCGGCGAGCGGCTCGGCTTCCTGCCGGGTGACATCCAGGCCAAGGTCGATCCCTACCTGCGGCCGCTCTTCGACGCCCTCTTCGACATGCTTGATCCCGACCGGGTCAACGGCTATTTCGAGCGCGGCGTGATCGAGGTGGCGCCGCTCGCCTTCATGCGCGGCCGCACCCTCAATGACTCCTTCGTGATCCTCGACGAGGCGCAGAACACCAGCCCCGAGCAGATGAAGATGTTCCTTACCCGGCTCGGCTTCAACTCGCGCATGGTGGTGACAGGGGACGTGACTCAGATCGACCTGCCGACCGACCAGCGCTCCGGCCTGGTCGTCGTCCGCGAGATCCTCGACAACGTCAAGGACATCGGCTTCATCAACTTCGGCGGCGAGGACGTGGTCCGCCACAAGCTGGTCCAGCGCATCGTCGCCGCCTACGACGAACACGGTAGCCGCGAGCGCGCCGCGCGGGCGGAACACGGGCCGACCCCGCGCTCTTGAGCCTTGACCTCGACGACGTGCCGGCGGAGCTGCGCGAACCGGTTGCCGCTGCCCTCGCCGGAGCGGGTGTGACGGATGGGCATCTCGCGGTCGAGCTGGTCGATGCCGCGCGCATCCAGGAACTGAATCGTGAGCATCGTCAAAAGGACGCGCCCACCGACGTGCTCGCCTTCCCGGTCGACGGAACGGCGCCCATCGCCGGTCCCCGCGAGCTGGGGGACGTCGCGATCTGTCCCGAGCACTGCAGCGACGTGACCGAGGCGGCCGTGCACGGCGTTCTCCATCTCTGCGACTACGACCACGAGACCGACGATGGCGAGATGCTGGCGCTGCAGGCGCGGGTCATCGCGGGATTGCAATGAGTCGGTCCGGTTTTATCGGGCTCGCCGGGCGCCCCAACGTCGGCAAGTCGACGCTGGTCAACGCGATCGTCGGCAGCCACGTGGCGATCGTCTCGATGCGGCCACAGACGACCAGGCGGGCGATCCGCGGCATCCACACCGACGTCGCCGCCGAGCGTCAGCTCGTCCTCGTCGACCTGCCCGGCGTGCAGCGTCCCCGCGATGTCCTCACCGAGCGGATGCAGAAGCGGGTCGAGCGCGAGCTCGCCGATTCCGACCTGGCCCTGATCGTGATCAACGGTGAGGAGGGGGTTGGGCCGGGCGACCGCTTCATCGCTCGTGCCCTGATCGGAACCGGCACCAAGCTGCCGACGATCTGCGCCGTCAACAAGGTCGACCGTCTCGGTCCCAACGAGCTGGTGCCGGTGCTGGCTGCCGCGGCCGAGCTCGATGGCGTTGACGAGGTATTCCCGATCAGCGCCCGCAGTGGCGAAGGGCTCGCGGTCCTGATCGAGCGGTTGTGCGAGTTGATGCCCGAGGGTCCTTATCTCTATCCACCGCAGGACCACAGCGACCAGTCGAGCGAGCTGCTGCTGGCCGAGCTGATCCGCGAGCAGGTGCTCAACCGCACCCGCGAGGAGATCCCCCACTCGGTCGAGGTCAAGGTGAAAGAGGTGGACGAGCGCAACGACGGCCTGGTCACTGTCACCGCCGAGATCTGGGCCGAGACCGCCTCGCAGAAGGGCATCCTGATCGGCAAGAGCGGCAAGAAGATCGGCGAGATCGGGACCGCCGCCCGCAGCTCACTCGAGGCCGAGCTCGGTGCCAAGGTCCACCTCGATCTCCAGGTCCGGGTTCGCAGCCATTGGCGCCGCGACGACGACCTGCTCGACCGCCTCGGCATCGAATGACCAAGAGCCCGCTGGAGGTGCAACGTTTTTCGGCCCCCTGAAAGCCGTAAAGCGTTGCACCGCTTTGTCCCGCCCCACGCTCAAATTAGGCGCAACGTGTTGCGGCTCGCAGGGACCGGAAAACGTTGCACCTGGGTTGGCTGACTACGATTGGCCGATGTTCGAGCAGCTGAAGTTCGACCAGCGGGGGATGGTGCCCATCGTGGCGCAGGATGCGACCACCGGCGAGGTGCTGACGCTTGCTTACGCGAACGAGGAGTCGTTGCGGTTGACGGTCGAGACCGGGGAGCTGCACTTCTACAGCCGCTCACGGGAGGAGATCTGGCGTAAGGGGGAAACGTCGGGGAACGTGTTGAAGCTGCGGCAGCTGCGCTACGACTGCGATGGGGACGCTCTCGTTGCCCTGGTCGAGCCGACCGGGCCGGCCTGTCACACCGGTGAGCGCAGTTGCTTCTATCGCGAGCTGGGTGGATCGGCTGGGACGGAGGCTGACGCGCCGGCGGCGCCCGGAGAGCCTGCGCCGGTCGTCCACGAGGCGCTGGCGACGCTGGAGCGGACCCTGCACAGCCGCGCCGACGAGCGGCCCGAGGGCAGCTACACGGTTGAGCTGCTCGATAACCCGAAGTTGATCGGCGAGAAGGTCGAGGAGGAGGCCGAGGAGGTCGTCCGCGCCGCCCGCGAGGAGAGCGACACGCGCGTCGCCGAAGAGGCCGCCGACCTGCTCTACCACCTGGCCGTGCTGATGGCCTCGCGCAAGGTCCCGCAGGCCGCCGCGATGGAAGTGCTCAATGGCCGTCGCGGCTGACTCTGAGCTGCGGCTCGAGCCGAGCCTCGAGCAGGCGCGGGAGCTTGCCGAGCAGGGCAACGTGGTGCCGATCTGCGCCCGCTTCCTCGACGACTGCGAGACCCCTGTCTCGGCCTTTCTCAAGCTGAGGGCGGGAGAGCCAGAGGGGGCGCCCTGCTTCTTGCTCGAGTCTGCCGAGCAGGGCCAGGTCGGCCGCTACTCCTTCGTCGGCTTCCGCCCCCGCTCGGTGCTGCGCTGGAGCGACGGAGTGCTCTCGGAGTCCGGCGCGGGGGAGCGCGAAGTGACCGATCCCTATGCCGCGGTCGCCGAGCACCTCGCCCGTTACCGGCCCGCGCCGGTCGAGGGCCTGCCGCCCTTCAGCGGCGGCGCGGTCGGTTTCTTCGGCTACGACCTGGTGCGCACGGTCGAGCCGCTGGGCGAACCCAACCCGGACTCGCTGGGGCTGCCGGACATGGCGCTGATGGTCACCGACCTGCTGCTCGTCTTCGACCACCTGCGCCACGAGCTGACGGTCATGGCCTGCGCCTTCGCCGATGACGAGGGTGGCATCGATGCCGCCTACGAGCGCGCCGCCGCTGAGATCGGCGAGGCGCGGCGGCGCCTGCGCGGAGCGGTGCCGGCGCCCGAGCACCCCGTCGTCGCCGCGGCCCCCGAGTTCAGGTCGAACATGGAGCGCGAGGAGTTCGAAGCAGCGGTCGAGCGGATCGTCGAGTACGTCCACGCCGGCGACGCCTTTCAGGTCGTCCCCTCGCAGCGCTTCTCGGCGCCCGCCCCGGTCGAGGCCTTTTCGATCTACCGCGGCCTGCGGGCAGTCAACCCCTCGCCCTATATGTACTTCCTCGAGTTCGGCGACTTCCAGATCGCCGGTGCCTCGCCCGAGCCGCTGGTCAAAGTCTCCGGGCGCCGGGTCGAGACGCGGCCGATCGCCGGCACTTACCCGCGTGGCTCCGACGAGGAGGAGGACCGCCGCCTCGCCGAGCGCCTCGTCAACGACCCCAAGGAGCGGGCCGAGCACGTGATGCTGGTCGACCTCGGCCGTAACGATCTCGGCCGCGTCTGCGAGTACGGCTCGGTCTCGGTCGACGAGCTGATGGTGGTCGAGACCTACTCGCACGTGCTGCACATCGTCAGCCAGGTCTCCGGGACCCTGCGCGAGGAGGTGGGGGCGATGGACGTGCTGCGCTCGGCCCTTCCCGCCGGCACGCTCTCCGGCGCGCCCAAGGTGCGGGCGATGCAGATCATCGACGAGCTGGAGAAGGTCAAGCGCTGCTCCTACGGCGGCGCGATCGGCTACCTCTCCTGGAACGGCGACCTCGACACCGCGATCCACATCCGCACCGTCGTCGTCAAGGACGGCCAGATTCACGTGCAGGCGGGCGGCGGCACCGTCGCCGACGCCAAGCCCGCCTACGAGTACAACGAGTCGGTCAACAAGGCCCGGGCGGTCTTCCGCGCCGTCGAGCTGGCCTGCGAACAGCCAGACTGGAGCTGATCGTGCGCGTGCTCGTGATCGACAACTACGACTCCTTCACCTACAACCTGGTCCAGTACCTGGGTGAGCTCGGCGCAGAGATCGAGGTGGTGCGCAACGACAAGGCGACGGTCGATCAGCTACTCGAGCGCGATGCCGAGCGCCTCGTTGTCTCGCCGGGCCCGTGCACCCCGGCCGAGGCCGGGATCTCCAAAGAGGCGATCCGCCGCTTCGCCGAGGCCGGCACGCCGGTGCTCGGCGTCTGCCTCGGCCACCAATCGCTGGTCGAGGCCTTCGGCGGCCGCACCGTGCAGGGTGAGCCGATCCACGGCAAGGACGCCGAGATCGAGCACGACGGGCGCACGATCTTCGCCGGCCTGCCGAGCCCGTTCGTCGCCGGCCGCTACCACTCGCTGGTGGCGGATCCGGACCTGCCCGACGTGCTCGAGACGAGCGCCCGGCTCGGCGACGTGGTGATGGGCGCCCGCCACCGCGAGCTGCCGGCCGAGGGCGTCCAGTTCCACCCCGAGTCAGTGCTGACCCCCCAGGGAAAGCACCTGCTCGCCAACTTCCTCGGGGACGGCCGGTGAGCAACGAGATCGTCGCCCGCGCGATCGACGCGGTTTGCGCTGGCGATCACCTCACCGCCGACCACGCCGGAGCCGTGCTCGCGGAGATCATGGAGGGCCGAAGCGGGGAGGTGCAGACCGGAGCCTTCCTGATCGCGCTGCGGGCAAAGGGGGAGACCGTGCCCGAGCTGGTCGGCCTGGCGCGCACGATGCGCTCGCTGGCGACGCCGGTCGCCACCGCCCGCACCGACCTCGTCGACACGGCGGGGACCGGCGGTGGCCCCTCGACCTTCAACGTCTCGACCACGGCAGCCCTGATCGCGGCGGCGGCGGGCTGCGCGGTCGCCAAGCACGGCAATCGCTCCTACACGAGCAAGTCCGGCTCGGCGGACCTGCTCGAGGCACTCGGCGTCAATATCGAGCTCACGCCGGAGCAGGTGGGCCGCTGCATCGACGAGGTCGGCTTCGGCTTCATGTTCGCGCCGCGGCATCACAAGGCGATGGCCCACGTGGTGCCGGTGCGCAAGGCGCTCGCGGTGCGCACGATCTTCAACTTCCTCGGCTCGCTGACCAACCCGGCGGGGGCACAGCGGCAGCTGCTCGGCGTCTCCGACCGCCATTACCAGGAGACGATCGCCGAGGCGCTGGTCGGCCTCGGCAGCGAGCGAGCGATGGTGGTCTCCGCCGAGGACGGCCTCGACGAGCTCTCGATCTCGGCTCGCACCCGGGTGATCGAGGTCAACGACGGCCGCACCGAAGAGCACTACGTTGAGCCCGGCGATCTCGGCTTGGCGACGGCCGAGCTGGAGGAAGTGGCAGGGGGGACGCCGGAGCAGAACGCCGCCGCTTCGCGTGCTGTGCTCGCCGGCGAGCAGGGTCCGCGGCGCGACCTCGTCCTGATCAACGCCGGCGCCGCGATCTACGTCGGAGGCGCCGCCGAGACCCTGGCTGCAGGGGTGGAGAAGGCCGCGGCGACGATCGATGCCGGTGCGGCAGCCGAGTTGCTCGGCCGGCTGATCGAGGCGACAAGCTCCGCCGCCGTCTAGGCTTGGCCAGTCAAGTGGCAATGATCGAGCAGCTGATCTCGGTAGCACGGGAAGGGGTGCACAAGCGCCGCGACCAGGTCCCCCAGGCGGACCTCGAGTCACGCCTGTCCGCACGCGGTGAGGACCGGCCCTTCAGCGAGGCGCTGGTGCGCCCCGGCCTCTCGGTGATCGCCGAGTTCAAGCGGCGCTCGCCCAGCGCCGGCGACATCGTCGCTGCCGCTGACGTGACCGAGCAGGTGCAGGCCTATGAGCGCGGTGGCGCCGCGGCGCTCTCGGTGCTCACCGACGAGCGCCACTTCGGCGGCTCCCTGGACGACCTGCGGGCAGCGATGGCGGCCTGCGATCTGCCGATCCTGCGCAAGGACTTCATCGTCGACCCCTACCAGCTCTATGAGGCGGCGGTAAACGGTGCCGACGCAGTGTTGCTGATCGTTCGTGCACTCGACGATCGCGAGCTGCGCGAGATGTACGAGCTGGCGCGTGGGCTCGACCTCGACTGCCTGGTCGAGGTCCATGATGGCGAGGAGCTGCAGCGCGCCCTCGAGCTCGACGCCGACGTGATCGGGATCAATAACCGCGACCTGGACGCCGGCACGGTCGATGTCTCGACCACCTATGAGCTGATCACCGATGTGCCGGCCGGCAAGACGGTCGTCGCCGAGAGCGGTATCTCCTCACGCGAGGAGCTGGAAGAGCTCGACCGGGTCGGAGTCGACGCTGTGCTGATCGGCGGCGCCTTGATGACCGCCGCGGACCCCGAGGCAAAGGCCCGCGAGCTGACCGGCGCCGATGACGCCACCCGCGAGCACCGCCTGCCCTGACCGCGGCAGAATTTAAGTTCAGCTTGCGGCTCGTTTAGACGACGCTGAGAGAGGCTTCCTACAGTGCCCCCAATGCGTCGCTTCTTTCGCACATCGTTTGGCTCGGCACTGCTCGGCGGCGCCGTGGTTGCGGTTCTGGGCGCGATTGCCATCGCCACCGGTTTGCTCGATACCGGTGACCACACCACGACTACTATCACGGCGCCGCTCAGCAGCGCTCCTGTCGCCAACACCGAAAGCAGTGACGGCGACGCCAACACGGTCAACGAGATCTACCGCAACGACGGACCGGGAGTTGCCTTCATCGAATCGACCGAGCCGGCCGAAGAATCTTCTTCGCCGTTCAACCCGTTCGGTGAAGAAGAATCGCGCGGCGGCGGAATCGCCACCGGCTCGGGCTTCCTGATCGACGACGAAGGCCACATCGTCACCAACAACCACGTGGTCGAAGGTGCGAGCAAGGTCGAGGTCAGGCTCGGCTCCTCGGACACCGAGCACGAGGCCGAAGTGGTCGGCACCGACCCGGCAACCGACGTCGCTCTGCTCAAGATCGACGTGCCCGCCGACCAGCAGCACCCGCTCGAGCTCGGTAACTCCGCCCAGGTGCAGGTCGGCGACTCGGTGGTCGCGATCGGCAACCCCTTCGGGCTCGACCGCACGGTGACCGCCGGCATCGTCTCCGCCCTGCAGCGCCAGATCCAGGCACCCAACGGCTTCTCGATCTCGCACGTGATCCAGACCGACGCCGCGATCAACCCCGGCAACTCCGGTGGTCCGCTGATCGACGCCGAAGGCAAGGTGATCGGGATCAACTCCCAGATCCAGACCGGCGGCGGCAGCGAGGGCAACGTCGGCATCGGCTTCGCTGTCCCGATCAACACCGCCCGCGAAGTCGTCGAACAGCTCGAAGAGCACGGCGAAGTCAAGCACGCCTACATCGGCATCAGCGGTGGCAGCATCACCCCGGCGCTGGCTAAAGCGCTGAAACTGCCGGTCGACAAAGGCATTCTCGTCAACGAAGTGGTCAAGGACAGCCCTGCCGACAAGGCCGGCATCGAAGGTGGCGATACCAACGCGACGATCGAAGGCGCCAAAGTCACGCTCGGTGGCGACATCATCACCGAAGTCGATGGCAAGCCGGTTGAGTCGATGGAAGAAGTGATCGATGCCGTCAACGGGGCTGAGCCGGGTGATGAGATGGACCTGACCCTGCTGCGTGGCGACAATGAGACCAAGCGGGTCACGGTCACGCTCGGGGTGCGGCCGAAGTCAGCGGAATAGGGCGCAGGCCGGCAGAACACCGAGTAGCGCTTCTCAAAACGCTCGGCGGGAGCCTCGCTGGAGTGTTTTGAGAAGCGCTACTCGGCGTTCTGCTGATCCGCGCGAGATTGCCGCGCTGGCTGCTCCCGTACCCTGAGGCGTATGCGCGTGAAGATCTGTGGGATCACGAACCTGGATGACGCCGCCGAGGCGGTCTTGCTGGGGGCCTGGGCGATTGGGTTGATCCATTACGAGAAGAGTCCTCGGGCCTGTCCTGCTGACGAAGCGGCTGCCATTTGTGCTGCTTACCGGCGCAAGTGCGAGGTGGTTGGGGTCTTTGTCAATCCGGAGTTGGAGGAAGTCGCCAAGGCGGTTGAGGGGGCCGGGCTGACGATGGTGCAGCTGAACGGGGCCGAGGGGCCGCAGTTCTGCGCCGAGGTGGCGCGGCGCACGGGGGTGAAGGTGATCAAGGCGATCCACGTCGCCAGTGGTGCTGAGGTGCACGGGGCGGAGGCCTTCCGGACCGATTTCCACCTCTTCGACCGGCGTGGCAAGGGTCTCTGGGGCGGGACCGGCGAAAGCTTTGACTGGGAGCTGTTGCGCCAGCATCGTTCCGAGATTCCGGCGATCGTCGCCGGTGGTCTGCGGCCCGAGAACGTCGCCGCAGCGATCGCGGTTACCCATCCTTACGCGGTCGACGTGGCCAGCGGGATCGAGGCGGAGCCGGGGCGCAAGGATCACGCCGCGATGGCTGCCTTCTTCGAGGCGGCCAAGGGCGCTAGCGTCACCCCCGCATGAGTGCGGTCGAGGAGCGATTTGGGCCCTATGGGGGGCGCTACGTACCGGAGACGCTGATTGCGGCGCTCGACGAGCTGAGCGCCGCCTGGAGTGAGGCCCGGGTCGATCCCGCCTTCAACGAGAGGCTTCGCCTGCTGCATCGCGACTTCATCGGTCGCCCGACGCCGCTTTACCTCGCCGATCGTCTCTCGGCAAAGGCCGGCCGCCGGGTCTACCTCAAGCGCGAGGACCTCGCCCACACCGGCGCCCACAAGATCAACAACGCGATCGGCCAGGCGCTGCTCGCCGAGCGCATGGGCAAGCCGCGCGTGATCGCCGAGACCGGCGCCGGTCAACACGGTGTCGCCACCGCCACCGCCTGTGCCCTGCTCGGCCTCGAGTGCGTCGTCTACATGGGCTCGGAGGACATTCGCCGCCAGCGTCCCAACGTCGAGCGGATGGGCCTGCTCGGCGCCGAGGTCGTCCCGGTCGAGGCCGGGGCACGGACGCTGAAGGAGGCCAGCAGCGCGGCGATCCGCGATTGGGTGGCGGAGGTCGAGACGACCCACTACGTAATCGGCTCCGCCGTCGGTCCGGCGCCATACCCGGCGCTCGTCCGCGACCTGCAGCGCGTGATCGGCGACGAGGCGCGCGAGCAGACGCTGGCGGCCGAGGGCGCTCTGCCGGCTCGCGTGATCGCCTGCGTCGGCGGCGGCTCCAACTCGATCGGCATCTTCACCCCATTCATCGATGACTCAGAGGTTGAGCTGATCGGCGTCGAGGCGGCGGGGGAAGGGGTCGACACCGACCGCCACGGCGCCTCGCTGGGCAAGGGCAGTACCGGCGTCTTGCACGGGTCACTCTCTTCTGTTCTAGCCGACGAGGAGGGGCAGATTATCGAGGCGCACTCGATATCGGCCGGTCTTGATTACCCCGGTGTCGGTCCCCAACACGCTCATCTCCGCGACACCGGGCGGGCAAGCTACTTTGCGGTCACCGACGCGCAGGCGCTCAATGCCTTCTCCACGCTTACGCGCCTGGAGGGGATCATCCCGGCGCTCGAGTCGTCGCACGCGATCGCCTGGTTCCTGGAGAACGGTGGAAGCGGCGACGAATACGACGTGATCTGCCTCAGCGGGCGGGGGGACAAGGATCTGGCGGAGGTTCTGGAGTGGACCGGCGCGAAGGGAACCAGGGGGTGACTCGCCAGATCAGCCCCACGGCTTCACGGGGTTCGGAGCGGATCGCGGCGGCGTTCCGGGCCGCGAAAGCCGAAAGTCGAGCGGCGCTGATGCCGTACATGATGGCCGGCTATCCCGACCGGGAGACGGCGCTCGCGGTTGCTGAGGCTTATGCCGAGTCGGCTGACCTGGTCGAGCTTGGGGTGCCCTTCTCAGATCCGCTTGCGGATGGGCCGACGATTCATGCGGCGGGGACCGCGGCGCTCGAGGCCGGGACGACACTGGAGACGGCGATGGAGGTTTGTGAGGCGATCTCGGAGCGGGTGCCGGTTGTCTTCATGGTCTACTCGAACATGGTGCTGGCGCATGGTGGGGTGAAGGCGTTTGCCGAGCGGGTGCTTGCTGCTGGGGGGGCGGGAGCGATCGTGCCGGATCTGCCGCTGGAGGAAGCCGAGCCGGTGCGGGAGGCCTTTGCCGCTGTTGGCCTGGCTTTGGTGCCGCTGGTGGCGCCGACTACGCCGGTAGAGCGGCGGGCGCGGATCTGCGCCGTCGCACAGGGGTTCGTCTACGTCGTCTCGACCGTGGGGACCACCGGCGAGCGCGACGAGTTGCCGGCCGAGCTGAGCGATCTGGTCCTGGCGACGAAGGCCGAGGCGGAGGTCCCGGTTGCGGTTGGCTTCGGCATCGGCACCCCGGACCAGGCCGCCGAAGTCGGCGAGGTTGCCGACGGCGTCATCGTCGGTAGCCGGTTGGTCCGCGCCGCTGGCGAGGCGGGGGGGCCGGCCGCCGCTGGCGAGTCGGTCGGCAGCTTCCTGCGCGAGACGCGCACCGCCCTCGCGAGCTGAGACCGCAACCGCCTGAATGGATAGGATGCCGGCCGCATGGGAATGGTGATCACACTTTTTCTCGCTCTCGCGACCACGACTGTCGGCTACGCCGTGTTCGGCCAGGGTGGCGGCGTCGCCGGCCTGATCTTCTTCGGCATCCTGATCATCGGCGCTTCGATCCGAGTCCTGCGACCGAGTTAGCGGCGCATATCGGCGTCCTCGGTTCGCTCGCGTGCGGAGCACGCCACGCTCCCTGCGTTCACGATCTGCTTGGCTAACCCGCCCGCACGGCCGTTACCTGTAGGTACTCGGGTTCGATCACGAAGGCACGGTCAGCGGCCGTGTTGCACTTCTCCAGCTGCTCCCGCAGGTCCTCCTCCAAGGCGGCTTCCCCCTCTGGTCCGACCCGGTCGAAGGCCAACTTGATCGGGCCGAAGTAGCTGCGGAAGATCTCCAGGTAGTGATCGATCGATCTGAACGCCTGACGTGACACCCTGCGCTCGAAGCGCAGATCAGTCACTCCGTCGCCGAAGAGCTCGCGCACGTGGTCCTCGGTCCCCCAGAGCACGGGCGGCGTGAACCCGGGCGGCGGCGGTACGTGTTTGGCGACGAGCGCGAAGAGCTGGCTGACGGGGCCATCGGGAACCCAGTTCGCCATGCCGATGCGCCCGCCGGGCGTGCAGACTCGCAGCAGCTCGGTGGCTGCCTGCTTTTGATCGGGAGCGAACATCGCGCCGAAGACGGAGGCGACGACATTGAACTCGCCATCGGCGAAAGGCAGCTCGGCCGCATCGCCCTCGACAAACTCGATGTCGAGGCGCTCGGCGGCGGCGCGCTCACGGCCTCGTTCGAGCAGGGCGGGAACGAAGTCGACGCCGGTCACGCCACCCCACGATCGCCGCGCCGCGGCGATCGCCGCGTTGCCGCTGCCGCAAGCGACGTCGAGCACCCGCTCGCCGGGAACGACGTCGAGCGCTTCGACCAGTTCCTCGGAAACCATCATCACGACCGCTGCGACCACCGCAAAGTCGCCTTCCGACCAGGTCTTTCGTCCCGCCTCGCGTAGCGCTTGCATGTCCATTGCGTCGCTCATCTTGCTCCCCTCGCTTGCTCGACGAACTGCATCAAATTTCCGGCCTGGCAGACCAGGAATTTGATCCAGTTCAAGTTAGAGACGAACCTAGCGGCTGATCGCACATTCGTCACGGCTAATCTGGGGGCGATGCGGATCGGCGTGCTCACTGGCGGTGGAGATTGCCCCGGCCTGAATGCGGTGATCCGGGCGATCGTGCGCAAGGGGGTCGAACACAGCGGTCACGAGTTCGTCGGCTATCGCGATGGCTGGCGCGGACCGCTGGAGCGCGACAGCCGGCCCCTGGGCGTACCCGAGGTGCGGGGAATCCTGCCGCGCGGGGGAACGATTCTCGGCGCTTCGCGGACCAATCCCTTCAAGGAGGAGGGCGGACCGGAGCGCCTCGCCGGGAGCCTCGAGGCCGACGGAGTCGACGGCCTGATCGCGATCGGCGGCGAGGACACCCTCGGCGCCGCATCCCGCCTCTTCACCGAGCACGGGGTGCCAGTCGTCGGCGTGCCGAAGACGATCGACAACGATCTCGGCGCCACCGACTACACCTTCGGCTTTGACACCGCGGTCAACATCGCGATGGAGGCAATCGACCGCCTGCACACGACGGCGGACAGCCACCACCGGGTGCTGATCGTCGAGGTGATGGGTCGCCACGCCGGCTGGATTGCCTTTCACGCCGGCCTCGCCGGCGGCGCCAACGTGATCTTGATTCCGGAGTTGCCCTTCGATCTCGACCGCGTCTGCGAGTTCGTCGGCCGCCGCTTCGAGCACCAGTACGCGCCGATCCTCGTGGTCGCCGAGGGTGCCCAGCCGGTCGGCGGCATGCCCGAGACCAAAAACGAGAAGCTCGATCAATTTGGCCACGTGGCTTTGGGCGGCATCGCCCACTGGCTCGAGGGCGAGATCGAGCGGCGCACCGGCAAGGAGGCGCGGGCGACGGTGCTCGGGCACGTGCAGCGAGGTGGGACGCCGACGGCGTTCGACCGGGTGCTGGCGACCAGGTTCGGGCTGCACGCGATCGATGCTGCTGATGCGGGGGACTGGGGCAAGATGACGGCGCTGCGGGGCACGGATATCGAGCTGGTTGACCTGAGCGAGGCGACGGCGGAGTTGAAGACGGTGCCTGAGTCGTTGTACTCGGAGGCCGAGGTTTTCTTTGGCTAGGCAAAAGAGGGCCGGGTGACTCCTCCCAAAACGCGCGGCAGGAGCCGCGCTTGAGTGTTTTGAGAGGAGCCACCCGGCCCTCTTCCGTCTTGCGCAAGGCCAACGCCGCAGTTGGCTGGCGGACAGCGGCTGCGACAGTGGCCTGCATGCTCGTAGTCGCGGCTGGCTGCGGGTCGAGCACGGGGGTCTCCGAGGATGCGACCGTTACCGCTTACGTCGAAGCTCCGCTGTGCGCCGCGGCTAAGCAGGAGCTCGTGAGGCACGATGGCCATGCTGGTGATCTTCGAGTGCGAGCCGTCTGTCTCCCCAACCCGCGCGAAGCAAAGAAGCTCAGCCTCGCAACGCTTGGAGCCAACGCCCGCCAGGCCACCGAGGACTCGACCACGGTCGCCTACCTGGAAGCTCCCGACTCAAGGTCGGCCCGGTTCACCCACCCGATCCTGGAAACCGCCGAGGTCCCCTGGATCTCAGAGGATTCCGGCGCCGCGGCGATGACACGCCTGCTCAAGCTCCTCGAATCCGCGGATTCCGGTTCGCTGCGGGAGTCCCTTGGCAAGACCCTGAACGAGACCTGACCCGAGCCTTGTAAAGGGGTGCGGGACCCCCTCCCAAAACACTCCAGCGCGGCTCCTGCCGCGCGTTTTGGGAGGGGGTCCCGCACCCCTCCCAACGCTAGAGCAGGTCTCTTAGAGCCTCGTCCAAGTCTGGATGCTGGAACCGGTACCCGAGATCAAGAGCTCGTCTGGGCATGACCCGCTGCCCACCCCGCAGCACCTTGCCGAACTCTTTGCCATACATGAGGTCCACGGTGAGTCCCGGCACCGGCACCACGGCCGGCCTGCCGAGCGCTTTTCCGAGCGCCTTGGAGAAGACCTTGTTGGTCACCGGATGCGGCGCAGTCGCGTTGACGACCCCGCTCACCTTGTCGTTGTCGAGCGCCCAGAGAAGGATGCCGACCTCGTCGGCGACGTGGATCCAGGAGACGTATTGGTTGCCGCCGGCGAGCGGCCCGCCGACTCCCAGCTTGAAGGGGGTCAGCTGCGGGCCGAGGAAGCCGCCGTTGGGGTCGAGCACGTGGCCGGTGCGGACGATCGTCAGGCGCACGCCGGTCGGGTCGACCTCGTGCGCTGCCCGCTCCCACTCGCGTACGACTTCGGCGTCGAAGCCGTCGCCCGGCTCGGTCGACTCGTCGACGATCGCCTCGCCGCGGTCCCCGTAGTAGCCAATTGCCGACTGGCTGACCAGCACCCGCGGCTTGTGCTGCAGGGCCGAGATCGTGCCGATCAGGTTGTGGGTGCCGGTGCGGCGGCTCTCCATGATCCGCTCTTTTGCCTCGGCGGTCCAGCGCTGGTTGATCTTCTCGCCGAGCAGGTGGATGACGCCGTCGACGCCCTCGAAGGCTGCCTCCGGCGGTCGTTCCAGCATCGGCTCCCAGGGGTGCCAGGTGACGCTCGGGTTGGTGCTCCGTGCCCGGCCTGGGTCGCGGGTGAGGCCGACGACGGTGTCACCTCGAACCAGCAGCGAGTCGCAGAGCGCCGACCCGATGAAACCGCTGGCTCCGGTGACGAGGACCTTCACTGGGCTATGTGGCCTCCACCGTCGAGAAGGTGCCGGTCTCCTCGTTGAAGCGGGCGATCCCCTCGCGCTTTGCCTCCTCGACCACCGCTTCGGCCACCTTCGGCGCGACTTCGCGGTTGAAGACACTGGGGATGATGTAGTCCTCGGAAAGGTCTTCCTCGGAGACGGCCATCGCGATGCCCTTGGCGGCGGCGAGCTTCATCTCCTCGGTGATGCTGGGCGAGCCGGCGTCGAGGGCGCCGCGGAAGATGCCGGGAAAGGCGAGCACGTTGTTGATCTGGTTCGGGTAGTCCGAGCGCCCGGTCGCCATGATCCGCACGTAAGGAGCGGCGTCCTCGGGCATCACCTCGGGCGTTGGGTTGGCCATCGCGAAGACGATCGCGTCGTCGTTCATCTTGGCCAGCGACTTGGCCTCGATCAGCCCCGGGCCGGAAAGGCCGATAAAGAGATCCGCACCCTCGATCACCTCGTTGGGGCCGCCGGTCAGCTTGTCCGGGTTCGAGTTCTCCGCGTACCAGCGCTTGATCCCGCTCATCTCGCCCGATTCGTAGTCGGCGCGGGTGGTCGAGAGCGCGCCCTGGCGGTCGCAGCCGACGATATGGGTGACTCCCGAGGCGAGCATCATCTTGGTCACCGCTACCCCCGCGGCGCCCAGCCCTACCATCAGCACGCGCAGCTCCTCGATCGGCTTGCCGGTGATCTTCAGCGCGTTGAAGAGCGCCGCCATCGTCACGATCGCGGTGCCGTGCTGGTCGTCGTGGAAGACGGGGATGTCGAGCGTCTCCTTCAGCCGGTCCTCGATCTCGAAGCAGCGCGGGGCGGAGATGTCCTCGAGGTTGATGCCGCCGAAGGTCGGCGCAATCAATTCGACCGCCTTGATGATCTCCTCGGAATCCTGGGTATCGAGGCAGATCGGGAAGGCGTCGACCTGGGCGAACTCCTTGAACAGCATCGCCTTGCCCTCCATCACCGGCATCGCCGCCTCGGGGCCGATGTTGCCGAGCCCGAGCACGGCGCTGCCGTCGGAGACGACGGCGACCGTGTTCTTCTTGATCGTGTACTCGAAGGCCTTGCTGCGGTCGTCGTGGATGTCCTGGCAGACACGGGCGACTCCCGGCGTGTAGGCCATCGAGAGGTCATCGCGCGTCTTCAGCGGGTACTTGTTCTCGACCGAGATCTTGCCGCCGCGGTGCATCTGCATCGTGCGATCGACGTAGTCGAGCACGCGGGCGCCGCGGGTCGAGCCGATCCCGCGCAGGATCTTCTCCCAGTGCTCGCGGTCCTGGGCGTCGATCGTGAACTCGCGCACCCGCTTGCCCTCGCCGCCGGCCCCGGGTACGAGGTCGACGCCCTGCAGCTGCCCGCCCGCCTCGGCGATCTCCGCGGTCAGCTTGCCCAGGGGCTCCTGCCGCGCATCGAGCTCGACCCGGATCGTGACGCTGTATTGAGCACTGACTGCCATGGGCAGCTATCGAATCAGATTCAAGCCACCTGCCTAGGCATGGCCCCTGGAATTACTGAACGAAAGCCATCAGCGCCGTGCTGATCTCGTCGGCGCTCAAGGGCCCGAAGCGCAGGGTCCAAGCGCCGCCCAACTCCTGGCGAAATGAGTGACTCACCTCGCTGGCCTCAAGGGCGGGCTTGTGCTGTTCCGCTCGTTCGTAGCCACTGGCGCCTTGAAAGGTTGCATCGAGGCCATAGCGCCCATCGTCCATCGGCCAGATCGTCATCCGGTCCGGCACCGGCCCGGCTTGAGTGGGGAGGTTGGTCACGATTACTGGGTCGGCTAGGACTCGCCGTGACTTGAGGTCGGCAGTTCATCGGCCACCTTCCTTTGGCGATCTGACGCTCTGAAGCTTTTGAGCGGCGCTGGTCTCCGCTAAGTTTTGCGTGCGTGCCAACCCTCGCCAGCACCCCAGAAGAGCTTCTAGCCCGTACGCCGTACTTGATTTATGAGGATTCAACCTCGTTAGGACGATTCTCACGCGTGGCTGAGCGTGCCCTCGCCACGCATCGCAGGGCGAAGGCAGCGGCAGAGCAGATTGCAAAACAGACAAACACGCTGTTGGGGCCGTATGAGTCCGCGATGCGGAGCGAGTTGGTAGCTGAGAGCAATCGAATGGAGGGTTACAAATCTACGACTCCTGGGGTAAGAAAGCTCGTTCAACTCAAGGATGAGCTTCTGCATATCGAGGTTCAGAGCTTTTTGGAGTACGTTCGCGACGATCCTCGACTGCTTGAGGATTTGGGCCTCTACCGTGCTTATATGATTGCCGACGAGTGGGCGGGTTCAGAAAGCCGGCCGAGAGAGTTTGAGTTGCGTTCTCTTCACAGTCTTATCTTGGCTGACCATGCAGCGGCGGGTCGATACAAGGTTGCGCCCAACAAAATCGGAGGAAGCGCTCATGTTCCAGTTGCTCCTTGGGACGTGCCAAAGTCAATGGGCGAGCTTTGTGAGTGGTTTCGAACTGGATCGGGAGATCCAGTCCTGGATGCAGCCGTTGTGCATGCGTGGCTAACGCACATCCACCCCTTTGATGATGGTAATGGACGGATGGCTCGGCTTTTGGCGAATCTTGCGCTAGTACAGGTCAGCTTCCCTCCGCTGTTGCTTAGAAGTGGCTCTGACCGTGGGCAGTATCTGGACGCTCTCGCAGCATCCGATGAAGGAGACATTCTGCCTCTATACGATCTCTTTGCCAATTCCCTGCGTCGGATGGTTTTGGCCATGGAGAAGCCCAACTTCGTGCAGGCGAAGATTCGCGCGGAACTTATGGATACATCTGCCAAGCGCTACACGCTCTGGAAGGAGCTCCTCCGTAACCTACTTACTTCACTTGAACATAAGGTTGCGAGACCCCACCGGTGGGCGATTTCGGAGATGGGTATTCCAAGTGCGGAGGATTTCAGCGACTTTGAGGAAGGCGTAAGTGCGGGCAAACGGTGGCTGGCCAAGTTCAAGGATTCCAAGGGTGTTCCCCAATGGTTGCTTTGGGTGGGTTATCAAAGCGAAGAAATGAGTCACTTGCTAGGCGTTGAGGGACGTCCTCGAAGATGGCCATCAATTTTCTTCGCACATCGATCTACCAATCCTCAGAAGGTTCACCCGTGGACAACCATGTACCGTGCCGACGGCTCGGGAAGACCAAATGAGCTCACGGTCGTCCCCGGCACCCGGACGGCCATCGCATTGAAAGTGGAAGACCAATTGCTGGAAAAGGATTTGGTGGACGGGGCAGATTTTGTGGCGAAAACCCTTTGTCGGGATCTGCCCGCCGCCTAGGTCGGCCGTCTCTTCGCGGGATGCTGTGAGCCATCCGTGCATAGAGTTGGCGCCGATGGCGAAAAAGAAACTCGACGACCCGCAGCACGAGCTCTTCCTAATCGACGGCAACTCGCTCGCCTACCGGGCGTTCTTCGCCCTGCCGGAGTCGATCGGGACCAGCGATGGGCGGCCGACAAACGCGATTTACGGGCTCGCCTCGATGCTGGTCAAGGTGATCGACGAGCATGCGCCGGCCGGCGTGGTGGTCGCCTGGGACGCGGGGATGTCGGGGCGCGAGGTCACCTACGACCTCTACAAGGCGCAGCGCAAACCGCGACCCGACCTACTGCGCGAGCAGTGGCCGCACCTGATGCCGTTGGTCGAGGCCTTCGGCTACACCAACGTCAAGGTCGAGGGCTTCGAGGCCGACGATGTGATCGCCTCGCTGGCCCGCCAGGCGCGCGAGGAGGGCATCCCGGTGATGGTCGTCACCGGCGACCGCGACGCCTACCAGCTGGTCGGCGAGGGGGTGCGGGTGATGAGCACCTCGCGCGGGATCACCGAGACCAAGATCTACGACAGCGCGGCGGTCACTGAGCGCTACGGCGTGCCACCGGAGCTGATCACCGACCTGATGGGCCTGCGCGGCGATACCTCGGACAACATTCCCGGCGTTCCGGGGATCGGCGAGAAGACGGCGACCCAGCTGCTGCAGCAGTTCGGCACGCTGGAGAAAGTGCTGGCCGGCGTCGACGAGATCTCCGGCGCCAAGCGCAAGCAGAACCTGGTCGAGCACGCCGACGACGCCCGCATGTCAAAGCAACTGGCGACGCTGCAGTACGACATCGAGACCGGCGTTGACCTGCATGCGGCGATGTCCTCGCAGCCCGATCGCGGCGCCCTGCGCGACTTCATGCGCGAGTTCGAGCTGCGGGCGGTGCTCGAGCGCCTCGAAGAAGCACTGCCAGAGGGGGAGGCCGTACCGGGTCGCAGCGTCGAGACCGAGCTTGCGGTCGAGGCCGAGGAGGGCACGCCGGCCGATCTAGGCGCGGGGGAGGGGCCGGTCGCGCTGGCGATCGACGGCGATCGCTGGGCTGCCGCAGAGGACGAGCGCACCCTCACCGGTTCCTCGACCTTGGACGAGCTCGCCGTTGCGCTTCCCGGGCGCGGCCTCGTCGCCCACGACGTCAAGTCGCTCGGCGGTGGCCGCCACGGCCTGCTCGCCGCGGCGGCCCGCGAGGGCGCTGACTTGAACCTCGACCACGACACGATGCTTGCCGCCTACCTGCTCGAGCCGCAACGGCGCACTTACGAGTTGACCGAGCTGGCCGCCGACGCGGGCATCGGCCTTGCCGCCGACGCCATGCCGGCGCAGGACGAGGACGACGGCCAGCTCTCGCTCGACGGCGGTGGTGAGGCCGGCCTCGAGCCGGCCGAGGAAGCGCAACTGGTTGCCGCCCTCGCCGACGTGCAGCGCCCCCGCATCGAGGAGCTCGGCCTGGGGCACCTGCTGAGCGAGATCGAGTTGCCGCTGGTCCACGTCCTCGCCGCGATGGAACGCGAGGGGTTGAGGCTGAACGCTGAGCGCCTGGCCGAGGTTGGTGCCGGCTTCGGCGAGCGCATCGAGACGCTGCAGAAAGAGATCTTTGAGTTGGCCGAGGAGGAGTTCACGATCGGCTCGCCGCAGCAGGTCGGCCGCGTGCTCTTCGAGAAGCTCGGCCTGACCCGCAAGCGGCGGGGCAAAACCGGTTTCTCGACCGACGCTCGCGTCCTTGCCCAGATTCGCGACGAGCACCCGATCGTCGAGAAGATCGAGTCCTGGCGCGAGCTGACCAAGCTGAAGAACACCTACCTCGACTCGCTGCCGGACCTGATTGACCCCGGGACCGGCCGCGTCCACACCACCTTCAACCAGGCAGCGACGACTACAGGCCGTCTCTCCAGCACCAACCCCAACTTGCAGAACATCCCGATCCGCACCGAGATCGGTCGCCCGGTGCGGGCCTGCTTCGTCGCCGAGGAAGGCGCTCAACTGCTCTCGGCCGACTACAGCCAGGTTGAGCTGCGCGTGCTCGCTCACGTCGCCGACGAGGAGGTGCTGAAAGAGATCTTCCGCGCCGGCGACGACGTCCACGCGGCGACCGCGGCCGAGGTCTTCGACATTTCTCGAGACGACGTTGACGTCGGCCAGCGCTCGAAGGCGAAGATGGTCAACTTCGGCATCGTCTACGGCCTCACTGGCTTCGGCCTTGCCGACCGGCTCAACATCCCCCGCAAAGAGGGCGAGGAATTCGTCTCCCGCTACCTGGAGCGCTTTCCCGCTGTGCGCGCCTTCCGCGAGCAGGTAATCGAGCGGGCGCAGGAAGAGGGCTTTGTGACGACACTGTTGGGGCGCCGTCGCTCGATCCCCGAGCTGCGCTCCGGCAACCCCAACACCCGTCGCCTCGGCGAGCGGCTCGCCGTCAACACGGTGATCCAGGGCACCGCGGCCGACATCATCAAGATCGCGATGGTGCGCTGCCAGAACGCGCTGCATGAGGCCGGAACCAAGACCCGCCTCGTCCTGCAGATCCACGACGAGCTGCTCTTCGAGGGTCCGCCGGAGGAGATGAACGGCGCGGTCGAGCTGGTGCGGCGCGAGATGTGCGCCGCCTACCAGCTCGACCCACCGCTTGAGGTGGACGTCGGCGTCGGCGCGGACTGGCTCGACGCCAAGTAGCCGATCCCTCAGCCGGCCAGCTCGACCTCGCCAAAGGTCGCGATGCCGTGCTCGAGCTCCAGATCGGCCTCCTCGACCGTCGCGCCGACGATCAAGTCCGACGTGGTGCAGTTGGCGCCGGTGCCGTTGTCGTCGTGACCGCTCGGCCCGCGACCGGAGTGCGAGGAGCCGGGACCGGAGTTGTCCTCTCCATTGTTGCCTGGCCCCGAGTTGCCCTGGTCGTCCCCGACTGCGCCGCCGTTGTCGTCGCCCGGCTCTTCGCCATGGCCGCCGTTGTCATCCCCCGGCTCTTCGCCGTGACCGCTACGGTCGTCTCCTGGCTCTTCCTCGCCGTGGCGGGCGCGCACGGTGACGTCGGGCGAGTGCTCGTCCTCGCACTTAATCCTGGTCGAGTCGGTGACCAGCCCACTTACCGTGTCGCCACCGAAGAGGGAGATGGTGAGGCGCCCCGTGGGCGCGTCAAAGGAGGTGATCGTGCCGGCGTTCTCCTCGCCATCCGTCACCCCGTCGTCGTCGCTGTCGCGATCGCGTGGGTTGTCCCCAGCGAGAAACTCGGCGTGATTGCGCAGGTGGTCCCCATCCTGATCGCGCTGGGCCTGGTTGACCACGGTCGAGAGGTGGTGTCGCTTCTCCCAGCGGTCAGGGATGCGGTCGTGGTTGCCGTCCTCGGCCGCGGCAACTGCGGGCAGCGCGAGCATCGCAAGCGCACCGATCAAGGCGGCGGCAAGGGTCGTGATCCGGTGGGCGAGTCTCATGGTTCCTCCTGAATTTGGGGTTCCGTCTGCGTCGAGAACCCCTCGCCGCTGTGAGAATCACCCGAGTCGTCGAAATCCGGTTCGCTCCCGTCGCTTTCGTCCCCTGAGCCGGACCCTGACCCGTCACCGCCCGACCCAGAGCCGCTCGAGTCCGACTCATCGCCCGAACCCGAACCTGAACCCGAGCCGGAGCTCGAACCAGATCCGGACCCCGAGCCCGAGCTGCCTCCGGAGCCACCGTCATCACCCAACGAGCCGCTGCCCGAGCCCGACGATCCGCTTGAGCTTGGCGCGGAGTCGTGGCCGCCGCCATCGTCGCCCACGTGGGACCCCGACGGGCCCGCCCCGCCACCGCTGCTGTCGGCGTCGGACTCTGAGTGGCGCCGCTCGTGCTCGCTGGATCCGTGTCTCCCATCGTCATCGCCGCTTCCGCTGTGGTTGGAGCCATCGCCGGGGCCGCTGTGGTGGCGATGGTCGTCGGCTTCGCTTGAGCCATGACCGTGGTCATCGCCGGACTCGCCCCCGCCGCCGTTGCGCCCCGGCTGCGAGGAGGAGCCCTGCCCGCCCGAGTCGCCTCCGCCGCTCGCACCCGGGCTCGTCGCTTGTGTCGAGTCGTCGGCGATGACCTCACTGACTGCCGATTGCGTGGAGCGCTGCGGGTGGCGGTCGTGATCGACCGCTACGCCCGCACCCACCGCGCCGGCGACCAGGACCGTTGCCGCGGCCGCCTTCAGCGCAACCCCTGCGCCGGCGACGCCGCCAACCCCGGCGGCGCCCGCGGCAGTCTCAACCGCGGGGCTGGCGGCGGCGCCCGCCAGCAGCGCTTTCAAGAGCGGCAGCGGCAGCAGCATGCCGGCGGCATCGCGGAGCGAGCGCCGGGCCCGGTAGATCGCCTGCCTTGCGCCGCCGTCGCTGAGGCCCAGCGCACTGGCGATCTCCTCGTGACTGAGGCCTTCCAGCTCACGCATCACGATCGCCGCCCGCTGTGCCTCGGGAAGCGATTGCAGCCGGCGCATCAGGTCGGCCAGCTCTTCACGCCGCTCCAGCTCCTCGGCAGGGCTGGCGCCCGTGGCGATCACCTCGGCGAGCGCGGCGGCGGTGGGCGGGCTGTCACGCAGGTCGTTGAGGGCGGTATTGCGGACGATGCGGAAGAGCCAGGGCCGCAGCTCGACCTCTGCGCCGTCGCGGCGCAGAGCCAGCAAGGCCTTGGAGAAGGCGTCCTGGGTGACGTCCTCGGCCCGCCCGCCGACGATCGCCGCCGCGTAGCGGGTCAGCGGCTTGCCGTAGCGGCGCACGATCTCCTCAAAGGCGTTCTCGTAGCCCTCACGCACCAGCGTCACGAGACGACGGTCCGGCTGCGTGCGCAGGGCGGGGCCAAGGACGAAGCGGGCGGCGAATCCCTCGGCTGGTGGTGGCATCTGCGGTTCGATTCCCTTCGGCTTACTGATATGACAGCAGGGCGGTTCAACCAGCCGTGCCGTATCGATGCAACACGAGCCAGAGACGAAGATCACGCCAGCTCGCGGGCCCGCCGATGGATAAGGGTCTCGCTGTCTTCCTCACCGCGATCGCCGGCGGCCTGATCGCCCTGCAGGCACCGATCAACGCCGGCCTCGGGCGCTCGACCGGCAGCCTGCCCGCCGCGCTTGTCTCGTTCGCGATCGGCACGGTGGCGCTGGCGGCGATCGTCGTGCTCAGCGGCAAGGCGGGAGGATTGAGCTCGACCTTCGACGTCAGCTGGTACTACCTGCTCGGTGGCTTCCTGGGCGCGATCTACGTCACCAACGCGCTGATCGCCGTCTCGGCGGTCGGGGCTGGTGGCGTGGCGGCGGCCACGATCACCGGCCAGCTCACGGCCTCGGTCGCGATCGACCGGTTCGGGCTATTCGGCCTCGACCAGGTCGCGCTCAGTCCGGAGCGCGTTGCCGGTGTTGTCCTGCTGCTGGCCGGCACCGTTCTGATCGTGCGTTGAGTTGAACGCGAACTCCGGCGGTGCGATCTGCAGGTAATGGTTGAAGGACCACTTGATGAAGCGCTTGTTGCCGAGCAGGCGAACCAGCGGCCCGAGCAGCCGCGGCGGGATCCTCGGTACCAGCTTTTGCACCCGCAACATCCAGCTGAACTTCCACTCGTGTGAGTCGTTGAACGCCGCGTAGCGGGTTGCCGCCGCTTCGCGGTCCTGCCAGCCGTCGAGGACGCCGCGCAGCTCCCGGCCCAGGGCGATGCCGAAGTAGAGCGCGGTACGGATGCCCTCGGCGCTGAGTGGCAGGCAGTGCCCGGCCGAGTCACCGGCGAAGAAGATGCCGCCCTCGGTGCCCTTGCGCAGCTTGTGAGGGATCCAGTTGCCCTGGTAGCGGACGCGGTCGGCGTCGAGGTCTTCGGCCAGCAGCTCGGTCGTCTTGCGCACGTGGAAGCGCGGGTCAAAGGAGCCGACGCCGATGCGCAGCTCGTCGCGAGCGGGGAAGCTCCAGCCGTAGCCGGCGGGCACGTAGCGGCGGTCGATCCAAATCTCCAGGTCCTCGCCCTTGCCCTCGGGATGGACCTCGAGGCCGCGCGAGAGCGGCGCGTCGGGCGGCTGGTAGCCGTCGCCATTGGCGAGCATGCGGCGCCAGCCCAGCGCATCGACCACCAGGGGAGCCGAGATCACGCCGCGGTCGGTGTCGATCGCGATCGCACCGTCGCCGTTTGTGGCGGGCGCCCGTCCATTGACCTTGGCGGTCTCGAAGCGGGCGTCGCAGTCGCGCCAGAGCAGGGCGCAGAGCTCGCGGTAGTCGAAGGTGGAGAAGGTGAACGGCAGCCGGTAGCGGGCGTCGCCGTGCGGCGTGTGCATCAGCAGCGAGTCGAAGCGCTGGCGCTCGGCCTCCATCAGTCCCAGCGCTTCCATCCACAGGGTGGGGATGCCGCAGGCCGAGGTCTGTCGCTCGCCGATCTCATAGCGATCGACGATCAGCACGTCGGCGCCCGATCCGGCCAGCTCGCGGGCCACCGCGAGGCCGGCGAAGCTGGCCCCGCAGATCAGCACGTCGTGGCTGCCTTCGAGCGGCGTACGCTCCTCGCCGCGTTTGGTCGCTCGGATCGGCATAAGAGGGTCGAGGGTATCGGAGCTCGGCCGAAGGTCTTGCCCGCCGCCCCCCGGACGCGGGAGGCCCGACCGAGTGATCGCCGGTCATGATTGGCGCGGTCGGGCCGGGAGCAGAGGAGGGCGGCGTTGTTTCTGCAATTATCCCCCGCTGTGTCCGTGACCGATACGACCTTGACCCCTGCTTCTGAGGCTCCCGCCGGCTCGCCGGTTGAGGGCTCGGGAGGCTTGCTGCTCGAAATCGACGGCAAGATCGTCCCCAACTACGCGGCGACGATGGTCTCCTTCGAGGAGGGCGATGTCGTCAAAGGCAGCGTCGTGCGGATCGACAAGGACGAGGTCCTGGTCGACATCGGCTACAAGTCGGAGGGGGTCATCCCCTCGCACGAGCTCTCGATCCGCAAGTCGGTCAACCCCGCTGACGAGGTCGAGCAGGGCGAGGAGGTCGACGCGCTCGTCCTCACCAAGGAAGACGCCGACGGCCGCCTGATCCTCTCCAAGAAGCGCGCCCGTTTTGAGAAGGCCTGGCGCCGCATCGAGGCTGCCGCTGAGTCGGGCGAACCGGTCGAAGGCAACGTGATCGAGGTCGTCAAGGGCGGCCTCATCCTCGACCTCGGCGTGCGCGGCTTCCTGCCCGCTTCGCTGGTCGACATTCGCCGCGTCCACAACCTCGACGAGTTCATGAGCCAGACGCTGGAGTGCAAAGTGATCGAGCTCAACCGCAGCCGCAATAACGTGGTGCTCTCGCGGCGCGCCGTGCTCGAGGAAGAGCGCAAGGAGGTGCGCGAGCAGATCCTCGGTCGCCTCGAGCCCGGCCAGGTGGTTGAGGGCAAGATCTCCAACATCGTCGACTTCGGCGCCTTCGTCGATCTCGACGGAATCGACGGCCTGATCCATATTTCCGAGCTTTCCTGGAGCCACGTCAACCACCCCTCAGAGGTGGTGGCGATCGGCGACACCGTGCGGATCAAGGTGCTCGACATCGACCGCGATCGCCAGCGCATCTCGCTGGGTCTGAAGCAGACCCAAGAGGACCCCTGGCAGCGCGTGATCAGCGCCCACCGGCCCGGCGACGTGCTCGGCGGCACGGTGACCAAGGTCGTCGCCTTCGGCGCCTTCGTTGAGATCCTGCCGGGGGTTGAGGGACTGGTCCACATCTCCGAGCTCGCCGACCATCACGTCGAGAGCCCCAGCGAGGTGGTTGAGCCCGGTGCAGCGCTCGACGTCAAGATCCTCGAGATCGACGAGGAGCGCAGGCGGCTCTCGCTCAGCATCAAGCAGGTTGAGGAGCAGAAGATGCCGATGGGGGACCTTGGGGCGCAGATTCAGGAGGCGGCAGAGGGATCCACTGACGAGGGACCAGACGCGTCAGCCGCGGGTCCTGTCGCGGAGGAGGACCCGTCGTCCTCGCAAGCTGCGGGCGACGTCCCCTCCTCCACACCACCCGCGGATGAGGCGCCCGGCGAGGTCGCCGAGGAGCCCGCCGCCGAGGCGGCTGAGCCTGTTGCCGCCGCGGAGCCCGAGGCCCCCGCGGCCGGAGAAGCTCCTGATGCCGAGGAGGCGCCGGCCGAGGTTGCTGAAGAGCCCGCGGCCGAGGCTGCCGAAGAGCCGCCCGCTGAGACTCCTGAGGAAGAGCAGCATCAGGAGGGGGAATCGGTGCAGGAGCGGCCGGATTCGCCCGATGACACCGATGAGGCCGCCGGTGAGTCCGATGGTGCCGAGTCGCCCGCCGAGGATCCCTCCGAGTCTTAGCTCGCCGTGCCGCTGACTATCGGCTTGACCGGTGGTATTGCGGCTGGGAAGTCAGAGTCTCTCGCGGCCTTCGAGCGGCTTGGGGCAGCGACGATCTCCAGTGACGCGGTGGTCCACGAGCTGCTCGACTCCGAACCGCTGCTGGGACGGCTGACCGAGCGCTGGGGCGGGGAGGTGGCGCCCGCTGGCCGGGTCGACCGCACCAAGATCGGCGAAATCGTGTTTGCGGACCCAGAGCAGCTGAAGTGGCTGGAGGCGCAGATCCACCCACTGGTGGGGGAGCGGATCGGGAGCTGGCTCGCTTCGCTGGGGGACGACGTCGCCGTCGCCGTCGTCGAGGTGCCACTGCTCTTCGAGTCCGAGATGGAGCCCGTCTTTGACACCACTGTTGCCGTCGTCACTTCTGACGAGGTCCGCCGTGCCCGCGCCGAGGCGCGTGGTCATGCGCTGGTCGGCGAGCGCGAGGCGCGTCAGCTCGGCCAGGAGGAAAAGGCGGCTCGAGCCGAGCACGTGATCGAGAACGACGGCACGCTCGAGGATCTCGAGCAGCGCCTGTCCACTCTGATCGCGAAGCTGGATGGATGAGCCCGGGGAGAAACCGCCGCATTAGGAAACGGAGAAGGCGCCGCCTGGCTATTGGCGCTGCCCTGGTTGCCGCCGCTATCGTCGCCGGCGTGCTGCTGGCGGGGACTGTGGACAAGGCGATCCAGGAGCTGACGCTGCCGCTGAAGCACGAGGATGTAATCCGTCAGCAATCGCGCGAAAAGGGTGTCGACGCGGCGCTGATCGCTGCGGTCATCTACTCGGAGTCGAAGTTCAGCGACCGTACTTCGAGCGCTGGCGCCCGCGGCCTGATGCAGATCACCCCGGATGCGGCCAACGAAATCGAGCGCCATAGCGGCGGTACGACCTTCAAGCTCAAGGACCTGGGCGATCCCGAAATCAACATCCGCTATGGCACTTATCTGCTGCGCGAACTGCTCGATCGCTACGACGGTGATGTGGCCGCTGCGCTCGCCGCCTACAACGCCGGTCCCGGGAACGCCGACGAGTGGGGGGGCAGCAATCTGAACGTCGAGGGGATTCCTTTCCCCGAAACCCGTGCCTACGTCGAAGAGGTGCTGGAGAAGCAGGGCGCCTACCGGGACGAGTACGGCAAGGAGCTGGGCTATGGGCGCTGAGGCCCCGCGACCCCGCGTCGCAGCGCTGGCGCTCGCCGTCGGCCTGGTCCTGGCCGACTCCTCGATCGTCGTCCTGGCGCTGCCGGAGATCTACCGCGAGCTCGATACGAGCGTCGCCGGCGTCAGCTGGGTGCTCGTCTCCTTCAACTTGGTGTTGGCGCTTGCCGCGGTGCCGGCTGCGCACCTCGCCCGCCGGGTCGGCCCGGGGCGCAGCGCCGCCGTCGGGCTTGCCGTCTTTGCCGGAGCCGGGCTTGCCTGCGGTATTGCCGACCAGCTCAGCACGCTGATCGCGGCCCGCTGCGTGCAGGCGCTCGGCGGGGCTCTCGCGGTGACGGCGGTACTGGAGCTGCTGCCGGCCACGGTCGGCTCCGAGCGCCGCGCAGCGGCCCTCTGGGCGACAGCTGGGGCAACCGGAGCGGCGTTGGGGCCGGCGATCGGCGGCCTGCTCACCGAGCTTGTCTCCTGGCAGTCGATCTTCCTGATCCAGGTGCCGATCGCGCTTGCCGCGGCGGTGCCGATCCTCGCCGTCGCCCGACATGAGGCTGCCACCGGCGTGCTCTCCACGGAGCTGCGGCCGACCGGCAGGCCGCACCTACTGGCGAACCTTGCCTTGGCCCTGGTCTCGGCCGCGATCGCCGGCGCGCTGTTCCTGCTCGTGTTGCTTCTGATCGAGGGTTGGCGGCTGACTCCGATCGGTGCCGCAATCGTGGTCAGCGTGATGCCGCTGGCGGCGCTGCTCGGCAGTCGGCTCGACGGGCTGGTGCCAAGTGCTCGCGCGCGGGCAGCGGCCGGCGCGATCCTCGTCTCGGGTGGGCTGGGGGGCTTGGCCCTACTGCCCAAGGCAGAGGTCGCGCTCACCCTGCCGCCTCAGGTGATGATCGGGATCGGCCTCGCCCTGGTGCTCTCGGCGCTGACCGAGACCGCGCTGAGCGGCCGGGCGCCGCAGGCGATTCACGGTGGCTGGACGATCTCCGCCCGCCACGCCGGCGTCGTGATCGGGATCCTCGCGGTGACGCCGATCTTCACCAACGACATCGCTGAGCAGCGCAGTGAAGCGATTGACGCCGGCACGGCGGTGATTCTCGATTCGCGCGTGCCGCCCTTGCTGAAGCTCGACCTGGCGCAGAAAATCGAGAGTCGCCTGGATGAGGAGAAGGGCAAGGTACCGACGATCGGCCCGGCCTTCGAGCCGCTACCCGACGATCCCGCCGAACGCGACGAGGTGGTGCAGTTGCGGGACGAACTGCAGGACCAGCTCAACCGCGGCGCGACGCACGCCTTCAGTCCCTCCTTCGGCTTGGCCGCCCTGATCGGGCTGCTCTCGCTGATCCCGATTGCGCTGGCGCGCAGGGTCGAGCTGTGAACGCCGAGCGCCGAGCGCAGTTCCTCGTCGTCGGCTCGATCCTCGCCGCGGTCGCCCTGGTCGGTATCTACCTCGCTGCCGGTGGGTCCTCCTACACGCCGGCAAAGACTCAGGACCCGTGCAAACACCGCCCCTGGCGCAACCCCGAAGGCCTGCAGCAGATTGCCGAGCAGTTCACCCTCTCCGCCCTCGACGGAGCCGCCTGTCAGCTCGGCGTCAGCCGCGAGACGCTGGCCCGGGCCCTTGCCACCCCTGAGTCCCGCGAGCGCTTCACCGACCGCTACGAAATCAGCGACGCCAAGCTGGCGCGGGCGGTGCGGGCCGGACTGCTGCGCGCCGTCGACGATGCCGAAGAAGCAGGCGCGCTCAGCCCGTTGCTCGCCGCCCCGTTGCGTGAAACCCTGCGCAACATCCCGCTCGACCAAGCGATTGAACTGATCAACAACGCCGAATCCCTGCTCGACGACGTTCAAGGCTTCCTTGGCCCCGTCGAAGGCCTCCTGGAACAGCTGCTGCCTTAGCCGACTCGAGCGATTGGCCGGAGCGGGGTCTACTTTTTAATTTGGAATTTGCTCTTGCCGGGCAGCCAAGTGACCCCTTCGCAGAGCTGTTCCGGGGTGGTGTCGAGCGAGCCGGCGAGCTTGACGATCGTGCCCAGGCGAGGCTCCCGACCACCGCGCTCGAGCAGCGAGATCTCGGTCCGGTGCAGGTCGCAGCGAAACCCCAGCTCCTCCTGTGAGATCGCCTTTTTCTTGCGCGCTTTACGCAGATTAATTGCGAAACGTTCGCGTGGTTTCATTCCGGCAATTCTCTGTCTGTGAAGACAGAAGCGCTACAGCCAAAAGACTGACGGACAAAACACCTACCCACAAAATATTCCGTTTATGCTGGGCTCGTGGTTCGGCCGCCGGGAGCTTTCAGGCGCGCGTCGCGCGCCAGACCCAGAACATCGCCAACGGTTGCAGCGGCAGCCTGGCCCAGAGCGCCCAGCGCGGGACCTTCTTCAGGTCCAGGCCCTGCACCTGCTCGGGGTTGACCGCCATGTGCACGTTGGCGGGGAAGACCGCGACGAGCAGGGAGAGCAGCCACCAGCGGGCGAAGCGCCGCGTCGACGGTGCCAGCACCGCTGCTCCACCGGCGATCTCGGCCAGGCCGCTGACCACGACCGCCTCTTTGTGGCGGGGCAGCGAGGGCGGAATGATCGCTTCGTAGCTGCGCGGGATGACGAAGTGCATCATCCCCGTGAAGGCGAAGAAACCGGCAAGGGCCTTTTGCGAACGCGTCATCGGCGGCGCAGTGTATTGCGCTCGCTATCGTCAGCGTCGTGTCCGAATTCGAGCTCAATCCGGCCTACACGCCGACCGCAGACCAGCCCAAGGCGATCGCCGGCCTGGCCGAGGGCCTGGCCGAGGGGGATCGCTTCCAGACCCTGCTCGGGGCAACCGGCACCGGCAAGACCTTCACGATGGCGGCGACGATCGCCGCGGTGCAACGGCCCGCCCTGGTGATCGCCCATAACAAGACGCTGGCGGCGCAGCTCTGCAACGAGTTCCGCGAGTTCTTCCCCGACAACCAGGTCGAGTACTTCGTCTCCTACTACGACTACTACCAACCCGAGGCCTACGTTCCGGCCCAGGACCTCTACATCGAGAAGGACTCCTCGATCAACGACGAGATCGACCGCCTGCGCCATGCGGCCACCGCGGCGCTCTTCGCCCGCCGCGACGTGATCATCGTCGCCTCGGTCTCCTGCATCTACGGGATCGGCTCGCCCCAGGTCTACAACGAAAAAATGCAGCTCTTCAAAGTCGGCGAGGAGATCGACCGCGATGAGGTGCTGCGCAAGCTGATCAAGATGCAGTACCAGCGCAACGACTCGGTTCTGGGCCGCGGCGCCTTCCGGGTGCGTGGCGAGGTACTGGAGATCATGCCCTCCTACGCCGAGTCGGCCTACCGGATCGCCCTCTTCGGCGACGAGATCGAGGGGATCCAGCACTTCGATCCGCTGACCGGCGAGATCCTCGACACCATCGACCACGTCTCGGTCTGGCCCGCCTCGCACTACGTGACCCGGGACGAGACGCTGGAGCGGGCGGTCGACGAAATCCGCAACGAACTGAACGCGCGTACGGCCGAGCTCGAGGCCGAAGGCAAGCAGTTGGAGGCCCACCGCCTGCGCCAGCGCACCGCCTACGACATCGAGATGCTGAAAGAGATCGGCTTCACCTCGGGGATCGAGAACTACTCGCGCATCCTCGACGGCCGTCCCGAGGGCAGCCCTCCGCACACGCTGATCGACTATTTCCCCGATGACTTCGTCGTCTTCGTCGACGAGTCCCACCAAACCGTGCCGCAGATCGGCGGCATGTACGAGGGCGATAGATCGCGCAAGCAGACCCTGATCGACTACGGCTTCCGCCTGCCCTCGGCGATCGACAACCGGCCACTCAAGTTCGACGAGTTCCTCGAACGGGTGCCGCAGCTGGTGATGGTCTCGGCGACGCCGGGGCCGTTCGAGCGGGCCGAATCGACGCGCACGGTAGAGCAGATCGTGCGGCCGACCGGGATCATCGACCCCGAGATCGAGCTGCGGGCGACGCGCAACCAGATCGACGACCTGATGAACGAGATCAAGGGCGTCGCCACCGAAGGCGACCGGGTCCTGGTCACGACGCTGACCAAGAAGATGGCCGAGGACCTGACCAACTACCTGCTCGAGTACGGCGTCAGGGTGCGCTACCTGCACTCCGAGATCGACACCCTGGAACGGATCCAGATCATCCGCGACCTGCGGCTGGGCGAGTACGACGTGCTGGTCGGGGTCAACCTGCTGCGCGAGGGGCTCGACCTGCCCGAGGTCTCTCTGGTGGCGATCCTCGACGCCGACAAGGAGGGCTTCCTGCGCGGCGAGACCAGCCTCGTGCAGACGATTGGGCGGGCGGCGCGCAACGTCAACGGCCGGGTGCTGATGTACGCCGACAAGGAGACCGATGCGATGAAGGCGGCGATGCGCGAGACCGATCGACGGCGGGCGATCCAGCTCGCCTACAACGAGGAGCACGGGATCACCCCGGCGACCGTGCGCAAGGGGATCTCGGAGATGAGCGAGTTCCTGGCGATGGAGGACCGGGCGCCGCGCAAGCGCCGTGGCAAGCCCGCCGGCGAGTTTGCCGACCCGGACGAGCTGGAGCGCACGATCGTCACACTGGAGGAGGAGATGCTCGCCGCCGCCGACGACTTGCGCTTCGAGGAGGCGGGGCGGCTCCGCGACGAGCTCAAAGAGCTGCGCCGCGACCTCGACGGGATGCGGGCGGGCGCCTAGGCGCAACTTCCCCAGCTCGGGCGGGTTCTGGGGCGCGATGACTGGCAGGGGGAGAGGCGGCCGTGGGGCCGCGAGATTGAGCCGCTTCGCGGCAGCATCCGCTCTGGCGGCGATCACGTTGCTTGCTTTCGCTGGCGGTGCGTCGGCGAGCAATCCGCAAACGTCGGCCGCTCAAGTAGCTGAATTCAAGCTGCCTATAGCGCACGCGAAGCCAGGGTCGATCACGGAAGGGCCGGATGGTGCCATGTGGTTCGCGGTATCGACTAACTACAACGCCTCGACAAACTTCAACATCTCGCACATCGAATGGCTGATCGCCCGAGTCACGCCGGCGGGCAAGTTCACCTACTTCAAGCTGCCACCGAATTCCACTGACGGCGGCGTCGGCGCTCTCACGACCGGCGCGGACGGCGCCATCTGGTACCTGACGCGGGAAGCGGTCGGCCGAATCACGACGAGCGGGGAGGTCACTGAATTTCCCCATCAGCGCGTCGGGGGACCCTTCGAGTATTCACGGGGTGCGATGGCTCTCGGTCCTGACGGCAATCTCTGGTTCGTCGGTGCTACGCCGGGAATGGTTCCCGCTGCCGCTATCGACCGCATCACCCCCTCGGGGCAAGTGACCGAAATCCCCTTTTCAACAGATGAGGCTGGCCCCGGGGCCATCGCCTGGGGGCCAGACGTCGATGTCTGGTTCGCTTCGGCTTCCGACGGCGTGATCGGCCATGTATCGGCAACCGGGCAATTCACCGAGTACCCGGTTCCTGGACAGCCCAGGGACCTCGTTTGGGGTCCCGGCGACGTGCACTGGTTCACTACCGCGGAAGGGGTCGGCACCATTTCCCTGACGGGCGAGCTCTCTCCGGTCGTCCCCTTCCCCGGTGGCGGCAAGCGAATCGTATTCGGCCCCGACGGCAGACTCTGGTTCAGCAGTGGTACCGAAGGCGTGATCGGACGGGTCAGTCCCAACGGACTGGCCTCGCAAATCAAGCTTCGGTCGAGCAACCGCAGCGTGTTTGACCTTGCCACTGGTCCGCAAGGCACTGTTTGGTACACGGCCGAAGACACCACCCCCTGCGAAGGAGGCGGAGGCACGTGTATGGCAGCCAATGCGAACAGACCATCGACGTTCATCGGGCGGATCACGCTGGCACCATCGAAAGCCGTGATCAGGGCGGCTGGGTCCTCGGCGAGCCGTCGTCAGGCGCGACTCGAGGTCGCCTGCATGGATGGTATTGGTGCGGGCGCTTGTCGCGGGCGGATTCGTCTCGCCATTCCCAATGGCCCGACCCTCCTCCAGCGCCGCTTTCGCCTCGAGGCCGACGCCACGAAGGCGATCGTTCTGCCCATCGGCCGCATCGCCCGAAGGACTATCGCTGCCCGCGGCAACGCCCGCCTGATCGCGGCTGTTGAAACCAAAGGCGGCCGCATCGCGAGGCGAGCCTTCGCAATCCGGCCGCCTCAGCCTTAGGCCAGGACCTTCGCTGCCTTGGCGCTGTCGGCGTAGAACTCGCCGCGCACGATCTTGCCGTCGGCGAACTTCATCAGGTGGGCGAAGGGCGCCTCAAAGCTGTCGCCGTCGTGGCCAGCTTTCTGCGTGCCCCTCACGATCACCCACTCGCCGGCGTCGATGAACTCCTCCGGCTCGACGCTGAAGGAAGACCAGTAGTTGGGAATCTGGGTGAAGTTGCCGAGAATCGCGTCCCGGCCCTGGGTTTCACCGCCGAGCGGCAGCTCGTCGGATGTGAGCCAGGTGCTGTCCTCGGCCAGCATCTCCTTCAGCGTTTCCAGGTCACCACGGCCAAAGGCCTCATAGCTGGCGCGGGCGGCATCGACGTTGGACATGTTTCCTCCTCTGTTGCTGGCCCCGCCTGCTGACGACGCTAGTCCCGTCCGCCGCGATGCGCAAGAAGGCTTAACCAAGTGGGGTAAGGGGGCTCCCGGATGAGGCTGAATATTCTGAGCCCATGGCCATCGACGTCAGCGAGGCGACTTTCGACCGCGATGTGATCGAGCTCTCGCGGCAGACCCCTGTCGTAGTCGACTTCTGGGCCGAGTGGTGTGGGCCATGTCGAACCTTGGGACCGGCACTGGAAGCGGCGGAGGCGAGCCGCGGCGGTCGGGTGCTGCTGGCCAAGGTCGACGTCGACGCCAACCAGGGGCTCTCGGCTCGCTTCGGCATCCAGGGCATCCCCGCCGTCAAGGCCTTCCGCGATGGAGAGGTCGTCAATGAATTCGTCGGCGCGGTGCCGAGGGCGAAAGTCGATGAGCTCTTTGACTCACTGCTCCCATCCCGCGCCGACGAGCTGCTCGCTGCCGGCGACGAGCTCTCCCTGCGCGAGGCCGCAGAACTGGAGCCGCGCCGCGCCGACATCGCCTTGGCGCTGGCCCGCAAGCGCCTCGAGCGCGGAGCGGAGGACGACGCCCTCAGCGCGGTCGAGGGTCACGAGGGCGATTTCGCCGCCGCGGGGATTGCCGCCCGCATCAACTTGGTCAAGGATGGGATCGCAAGCGAGGCCTTCGAAGCGCTCGACCGCGGCGAGGTCCCAGCCGCGCTCGATTCCCTGCTCGAGTTACTGGCGGGCGCCGATGAGGACAGCCGCGAGCAGCTGCGCCGGGCCGTCGTCGGCATCCTCGCTTCGCTCGACACCGCCGACCCGATCGCCCGTACCTACCGCCGCCGCCTCGCCCTCGCTCTCTACTGAGAAAAGCCGCTGCTTGCGGGAAGTCGAGGGGAACATCTGTTCGTCTGCGTAGAATCGGTTCCAGTGGCCGCTTCTGAGCGAATCGTCATCTCGGGAGCGCGGGAGCACAACCTCAAGGACGTTGACGTTGAGCTGCCGCGCGACGCGCTGATCGTGATCACCGGGCTTTCCGGCTCCGGCAAGTCGAGCCTTGCCTTCGACACGATCTACGCCGAGGGGCAGCGCCGCTACGTCGAGTCGCTCTCCGCCTACGCGCGCCAGTTCCTCGGCCTGATGGAGAAGCCCGACGTCGACTCGATCGAGGGGCTCTCGCCGGCGATCTCGATCGACCAGAAGACGACCTCGCGCAACCCGCGCTCAACCGTCGGCACGGTGACCGAGATCCACGACTACCTGCGTCTGCTCTGGGCCCGGATCGGTGTGCCGCACTGTCCCGAGTGCGGGGCCGAGATCACCGGGCAGACTCAGGAGCAGATCGTCGACCGGTTGATGACGCTTGAGGAGGGCACCAAATTCATGGTGATGGCGCCCGTGGTGCGGGGGCGCAAAGGCGAGTACGGAAAGCTCTTTGAGCAGATGCGCCTCGAGGGCTACTCGCGGGTCAAAATCGACGGCGAGCTGCGGCGACTCGACGAGGACATCGTCCTCGACAAGAAATTCAAACATGACGTCGCCGTCGTGGTCGACCGTTTGGTGATGAAGCCCGACTTGCGCCGGCGCCTCTCCGAGTCGGTCGAGGCCGCGGCGAGCCTCGCCGCCGGCTTGGTCGAAGTCGAGATGGTCGACGGGGACGCCGAGCCGCTGCTCTTCTCCGAGCAGTTCGCCTGCCTCAATTGCGGCACCTCGATCCCCGAGCTGGAGCCGCGGATCTTCTCCTTCAACTCGCCGCACGGCGCCTGCGAGCGCTGCCACGGGCTCGGCTTCCAGCGCGTGATCGATCCTGAGCTGGTCGTCCCCGACCCGACCCTCTCGCTCGGCGAGGGTGCCCTGCAGCCGTGGAACCGCGGCATCACCGCCTACTGGAAGCGGCTGATCGCCTCGGTCGCCGAGGCTTATGAGATCGACCTCGACAAGCCCTGGTCGAAGCTGAAGAAACTCGACAAAGAGGTCTTCCTCTACGGCACCGGATCTGAGCGCCACCAGGTCAGCTACACCAACCGCTTCGGCCGCCGCCGCTCCTACAAAGTCCGCTTCGAGGGGATTGTCAACAACCTCGAGCGCCGCTACGAAGAGACCGACTCGGAGAGCAACCGCGAGCGGATCGAGAGTTACATGGCCGAGCAGCCCTGCCCCGACTGCAAAGGCGCGCGGCTGCGGCCGGAGAGCCTCGCGGTCAAGGTCGGCGGGATCAGCATCGCCGAGTTCAGCGATAAATCGGCGCGCGGTGCAGCGGAGTGGATCGGCGCCCTGGAGATGACCGAGACCGAGCGGGCGATCGCGCGCCTGATCGTGCGCGAGATCTCCGAACGGCTCGCCTTCCTCGAGAACGTCGGTATCGGCTACCTCTCGCTGGGTCGCTCGGCCCGCTCGCTCTCCGGCGGCGAGGCGCAGCGGATCCGCCTCGCGACCCAGATCGGCTCCAGCCTGGTCGGCGTGATGTACGTGCTCGACGAGCCCTCGATCGGGCTGCACCAGCGCGACAACGAGAAGCTGATCGCGACCCTCGACCGCCTGCGCGACCTCGGCAACACCGTGATCGTGGTCGAGCACGACGAGGGCACGATGATGGCCGCCGATCACCTGGTCGACCTCGGCCCCGGTGCCGGCGAACACGGCGGCTACGTGATCTCGGCCGGCACGCCGGCGGAAGTGGCCAAGGACCCGGCCTCGCTCACCGGCCAGTACCTCTCCGGCAAGCGCAAGATCGAGCTGCCGGACGAACGGCGCAGCCCCAACGGTGCGCTGCTGGTCCGCGGCGCCCGCGAACACAACCTCAAGAACGTCGACGTCACCGTGCCGCTCGGCGTCTTCTGCTGCGTCACCGGCGTCTCCGGCTCGGGTAAGTCGACCCTGGTCAACGAGACCCTGCACCACTCGGTCGCCAACCGCCTGCACCAGGCGAAGCTGCGGCCCGGCGCCCATGATGGCGTTGACGGGCTCAGCCAGATCGACAAGATCATCAACATCGACCAGTCGCCGATCGGGCGCACGCCTCGCTCCAACCCGGCTACCTACACAGGCGTCTTCGACCACATCCGCCAGCTCTTCACCCAGACCCAGGAGGCGCGGGCGCGAGGGTACAAACCGGGCCGCTTCAGCTTCAACGTCAAGGGTGGGCGCTGCGAGGTCTGTCGCGGCGACGGCCAGATCAAGATCGAGATGCACTTCCTGCCCGACGTCTACGTGCCCTGCGAGCAGTGCCACGGCAAGCGCTACAACCGCGAGACGCTCGAGGTCCGCTTCAAGGGCAAGAACATCGGCGACGTGCTCGAGATGTCCGTCGAGGAGGCGGTCGAGTTCTTCGAGAACGTGCCGAAGATCGCCCGCCGCCTGCGCACCCTGCACGACGTCGGCCTCGACTACATCCGCCTTGGCCAGGCGGCGACGACGCTCTCCGGCGGCGAGGCGCAGCGGGTAAAGCTGGCGACCGAGCTCTCCAAGGTCGCCACCGGCAACACCCTCTACATCCTCGACGAGCCGACCACCGGCCTGCACTTCGCCGACGTGCAACGCCTGCTCGAGGTCTTGGGACGCCTCGTCGATGCCGGCAACACAGTAGTGGTGATCGAGCACAACCTCGACGTGATCAAGACCGCCGACCACCTGATCGACCTCGGCCCCGAGGGTGGGGAAGAGGGCGGCGAAGTGGTTGCCGTCGGCACCCCCGAGGAGGTCGCTGCGGTCGAGGGTTCCTACACGGGCCGCTTCCTCGCTGAGCTGGTCGAGCCGGCTAAGCCGAAGCGGGCCTCGCGCAAGAAGCGCGAGCCCGTCGCGGCGTAGCAGCGATCGCTCAGTGCTCCAAACTCGTGCGCCGAGCCTCGTCTAGCGCTACCGTAGAGTGGTATTTGCGGTGAGCGGGTAAGGGCAGGGGCGGAAAGGAGAGCCCTATGTCCTATTCAGCTTTGAAGCGTTTCACCCTCGCGGTCGGCGCTCTGTTCGTGGCGGTGGCGGTGGCGGCCGGGTGCGGAGGAAGCGACGATGACGGTGGGGGCGGCGGCTTCAAGATCGCGCTGCTCTTGCCCGAGAATCAGACGCCGCGCTACGAGGCTTCCGACCGGCCGCGTTTCGAAGAAAAGGTCGAAGAAGTATGCCCTGATTGCGAAGTCCTCTACAGCAACGCCACCGAGGATGCCTCCAAGCAGCAGAGCCAGGTCGAAGCGGCGCTGACTCAAGGGGCCGACGTGCTGGTGCTGGACCCGGTTGACGCGGCTTCGGCCGCGGCGAGTGTGCAGAAGGCTGATCAACAGGGTGTTCCTGTGCTCAGCTACGACCGGCTGATCCTGGGTGCCGAAGTTGCCGTCTACGTTTCCTATGACAACGAACGGGTGGGCAAGCTGCAGGCTGAATCGCTCTCCAAAAAGCTCAAGGACGACGGCAGTCCCAAAGGCCCGATCGTGAAGATCAATGGTGATCCCGCCGACAGCAACGCGGCTCTCTTCAAGGAAGGCTCGAGCAAAGGGTTCGAAGCCAGCGGTGTGCAAATCGCCAAGGAATACGACACGCCGGAATGGTCGGCGACAAATGCCCAGAACGAGATGCAGCAGGCGATCACGGCGATCGGCAAAGATGGCTTCACCGGCGTCTACGCGGCCAACGATGACACCGGTGGCGGCGCGATCGCGGCGATGAAGTCCGCCGGCATCGACCCCGAAGAACGGCCGACGACCGGCCAGGATGCCACGGTTGCCGGCCTGCAGCGAATCCTCGCCGGCCAGCAGTACATGACGGTCTACAAGGCCTACAAGCCCGAGGCCGCTGTCAGCGCCGAAATCGCCATCGATCTGGCCGAAGGCAAGGAAATCCCGCAGGACAAAGTCACTGATGAACTCGACAACGAAGCGGGCAAAGTGCCCTCGATCCTGTTCGAACCGATCGCGGTCACCAAAGACAACATCAAGCAGACCGTGATCGCGGACGAAGAAGTGGCGATCGACGAACTCTGCACCGGGACATACGCCAAAGCCTGCGAAGAAGCGGGCATCTCCTAGGCGAGGAAGTACGAGTGAACGCCAACGCCCCGTTGCTCGAGATCGACGGGGTCAGCAAGAGGTTCGGCCCGGTCCAAGCGTTGGACCGGGTCGACTTCGGCGTCGGCGAAGGCGAAGTGGTCGCTCTCGTCGGCGACAACGGCGCCGGCAAGTCGACCCTCGTGAAGACGATCGCCGGCATCCACTCACCGGATGCGGGAAGCATCCGCTTTGACGGGGAAACGGTGACGATCTCCCGCCCGCAGGACGCGACGGCGCTGGGCATCGCGACCGTCTACCAAGACCTGGCGCTCTGTGACAACCTCGATGTCGTCGCCAACATTTTCCTCGGCCAGGAGGCGATCTCCGGCGGCCCAGCGCAGCTGACGCGCCAGCTCGATGAGGCGAAGATGGAGCACCGGGCGGCGGAGCTGCTTTCGAGCCTGGCGGTGACGATCCCCAGCGTGCGATCCGAGGTGGGCACGCTCTCGGGCGGCCAGCGCCAGCAGGTCGCGGTGGCGCGCTCGCTGCTCGGCGAGCCCAAGGTGGTCTTGCTCGACGAGCCAACCGCCGCCCTCGGGGTACCGCAGACCAAGCAGGTCCTGGAGCTGATCGGGCGCCTGCGCGAGCGCGGGCTCGGGGTGGTGGTGATCAGTCACAACCTGGCCAACGTCTTCGAGGTCGCCGACCGCATCGTCGTCCTGCGGCTGGGGCGGGCGGCCGGTGACTTCCAAGCCGAAGGGACCACCGAGGAGCACGTCGTTGCGGCGATCACCGGCGCCGGGGGAAACGGCGGCGACAGCGCGGCGAGGGCAAGTGACGAAGGCGAAGGGACGGAGCCGCAATGAGCGCCGCCGAAAGCGCGACGCCTGCGGCGGGACAGCCACAGGATGAGGCGGGCGCTGGTGCCGGCGCGCTGAGGCGTTTCGTCCAGGGCGACCTGGCCTCACTGCGGGTGGTGCTTGGCCTGGCGGTGATCTGGGCGATCTTCCAGTTCGAGAACGACCGCTTCCTCTCAGCCGAGAACCTGACCAACCTGATGCTGCAGATCACCGCGGTCGGCCTGATCTCGATCGGCATCGTCTTCGTGCTGCTGCTCGGCGAGATCGATCTCTCGGTCGGTGCCGTCAGCGGGCTCGCCGCGGCGGTGATGGCGGTGCTCAACGTTCAGCACGGCTGGAGCCCCTACTTGGCGATCTTGGTCGCGGTCCTCGTCGGCATGGCGATCGGCCTGCTGCAGGGGTCGGTGTTCAGCCGCTTCGGGGTGCCCTCGTTCGTGGTCACCCTGGCCGGCCTGCTGGCCTGGCAAGGCGCCCTCCTGCAGGTCCTGGGATCGACCGGCTCGATCAACATCAACGACCCCAAGATCACCGGCCTCGCCAACACCTTCTACTCAGATGCCGTCGGTTGGGTTATCGCGGTGGTCGTGATCGCCGGCTATGCGGGGGTCTTGCTTGCCGGCTATCGCAGCCGGATCGCCCATGGGCTCACGGGGGAGAGCGTGACCCCGCTGCTGGTGCGGGTCACGCTCGTCGCCGTAGTCACGCTCGTCGCCGTCGCAGTCCTCAACTCCGATCGCGGTGTGCCGCTGGCCCTGTTGATCCTGCTGGCCTTCGTCGCCGGCTTTGAATACGTCGCCAAGCGCACCCGCTTCGGTCGCCATGTATTCGCCGTCGGCGGTAGCGCCGAGGCAGCGCGCCGCGCGGGTATCGGAGTCGACAAGATTCGCATCGCGGTCTTTGCTCTCTCGGGCACGATGGCCGCGATCGGCGGCATCCTCGCCGCCTCGCGCCTGCTTGCGGTCAATCAGAGCTCCGGGGGCAGCGAACTGCTGCTGCTGGCGATCGCCGGCCCGGTGATCGCCGGCACCAGCCTCTTCGGCGGCCGCGGTGCGGTCTGGACCGCCCTTCTCGGTGCCCTCGTGATCGGCTCGATCGCCAACGGCATGGACCTGCTCGCGCTCTCCTCGGCGGTCAAGTTCATGGTCACCGGCGGCGTCCTCCTGCTCGCCGTGATCGTCGACGCGATCGCCCGCAAAGAGCGCCAGGCCGTCGGCCGCGTCTAGGAGGGATTGGCGAAGAGCAGTGAGGCGCCGATTGCGCCGCCGAGGTCGCCGAGGGAGGCGACGCGGATCATGGGCGGGCGTTCGTTGACGAAGAGGTGCTTGTCCATCTCGGCGGTGAGCGGGTCCATGTAGCGCTCGCCGAAGCGCACGCCCAGGCCGCCGCCGATGATCACGGCTTCGGGGTCGAGCAGGTTGATCGCCGAGGCGACGCCGGTGCCCAGTGCCTCGATCGCCCGGTTGATCAGCTTCTCGGCGAGGTGATCGCCGTGGTCGAGGGCGCGCTGCCAGATGCCACTGGTAAGGCGGTCTTTGCCGTGCTTGTGCATCAACTTGAAGAGGTCGGTCTTGGTGCCGTCGTCGTGCTCGCGACGCGCCTCGGCTTCCATCGCCGAGCGGCCGGCGTAGGCCTCCATGCAGCCCCTGCGCCCGCAGGGGCACTTGGCCCCGCCGCGCTTGACGACCATGTGGCCGATCTCGCCAGCCGCACCGCGTCCAAGCCAGGGCTTGCCGTCGAGGACGATGCCACCGCCGACGCCGGTGCCCCAGAAGACGCCGATCAGGCTCTGGAACTCACGTCCGGCGCCGAGGTGGAACTCGGCTTCGGTGGCGACCTGGACGTCGTTACCGACCCGCACCGGCGCACCGAGCGCCCGGGAGAGCGTCTCACCGAGAGCAAAGCTGCCCTCCCAGCCGGGCAGATTGCGAGCGCCGCTGACGACGCCGGTCTTACCGTCGGCGTCGCCCGGCGAGCCGACGCCGATGCCCTCCAGGTCCTTGGGCTCGACGCTCGCGGCCGACGCGGCCTCGCGCAGGGCGTTCTCCATTGCTTTGGCGACGTCCTCGGGACCACCGGACGTGGGCGTGGGTTGGCGCGCTTCGCCGAGCACCCCGCCAGCGGCGTCGACGATCGCCGTCTGGATCTTCGTCCCGCCAAGGTCGATGCCGCCGCGCAGGTCCGCCACCCGCTCAGTCTATGCCGAGTCTGGAAAGCTAAGCGGGTGGCCGGCGAGCAGACGGGTTGGCGAATCTGGTGGGCGAAGCGGCGCTGGTATGAGCGCAACCGGCGGCTCGGGCGGCGCTGGCGCTTGGCGCGTCACGCAGCCCAAGGCGGCTTCTTCATTCGTCAACCGTTGGAGGGCGAGGCGCTGGAGGCGCTCGATCAGGGCCGTCTGCGCATCGGTGAAGGCACGCTGCTCGAGCCGGGGTGCTGGCTGACGCTTGCGCCCGAGGCGCGAATTGAGATCGGCGCCGACTGTTTCCTCAATCGCAACACGATGCTGGCGGCGCTGGAGCTGATCGAGATCGGCGACCACACGATGTTCGCCAACGGCTGCTTCATCGGCGACTCGGCGCATCGTTTCGATGACCCCGATACGCCGATCACGCAGCAGGGGTTCACAACGAAGGGCCCGGTCAGGATCGGCGCCAACTGCTGGTTCGGCGTCAACTGCGTCGTCACCAGCGGCGTCACGATCGGCGATCGCTGCGTAATAGGCGCAAATTCCGTGGTCAACCGCGACTTGCCCGCCGGCACGATCGCGGCCGGCGCGCCTGCGAAGTCGGTCGGCAGCACTCTGTGACGTAATCCGCTCGATTCGTCACCCGGGAGTGCCTATAATCGCCAGACGGCCGTGACCCGAAGGGCATGGACCCATGAACCTCCTGGAACTCGTCGATTCTTCACACGCACAAGGCGACGTGACGCTCCTTCGCGACAAGGACGAGCTTCGCTCTGCCCTGGAGCCGGTGCGCCGGGAGGGCGGCACGATCGGGCTCGTGCCGACAATGGGTTATCTCCACCAGGGCCATCTCTCGCTTTTGCGGGCGGCGCGGGCCGAGTGCGACGTGGTCGTGATCAGCCTCTTCGTCAACCCCACCCAGTTCGGGCCGGGCGAGGACCTCGACCGCTACCCGCGCGACGAGGAGCGCGACCTGCGCCTGGCCGCCGAGGCCGGCGCCGACTTCGCCTACGCGCCGGCGGTCGAGGCGGTTTATCCCGATGGCTTTGCCACCTACGTTGCGGTCGAGGGCGAGCTGACCGAGGTCCTCGACGGCGATCGCTCGCGGCGTGGCCCCGAGCATTTTCGCGGCGTCACCACGGTCGTCGCCAAGCTCTTCAACTCGGTCGGGCCGGACGTCGCCTACTTCGGGCAGAAGGACGCGCAGCAGGTGGCCGTTATCCGTCGCATGGTCAGCGACCTCGACTTCCCGCTGCGCATCGAGGTGCTGCCGACGGTGCGCGAGCCCGATGGCCTGGCGATGAGCTCTCGCAACGCCTATCTGGACCCGAGCGAGCGCCAGCGCGCTACCGCGCTCTCACGGGCACTGCGCGCCGCCGGGGCAATCGCGCCAAGCAGGGGGCTGGGACCCGCTCTGGAGGCAGCCCGGGACGAGCTGCGCAGCGCTGGGATTGAGCCCGAGTACCTGGAGGCGCGCGACGCCGACGATCTTTCCCCCGTCACCGAGCTGGGCGACCGGCCGGTGCTGATCGCGATCGCCGCCCCGGTCGGTGGCGCTCGCCTGATCGACAACGTCCTCATCGAGCCTTGAACCCTCAACCCATGAGCTGACAGGAGAACTGATGCAGAGGCAGATGCTCAAGTCAAAGATCCACCGGGCGACGGTGACCGACTGTGACGTCGACTACGTCGGCAGCATCACGATCGACACCGAGCTGATGGCTGCCGCGGACATGATCACCAACGAGCAGGTCCACGTCTGGGACATCGACAACGGCGCCCGCTTCGTCACCTACGTGATCGACGGTGAGCCCGGCTCGGGCACGATGCAGGTCAACGGCGCTGCCGCCCACCTGACCCGGCCCGGCCACAAGATCATCGTCGGCACCTTCGGCGCCTACGACGAGAGTGACCTCGAGACTTACTCGCCGGTCGTGGTCCACGTCGGCGCCGAGAACGAGATCGTCGCGGTCGACAGCCACCCCGAGGTACTGCTCTCATGAGCTCGGGCGCTCGCTCCCACACCGCGCCGCCGCCGGCAGACCGGCCGCCGGTGAGTTTGCCGCGGCTCGCCGAGATGAAGGAGAAAGGCGAACCGATCGCGATGGTGACCGCCTACGACTTCCCATCGGCCAAGGTGGCCGAGGAGGCGGGCGCCGACATCGTCTTGGTCGGCGACTCCGCCGCCAACGTCGTGCTCGGTCATTCCGGCACCGAGGCCGTGACGCTGGAGGAGATGCTCGTCCTCGGCAAGGCGGTGCGGCGAGGCTTGAGGACGCCGCTGATGGTCGGCGACATGCCGATGGGCAGCTACGAGTCAAGCAACGAGCTCGCGATCCAGAACGCCCAGCGCCTGGTCAAGGAGACCGGCTGTCAGACGGTGAAGCTGGAGGCGGGGGGGATCTCAATCGAGCGCGCCCGTGCGATCGTTCGCTCCGGCATCCCGGTGATGGGCCACGTCGGCCTCACCCCGCAGACGGCGACTGCGCTCGGCGGCTACAGGGCCCAGGGCAAGACCGCCCAGAGTGCGATCCAGCTCTGCGAGGACGCCCTCGCCCTGCAGGCCGTCGGCTGCTTCGCGATCGTCTTCGAGGCCGTTCCCGCCGCTGTCACCGAGGCGATCGTGGAGAAGCTGGAGATCCCGGTGATCGGCATCGGCGCCGGCCCCGCCACCGACGGCCAGGTCCTCGTCTTCCACGACCTGCTCGGCATCACCACCGGCCGCATGGCCAAATTCGTCAAGCAGTACGCCGACATCCACAACCAGATGGTCGCCGGCATGAACCAGTACGTAACCGAGGTCCGCAGCGCCCATTTCCCTGAACCCGACCACGTCTACGCAATCGAGCCCGCCGAGCTGTCGGAGTTCCGGCATTACCTCGACCAGGAGAGCCTTACCTCCGCCAAGGCCTGGGACTGGGAGCCGCTGCCCTAAGCGCTCCGCCGCTTGCGCCGCAGATCCGATTTACGATGGCGGGCGGATGCCCGTCTATGAGTTCGAGTGCGAGGAGTGCGGCGAGCGCTTCGAGGAGCTGACCGCGAGCGACACGCGCAGCTTGGCTTGTCCGCAGTGCGCGTCGACGCAGACGCGACGCTTGCTCTCGCCGGTCTCGCCTTCGGGCCGGCAGCCACGCGGAGCTGGCGTCCGGTCGAATGAATCGCGGCGCCGCGAGCGGGAAGCGGCTCGGGGCGAGCGGCTTGCCGAGAGCAAGCGCAAGCGGGCGAAGGGGGAGCTCTAGTGGCGTTAACCGCGGAGGAGCGGCGCGAGCAGCTGGTCGCTCTCTTCAAAGAGGTTCAGTCCTGCCAGAAGTGCCCCCTGTACGAGACGCGGACCAAGGCCGTCTTCGGTGCCGGCGATGCCGACGCCGATCTGATGTTCGTCGGCGAGGCGCCGGGCGCCGAAGAGGACCGGCAGGGACTGCCCTTCGTCGGTCGCGCCGGGCAGTTGCTCAACCAGATGCTGGAAGAGATCGGTCTCTCGCGCGAGGAGGTCTTCATCGCCAACGTGCTGAAGAGCCGCCCGCCGGGCAATCGCGACCCCCAGCCGCCGGAGATCGAGGCCTGTCGTCCCTACCTCTTCGAGCAGGTTCGTTTGATCGAGCCGACGGTCATCTGCACGCTCGGCAACTTCGCGACCAAGCTGCTCAGCGGCAATCCGGCCGGAATCACCAAGGTCCGGGGGGCACCGCAGGTGCACGAGCTCGGTGGTCGAACCGTCTTCCTCTTGCCGCTCTTTCACCCGGCGGCAGCGCTGCGCACCCCCGCGGTCAAGGAGACGCTGCGCCAGGATTTCGCGACCCTCCCCGATCTGCTTGCGATGGGCCCGCCGGTTGCCGCCGAAGAGCCCGAGGAGGAGCCGGTGAAAGAGCAGGCCGAGCCAACCCCCGAGCTGCCCGCCGATCAGCTTGATTTCTTTGGCTGAGCTCTGCACCAGCTCCGCCGTCGAGACGGAAGCGGCCGGTGCGCAGTTGGCTGCGATCCTCACCGCTGGTGACGTCGTGGTCGTCAGTGGTGAGGTGGGAGCCGGCAAGACGACCTTGATTCGCGGTGCCTGTCGCGCTCTCGGCGTCAAGCAGCCGGTCACCTCCCCTACCTTCACGATCGGCCAGCGCTACGCGGATGGCCGCCTGCCTATCGCCCACCTCGATCTCTACCGCCTCGAGGACCTCGAGGACGAGGATCCGGCCCTCCTCGACGACTACCTGGCAGTGGCCGGCGTCGCCTTCATCGAGTGGCCGGCCGCAGCGGAGCCGAGGCTCGGCGAGCGCCGCGTGCTCTCGGTGCGGCTCGACCATCTCGGCGGCGATCGGCGCCGGATTGAGCTGCCCGCCGCATCTGCCCGCAAATAACCGTGTTCGAAAGGAGACGGTGCATGTAGCATCGATCAGACTTCGACACGCAAATTGGAGGGACGCTGGATGAAGGGACTGAAGACGCTGACCGCGATGCTGCTCGCGATCGCACTGATGGCGGGCGCCGCGACGGCAACGGCGGGTGCGGCTGCCTACAAGCACTACGTCGCCTGCGGCGTCTCCCAGAACGCGAAACCGGCGCACAAATGTCCGAAGAAAGCCAAAAAGGGCGCTTTCTTCAAGAGCCTGAAAGGCGATGTCAACTACAGCGTCTGCGTCAAGTTTCCCACCGGCAAAAACATCTGCGCCAAAGCTCAGCCGGCTGTGCAGGGCACCCTCTACGTCAACAAGGTCACTTCGAACATCCCCGGCAAGCATCGGGTCACCTGGTTCGTCGAAGGCAAACGCGTCGGCTCCTTCGCCTTCAGGGTCGCTGACTGACCTGGGCCCTCCCGAGAAGGCGGTCGTCGGTTTCGACACGGCGACCGCTGACACGGCCGTCTGCGCGATGCGTGGCGGCGAGGTGCTGCACGAGGAACTGCTCGGCCTCGCGGCCGACGGTCGTCCACGCCACTCGACCGCCTTGCTGGCCGAGGTCGAGCGCGCGGCCCAGGCTTGCGGTGGTTGGGAGCAGGTGGGGCAAATCGCGGTTGGCCGCGGGCCGGGATCGTTCGTTGGTATTCGCATCGGCCTGGCAACGGCTCGCGGCCTCAGTGCCAGCACCGGCGTGCCGTCGACGGGCGTCTGCACGCTCGATGCGCTCGGCCGCGCGATCGGCGGTGGTCTGGCGGTGCTCGACGCCCGCCGCGGGGAGGTCTTCGCCGCCCTTTACGCACCTGATGGAGAGCGACTCTGGGAGCCGCTGGTCGCCGCCCCGGAGGCCTTGGCCGAGCGCCTCGGCGAGCTGTCTGCACCGACCCGGGCGGCCGGCTCGGGGGCGATACGATTTCGTCATGAGCTGGCGAGTCGGGACGTCGACATTCCCGACGACGCCGACCCTGTTCACCGGGTCACCGCGCGGCACGTCTGTGCTCTCGCGGAGACCGGTGCGGGTGGGGTCGGCGATCCCCTCGCCCCGATCTACCTGAGACCTCCCGATGCGCAGCGATGGCGTGAGCGAGACACTTCCCAGAGAGCCGAGTAGCACCGCTGACGCCGGTGGAATCCGGCGGCTTGCCTACAGCGACCTGCCGGCTGTGATCTCGATCGAGCGGCGCTCCTTTCCGACGCCGTGGTCCTTGGCGATGTTCGTGCTCGAGCTCTCCAAGCCCTCGGGGATCTGCCTGGCGGCGACGGTCGGAGACGAGCTGGTCGGTTACCTGGTCTGCTCGCGCTACGACCAGGTCTGGCATCTGATGAACGTCGCCGTGGCCCCGGAGCGCCGCCGCGGCGGCATCGCCAAGGGATTGATCGCCAGGCTGGTAGAGGAAGGCGGCGGCAAGTTGCCCTTCACGCTTGAGGTGCGGGTCTCAAACCGGCCGGCGATCAAGATGTACGAACGGCTCGGTTTTCGCTCGGCAGGCGTGCGCCCTCGCTATTACCAGGACAACGGCGAGGACGCGCTGATCATGTGGCTCGATTAACTACCCGCCCGCGGCGGACGCGGACGCAAGCGAGCAAGGCAGCCGGTGACTATTAGTGCAAACGAGCAAGAGCAGAGCACGCGGGCGGAACAGATGTTGATCCTCGCCCTCGAGACTTCCTGCGACGACACCTGCGCGGCAGTGCTGGCCGGTCCGCGCATGCTCTCCAACGTGATCTCCTCGCAGGCGGCCGCGCACGCGCAGTTCGGCGGCGTCGTTCCCGAGGTCGCCTCGCGTCATCACCTCGAGCTCGTCGCGCCAGTGGTCGAGGCTGCGCTGGCCGAGGCGGACGTGTCTCTCGACGAGATCGAAGCGGTGGCCGTCACCGCCGGACCCGGTTTGATCGGCGCCCTTCTGGTTGGCGTAAGTACCGCCAAGGCGATTGCGGCACCGCGTCGATTGCCGCTGATCCCGGTCGATCACCTGCAAGGCCACGTCGCTGCCAACTTCCTCGAGCCTGAACCGCTGGAGCCACCGTTCATCTGCCTTTTGGCCAGCGGCGGGCACACCCTGCTCGCCGGCGTGCGTGAGCACGACGGTTACGAGCTGCTCGGTCAGACGCTTGATGATGCGGCCGGAGAGGCTTTCGACAAGGTGGCGCGCATACTCGGCCTTGGCTATCCCGGTGGACCGGCCTTGGAAAAGCTGGCGCGAGAGGGAGACCCAACGGCGTTCGAGATGCCCGTGGCGATGAGCCGTGACCCCGGCCTCGATTTCAGCTTCAGCGGCTTGAAGACGGCACTCGTCTACCTCTGCCGCGATCTCGGCACCGCGGGGGTCGAGCAGCGCCGGGCCGACCTCGCTGCCAGCTTCCAGGCCGCCGCCGTCGGCCAGCTGACCGCGAAGCTCGAGCGGGCGCTCAAGCGGGGGGAGTGGGGGGCGGTCGCGCTCGGCGGTGGGGTCGCCGCCAACGGACCCCTACGTGAAGCCGTGGCGAGCCTGTGCGAGCGGCGCGACCTGCCGCTGAAGTTGGTCTCGATCCAGCTCTGCACCGACAATGCAGCGATGATCGGCTCCGCGGCCCGCTTCGCCGCCCCGATTCCCTATCCGAATTACCTCTCCTACGACGCCTTCCCCACGCCGAAGCGGGCCGCCGCGTGAGCTCGGTGACGGTCTACTCACGCCCCGGTTGTCACCTCTGCGAGGAGGCGATTGAGGCGCTGGTTGCGCTTCACGGAGAGGGCTACCGCTTCCAGCTGCACGAGGTCGATATCGAGAGCGAGGACCTACTGCTGCGGCGGCTGCTGGAGAAGATCCCCGTGGTTGAGGTCGACGGTGTGGTCGTCTCGGAGCTGATCCTCGACGAGGCGGCCGTGCGCGCGAGGCTCGATACTGTGGGGGCGTGGGCGCCTTGATCGAAGAGCAGGACGCGGCCAATGGGCTGATCGTCGACGGCGAGCGGCTTTCGCTTGGCGTTGCCGCCCGGCTCTCGCGCTACCTCCAGGTACTCACGCAGGCGCGCAAGATGGGCCGCGAGACCATTTCCTCGCAGGAACTCTCCGAGTACACCCACATCAACCCGACCCAGATTCGCCGCGACCTCTCCGGCTTTGGCAAGTTCGGCAAGCGCGGCGTCGGTTACAACGTCGAGTCGTTGGTGGCGGAGATCCGCAAGATTCTGCGCACCTCGGGCCAGCACAACATCGCCCTCTTCGGCGCCGGCAACCTCGGCCAGGCGATCGCCAGCTCCGACATTTTCGCCGACCACGGTTTCCAGATCGTCGCCATGTTCGACGTCGACAGCGAGGTCGTCGGTAATGAGGTCGGCAGTCTGCGGGTGCGCGACTTCAGCGAGCTGGAGGCGATCGTCGCCGAGCAGGAGATCGTCGTCGGTGTTCTGGCGGTGCCCGCCGCCGCCGCCCAGGCCGTCGCCGACCGGTTGGTCGAGGCCGGCGTCAAGATCATCTTCAACTACTCCGAGCAACTGCTGCAGGTGCCGCCGGAGGTGACGGTTCACACCTCGAGCCCGGCGGTCGACTTGCTCTACGCGCTCTACTTCTACCTGACCTAAGAGCTGAACCCTTGCCCCTGGACCTCGACCGCGCTCGGGAGACGTTCGAGTCCTCGACCGACTTCACGATCGGGCTCGAGGAGGAGTTTGCGATCCTCGATCCGGCGACCCTGGAGCTCGAACATCGCTTTGAGGACGTCTACGCGGCCTGCCAGAACGACGACGTCCTCGCTGAGTCGGCGGCAGGCGAGCTGATCGCTTCGGAGATCGAGATTCGCTCGGGCCGGGCAGAGAGCTTTGCCGAGGCGGTTTCCCTGCAGCGCCACCGTCGCAGCCGCCTCTTCGGCCTGGTCGATGAGATGGGCTTGGCCCTGGGGGCGATGGGGACCCACCCTTGGGCCAACTACCTCGACCAGCGGATCATCGACACGCCGCATTACAACCGCCTGCGCCATGAACTCGGCTACGTCGCTCAGCGCAACAACACCTGGAGCATGCACGTGCACATGGGCGTGCGCGGGGCAGACCGCGCGATCGCGGTTTGCGACTGGCTGCGCGAGCTGCTGCCGCTGCTGCTCGCGGTTTCGGCCAACTCGCCCTTCCTCGATCGTCGCGACAGCGGCCTGCACACCGTTCGCACCGAGATCTTCACCCGCACCTTCCCCCGTTGTGGGGTACCGAGCCCGTTCCTCGACTGGGCCGGCTACGCCGACTTCGTCGGCATGCTCGAGCGGGCAGGGTCGGTGGTCGAGTCGACCCAGCTCTGGTGGAGCGTGCGCCCGCACCACTCCTTCGGCACGGTCGAGGTGCGGATCTGCGACGCCCAGACGCGCGGCGAGGAGTCCTTTGCCCTGGCCGGCCTGATCGCCGCCTGTATTGCACAGGCGGCGATGACCTACGACGAGCACGGCTATGAGGGCAACGGGACCCCCTTGCGCGATCGCGAGATCGAGGAGAACCTCTGGCGAGCGATCCGCTACGGGATGAGCGGTCGTCTAATCGACTTCCGCCGCGGCGAGGAGATCGAGGCGGCGGCGGCGCTCGAGCAGCTGCTTGCTTGGACCGAGCCCGCGCGCGCTCAGCTTGGCATCGAGGTCGATCTGCCCACCCGAAACGGCGCCCAACGCGCCCGTGAGGCGCTTGACGCCGGGGTCTCGATCGAGGATATCTACCGCGACGCCGTGGCCGAGACCAAGCGGACTTACACCGCCACCCCGCAAGGTGCGGAACACGCCTAGCGGCCCCCGGCTGGCTCTGGGAGCGCGTTCGCCGCTCGCATATATAGACTCCCGCGCCGCTTAGAAACCAGCCGGAGGACCTAACTTGACCAGCTTTTTGACCGACTACGGAGTCGTCGTAGCGCTCGTATGCGCCGCAGCGGCTGTTGTCTACGGACTAGTAATCACTCAGCGCCTACTGGCGAAGTCGCCGGGCAACGAGCGCATGCAGGAGATCTCGGGAGCCGTGCAGGAGGGGGCCCAGGCCTACCTCAACCGCCAGTACACGATCATCGCCGCGGTCGCGATCCCGATCGCGATCGTGCTCTGGCTCCTGCAGGACTACAAGACCGCGATCGGATTCGTCTTTGGTGGCGTGCTCTCCGGGGCAGCCGGGTTCATCGGCATGAACGTCTCGGTTCGGGCCAACGCTCGCGTCGCCGAGGCGGCCCGCGGCGGTGTGCCGCCCGCGCTTGACGTCGCCTTCAAGGGCGGCTCGGTCACCGGCCTGCTGGTCGTCGGCCTGGCGCTGCTTGGTGTCGCTGGCTACTACGGCATCCTGGTGATCACCGGCAGCTCGGACAAGGAGGCGGTCGACGCGCTCGTCGGGCTCGGCTTCGGCGGCTCGCTGATCTCGGTCTTCGCCCGGCTGGGCGGTGGCATCTTCACCAAGGCCGCCGACGTCGGTGCCGACCTGGTCGGCAAGGTCGAGGCGGGGATTCCCGAGGACGATCCTCGCAACCCGGCCGTGATCGCCGACAACGTCGGTGACAACGTCGGTGACTGCGCGGGCATGGCCGCGGACCTCTTCGAGACCTACGCGGTCACCTCGGTCGCCGTGATGCTGCTCGGCGTCCTCACTTTCTCCGGCTCGGGAGGTGACTTCTCCCGCGAGGTGGCGATCTACCCGCTGGTGATCGGCGCCGTTGCGATCATCGCCTCGATCATCGGGGCCCTCCTGGTGAGGACCAAAACCGACCGGGTCGAGGGCGCGCTCTACACCGGCGTCATCGCCGCTGGGATCCTCTCGATCGCGGCCTTCTACCCGATCACTGATTGGCTGATGAAGGAACCGGTGCGGCTTGGCCTCGAGGCCGGTGCCAACGCGGTCAGCACCACCGATCTCTGGCTTTGTTCCGTGATCGGCGTGGCGGTCACCGCGCTGCTCTTCGTGATCACAGAATTTTATACCTCGACCCGTTTCCGGCCGGTGAAGACGATCGCCCAAGCATCGGAGACAGGGCACGCGACGAACATCATCCAGGGGCTTGCTCAGGGTTTCCAGTCGACCGCCGCTCCGGCGCTGGTCATCGCCCTGGCGATCCTCGGCGCCAACGAGTTGGCCGGCATCTACGGCATTGGTATCGCCGTCATGGGCCAGCTCTCACTCTGTGGTCTGATCGTCGCCCTCGACGCCTTCGGGCCGATCACCGACAACGCCGGCGGCATCGCCGAGATGGCGGAGCTGCCCGAGGAGGTGCGCGCCGTCACCGATCCGCTCGATGCGGTCGGGAACACGACCAAGGCCGTGACCAAGGGCTACGCAATCGGTTCGGCCGCTCTTGCCGCCCTGGTCCTGTTCGCAGCGTTCAAGAGCGAATTGGCTGACGAGGCACCGGCCGGCTTCGACCTCAACGGGCTCTTCAATCTCTCAAGTCCCGACGTGCTGATCGGGTTGATCATCGGCGGCATGATGGTCTATCTCTTCGCTGCCTTCGCGATCGAGGCCGTTGGCCGCGCCGGCGGCGAGGTGGTCGAACAGGTTCGCGAGCAGTTCCGCGAGCATCCGGGGATCATGGAGGGCACCGAAAAGCCCGACTACGCCAAGACGGTCTCGATCGTCACCCTGGCGGCGCAGAAGGAGATGATCCTTCCCTCTCTGATTCCGATCGTCGTTCCGGTGATCGTCGGCCTGCTCAGCGTCGACGCGCTCGGCGGCCTGCTGATCGGCGTCATCGTCGTCGGCCTCTTCGCCGCTGTCTCGATGACCGCCGGAGGCGGTGCCTGGGACAACGCCAAGAAGCTGATCGAGGACGGGGCGCACGGCGGCAAGGGCACGCTGGCTCACGAAGCCTCGGTGACCGGCGACACCGTCGGCGATCCCTACAAGGACACGGCCGGCCCGGCGATCAACCCGATGATCAAGGTCGCCAACATCGTCGCGATCCTGATCATCCCGATCGTTCACTTCTAGCTCGTAGCGTGGGGAGGGGCCGGGTGCCCCTCCCCAAAACGCGCGGCAGGGGCCGCGCTGAGTGTTTTGGCGAGGGGCACCCGGCCCCTCCGCGGCACCAGCTTTCGCTCTAGAGCTTGTCTGGCGTGCTATCCCTCCGGAAGCTCTGCTGCGCTCAGTCCTCAGTTGAAGCTGGTCGTACGACCCCCTGCGGCCCTGGTTCTTTGCAATCACGGGGAGGGACAGGCGTGCCCGCGCAGTAAACGACCGCACTGACAGGGCCGGCTTGATGCTCCCTCTAAGCTTTGGGGCGCGAGCCGGAGGCAAAACCCACTGCCCCTAAGGAGGGGATTCCGCTGGCACGGCCGACAGACTCGAACGAGCAACTCCTCTGCAGCTTCTGCGGCAAGTCGCAGCGGCAGGTCAAGAAGCTGATCGCAGGTCCCGGTGTCTACATCTGCGACGAGTGCATCGATCTCTGCAACGAGATCATCGACGAGGAGCTGACGCCCCAGGCGAGCGCCGTCGAGCTCGAGAACCTGCCCAAGCCGCGGGAGATTCACGACGTGCTGCAGGAGTACGTGGTCGGTCAGGACGCCGCCAAGCGCGCCCTCTCGGTCGCCGTCTACAACCACTACAAGCGCGTCCAAATGAGCCAGGCAGAGGACGTCGAGGTCGAGCTGCAGAAGTCGAACATCATGCTGCTGGGCCCGACCGGTTGCGGCAAGACGTTGCTCGCCCAGACCCTGGCCAGGATCCTCAACGTTCCCTTCGCGATCGCCGATGCGACCGCGCTGACCGAGGCCGGCTACGTCGGCGAGGACGTCGAGAACATTCTTCTGAAGCTGATTCAGGCCTCCGACTACGACGTCAAAAAAGCCGAAACCGGGATCATCTACATCGACGAGATCGACAAGATTGCGCGCAAGGCCGACAATCCCTCGATCACCCGTGACGTCTCCGGCGAAGGCGTGCAGCAGGCGCTGCTGAAGATCCTCGAGGGGACCACCGCCTCGGTGCCGCCACAGGGGGGACGCAAGCACCCCCACCAGGAGTTCCTCACGATCGACACCACCAACATCCTCTTCATCTGCGGTGGCTCCTTCGCCGAACTCGACAAGGTGATCGAGAACCGCGTCGGCGACCGCGGGGTCGGCTTCGGCGCCGCGATCTCCTCACGCGAAGACAAGGAGGACAAGGGCGAGTGGTTCGAGCAGGTGCTGCCCGAGGACTTGATGGAATACGGCCTGATCCCCGAGTTCATCGGCCGCCTGCCGGTTGTCGCTGCGATTCACCAACTCAGCCGCGATGACCTGATCACGATCCTGACCGAGCCCAAGCACGCGCTGACCAAGCAGTTCCAACGCTTCTTCGAGTTCGACGAGATCGAGCTCGTCTTCGCCGAGGACAGCCTCGAGGCGATCGCCAACAAGGCGCTGGAACGCGAGACCGGGGCCCGCGGCCTGCGCTCGATCCTCGAGGAGACGCTGCTCGACGTCCAGTTTGAACTTCCCTCGCGCCGCGACGTGACCAAGTGCGTGGTCACCAAGGAGACGATCGAGCAAGGCCGCCGTCCGACGCTGGTCACCGAGGCCGCGCCACAGGACATCGGTGGCATCAGTGACGAACTGAGCGAGGAATCGGCGTAGGAGTTTCGGCCATTCCTCCCGAGTGCCGTTTTAGGACAGTTTTCTAACCCGGCTCCGCGGCGACATGTAGGGTCCCGGCGCATGCTTTCTTCCGTCTCTGTCCGGGGAAGCGCGGTCGCGTTCGTTCTGGCCCTCTTGTCGTTTGCCCTCGTGGCTCTGCTTGCGCCCGCGAGCGGGCTGGCGACGGGTGAGCTGACGCAGAAGTCCGCTACGGCGGGCTGCGTTACCGCCGACGGCAGCGAAGCCTGCGCGACCGCTGCGCAGGTCGGCCGGCTCGCTGTGATGAGTGCCGACGGCAGGCACCTCTACACGGCCGCCTGGGAGCCGCGCGCCTCGATTCAGATCTTCGACCGCGATCCTGCGACGGGCGCGATCGCTCCGAAGCCGGCGCCGAGCGGGTGCTGGCAGTACACGGGCGGGGGCGGTTGCGAAACGCTCGGCGTCATGAAGCCATCTGGGATCGCGGTCAGTCCCGATGGAGAAAACCTCTACCTGAGCGATTTCGACGGCGGCGAGATCATCACCTTCGACATCGACACGGCGACTGGTTTGCTGACGAAGAAGACCGGCGTCGAGGGCTGCATGGCCTCCTACGGAGATGACGTCAGTTGCGCCAAGTCGCCGGCGGCGTCGCTCAGCTTCCATCTGCTGGTCAGCCCGGACGGCAAGAACCTCTACGCGCCCAATCAAGCGGGGAACGGGGCGATCACAACCTACGTCCGCGATATCACCACCGGTGTGCTGACGGTTCCTCCCGCTGGCGCGCCCTGCATCTCGAACGACGGCGGGGCGCCATGTTCGGACGGTCGCGGTCTCTTCGTCCCCGAGGCGGTCGGAATCAGCCCTGACGGGGCCAGCGTGTACGTCGGCTCGCGGGAGCGGGCCGTGACCGTGTTCGACCGCGACCCGACGACGGGCCTGCTCACTCAGAAGGCTGGGGACGCCGGCTGCTGGCTGGCTTCCGGCGCCAGCCCGCAGACGGATTGCCGGGAAGGGGTGTTCATCGACGGCGGTGGCGGCCGCTTCGGCCTCGATCTCAGCCCCGACGGCAAGAACGTCTACGTCGCCACCAACGACAGCCTCGCGGTCTTCAACCGCGATACCGGCAGCGGCGCGCTCTCGCAGCCGTCCGGAGAAGGCGCCTGCGTCTCGTCCCTGGGGGCTCCATGTTTCCCCGCCGGCGCAAATATGGGAGGCCCGCAGGACGCCGCTGTCAGCCCGGACGGAATGCAGGTCTACGTCGCCACCGCTGCTAGCGCGAACTCCGGTGTCGCCGTCTTCGACCGCGACCCGGCAACCGGTCAACTGACCCAGAAGTTGGGAAAAGAAGGGTGCTTTACCGGGTCTGGCAGCGGTGGCTGCACCATTGCCCGGGCGATGCCCACGTCGACGGTCCTCACCTCGCCAGATGGCAAGAACGTCTACGCCAACAACGGCGGCGGGGCGATGGCGATTTTCGACCGCGTGCCGAGCCCGACGACGTTCACTCCCCCGATCATCACCGAGCCCTATCTGTCCATCGGTGGAATCGGCCCCCAGAGCCCGACCCCGGCCGCGCCCGGCCCGGCGACAGAGGGACGCCCGCAAATCGGGGTGCAGCTCGTCGGTCGCCCACAGGCGGGCCACTACCCCTACACCGCCTCGCTGCTGCTGACCAACTACGGGCGCAAGGACGCGGTCAACGCCAGCGTGCGGCTCGACGGCTTCCACACCGGAGCGGACGTGAGCTTGGTCGGCGGCGGCGCTTCCGCCGCTGCGCTCGACGATGGCTCGAGCCGCTCGTTGATCGTCACGGTGGAGCGGATACCGGCGCGCTCCTCGAAAGTGGTGCTCGCCCGCTTCGTGCCGGTCGGTCCCGGCCACTCGATCTACAACCTGCACGCCAGCCTCATGCGCAACACCGCCAAGGGGCCGGTGCCGAAGCTGACCGAGACGGGCTCGACCGTTGTCCGCTTGGTGAGCTCGAGCAAAGGCGGCAGCGAGTCTGGCCGGGTCAGCGTCACCAACACCGCCGGTACGGCGACGATCCCCTACAAGCTGACGGAGACCACGTCCGCGCCGGAGCGGGCCCAGACCACGTTCGACGAGGTCGGTGGCGGGCTGCGGGTGACGGTGACCGCGCCACAGCATGCGGCCGGGTCACGGCCGCCGACGGGCTCGGAGACCAAGCTTCAGGGTGGCGTGCGGCTCGAGCTCTCGATCGACGGGGCCGGACTCAAGGTGATCGGTGTCGACAATCCGGTGTGGCCGATGGCGGGCGGCCTCAAGCTGCACTACGACCAGCTGATCGACTGCATGCAGCGGCACGGGATGCTCAGCGCCGCCGACCAGAAGCGGCTCAAGGCGATGTACACGCACCCGGTGCTCGCACTGATCCACGCCGGCAAGTTGTTGCAGTCCTCGAGCGTGCCGCCGACGGCGGAGGAAGACGCCTGGGCTGAGCGGACGATTTCGGTTGCCGCCGCGGCCGTGCAGTCGTGGGAGGCGGAGATCGTCGACTCCGCCAAGCTCGACAACGCCGGTGGCGGCAAGGAGAAGCAGAAGCAGATCTTCATCGAGTGCTCGCGCGAAGAGGGCGAAGAAGAAGGCGGCGACAAAGACAAAGACAAAGAAGAAACCAGCGAAGAGGAAGACGACGAAAGCGACCTTCCGATCGAGGTCATCACGCCCGACGACCCGAACACCAAGGTCGGTCCAAGCGGCGCCGGCAAGGCCCACTACGTCCTGCCCAATCGGACGATGCCCTACACGATCATGTTCGAAAACAAGCCGACCGCGAGCGCACCCGCGCGCGAGGTCGTGGTCACCGACAGGATCGATGGCGCCAAGCTGAACCTGGCGACTTTCGCGCTCGGACCGGTCTGGTTCGGCGACCGGGTCCTCACCCCGCCACCCGGCTTGCGCGCCTGGAGCGGCAGCGTCGACCTGCGACCGGCGAAACAAGCGATCGTCACGGTCGACGCCGCGATCGACGCCGGCGGCCTCGCCACCTGGCATTTCAAGACGATCGACCCAGCGACCCAGACCTTTCCCGAGGACCCGTTTGCCGGCTTCCTGCCCGCGAACACCTCACCGCCGATCGGCGAAGGCGCCGTCACCTTCTCCGTAGCCCAGAAGCGCAACCTCAAGAGCGGCGCCAAGATCCAGAATGGCGCTCGCATCGTCTTCGACAAGAACGAGGCGATCGACACCCCGACCTTCGTCAACACGATCGATCGCCAGAAGCCGAGTGCCACCCTGCGCAAGGCGAAGGCATTGGTCTCCCGCGGCCGCAAGGCGCGAACCTGCCGCGTCGCGCTCGCCTGGAAGGGCGCTGACAAGGGCAGTGGCGTGGGTGGCTACACGGTCTCGGTCGCGACCCGCAAGAAGGACAAGTTCAGTCCCGTCAAGTACGACTACGCGCGCACCAAGCTCACCTTCAAGGGCAGGCGCGGTGTCCCGTACTGGTTCCGCGTCGTCCCCGCCGACAAGGCCGGAAACGTCGGCGCGGCCTCCAAGGCTCTGCGCGCAAGCTGCCCGTAGACTCGCGCTCGTGAACGACGAGCGCCTGCAGAAGCTCGAGCGGACGACCCGCTACGACCCAGCCGAGGTCGAGGCCCGGATCTTCTCGGAATGGATGGACGCCGGCTACTTCCATCCCGCGGCGGAGGGAACGCCGGAGGAGAATTTCTCGGTGGCGATTCCGCCGCCGAACGTGACCGGGGCGCTGCATATGGGGCACGCACTGAATGGGTCGATGCAGGATGCGCTGGTGCGGATGAACCGGATGCGGGGGCGCAATGCGCTCTGGATCCTCGGCACCGACCACGCGGGCATTGCGACCCAGTCGGTGGTGGAGAAAATGCTGCTCGGCGAAGGGGTCTCGCGCCACGACCTCGGACGCGAGGAGTTCGTCAAAAGGGTCTGGGAGTGGCGCGAGGAGTACGGCTCGCGGATCGTCGAGCAGTACAAACGGCTCGGCGCCTCCTGCGACTACGAGCGCGAGCGCTTCACCCTGGATGACGGATACGTCAAGGCCGTCTACCGCGTCTTCAAGCAGCTCTACGACAAGGGCTACGTCTACCGCGACAACTACATGGTCAACTGGGACCCCGGCTCGCACTCGGCGATCTCCGATCTCGAGGTCGAGAACCGCGAGGTCACCGACACGCTCTACTCGATCGACTACCCGGTCGAGGGCACCGATCGCGTGCTCACGGTGGCCACCGTGCGGCCGGAGACGATGCTTGCCGACACCGCCGTCGCCGTGAACCCCGGCGACGAGCGCTATGGCGACCTGGTTGGCCAGCACTGCATCCTGCCCCTCGTCGGCCGTCGCCTGCCGATCATCGCCGACGAGCACGTTGACCCCGAGTTCGGAACCGGCGCGCTGAAGATCACCCCCGGCCACGACCCCAACGACTTCGAGATCGGCCGCAAGCACGGTCTCGAGGAGATCGTCGTGATCGGCCCCGACGGTCGCCTCACCGACGAGGCCGGAGAGCGCTTCGCCGGCCTCACCGCGGCGGAGGCGCAGGAGATGGTGATCCTCGCCCTGCGCGAGGAGGGAGCGCTCAGTGCCGAGGAGCCCTACACGCACTCGGTGCCCTTCTCGCACCGCTCCGGCGAGCGAATCGAGCCGTTGATCTCGCTGCAGTGGTTCTGCCGCATGGACGAGCTGGCGGCCCCGGCGATCGCGGCGGTGGAGAGCGATCGGGTGCGGATCGCCCCCGGTCAGTGGAAGCGGGTCTACCTCGACTGGATGCGCGAGATCCGTCCCTGGTGCATCTCGCGTCAGCTCTGGTGGGGTCACCGGATTCCGGTCTGGTACTGCGACCCCTGTGAGGAGGTCTTCGTCGCCGAGGACCCCGCCGCGGCGCCCGAGCGCTGCGGCGCCTGCGGTGGCGAGCTGCGCCAGGAGGAGGACGTGCTCGACACCTGGTTCAGCTCCGCGATCTGGCCATTTGCCACTCTCGGCTGGCCCGACGACACTCCCGAGCTGCGCGCTTTCTACCCAACGAGCTTCCTCACCACCGCCCGCGAGATCCTCTTCCTCTGGGTAGCGCGGATGATCATGACCGGGCTCGAGTTCGCCGGCGACGTGCCCTTCAACGACGTCTACGTGCACTCGGTGATCCAGGCCCGCGATGGGCGGCGGATGTCGAAGAGCCTCGGCACCGGCATCGACCCGCTGGAGGAGATCGACGTGCATGGCGCCGATGCCCTGCGCTTCGGCCTGCTGGCGATGTCCTCGACCCAGGACGTGCGTTACTCCGACGCCAAGGTCCAGCAGGGCCGCGACCTCTCCAACAAGCTCTGGAACGCGGGGCGATTGATTCTGCTGAATGTGAAATTTCAGCAGAATCAATCGCTCACAAATACGCCGCAGGACCAAGTTCCTGCGGCGGTTGAGCGAGGGATGCTGAACCTTGATCGCGTTGAGGACCGCTGGATCCTCTCCCGTTTGGAGCACACGATCGCCTCAGTCAGCGAGAAGCTCGAGGGTTACGACTTCGCCCACGCGGTGCAGGAGGCCTATGCCTTCTTCTGGTCGGAGCTCTGCGACTGGTACCTGGAGATCGCCAAGCCGCGGCTCTACGAGGGCGAGGCGGAGGTCTCGGCCAATCTGCTCTGGGTGCTGGAGCGAACGCTTGCTCTGTTGCACCCGATCATGCCCTTCGTCAGCGAGGAGGTCTGGTCCTACCACCCGAGCCGCAAAGGCCACCTCGCAGTTCATCCCTTCCCGCAAGCGGACGCCTCCCTCTTCGATCCTGAGGCGGAAGCCGAGATGGGTGAGGCGGTCGACCTGACTCGCAGCTTGCGTGCCTGGCGGGACCTGGTCGACCTCGCCGCCAAAGCGACGCTGCCGGTGCGCACAGTCGACCCCTTGCCCGAGTTCGTCTCGCGCCTGGCGCGGGTCGAGGCGACAGCCGACTCCGCGGCGGTCGATCCGATCGCGTCGGTCGGAGCGGTGCAGATCCTCGCCTCGCCGGAGATCGACGCCGAGGCCGTCACCGCTCGGCTCGAGCAGCGGCGCGAGGAGTTGCGCTCCGAGGTCGCTCGAGCCGAAGGCAAGCTTGCCAACGAGAAGTTCGTCGCTCGGGCCCCGGCGGAGCTGGTCGAGGAGGAGCGGACCAAGCTGGAGCGCCACCGCGCCGAGCTGGAGGAGCTCGCCGAATAGATCCGCAGGCCTACCTCGATTCGCTGGAGCCAATCGGCTGGAAGCTTGGCCTGGAGCGGATGTACAAGCTCAGCACGGCGTTGGGGATGCCCCAGCACCGTTTTGCCTCGATCCACGTCGTTGGCACCAACGGCAAGTCCTCGGTCACGCGGATGATCGCCGCGCTGCTTGAGGCGCACGGTATGCGGAGCGGCGCCTGCGTTTCGCCGCACGCCGAGCACTGGTCCGAACGGGTGCTCATCGGTGGCGCGAAGATCGACACGGACACCTTCGCCGCGGCCGTTGAGCGCACTGCGCAAGCTGCGGCGACGGTCAACCGCAGCCTCGAGCCCGGCGAGGCGGTGACCCAGTTCGAGGTCGCCACGGCGGCAGCGTTCGTTGCCTTCGCCACGGCCCGGGTCGAGACCGCGGTGATCGAGGCGGGGCTGGGAGGGAGGCTCGACGCGACCAACACGATCCCCTCGCGAGTGACGGTGCTGACCTCGATCGGCCTCGACCACACCGCCTGGCTGGGTGAGAGTGAGCTCGAGATCGCCGCTGAGAAGCTCGCCGTACTGCGCGATCACACGACCCTCGTCCTGGGACAGGTCAGTGCCGAGGTGGGTGAGCTCGCCGAGCGCACTGTGGCCGAACGTGGGGCGAAGCTGATCTCGGCGCCCGTTGACCCTGGCAGCGGTGTCGAACTGCGTGCACCGGGGCGTTTTCAACGTCGCAACTTCGCCCTGGCGTGCGCTGCCGTGGAGGCATTCCTCGGCTCGCTCGAAGCCGAGAAAGTCACCGCCGTCGCCGCCTCGCTGACGGTGCCCGGTCGGCTCGAGCGCGTTGCCGAGGACCCGCCGGTTTTCATCGACGTCGCCCATAACCCCGACGGAGCGGCCGCCCTCGCCGAGGGGCTGGCGGAGGTCGCTGCGGGACGCCCGGTCGTCGCCTGCATCGCCGCGCTCAGCGACAAGGACGCCGGCGCGATGATCCGGGCGCTGGCGCCGGCACTCTCGCGGGTGGTCTGCGCCGAGCTCGACTCCGCCGCGATGAAGGCCAGAGGCCTGCCGGGCGCCGCTTCGCATAGCGCCGCCAAACTGGCCGCCGCCTGCGCCGAGGTCGGCCTGTCCGCCGAGCAGGTCCCAGATTTCAAGGCAGCTGTGCTGCGCGCCCGCGAGTTGGCGGCGGCCCCTCCTGCTGGGGTGCTGCTGATAACCGGCTCTCACTACGTGCTGGCGCCGGCCCGCGCCGCTTTGGGCCTGTGCGAGGATGCGGACAATGGCTTCTGAGTCCAAAAGCGCCAGCTCGGAACTGCTCTCGATGATGGCCCTGGTGGCGGCCGTCGTTGCCGCGGTGATCCTCGTCTTCTTTGGCCTCGGCTACCTCTTCGGGAGCCTTTTCCTCTAGCGAGGGTTCAAGAGCTCGGCGGCGAAGTAGACTGCCGCTCCCCTCTCCGGCGGGCGCCCCAGCCATGGCACTAGCGATCTTCGGCATCTCCAACAGCGGCCTCAATCTGGCCGTCACCCTCTTCGTTCTGATGATCGTCGTGGTTTGGCTTGCCCTGATCGTCTACACCTACCTCGACGCCAGGCGCCGCATCTCGGATCCGTTCCTGGTCGCCTGCGCCACGGTCGGCTCCTTCTTTCCCTACATCGGCACCGCCGTCTACGCGATCGTGCGGCCACCCGAGTTCCTCGAGGACGCCCACGAACGCGAGCTCGAGATCCGCGCCGCCGAGCTGCGGGTGCGCCAGCTGACCGAGGCCTCCTGTCCCAACTGCGACTACCCGGTCGAGAAGAACTTCCTGCGCTGCCCGCAGTGCCAGCGCCGCCTCAAGGACCCGTGCAAGAGCTGCGGCAAGCCAGTCGATCCGCGCTGGGCCCTCTGTCCTTACTGCGAGAGCCCGATCGCCGAGCGCCCCCGCCGTCAGCGCTCCGAGGGCGAGGGCCGTCGCAAACCGCGTGAGCGAGCAGCGGCCCCAGCGGGCGAGGAGCGCCCGAAACGCAGCAAGCGCGAGGAGCAGTCCAAGCCCCGCGCCGCCGCCAAAGCCAAAAAAGATGCGCCGGTGCCCGAGACGGACGCCGAGGCCGCACGACCCACACAAACCCAAAGGAGCCCCGCCCGTGAGCCGGACGCTGATCCTCGTAAAGCCTGACGCCTTCCAGCGCGCCCTAACCGGTGAGGTGATCGCCCGCTTCGAGCGCAAGGGCCTGCGCATCGCCGCGCTGAAGACGATGCGCGCCGATGAGCCGATCGCCAACAAGCACTACGAAGAGCACACTGACAAGCCTTTCTTCGGCGAGCTGGTCTCCTTCATCACCGGCGGCACGCTGGTGGCGATGGTGCTCGAGGGTCATGAAGCGGTCGCGGCGGCGCGCCAACTGATCGGCGCGACTAATCCGGTTGAGGCCGCGCCCGGCTCGATTCGCGGTGATTTCGCGCTCGAGGTGACCTTCAACATGGTCCACGGCTCCGATTCGGACGAGTCGGCCGAGCGCGAGATCGAGATCTGGTTCCCAGAGCTGTCTTGAGGGTCACCCTCGCTTCCGGCTCTCCGCAGCGGAGCGAGATCCTGCGGAAGTTGGGGGTTGAGTTCGAGGTCGTCGTCTCCGGCGTCGATGAGCTGAGCGGGGGAGAGCCCGAGTTCGAGGTATTGGAGAACGCCCGCCTGAAGGCCCGTGCTGTTGGTCGGGACGGGGTCGTGATTGCCTGCGATACCGACGTCGTCCTCGACGGCAAGGCACTGGGCAAGCCAGCTGATGCGGCGGAGTCACGTCGCTATCTCGATCGCATGTCGGGACGCACGCACGAGGTGCTGGGTGGGCTCGTGGTCGTCGTCGACGGCGAGGAGCGGACCGGGCTCGAAAGCACCGCCGTCACCTTCAAGGAGCTGAGCGAGGCCGAGAAGGAGCGCTACGTTGCGTTTGGCGAGTGGGAGGGACGCTCGGGTGGCTACGCGATTCAGACCCTCGGCTCGACCCTGGTCGAGCGAATTGAGGGCAGCGTCTCCAACGTGGTCGGCTTGCCCGTGGGCCTGTTGCTCGAGCTGGCACCGGAACTTTTCACCCAGGCCTGAGCCGAATTCGGCACCCCGCTTTGCGGGTTTGGGATCATTCCGCCTGGAAGTACTCCGAATCCACACATGGGCGTATTCAGCTACCTCAGAGGACTGGGCGGCCGCGACATGGCCGTCGACCTCGGTACGGCCAACACCCTGGTCTACGTGCGTGGCCGCGGCATCGTCCTCTCCGAGCCATCGGTCGTGGCGATCGACGTGCAGAGCGGCCAGGTCCACGCGGTCGGCGCCGAAGCAAAGCGGATGCTCGGTCGCACGCCCGGCAACATCACTGCGATCCGACCGCTCAAGGACGGGGTGATCGCCGACTTCGACGTCACCGAGCAGATGCTGCGCCACTTCATCAAACAGGTGCATTCCAACCGCTTCGCCCATCCGCGCGTCGTCGTCTGTGTTCCCTCCGGCGTCACCGGGGTCGAGAAGCGGGCGGTCGAGGAGGCCTGCCTCTCGGCCGGGGCGCGACAGGCCTACCTGATCGAGGAGCCGATGGCGGCGGCCATCGGGGCCGGCCTGCCGGTTGCCGAGCCGACTGGCTCGATGGTCGTCGACGTCGGCGGCGGCACCACCGAGGTGGCGGTGATCTCGCTCGGCGGGATCGTCGTCTCGCAATCGATCCGCGTCGGCGGCGATGAGCTCGACGAGGCGATCGTCAACCACTGCAAGCACGAGTACAAGCTGGCGATCGGCACCCAGACCGCCGAGGAAGTCAAGCTCGAGGCCGGCTCCGCCTCGCCGCTGCCGGAAGAGGTGCGCTCGGAGATTCGCGGCCGCGACCTCGTCTCCGGCTTGCCGAAGACGATCACGCTCGGCTCCGAAGAGGTCCGCGAGGCGCTGGAGGAACCGGTTGGGCACATCGTCGAGGCGGTCAAGGACACGCTGGATCGCACCCCGCCGGAGCTCGCCGGCGACATCATGGACCGTGGCATCACCCTCGCCGGGGGTGGTGCACTGCTGCAAGGACTCGAACAGCGCCTCCGCGACGAGTGCCAGATGCCCTGTCAACTGGCAGAGTCACCACTTACGTGCGTGGCGGTGGGATCGGGAATCTCCCTCGAGGAGTTCGAGACCATCCACCGCGCCAGCAAGCAGAATTCTGGGACCAGGCACTTTGCTTAGGTCCCCTTCACCGCAAGCCCCGAACTTAGGTCTTCACCGTGTACCGAAAGCAAGTACGCCGCCGTAGGGCGGTGCTCGCCCTGCTGATCGTCGGCTCCTTCGCGTTGCTGACGATTACCTATGGGCAGGGCTCAAATGGCCTGCAGCGCGGCGTCAGCACGATCTTCAGCCCAGTCCAGGGGGTCGCCGACCGCGCCCTCAAGCCGGCTCGCGACCTGGTCGACTGGTTCGACGAGACCTTTGATGCCAAGGGCGAAAACAGCCGCCTCAAGAGCGACTTGGTGAAGGTGCGCGCGCAGGCGGTCGCTGGACAGGAGGCGATGCAGGAGAACGCGCAGCTGCGCAAGCTGGTCGAACTGGACCAGGGCCCGGTGCTCGCCGTCTCGGCTTACAAACCGGTCACCGGGCGCGTGATCGCTCGCTCCCCGACGCTCTGGCGCTCCAGCGTGACGATCGACGTCGGCAGCGGCGACGGCGTCAACGTTGACGATCCGGTGATCAGCGGCGACGGCGTGGTCGGCCGCATCGCCGCCGCGGAGCCGGGTTCTTCACAGGTGATGCTGCTCACCGACCACGCCAGTGCGATCTCGGCAAAGGTGCTGCCCGCGGGTGTGCAGGGCGTCGTCAAGCCCGAAGTCGGCGACCCCGAACACCTGATCCTCGATTTCATCGACTCGACCAAGTTGGTCCACGGCGGCCAGACCGTCGTCACCGCTGGCTGGCGTGCCCAGGGTCTCGCCTCGCTCTTCCCTCCGGGCCTGCCCCTGGGAGAAGTGACCAAGGCCTCGATCGTTGACCAAGAGGCCAAGGAACAGGCTGACATTCGGCCCTTTGCCGACATCCGCAACCTCGACCTCGTCCAGGTGCTGACGGGAGGCTCGCGCCCATGAGCGCGGAGCGACCAAGCGTGCATCTCTGGTTCTTCGCGCCGGGAGCGAAGCGCGAGGCATTGTCGTGATCCTGACCCCGAAGATCGTCGCCCGCATCGCCGCGATCGGTTTGATCGGCGTCCTCCTGCAGCTCTCCTTTTTCTCCCAGGTCGAGCTCTTCCACGTCAGTCCCGACATCCTGCCGGCCCTGGTCGTCTGCCTGGCCCTGCTCGGTGGCAGCCTCACGGGAGCCGTTGCCGGCTTCTCGGTCGGCCTCTTCCTCGACTGCCTCCTGGTCGAGGCGCTGGGCGTCTCCTCGCTGGTGCTGCTCAGCATCGGCTACATGGCTGGGCTCTTCCGCGAGCGCTTCGAGATCCATAACTCGCTCGTCCCGGCTCTGCTCTGCATGGGCCTGACGTTGGCCGCTGAGCTCGGTTTTGCCACGATCCAGTTCTTGCTCGGAATCGATGCCCCAGTCAGCCTGCTGATCGTCCGCGACATGTTGCTGAAGAGCGTCTACGCCTTCTTCCTCGGCTGGCCGATCTACCTGCTGGTGCGACGGCTGCTGCGACCGGCGCTGGTCGAGGAGCCGAAGCTGCGCCGCCGCCGCCAGCCACGGGTGCTCGGGGCCTAGGCCGCGATGTACCTTCGTTCAGACGAGCGCGGCCCGGCGGTGAGCAGCCGCCTCGCCCTGCGCCTCGCCCTCTTCGGCGGCTTTGCCGTCGTCCTCTTCGCGATCCTCTTCCTGCGTCTCTGGCTGCTGCAGATCGTCGACGGAGAAACGTACCTGGCCGAAGCGAAGAACAACCGCACCCGCTCCTTCCGGACCAGCGCACCGCGGGGGAACATCCTCGATCGCAACGGCGACGTTCTGGTTGCCAACCGGACCAGCTTGGCGCTGCAGGTCAACCCGCGCAAGCTTCCCGCCGATCCCGCCGAGCGTCGGGCCGAGCTCTCGCAGCTCGCCGACCTCACCCACAGCACGCTGAAGCGCCTGCGCAAGACGATGCACGAAGAGCTGAAACTGGCGCCCGCCGCACCGGTCACCCTGCGCCGCGACGTCGGCCACTACCTCGTCTACTACCTGCAGGAGAACCAGGAGCGCTTCCCCGGGGTCGAGGTCCAACGCGTCTTCGTGCGCGCCTATCCCGATGGCACTCTGGCGGCGCACATCCTCGGCAACGTCGGCGAGATTTCCGAGGATCAGTTGAAGGAACGACGCTACAAGAGCCTCGTGCCAGGCGACGAAATCGGCCAGGACGGGGTGGAGGACACCTACGACGGCTACCTGCGCGGTCGTCCCGGTCTGACCCGGATCCAGGTCGACGCTCTCGGCGAGCCGACGCCGAATGGGCGCCTCGTCTCCAAGGCGCCCGCTCCTGGCGACAACCTGAAGCTGACGATCGACCAGAGCGTGCAGGAGGCCGGGGAGAGGGCGATGGCCGAACGCGGCCTTCCGGGCGGTTTCATCACGATGGACGTGCGCACGGGCGAAATCCTCGGGGTCGGCTCCTTTCCGACCTTCGAACCGGCGCTCTTCACCAGGCCGCTGACCCAGAAGCAGGTCGACGAAACCATTCGCAACCCGGCGGGTCCGCTCACCGACCGGGCGGTCGACGGCCTCTATCCGACGGGCTCGACCTTCAAGCTCATTACCGCGCTGGCGGCACTCGAAAGCGACAACCTGCAGCCGGGCGAAGTGATCGAAGATCCCGGCGTCCTCGTCGTTGGTGGCCAGGAATTCAAAAACGCCGGCGAAGCCGCCAACGGGTCGGTGAGCCTCGTCGAAGCGCTCGAAGTCTCCTCCGACGTCTTCTTCTACACGCTCGGCCTGCGCATGTGGGACAGCGGCGAGCTTCAGCGCTGGGCGCACGCCCTCGGCATCGGCCGCCCGACCGGCATCGACCTGCCCGAACACGAAGAAAGCCTCCTGCCGACGCAGCGCTGGCGCAACCAGCTCTACAAGGAAGGTCTGACCGACCGACCCTGGTCCGCCGGCGACAACATCCAGCTCGCCACCGGGCAGGGCGATCTGCAGACCAGCCCGCTGCAGATGGCGATCGCCTACGCGACGCTGGCCAACGGTGGCACCGTCGTCACCCCGCACGTGGGCAAGGAAGTAACTGACACGGCTGGACGGGTGCTGAAGGAATTCAGCCCCAAGCCGCAGCGGCACCTGCGTATCGACCCGGAGTACCGGGCAGCGATCCTGGAAGGGCTCCACGATGCGGCGCAGAACGGCGGCGGAACCTCGTTCGACGTCTTTGGCGATTTCCCGATCCCGGTCGCCGGCAAGACCGGCACCGCCCAGCGCCCCCCGCACCTGGACCAGTCGTGGTACGGCGTCCTCGCTCCCTATCCAAATCCGCGTATCGTCACCTTCGTTACGATGGAGGAAGGCGGCTTCGGTGCCGAATCGGCTGCCCCTGCTGCAAGGAAGATCCTGGAAGCGTATTTCGCCAATCAGCTCGCTCGCGAAGCGAGCCCGAAAGAAGAAAGCGAAGGCTAGGCGCGGCGATGTATGCGACCCGCGCCCGTCAGGCCCGGCCCGAGCCCTTCGCAGTCCGTCCCGGCATCGCCGAGCGCCTTGGCCTGCCCTACATGGACGGCACTCTGGCGCTCTCCGCGGCGGCCCTCGTCGGCTTCAGCGTCTTCACCCTGGCCCAGGCGACAAAGCAGGACGTCCCCGGCAGCCCGTATTACTTCGTTGACCGGCAGGCGTTCTACGGCGTGCTCGGCATCCTCGGCATGTACCTCCTGACCCGCATCGACTACTCACGCTTCCGCGAGCTGCGGGTCGGCATCTACACCTTCCTCTGCGTCAGCATCTCGCTGGTCTTCGTCTTCGGTTTCGCCGCGCGCGGTTCGCGGCGCTCCTTCGAACTTCCCTTCTTCAGCTTCCAGCCATCGGAGCTGGGCAAGGTGCTGCTCGTCTTGGCCCTTGCCGGTTTCGTCATCGATGGCGCCAGGAAAGGGTCGGAGTGGCAGCGCACTGTGCGCTACCTCTGCCTTGGCCTGGCACCGGCTGCGCTCGTTTTCCTGCAGCCGGACCTCGGCACCTCCTTGGTGTACGGGGCAATCACCCTCGCCGTGATGTACGTGGGGGGCGTCCGCTGGACGCACTTCGCGGTGATCGGCGCGGCCCTCGTTGCTTTGACAGCATCGGTCCTCGTGCTGGCGCCCACAGTTGGGGCGCCGGTTCTCAAGGGCTACCAGGAGGAGAGGCTTACCTCTTTCCTGCAGCCCAGCGCGGACCCCAGTGACGCGGGCTACCAGCAGAACCAGGCCAAGATCGCCATCGGATCCGGGGAGAAGACCGGACGCGGCGATCGGGCCACCCAAACGCGGCTCGACTTTGTCCCTGAGCGGCACACCGATTTCATTTTCGCTGTGATCGGTGAGCGCTACGGATTCATCGGAGCCGCGTTGGTCCTATCCCTATACGCCCTGCTCATCTGGCGGGCGCTGCGGATTGTGACGCTCTCGAAGAACTCCTACGGGACCCTGGTCGCAGGTGGCATCGCCGCCATGCTGCTGTTCCAGGTCTTCGTCAACGTGGGGATGAACCTGGGGATCATGCCGATCACCGGGATCCCCCTGCCGCTGATGAGCTACGGCGGGTCGTCTGTCTTGGCGACCTTCCTGGCGGTGGGCATCCTCCAGAGCATTCACATGCAAGCGCGGCTCAGCCAGAAAGGCAGGTTCACCTGGTGATCCCCCGAAGGGGGCTCCGGTGTGCGTACCTACTCTGAACTGAGCTAACTCAAAATGAAAAAGACAATTCTGGTTTCCGCCGATCGTGGCGAGACCCGCGTCGCCGTCCTCGAGTCAAAAACGAAAGGCGGCAAACGCGACGTAGCGGAGCTCTACATCGAGCGCCGTGGCCGGCGCTCGATCGTCGGCAACATCTACAAGGGCAAGGTCGACAACGTCCTGCCCGGCATGGAGGCCGCCTTCGTTGACATCGGCCTCGAGCGCAATGGCTTCCTCCACGTCGACGAGATCGTTCTGCCCAACGGTGAACAGGCGCCCAAGCGCGGTCGCGGCACCGGCAAAGGCCGCCGTATCGACGAACTGATCAAACCCGGTCAGGAGATCGTCGTGCAGGTGGTCAAGGACCCGCTCAAGACCAAGGGCGCGCGGCTCTCGATGAACGTCTCGATCGCCGGTCGCTACCTGGTCTACGCGCCGCAGGGCAGCGGTGTCGGCGTCAGCCGGCGTTTGGCTGACTCCGAGCGCGATCGCCTGCGCAAGATGGTCGACCGCACCTACAAAGGGCCGGGTGGGCTGATCGTGCGCACCGCTGCCCACGGTGCAAAAAAGGCCGACTTCGTGCGCGAGATCGGTTACCTGCACAAGCTCAACGACGTGCTGCAGCGGCGCACCGAGCAGATCGTCGCGCCGGATCTCGTCTTCCAGGAGGCGGACCTGCCGGTGCGGGTCCTGCGCGACGTCTTCCTCAGCGACTTCGAAAAAGCGATCATCGACTCGCCCAAGCAGTTCGAACGGGTGACCAGCTTCTTCCAGCGCACCGCGCCGGAGTTGGTCGATGGGGTCGAGCTCTACCAGGAGCGCAAGCCGCTGTTCGAGAAGTGGGGCATCGACAAGGAGATCGAGTCGACGCTGGGCAAGCGGGTCGACCTCGCCTCGGGCGGCTACCTGATCATCGACTACGCCGAGGCGCTGACGGTGATGGACGTCAACAGCGGCAGCTTCACCGGCCGCGGCAAAGGCGGGCTCGAGGAGACGATCACGCGAGTCAACACCGAGGCGGCCGAGGAGGCGGTGCGGCAGCTGCGCCTGCGCGACATCGGCGGCATCATCGTGATCGATTTCATCGACATGGCGCGGGCTCGCAACCGCGACAAAGTGCTGAAAACACTGCGCAAAGCGCTCGACGCCGACAAGTCGAAGAGCTACGTGGTCGAGGTCTCGCCGCTGGGCCTGGTCGAGATGACCCGTCAGAACGTGACCGACGGGGTGCGCGAGATCCTCACCGTGCCCTGCCCGACCTGCGAGGGCGAAGGGGTCGTGCTCTCGGGTGAGACGGTCGCGCTCGATGCGATGCGCCGCTTGCCGGACATCGCGGCCGGGGCCAAGGAGGCCGAGGCGCTGCTGCTGCGGGTGCACCCGAAGGTCGCGGCCGAGCTGATCGATCCCGAGAGCGGCCTCGCCGAGCTCGAGACCGAGACCGGCAAGCAGTTTCACTTCGAGGGCGGCGACGCACTGCCGATTGACACCTTCGAGGTGGTCGAAACCGGCAGCCGCCCCGAGATCGAGGAGCGGGCGCTGCCCTTCAAGGTCGGCGAGGAGGTGCTGGTCAAAATCGACGAGCCGCACATGTACAACGCCGACGACGCCGTCGCCCGGGTCGACTCCTACATCGTCAGCGTCACCGGTGGCGGCCGCTTCGTCGGCGAGCGCAAACTGGTGCGGATCGAGCGAGTCGAGCGTGCGGCCGCGGTGGCCTCGTTGCCACCCGGCGAGGCCGGCAACGGCGCGGGCGAGGGCGCTGGCGGCGAGGAAAACGGCTCCCAGCTAGAATCCTCCGCCTCGCGCAGTCGCCGTCGTGGTCGCAGGGGTGGTCGCGGTCGGTCGCGCTCAACACAGAGCGGCAAGGACGAATGAACACGTACGCAGTCATAGAGACCGGTGGCAAGCAGTACAAGGTCGAGAAGGGCACTTCGCTGCTCGTCGATCGACTGAGCGCCGAAGAGGGCGACAAGGTCACCCTGCGCCCGGTGATGTTCCGCGACAAAGAGGTCGTCGCCGGTGGCAAAGAGCTGGAGAAAGTCAAGGTCGAGGCGACCGTCTCCGAGCACCTGCGCGGCCCCAAGATCAAGGTCTTCAAATACAAGCCGAAGAAGGGCTACCGTCGCCGCGCCGGCCACCGCTCCGAGCTGACCAAGCTCGAGGTGACCGAGATCAGCCTCGGGGGCCGCAAAGCGGCCGCGCCGAAGAAAGAGGAGCCGGCCGAGAAGAAAGCGGCGGCTCCGAAAGCGGCGAAGGCGGCTGAGAAAAAACCGGCTGCGGCGAAAAAGCCCGCGGAGGCCAAAAAAGCGGCCGCGAAAAAAGAGACCACCAAAAAACCAGCTGCGAAAAAAGCTCCGGCCAAAAAAGCGGCTGAGAAAAAACCGGCCGCCAAAGCCAAAAAAGCGCCAGCTAAAAAAACTGCTGCTAAAAAGGATTCTGACGATGGCTCATAAGAAGGGACTCGGCTCAAGCCGCAACGGACGCGAATCCAACCCCAACATGCTTGGCGTCAAGGTCTTCGCCGGCCAGAAGGTCACCGGCGGCGAGATCATCGTGCGGCAGCGGGGGACGCGGTTCTGGCCCGGCGACGGCACCGGGCTTGGGCGCGATCACACGATCTTCGCGGCACGGGCGGGGACGGTTGAGTTCAAGCCCAGTCGCAAGGGCCGGACCATCTCCGTTCTGCAGGACTCCTGAGCTAGCGGGAGGGGCGTCAGGTACCCCCTCCCAAAACGCGCGGCAGGAGCCGCGCTTGAGTGTTTTGGGAGGGAGTACCTGACGCCCTGTCCCAAGCGCCGGTTTTCCCACAGGCCCTCATGTCCGAAGCTTTTCGAGGTGTAACGCTTTGTGGTCCTCGTGGAGCCTCAATGCGTTACACCTCGTGGAGCTCATGTACGACAAGGCCAAAATCTGGGTTGAGGGCGGTGCCGGCGGGAACGGGTGCATCTCGTTCCGGCGGGAGGCTCATGTGCCTCGCGGTGGGCCCGATGGCGGGGATGGTGGGCATGGCGGCGACGTGGTGCTCGTCTGTGATTCGTCGAAGCGGGACCTGGCGGCGCTGAAGGGGAGCAAGCACTTCAGGGGCGGCCGGGGGAAGCACGGGGAAGGCTCTAACCGCCATGGCGGCCGCGGGGATGACAAGGAGATCTTCGTGCCCGCGGGGACCCAGGCGGAGGCCGTTGATGGGAGCCGGGTGGATTTGGTTGAGCCGGGGCAGCGGGCCGTGGTTGCTCATGCGGGGCGCGGGGGACATGGAAACAAGCGCTTCGCCAACTCGACGCGGCAGGCGCCGCGGTTTGCCGAGAACGGGACCAAGGGGGAGGAGGGGTGGATCGAGCTGCGCCTGAAGCTGCTCGCTGACGTGGGGCTGATCGGGTTGCCCAACGCGGGGAAGTCCTCGCTGCTGGGACGGCTGACTCGGGCGGCGCCGAAAGTCGCCGACTACCCGTTCACCACCCTTTCGCCGGTCCTGGGCACGATCGAGAGCGATGATCGGCAGGCGATCGTTGCCGACATCCCGGGGCTGATCGAAGGGGCGGCGGAGGGCGCCGGCTTGGGGCACGAGTTCCTTGCCCACGTCGAGCGCTGCGCGATGCTGGTCCACCTGGTTGAGCTGGATCCCCTGGAGGGCGAGCCCGAGGCCAACTACGAGGCCGTCCGGGCGGAGCTCTCATCCTACGGCGGCGGACTCGACCGGCTGCCGGAGTTGGTTCTGCTCTCGAAGCGGGACCTGTTGCCGCCGGAGCAGGTGCAGGACGCGGTCGAAGAGTGGCGACAGCGGCTCGGCGAGGACGCGTTGGCCGTACTGGCTGCTTCATCGGCAACCGGCGAGGGCTTGGACGAGCTGCGCGAGCGGATCCTCGCCGCGCTGGCCGAGCTGCCCAGCGCCCGCCCCGAGCGGGTCTCCGAGCAGCCAGGTGAATTCGAGGCCGAGCACCGCGTCTACCGGCCGGTGGGTGAGGGCGGCTACGCGGTCGAGCGCGAGGACGATGGTGCCTACCGCGTTACCGGCCGCGGCGTCGAGCTGCTCTTCGAGCGCCACGACGTCCGCAACGAAGAGGCGCTGGCCTACTTGGAGCAACGACTGAACGAGATCGGCGTCATCGCCGCCCTGCGCGCCGCCGGCTTCGAGCCCGGTGACGACGTCCGCGTCGGCGAGCACGAGTTCGAGCTGTATCCGTGAGGGGTAGGTGGTCCCCTCCCAAAACGAGCGGCGGGAGCCGCTCTTGAGTGTTTTGGGAGGGGACCACCTACCCCTCGTCAGTGAGCTTCTGAGGGCTCATACACTGGGGCGGCCATGACCCTTGTCGTCAAGCTCGGATCCTCGATCGTCGCCGCCGATGACGGCTCGCTGCGCACGGACGTGCTCGACTCCGTTTGTGCGCAGGTTGCTGCCCTGGAGCGGGATGGCGAGCGAGTTGCGATGGTCACCTCGGGGGCGATCGCCCGGGGGATGCGGTTGATGGACCTGCCGGTTCGCCCGCGGGCGATGGATGAGCTGCAGGCCGCCTCGGCCATCGGCCAGGGCAATCTCTTTCGTGCTTACGAGAGTCGCCTCGGCGCGCACGGCACCCGCGCCGCCCAGGTTCTGCTCACTGCGGCTGACATCGCCGCCCGCACCAATTACCTCAACGCCCGCCAGACCTTGCGGCGGCTGATCGAGTGGGGAGTGGTGCCGGTCGTCAACGAGAACGACACCACGGCCACCGACGAGATCACCTTCGGCGACAACGACTTCCTCGCCGCCCAGGTGGCGGTTCTGCTCGATGCGCGCCTGCTCGTGCTGCTGACCAACACCGACGGCCTCTACACCGCCGATCCCACGCTTGACCAAGAGGCCAAGCGGATCGAGCAGGTCTCCGACTTCTCCGAGCTTGCCGAGCTCGCGATCGGCGATCGCACCTCGGCCTTTGGCTCGGGCGGGATGCGCAGCAAGGTCGCCGCCGCAGAGATGGCGAGTGAGGCCGGGATTCCGGCGACGATCTGCGACGGCACGAGCGTGGGGTCGCTGTCGGCCGCGGTGGCCGGTGATTCCATCGGCACTCGCTTCGCGCCGCAGGAGGGCAAGGCATCCAGCTTCAAGCTCTGGCTCAAGTACGCCAAGCCGGTGCACGGGCGCCTCAGCGTCGACGCCGGCGCGGCGCAGGTCCTGCGGGAGAGCGGTTCCAGCTTGCTGCCGGTCGGAATCACCGCGGTTGAAGGCGAGTTCGACGCCGGCGATGCGGTCGAGGTGGCGGCGGATGGGATTGTGCTCGGCAAGGGGATCGTCGACTACTCGGCGCCGGAGCTTTCGCGGGTGATGGGACTGAAGAGCGCCGAGGTTAGGGAGCGATTGCCGCACGCTGCTGATGAGGTCATCCATCGAGATCGCTTTGTGTTGGTGTGAGGACCGGGTGCCCTCTTCCAAAACGCTCGGCAGGAGCCTCGCTGGAGTGTTTTGGAAGAGGGCACCCGGTCCTCGTAGCTACCCTTAGCTGTCGATGGCGACCACGACCAGGAGCGTTGAAGAGAGCTGCATAGCTGCCAAGCGGGCTTCGCGGGAGCTTGCCGGGGCTTCGAGTGCAGAGAAGGATGCGGCGCTCGCTGCTGTCGTGCGGTTGCTTGGGGAGCGCACGGGGGAGATCCTTGAGGCCAATGCGGCCGACTTGGCGGACGAGCGGGCGGTGGGGCTGACCGAGGCGCTTCGCGACCGATTGACGCTGAGCGAGGACCGCGTCGCGGCGATGGCCGAGGGGGTGCGGGCCGTGGCCTCGCTCGAGGACCCGATCGGCGAGGAGCTGGAACGCAAGACGCTTTCCGGTGGGCTCGACCTTCGCAAGCTCCGGGTGCCACTGGGCGTGGTCGCCGTCGTCTACGAGGCGCGGCCCAACGTGACCATCGACTGCGCCGCCCTGACGATCAAGAGTGGCAACGCGATCGTCCTGCGCGGGTCCAGCTACGCGGAACGCTCCAACGGAGCGTTGGCCACCGTCGTTCGCGAGGCCTTGGTCGAGGTTGGGCTCCCGGAGGACGCGGTCCTGCTCGTTGGCGGCGGCCGCGAGGACTTGGTGGAGCTCGCCACGCAGGAGGGAAACGTGGATCTGTTGATACCCCGCGGTGGCGAAGGCTTGAAGAACGCCCTGAAGGACGTGGCGAAGGTGCCGGTGATCTACGCGGCGGCCGGTAACTGCCACGTGTATGTGCACGCTGAGGCGGACCTCGAGATGGCGAGGAAGATCGCCTACAACGCCAAGGTGCAGAGGCCGGGTGTCTGCAACGCGGCGGAGACTCTTCTGGTCGATGCGGCCGTGGCTGCAGACTTCCTGCCCGGGGTCCTGGCTGACCTCCGTGCGGCGGGTGTGGAGCTGGTTGGCGACGAGCGGGTGCGCGAGCTGGCCGGTGAGGTGGAGGTTGGTCCGGCCATCGAGGCGGATTGGAGCACCGAGTACCTCGACCTGAAGATGACCGTGGGCGTCGTTGACTCCCTCGAGGAGGCGGTCGATCACGTGAACCACCACGGCACCACTCACTCGGAGGCGATCGTTACCTCCTCCGATGAGGCGTCGGATCGCTTCACCGCAGGCGTTGATGCCGCCGTCGTTTACACCAACGCCTCGACCCGCTTCACCGACGGCTTTGAGTTCGGCATGGGCGCCGAGATCGGCAACTCGACCCAGAAGCTGCACGCGCGCGGGCCGATCGGGTTGCGCGAGCTGACGACCTACAAGTACGTCGTCCGCGGCGACGGCCAAGTGCGTGGATAGCGCGGCGCCGGCCGGCATCGGGGTACTCGGTTCGGCCTTCAACCCGCCGCACCTCGGTCATCTCGCCCTCGCCCAAGAGGCGCTCTGGCAGCTCGGTCTCGAGGAAGTGATCCTGGTGCCGACCGGTAGCGCGCCGCACAAGCGAATCGCCGACGACCCGGGGCGAGAGCAGCGCTTGGCGATGACGCGGCTCGCCGCTGCCGACGACTCGCGCTTCTCGGTCTCGACCCTGGAGGTCGAGCGCGAGGGGCCGTCCTACACGTATGAGACCTTGGAGCAACTTGCAAAGGACTGCGGCGATAGAGAGCTCGTCTTCGTGATGGGGGCCGATGCGGCGGTGGGTCTGGAGAGCTGGCGCGAGCCGCAACGGGTAACCGAGTTGGCGCGCCTTGCCGTTGCCCGCCGGGCGGGGATATCCGATGCCGACGTCGCCGCCGTCTTGCGCAGTCTCGGCACCGACGGCCGGGCGACGATGTTGGAGATGCCGCAGTTCGGGGTCTCCTCCTCAGCCGTTCGCGAGCGAGCCGCCGAGAGGCGGCCCTTGCGTTATCTGGTGCCCGAGCCGGTGGCACGCTTCATTGAAGAGAAGGGGATCTACCGATGAGTGAGGGTGAGAAAACCGTGCGCAGCGAGGCGCTGGCCCAGCGGTTGGCCGAGCTCGCCGATTCGAAAGCGGCAGGCGAGATCGTCGTACTCAACATGCGTGAGCTGGTCTCCTACACGGACTTCCTGACGATCTGCACGGCGCGCAACGAGCGTCAGGCGCGGGCGATTGCGGATGAGGTGAAGCTGCGCCTCAAGCAGGAGCAGGGACTTCTGCCGGCCGGCTCGGAGGTGGCTGAGACAGCGGGCTGGATCGTGCTCGACTACCTCGATTGCGTTCTGCACGTGTTTACTGAGGAGGCGCGGCGGCGCTACGCGCTGGAGGACCTTTGGCGCGAGGCGCCGCGGCTCGAGCTTCAGCCGCCGCAGGATGGCGTCCGGGGGCACCTTTACGGTGCCGCGCATGGGTAGCTTCAAGAGGGCGCTCTTCGGCTACCGCCGATCCGATGTGGAGGCGGCGCTTGCGGCGCGAGACGCCCGCAGCTGGGCACTGGAGCGCGATGCGGAGGAGGCGCTTGACCGCTGGCGCGAGGCCGCCGATACGGCTGCCCGCGCCGAGGAGGAGCTCTCCTCGCTTTCGGCGATGGTGATCGAGCGCGAACGTGAGATTCGCGGTTTGCACGAGCGCCTGCTCGAGGCCAACGAACGACACGATCGCAGCATCGCTTCGTTGGAGACGGTCTCCTCGAAGCTGGGTGAGATCCAGGCACAGGCCCGCGGCCAGGCGACGCGAATCAGGATGAAGGCGCTGCGCGAGGCGGTCGAGGTTGGTCGCCGCGCCCATGAGCTGAACGAGGCAGAGGCCGACGCCGGTGCCGCGCCGGCAGCTTCGAGCCCTGTCGGCCCAATCGAGCAGGCCGCGCAGAATCTCTTCGAAGGCTTGGTCAAAGTTGAGATCGGCCCGCTCGATGACTTTTCCCAGTTGGTTGGTTTCGAGGACGCCGCCGGCCAGATCGATGCCACCACCGATATCTCGGTCGAGCGTTTCTCCGAGGGGCGGGCGACCCTCTCGATGCGACTCAACGAACCGGTCGAGCTGCTGCGCGAGCTCGAGGAGCGCTCCCCGCTCGATTTCAAGGTGCGCCGCAGCGCCGACGACAACTTGATCCTCGACATCGACGACGATCCGGGCCCTGAGCAGCGCGCCGCGTAGCTCTCCGCCCCGATTGAAACGCCGCTACGCTTCATCCCGCTTCGGCGCCTTGGCGGAGTGGCTACGCAGCGGCCTGCAAAGCCGTTTACACCAGTTCGATTCTGGTAGGCGCCTCTTTTCGCCCGGGCCGCGAAGTTGCATGTAGAGGGCGTTTGATTGCTCGTAAGTAGACTGATCGGAATGAACGCATGTGGCCGGGGGGCACACTGCGCGTCGGAGAAGGGGAGAGGCTCCGCGCTCACCCTTGCCTTGCTGGCAGTTTTGCTCGCGATGGGGGTGCTGGGTGCGCCGATGGCCGGCGCCCATTTTGTGAGCTCCGCCGACGCTGGCCAGCAGGCGACTCAGTTTTGGACCGCGGCGCGGATGAAACGGGCGCGGCCGCTTGACCTGCGCCGATCCGATTTGGGCAACGTCGTCCTCGACGGGGCAGCGGCAGCCGCAGGTGAAATCCCACGCGTCCACCCGCCATACGCCGCGGGTGAAGCCAGCACGAGCTCCGGCTTCGAAGCGGTCCCGGACCCGACTGCTGAAACCACCCGCCAGAACGGCGCGATCTTCATCGAGACTCCGTTCGGTCTCGGGCGTTGCTCGGGAACGTCGGTCAACGCGCCGAACTTCAGCGTTGTCTTCACCGCTGCCCACTGCATTCACAGCGGCGGGCGCCGAGGACGCTGGATGGACTTTCGCTGGGCCTTCGTGCCCGGCTATCGCTACGGCCAACGTCCCTTTGGCGTCTTTGCGGCCAAGTGGGTCGATACCACGCTTCAGTGGCGCATCAGCGGCAGTGAGAACTACGACGTCGGCGCCGCGGTCGTGGGTCGAAACCAGGACGGCGAACTCCTGGCCAAAGCGGTTGGCGGCACCGGCATTGCCTGGGGGTTGAAAGCGCGACAGGTCTTTGACGTTCACGGCTACCCGGCGGCCGAGCCGTTTGATGGCGAAACTCAGCGAGTCTGTGCCCAGACGCCCTTCCTTGGTCACGACGCGCGGTCGTTCCTGATGCCAGGGCCGCTCAATCTCGCGGTCGACTGCGACGTTACCGGCGGCGCTTCGGGCGGCGGCTGGACCATTTCCGGCGGACGGATCCTCAACAGCGTCACCAACTACGGCTACGGCGACGATCCCGACACGGACTTCGGCGCCTACTTCGGCGACGAAGTCGGGCGCCTCTTCCACCGCGCTGGGCGGGTCAAGTGATTCGCCGCGCAAAGGCTTGCGCCGTGATCGTCGCGCTCGGCACCCTCGCGCTGCCCGTGGGGGCTACGGCAAACGTCCTGGATATCCCGACCGCGGTCCCGTCGCAGTTTCGGGCTCTGGTGCGGGCCCGGCTACATGCGCCGCCACCGCGCCACAGATTTGAATCCCGACTTGAACTCGAGGCCAAGCACGGCTACGAGATCAGCGTGATTGGCGAGGGCGGCATCGTCGCCGTCGAAGTGACCAAACCGGCACCGCGCGGTAAGGAGAACGCACTCGAAAGGCTGTTCGGTATCCGCCAGGCAGTCACTGCCTACGTCGCTCGCGGAACCGTCACGCCGCGCCGGATCTCGGCTTCCTTTGGGAAATTCGGCAAGCTCGACGTACGCTTCCGGCCCTCCGGCCGGGTGCTGAAATCTCCTTCGCGCAAGCGCTGCAGAGGGGTCGACCACTTCACCAGCAAGCTCGGGGTGTTCGTCGGCGGCTTCCGCTTCAGCGGCGAGAAGAACTACGTCGCCCTCCGCTCTCACCGGGCCAAAGGAAGGATCCGCAGCCCGCTGCGTCTGCACTGCGCTTCGTCCCGATTCCGCTTTCGCCCGGGAGCGAGCCCTCGCGCCCGGCCGGTACCCCAGCACCCCAGCTTCGTCCCGACTTTCCTCGTCGCGAGCAATCGTCACGGGGTCTCCGCCACCGAGCTGATAGCGCTCAGTGGCGGCAAGACGGCGCTCTTCCTCGCTCTTACCGAAGAAGGCCTGGGGTCGTTGGCACGGATCCGCTACGCCTTGACGACGCAACCTTCCAAAGGGGCGATCGCCTTCAACGATGCCTTGACCTCGGCCTCGATCGAGCCACCCTCACCGTTTCATGGCCGCGGCATCTATCGCGCCGCGCCCGACGGGACAAAGAGCTGGACCGGTCCGCTCTCGGCCTCGTTTCCCGGTGCGCCGCGGCTGCCGCTGGCAGGCGAAGAGTTCAGGACAACGCTCGAAACGGGTTTCTGAGCGCCAGCGCCGAGTGGGCGCACCGGTTCTGCAAGGCTGAAGTGATGGCAGTCGAAGTGCTGGAGGCCCCAACCACCGCGGCGTCGCCGACTCCGCCTGATCAGGTGATCGTGCTCTTCGGTGCGACTGGCGATCTGGCGCGGCGCAAGTTGCTGCCGGGAATCTTCCACCTCTTCGAGGCGGGGCTGATGCCAGAGCGGTTTGCCCTAATCGGCACGGCGCGGAGCGCACTCTCGCAGGAGGAGTTCGTCGAGCTCGCCCACGAGGCAGTCTGCAGCTCTGGGCGCAGGCCGGTCGCGGGCGACCCATGGCAGCGCTTTGCCGCGTCGCTTGACTTCGCCTCGACCGGCGATGGGTTCGACCAACTCGGCAGTGCCATCGACGGCGCCCGGCAGGAGCTCCGCGACGCCGAGCTCCTGCACTACCTCTCGTTGCCGCCGGCCGCGACCAACGGCGTGATCGAGCAGCTGGGGCGGGCGGGGTTGGGTGAGCGGGCGAGGGTGATCATGGAGAAGCCCTTCGGCCGCAACCTTGCTTCGGCAAGGGACCTCGACCGGCTCGTCCACTCGGTCTTCGACGAGGAGCAGGTATTCCGCATCGACCACTACATCGGCCGCGAGGCGGTGCAGAACCTGCTCGCCTTGCGCTTTGCCAACGGCATGTTCGAGCCGGTCTGGAACCGCAATCACATCGACCACATCCAGATCGACGTGCCGGAGACGCTCTCGATCGAGATGCGCGGTGGGTTCTACGAGGAAACCGGGGCCTTCCGCGACATGATCGTCACCCACCTCTTTCAGCTGCTCAGCTTCGTCGCGATGGAGCCGCCGGTCTCGCTCAGCGCCAAATCGCTGATGGTTGAGCGGGAGAAGGTCTTCGAAGCGATGAAGACGCTCGAGCCCGGGGACGTGGTCCGTGGGCAGTACGCCGGCTACCGCGAGGAGGACGGCGTCGCTCCCGACTCGGATACCGAGACCTTCGTCGCCCTGCGGGCCTTCGTCGACAACTGGCGCTGGGAGGGGGTTCCCTTCTTCCTGCGCTCGGGAAAGCGACTGGCCGACACCCACCACCTGCTTACCGTCGCCTTCTCTGAGCCGCCGCGACGCATGTTTCCGATCGACTGCAGCCAGGTTGCCGAGGAGTTCGGCCACGACCACCTGACCTTTGAGCTCGGTGATCCCGGCAGCATCTCCGCCTCATTCTTGGCCAAGGTGCCCGGCCCGAAGATGCAGCTGGGCCAAGCCCACATGCGCTTCAGCTACGCCGATAGCTTTGGCGGTCCCGAGCGGGCGCTCGATGCCTACGAGCGCCTGATCCACGACGTGATGGTCGGTGATCGGACCCTGTTCACGACCTCGGCTGCGATCGAGCGTCTCTGGGAAGTGGCGGATCCGGTCGTGCGCGAGCCGCCACCGGTCGAGTCATACGAGCCGGGGTCCTGGGGGCCGCGGGCGACGGACGCGCTACTCGCTCCGCACCGCTGGCACCTGCCCAACGACCATCCCTAGGCGCGGCGGTTGGCTCGGCTCAGGAGTCGGATACTTCCGGGGACTGCCAGGGGTTGTTCATCGAGAGGCGACGTTTCTGCGAACGCTTGAAGAGGTAGCAGCCAACGGCTCCGCCGCGGATCTCGGAATGGATGAACTTGCCGGTGACGAGCTTCCAGCCCTCGACGGTGACTGCGTTGAGGATGTCGACCGGATCGGTGGTCTCACGGGCGGGGCCGCCGATCGGTCCGGGGATCACCGTGGGGCTGAGTTCGTTGATCTCGAGTTCGTACTGGAAGAGTCGATGGCCCCGTTTGTAGGCGAGGCGAGCCCTGCCCGGCGGGGTCTGGAAGAAGGCCTCCTTCGCTGCTTCGGCGGACCGCAGCTGCTTTTTGCGTTGCTTCAGCTCCGCTCGCTCGCCTCGCGACGCGGTGTCCTCAGCGGCGCGAGCGCGGCGCAACGGCAGACGGAAGAGTCGCCGCTTGTCCACGGGGCCGGCCTTGTCCGCGACGTCCTGCTCCTGCTCTGCCGGCGGGGCGCTACGAAAGCCGACGAGGCGCTGTCCGGGTTCGCTCACTGCGCTCACAGTAGGGAAACGCGCAAAACCCCAATTTTTTTCCGCGCACCTGGTCCGATAATTCGGAAGCGTGCCTGGGGGGAACGGAAAAGGGCCCCTTTCGGGGCCCTTTCTTCCGAAGGACGTGCCACCAGCGAGACTCTGTTTCCCTGGCTCGTCGGTCCTCAAGCCTTAATCGGTCGCTGCTGTCATAAACACCGAGTTAGCTGAAAAGTTGCACCAGTTGCATCGGCACTTGCGGCTGCTGACTTGAACCCCGCGGCGCGAGGGCTCGTCAGCCCCCGCGCCGCTGCTAGATTCAGGCGATCCCGGGCGCATAGCTCAGTTGGGAGAGCGCCGCCTCGACAAGGCGGAGGTCGCTGGTTCGAGCCCAGCTGTGCCCATCGAGGTCCGCGGTCAGACCCCGGCCATTCTTACCTCAGCGAGACGGAGGTTGTTGCCGGAGGGGTCGCGGAAGCCGGAGTCGATCCCGTAGGGTCGCTCCTCGGGGGCTTCGGTGAACTCGACGCCCCGCGCCTTCAGCTCTTCATATGAGGCCTGGCAGTCGTCAGTGGTCAGGAAGACCGTGCCGGCGAAGCCCTTCGCCATCAACTCCCGAACCTGGCCCGCTGTCTCCTCATCCATTACGGGCGATCCTGGGATGGCCATCAAGACGATCGAGACGTCCTCCTGGCCGGCCGGGCCGACCGTGAGCCAGCGGAAGTCGCCCATCTCGGGCAGGGTGACGTCGGCGCGAACCTCCATGCCGACCTTCTCGGTGTAGAAGGCAAGTGCCTCGTCCTGGTCGTGGACCCAGAGCTGTGCGTTGGCGATCCTGATCATCGTCTTCTCCTTCGCTTCGAACGGAAAGGTCGGCGGTGATGCTAGGTCGCCACGGGGTGGCTGTCTTCTCGAAACGTGCGGTGTTGAGGGCGAGCGTAGGCACGCACCACGCAGCCCGGAACCAGTGCGCCGCGCGCGGCCGGCGGGTGGGCGGCGCGGTAGGCGGTGGGCGAGCAACCGAAGGTTCGGGTGAAACTGGTCGTGAAGGAACCGACGCTCTGCAGGCCGACCGAGAGGCAGATGTCGGCGACCGAGCGATCGGTGGTGCGCAGGAGAGCCGCTGCTCGCTCCAATCTGCGGGTCAGCAGGTAGGCATGCGGGGACTCGCCGAAAGCGCGCTTGAACTCGCGGCTGAAGTGCGCCCGCGAGAGTCCCGCGGCGGCGGCCATGTCGTCGACTCCGAGCGGCTCGAAGTAGCGGGCGTCGGCGAGGTCCCTCGCGCGCAACAGGTGCCGGGCCGGCGGAACGAACGCCATCTCCGCAGTCTAGGCTCGCGGGCCTCGTGTTCGGGACCTATGCAGCCGTGCTGGCGATTTGCGTAGCCGCGCTGGCGATCGGCCAGGCGGCGATCGGTCTGTGCGGGCCGCGGCGCTGGTCATGGCTGGCGCCCGCCGTGGGGCTGGCCTTGCTCTGCGCTGTCTGTTGGGGGACGGTGCGACTGGGCGGCGACGGCACCGTCTCGGCTGTCCTCGTCACTCTTCTGGTCCTTGTCTCGCTGGCCTATCTGTGGGGTCGCCTCGAGGACGGGGGGGAGGCGCTGCGACAAGGGCCCCCCGTCGCGCTGCTGGCGCTGCTGGCGACCGCCCTACCTTTCCTTGCCGAAGGCCACTTCGGCATTCTCGGCACCAGCTTCAATCCGGACATGTCGCAGCACCTGCTGGCGACCGACCGGCTCACCCACGGCGAGTCCTCACAGCTTCTGCACCAGGGCTATCCGCTGGGACCGCACGCCATAGTCGCCGCCCTCAACCACGGCCTCGGCATCGGCCTGGTCCAGGGCTTCAGCGGCCTGATGGTCGCGGTCGCGGTTCTTGCCTCGCTGACGGCCCTGACGGCGTTTAGGGATCAACCCTGGCCGCTGCGAACCCCCGCCGCCCTCGTAGTCGGCCTCACCTACATGGTCGCCTCCTACTTCGCCCAGGGCTCCTTCAAGGAGACCATGCAGGCCCTCTTCTTCCTCGCCTTCGTCCTCGCCCTACGCGAGTCATCCCGCAACCCCGATTGGCGCGACCTCCCCCTCCGCTTCGTCCCCGCCGCGCTGCTGGCGGTCGGCTCCGTCTACACCTACAGCTTCCCGGGCCTGATCTGGCTCGTTGGAGCCGCGGTCATCTGGCTGCTAATCGAGGCGGCGCAAGCTCGGTTTGTCAGCTCGGCGGGTGGCGCGGATGCGGGGGGGCCGAGAACGGAGGCGCAGCCCCCGCCCGCAGGCCCCCCCGCAGCCGCGACGGGCCCCGCCGCTGGGAGATCGATCCTGTGGGCGTCCCTCGTCTTCGCCGTCCTGATCGCCCCCGAGATCGGCCGCATGATCGACTTCGAGCAGTTCGAGACCTTCGACCCCAACGGTCCCGGCCTCGGCAACCTCTTCGGCCAGATCTCACCCTTCGAGGGCCTCGGCATCTGGCCCTCCGGCGACTTCCGACTCACGCCCGGAGCCGGGGCCGTGCCGGCGCTCGGCTATTACGTGGGCGCCGCCTTCGCCTCGATCCTGCTGCTCTACGGGCTGGTCATCTGCTGGCGCCGGCGCGAGTCGGCGTTGGTCGCCGGCCTCGCCGCCGCGGCGCTTGCCTACGCCGCCGCTCGTCTCGGAGGCACGCCTTACACCGCTGCCAAGGCGATCGAGGTCGGCGCGCCGCTGGCGGCACTGGCGATCGTGCTGCCACTGCTGCGGCGTCCGGTGGCTTGGCTCTACATGCTGGCGGCCGCGGGCTGCTCGCTGCTCACGCTCGCCAACGCACCGGTCGGTCCGAGCTCCTACTCGCCGGCGCTGACGGACCTGCGCGACGAGGTCGGCGCAGGTCCGACCCTGGTCCTCGCCCCGCGGCAACTGCTCACCGACGAACACGGCACCCCGTACATCGCCTGGGAGCTGCGCGGCGGTCGGGTCTGCATCGAGACCGCCGGGGAAGCGGATCGCCGTCCACCGCCGGGAGTCCGCTTCGTCATCAGCGATTTGAGTGCCGGTCACCCGCCGCTCACCCGTCTGCGCCCCCGTCTCATCGCCCCTCCCTACGTCCTTTGGGAACGGTCCGGCGCCCGAGGTGGCAGCCCTTGCCCGCTGATCGCCGTTCGCCAGGCGCGACAAGGCGCCCCCCGATAGCCCGACACGCAACCGATGCGCAATCGGATTGCGCGCAGGATATGAGCTGAAAAACGCAAGCTGGCTGCGTGTCTGGGCGGCAATCCTGCGTACCATGGCTCCGAATGGAGGCCGCGACCAAGATCACCGTCAGGCTCCCCGACGGCACGCCGCTGGAGCTCAGCGATGGCGCCACTGGGACAGACGCCGCGGCCGCGATCGGGCCGGGGCTGGCCAAGGCGGCACTGGCGATTCGCGTCGATGGCGAGCTGCGCGATCTCTCAGCACCGCTCCCAGACGGTGCCGAGATCGGGATCCTCACCGAGCGCGACCCCGAGGCGCTCGAGCTGATCCGCCACGACGCCGCCCACGTGATGGCCGAGGCGGTGCAGGAGCTCTATCCAGGCACCAAGGTGACGATCGGGCCCGCGATCGAGAACGGCTTCTACTACGACTTCGACTTTCCGCAGGAGGTGAAGGTCAGCGACGCCGACCTGGAGAAGATCGAGGTGGCGATGCGCGCCCACATCAAGGCCGACGAGGCCTTTGAGCGTCGCGACGTCCCGGTCGCCGAGGCGATCGAGATCTTTGAGGGCCAGGGCGAGGACTACAAGGTCGAGCTGATCCGCGACCTGATCGCCAACCAAGGGGTCGAGACCGTCTCGCTCTACCGCAACGGTCCCTTCGAGGACCTCTGCCGCGGCCCGCACGGGCCCTCGACCGGCCGGATCAAGGCGATCAAGCTGAGCTCGCTGGCCGGCGCCTACTGGCGCGGCGACGAGAAGCGCCAGATGCTGACCCGGATCTACGGCACCGCCTTCTTCTCCAAGAAGGACCTCGCCCAGCATCTGGAGCGAATCGAGGAGGCGAAGAAGCGCGATCACCGCCGCCTCGGCCCCCAGCTCGGCATCTTCATGCTGCGCGAGGAGGCGCCGGGGATGCCCTTCTGGCTGCCCAACGGGACGACGCTGCTGCACCTGATCGAGGGCGAGGTGCAGGCCCAACTGCGCAAGCGCGGCTACAAGGAGATCGCCACACCGCAGGTGCTCGATGAGGAGCTCTGGCACCGCTCCGGCCACTGGGACAACTACCGCGACGACATGTACTTCATGCAGTCCGACGAGAAGCGTCTGGCGCTGCGGCCGATGAACTGCCCCGGCGCCTGTCTCGTCTTCGACTCCGAGCGCCACTCCTACCGCGAGCTGCCGCTGCGCCTGGCCGAGTTCGGCCGGGTTTCGCGCAACGAGCGCGAGGGCGTCCTGCACGGGCTGCTGCGGGTGCGCGCCTTCACCCAGGACGACGCCCACGTCTACTGCACCGAGGAGCAGATCGCCGACGAGGTTGCTGACATCTGCGCCGCGATCGATGAGCTCTACGCCCGCTTCGGCTTCGAGGACGTGCGGGTCGAGCTCTCGACCCGGCCGGAGAAGTCGATGGGCTCTGAGGAGCAGTGGGAGAAGGCCGAGGCGGCGCTGACCGAGGCGCTCGACCGCCAGGGCCGCGAGTACGAGCTCAACCCGGGTGACGGCGCCTTCTACGGCCCCAAGATCGACTTCCACGTCACCGACGCGCTCGGCCGCTCCTGGCAGTGCGGCACCTGCCAGCTCGACTTCCAGATGCCGGAGCGCTTCGACCTCAGCTACGTCGGTGCCGATGACGCCGCCCACCGCCCGGTGATGATCCACCGCGCCCTGCTCGGCTCGATGGAGCGCTTTGCCGGCATCCTGATCGAGCACTACGCCGGCCGTTTCCCGGTCTGGCTGGCGCCGGTGCAGGCGATTGTCCTGCCGGTCTCCGATCGTCACAACGAGTACGCCGGCCGGGTTCTGGCCGAGCTGCGCGATGCCGGCGTGCGGGTCGAGGCCGACGATCGCTCGGAGTCGGTCGGTAAGAAGATCCGCGACGCCGAGCTCGGTCGCTACCCCTACATGCTGGTTGTCGGGGATCGCGAGGAAGAGGCAGGGGCGGTCGCCGTGCGCTCGCACGAGGACGGCGAGCTGGGCGCGATGCCGGATGCTGAGTTCGCTGCCAGGGTGCGCGCCGAGAGCGCATCTGCCTGAGCGCGCCTTGCCGATCGGCTACCTCTGTCTATACTCCGGACACTTGATTGCAGGCACGCCAAACACCCCGCGCCGCTGAGCGTCCCGTGCCAGCCACCCAACCTCTCGTCCGCTTGAAGCTCCACACCTCTCTTAGATAGTGCCGGTCCCGCGAAGGTTCGATCGGCGCCCACCAGAGCGCGACACCACCCGGATCAACGAGCGGATCCGCGTGCCCAAAGTGCGCCTTATCGGGGCGGACGGGGAGCAGCTTGGGGTGGTTGAGATCAACGAGGCGCTCAAACGTGCCCAGGACGCCGACCTCGATCTGGTCGAGGTGGCGCCGAACTCGAAACCGCCGGTGACCCGCTTGCTCGACTACTCGAAGTACAAGTACGAGCAAGAGCAGAAGCAGAAGCAGGCGCGCAAGCACCAGCAGCAGGTCAACATCCGCGAGATCAAGCTGCGGCCGAAGATCGCCGATCACGACTACGAGACCAAGAAGGGTCACGTCGAGCGCTTCCTGCGCCACCAGGACAAGGTCAAGATCACGATCATGTTCCGTGGCCGCGAGCAGGCTCATCCCGAGCGTGGCCGGGCCCTGCTGCAAAGGCTCTATGAGGACCTCGATGGCCTCGCCGTGATCGAGTCGCAGCCGCTGCAGGAAGGGCGCAACATGAGCATGCTGCTGGCCCCCGGCAAAGAGGCGGCGAAAGTGGAGGACGGGGCGAAGCCGGCTGAGGACGGGGCGAAGCCGGCTGAGGATGAGGCGAAGCCGGCTGGGGACGCTGGGGACGCGTCTGGGGACGACGCCGCCGCTGCTTGAGCCCGCCCGGACTTTCTTCTAGACAATCGCCACCAACGCTCGCACCACCTGCGGGTCGAACTGCGTTCCCATGCATGCATGCAGCTCCGCAACCGCCGCCTCGGCTGACATCGCCTTGCGATACGACCGCGTCGTCGTCATTGCGCTGAAGGCATCGCAGCAGGTGACAACGCGGGCCTCGATCGGAATCTGGTCACCGGCCAAGCCGTCGGGATAGCCGCTCCCGTCGTAGTGCTCATGGGACGAACGGACGATGCGGCCGACCTCGGCAAGGACGCCGCCGACGCGGTTGAGCATCGTCTCGCCTTCAATCGTGTGGCGGCGCATGATCTCCCACTCTCCTTCGTCGAGCGCGCCGGGCTTGTCGATGATCTCCTGGGGCACGGCGATCTTGCCGACGTCGTGCAGCAGGGCTGCGAACTCCACGTTGCGGCGCTGCTCGGGTCCGAGTCCGAGCTCGTCGCTGACCGCGATCGAGAGCTCGACCACGTCGCGGCTGTGGCTGCCGGTGTAGGCATGATCGGCCTCGACCACGTCGCCGAGCAGAAGTGCCGTCCCTTGGTAAGCGGAGCTCAGCTCGAGCGCCTGTTCGATCCGCCTCTCGCGCTCGCGCGAGAGCACGGCGAGCACGGCGGCGAGCGGGGTCGCGAGCATGCAGACGGCGGGTCCAATCTCGATCGCCGCGTAGGCGACAAGCAGACCAATCGGCGCGAGGGACGCGTCCAGCGCGTAGACCGGAGCGAGCAGGCGCAGGTTCTCGCGAGGTGAGGAGCCGTCGATCAGGTGCCCCCGCAGCGTCGTCGCGGCAAAGTCGAATCCGAACTGGGCGAGCAGCGCGAAGACGTAGATCGGCCACTCCGACCAGGCGAAGACCTGGGCGCCGGCGACGATCAGCACCGCCGCCGGTCCGACGGCGTGCCAGCAGTCGCCGAAGACGTGGAAGACGCGGTAGATGCTCGTGCGACCCGTGCCGTAGTCGACGATCCGTCCCAGTGCCCAGCAGGCGCTGACGATCAGGGGGACGGCGGGCGTGGGAAGGAGGAAGAGCATTGGCACGAGCACCAGCTCGGTCGGCACCGTGTAGCCGTCGGCGATGTCGAACTGGGCCTGGCAGGCGATGAAATAAGCGAGGGCGAGGATCGCCAGCGTGGCGAGGTCGATACTGCGCACCGAGGGGACCAGCACGGCCATCGCGATCGCCGTGAGCAGGAAGCCGAGCGCGGTGCCCACCTCGACCAGACGCTCGCGGCCATGCGCCGGCAGCGCGGCGCGGGCCCTGCCCTGGGCGAACAGCTGCTCCAGCTCGCGCGTATTCGTGGTCGTGGCCATGTGCTTTGCAGCGGCTCCCAGCCGGCTGCCGTTTTCCTATCGGCCTCTGGGCAAGGCAGTTAAAGCTTGCATGCTGTCCGTGCGTGAGCTACTCGAAAAACGCGCGAGTTTGCGGACATCTGTTCGAAATTCGTTTAGTTTCCAGCGACTTTGGGCGATGGTCGCCTCCACACACATAAGTCAGCTGAATAAGGGCAAACCTGTCGCGAGGCAGGGGCGCAAAGTCAGAGGTCTCGTGACAGGCACGAGATGGCTCAACTGCCAGCTTGGTTAAGCGACCAGGCTGTTTGGCCTGCGATGAGGAGGTTTTGCCCGAATGAAGCTCAGCTCGATCTTTCCCCATGGTGCCGGCGTGAAGCTTTTGGCTCTAGGCGCCATCTCCCTGATGGCGGTCCTGCTTGCCGCCGGTTCTGCAAAGGCGTGTTCGTACTCCGGCGCCCAGCAAGTGTTCAAGCCATGGGGCGACAGTCGCAACTACGTGCTCGGGCCCGATGGCGGCTTCGAGGCCGGTGCCCAGGGCTGGACACTGAGCGGTGGCGCAAGCCCGGTCGACGGCAACGAGAGCTACTTCCTCAACGGGGGCACCGATTCCCGGTCTCTCGCCCTGCCTGGTGGCAGCTCGGCTGTCAGCCCTGCGGTCTGCATGTCCCTCGACACGCCCGTCTTCCGCATGCTCGCTCGCAACACGGGGGACCCGTCCTCGCGTCTGCGGGTCGAAGCGAGCTACAAGTTGCTCGGCTTGGTCCGGACGAAGACCGTGAGCACGGTAAGTGCGAGCTCCGACTGGGCGCCGACCCAGCAGATGTCGACGGTCCTCACGCTCTCGACGATCGTCGGCACGCTGATCCCGAGTGCGATCCAGATCAAGATCACGCCGCTCGACAACATGGGCAAGTGGCAGGTCGATGACCTCTACATCGATCCCTTCGCGCGACGCTGAGGCTCTGGAGCTGAGCTTCTAGCGTGCGACGATCTCGGCGATTCGCTCGGCTGCGTGGCCGTCCCAGAGGGGCGGGGGGGCTAGCCCCCCCGCCGGCCGTTGGGTGAGAGCTGAGGGAATCGTGGCGATCGTTGCGGGGTCGAGGCCGAGCAAGGTATTGGTGCCGGCGCTGATCGTGATCGGGCGCTCGGTGTTGTCGCGCAGGGTGAAGCAGGGGATCCCGAGGTAGGTCGTCTCCTCCTGGATGCCACCGGAATCTGTGAGGACCGCGCGGGCGTCGGCGAGCAGGGAGAGGAAGTCGAGGTAGCCGAGCGGCTCGCAGAGCAGCAGGCCCGGATGCTCGGCATCGATCGCCTCCATCCTTGCTCTGGTGCGCGGATGGACGGGGAAGACGACCGGCAGCTCTCGAGCAAGCGCCGCCAGCTGGGCGACGGTCTCCGCCAGCAGCGGCCCATCGACCAGGGCGGGACGGTGCAGGGTGACAAGGACAAAGCTTCCCGGCTCGACGCCGAGTCGCGCTGCGGTGCCCGCGGCGCGAAAGCGCGGTTCGAGCGCCACCAGGGTGTCGATCATCGTGTTGCCGACGAGGTGGATGCGCTCTGCCGGGATGCCCTCGGCGTGCAGGTTGTCGTTGGCCTCGGGGCTGTGGATGAAGAGCTGGTCTGAGAGCTGGTCGGTGACGATGCGGTTGAGCTCCTCGGGCATCGTGCGGTCGAAGCTGCGCAGCCCCGCCTCGATGTGGGCGACCGGGACCTGCATCTTGGCCGCGGTCAACGCCGCTGCGGCGGTCGAGTTGACGTCACCGGGGACGATCACGAGGTCGGGGCGCTCCTCGACCAGGACCGGCTCCAGGCGCTCCATCACCCGCGCCGTCTGCTGGGCGTGGCTGCCCGAGCCGACCTCGAGCATGTGGTCGGGTGCGGGCACGCCCAACTCCTCGAGGAAGACCTCCGACATCAACCGGTCGTAGTGCTGGCCGGTGTGGACGATTGCGTGGCGCTCATCGGGGATTCGCGCCTGCAGGGCGGCAATCACCGGGGCGGTCTTGACGAAGTTCGGCCGCGTTCCGACCACGTAGACGATGCGCATCGGGCGCCACAGTACCCTGCGCATCACCTTCCACCTGCAACAGAGCGCGCGCTCGGTCGCGCCCGTCTGCTTCAATAGCGGACCCGATGCCCAAGATGAAAACTCATTCCGGCGCCAAGAAGCGCTTCCGCAAGACCGCGACGGGCAAGCTGCGCGGGCGGCGCGCCTACTCGAGCCACATCCTCGAGAAGAAGTCACCGAAGCGCAAGCGGCGGATGGCGCGGCCGGTGGAGATCGCTCCCTCTGACACCAAGACGGTGCGGCACCTGCTTGGGGGCGGCAAGTGAGCCGGGTCAAGCGCTCAGTCCACGCGCGCAAGAAGCGTCGCAAAGTCCTCAAGGAAGCGAAAGGCTATTTCGGCCGTAAGCACTCTTCGTACCGCTTCGCCAAAGAGCAGGTGCAGCGCTCGGGGATGTACGCCTACCGTGATCGTCGCAACCGCAAGCGCGAGTTCCGCCGGCTCTGGATCACCCGGATCAACGCCGCCGCGCGGCTGGAGGGCATGAGCTACTCCGAACTCATCCACGGTCTCGGCAAGGCCGAAGTCGAGGTGAACCGCAAGATGCTGGCCGATATCGCGGTAAACGACCGCGAGGCCTTCCGCCGATTTGTGGAGCTAGCCCGGGAGGGTGCGGCCGCTTAGTCGCAGCCAGTCACTCCACTTTCCCGGGCGGGCCGTCTTCACGGCCCGCTTTTTCGTTCCAGGAGAAGAAACGCACGACCAGAAAGTCAGTTCGGATGATCGAAAGCGCCAACAACGAGAAGCTGAAGCTGGTCCGCAAGCTGCGCGAGCGCAAGCATCGCGAGCGCGAGGGCGCTTTCGTCAGCGAGGGTGAGGATCTGGTCGAAGCTGGGCGGGCCGCTCGGGTCGAGCCGCGCTTCCTGCTCACCGCCGCCGGCAGCGACCTGGGTGGCGAGGAGGTCAAGGCCGAGCTGCTGGCGTCGGTCTCGGGCCTCGGCTCGGGGACGCGCGCGATCGCGGTCTGGCCGCAGGATTGGGCCGAGCCCGGCGGCTCACCCTGCCTCTACTTGCACGGCATCGGCGACCCAGGCAACGTCGGCACGATCATCCGTACCGCGCACGCGCTGCTTGACGGTGTGGTCGTGCTGGGTCCGGGTTGCGCCGACCCTTTTTCGCCGAAGGCGGTGCGGGCGAGCATGGGCTCGATCTTCGCTCAGCCAGTCGCCAAGGGAACGATCATCGAGACCCCAGCACCGCGGGTCGCCCTCGTCGCCCACGGTGGCACGGAGCTTGCCGGGCTCGACGGTGCGGCGACGCTTTGCCTCGGCGCAGAGCGCGAGGGTCTGCCCGATGAGGTATTGGCGGCCTGCGACTCGCAGGTGACGATTCCCCTCCGCGCTGGCGGGGCCGAGTCACTCAACGTTGCGGCGGTTGCCGCAATTTGCGCCGAGCGGATATCGTCGCCCGCCATGCCGGAGGTCGCTGACGATGCCTGAGGGAATCGATCGGATCGAGGAGATCAGGTCTGAGGCTGCGACCGCGATCGAGGCCGCGCCCGGAACGGCCGCGCTGGAGGAGCTGCGTGTCCGGTACTTGGGTCGCAAGGCCGAGCTGACGGCGATCCTGCGCGGGATCGCCGAGTTGCCGGCGGAGGAACGGGGCACGGTCGGCGCCGGCGCCAACAGGGCGCGCAAGGAGCTCGAGGCGCTGATCGAGGCGCGGGGGGAGGCCCTCGATGCCGGCGAGCTCGAGTCGCAGCTTGCCGGCGACCGCATCGACGTGACCCTGCCCGGCGCGCCGTCGCGGCCGGTCGGCCATCCTCACCTGATAACCCGCACCACGCGCCAGATCGAGGACGTGATGATCGGCCTCGGCTACCGGGTGATGGAGGGGCCCGAGGTCGAGCACGACTATTACAACTTCACCGCCCTCAATCACCCGCCGGGCCACCCGGCGCGGATGCTCCAGGACACCTTCTACGTGCAGTCCGATCCCGAGGTGCTGCTGCGCACGCACACCTCGCCGGTGCAGGTGCGCAGCATGGAGGCCCAGCCGCCGCCGATTTTCATGATCGCTCCCGGCAAGGTCTACCGGCGCGACTCCGACGCCACGCACAGCCCGATGTTCCACCAGGTCGAGGGCTTGGCGATCGGCGAGGGGATCACGCTCGCCGACCTGCAGGGCACGCTGACCGAGATGCTCAGCTCGATCTTCGGCGGCAGCCGCGAGGCCCGCATGCGGCCGCACTTCTTCCCCTTTACCGAGCCCAGCGTCGAGTTCGACGTCTCCTGCTTCCAGTGTGAGGGCACGGGCTCGCTGGCGAGCGGCCAGCGCTGCAACCTCTGCAAGGGGATCGGCTGGATTGAGGTTGGCGGTGCCGGCATGGTCGACCCCAACGTGCTCGGCTTCGTCGAGTCCAACGGTTATGACCCCGAGCGGGTGCAGGGCTTCGCTTTCGGCATGGGGGTCGAGCGGATCGCGATGCTGCGCCACGGTGTTCCCGACCTGCGGCGCTTCTTCGACAACGACGTGCGGGTTTTGGAGCAGTTCTCATGAGGGTGCCCTACTCCTGGCTGCGCGAGTGCTGCGACCCCGGCGTCGAGCCGGGGCAGCTCGCCGAGCGGCTGGCGATGACGGGTACCGAGGTGGAGCGGGTTGGCGTCGTCGGACCGCCCGCGGCTGACGGCTTTGTCGTCGGCAGGGTGCTGAGCGCCGAGCCGCACCCCAACGCCGATCGATTGCGCGTCTGCACCGTTGACACCGGCGACGGCGAGCGCACGATCGTCTGCGGTGCTCCCAACGTCGCGGCGGGACAGGTCGTTCCCGTCGCTCTCCCCGGGGCGACGCTGCCCGGCGGTCACAAGATCGGCAAGGCAAAGCTGCGCGGCGTCGAGTCGGCGGGGATGATCTGCGCCAGCTCCGAGCTCGAGCTGGGAGAGGGCCAGCCGGGCATCCTCGTGCTCGAGGACGATCACCTCGTGGCCGGGACGCCGCTGGCGGATGTGCTGCCCATTGCCGAGCCGGTTCTGGAGCTGGAGGTGACGCCCAACCGGGTCGACTGCTTCGGCGTCTACGGCGTCGCCCGCGAGGTGCACGCGATCAGCGGTGCGCCGCTTTCCCCTGAGCCCTGGGCCGAGGACGCCGAGACCAACGGCGAGGGAGACGTAAGCGACTACGCCTCGGTCACGGTCGAGGTCCCGGACCTCTGCCCGCGCTTCACCGCGCGTGTTTTCACCGGTGTGACGATCGCTCCCTCGCCGGCCTGGCTGCAGGCGCGGCTGACGGCGGCCGGGCAGCGGCCGATCAATAACGTCGTCGACATCACCAACTACGTGATGCTGCTGACCGCGCAGCCGCTGCACGCCTTCGACCTCGACGAGGTGCCGGGCGGGGCACTGACGATCCGCACCGCCGCCGACGGGGAGAAGATGACGACGCTCGATGATGTCGAGCGCTCATTCGACGCCGAGACGGTCTTGGTCTGCGACGAGAACGGCCCTTCCGGGATTGCCGGGATCATGGGCGGTCAGTCTTCTGAGGTCTCTGAGGGCACGACGCGCGTCCTGCTCGAGGTCGCCAACTGGAACGGCACCAACATCCTGCGCAGCTCGCGGATGCTTTCGCTGCGCTCCGAGGCCTCTTCCCGTTTTGAGAAGCAGCTCCATCCTGAGCTCTGCATGCGGGCGCAGCGGATCGCCTCGCGGTTGATGGTCGAGCTCTGCGGCGCCAAGTTGGTGCCGGGCACGATCGACGCTGTCGCCGAGATCCCCGCACCGCGGCAATTGACCCTGCGCGGCGAGCGGGTCGAGGGCCTGCTCGGCATGACGATCGCGCAGGCCGACCAGGTCACCTACCTGGAGCGCCTCGGCTTTGGGGTCGAGGTGAGTGGTGAGGACCTCGAGGTCACTGTGCCGCCCGACCGCCATGGTGACGTCAGCCGCGAGGTCGACCTGATCGAGGAGGTCGGCCGCGTCCACGGCCTCGACGAGCACTTGCCCAGCACCCTGCCCGCGGTGGCCGGTCGGGTCGGTGGGCTCAGCCGTGAACAGCGCCTGCGCCGCAGGGCCGAGGACGCGATGCGGGATCTCGGTTTCGACGAGGTCGTCGGTTGGAGCTTCACCGACCCGGAAGAGCCCGGACGCCTGCGGATCCCTGCCGGCGACGAGCGGACCAGGGGTGTCGTGCTTGCCAACCCGCTCTCCGAGGACCAGTCGGTGATGCGGACGACCGTGCTCGGCTCGCTGCTCGACGTCGCCCAGCGCAACCTCTCGCGCGGCGCAGACGCCGTCGCCCTCTTCGAGTCAGGGCGCGTCTACCTGCCCGCTGCTCCCGGCGACGGCAGCGGGTCGTTGGCCGGCTACTTCCCGGGCGAGCGGCCCGCCCCGAATCGCGAGCCGCACCGGATCGGCAGTCTCGCGGTCGGACCGCTGACGGTCAGGTCCTGGCGCGGCGTCGGCGAGCCGGCTGACTTCTTCGCCCTCAAGGGGGTCGTCGAGGCCCTTGCCGGACAGCTCGGAACCACGATCGCCTGCGAGTCAGGAGTACAGCCCTTCCTGCACCCCGGTCGTTCGGCAGCGGTCAGCGTCGCTGGGGTCGTGGCCGGCTGGATCGGCGAGCTGCACCCTTTGGTCTGCCGGGCCTGGGACATCGAAGCCGCGGTCGGCTTCGAACTCGACCTGGCGGCGTTTGTCGCTGCGGCAGGCGCTGGCGAGGAGACCTACGAGGACGTGACGACATTCCCCGCCAGCTACCAGGACATCGCCGTTGTCGTGCCCATCGCGCTGCCGGCGGCTGAGTTGCGCGAGGCGGTTCTGGCAAGCGGCGGAGAGCTGCTGCACGCCGCCGACGTCTTCGACCTCTTCGAAGGCGAGCAGGTCGGCGAGGGGCGTAAGAGCCTCGCCCTGCGGCTGGAGTTCCGCGCCCCCGACCGCACCCTCACCGACGACGAGGTCAGCGCGCAGCGCGTCGCGATTGAGTCGGCGCTGGAGAATCTCGGAGGGTCGCTTCGTGCCTGACCATGCTGCACAACCACTTGATGGCGATCCCACCGCGAGGGTCCTGGTCGCCGGCGCCTCCGGCTTCACCGGGGCGCTGGCGGCGCAGATCGTCTGGCGCCACCCGAAGCTGGAGCTGGTCGCGGTCACCTCGCGCAGCGATGCCGGCAAGCGGCTCGACAGCCTCTACCCGCGCTACCGGGTGCCGCTCGAGCTGACCGAGCTCGACCTCGACGAGATCGAGGAGATCGACGCCGCGATCGTCGCCTACCCGCACGGTGCCTCGGCACCGGCGGTTGCGGCGCTGCGAGGCCTCGGTGCGCTCGTCGTCGATCTTTCCGCCGACTTTCGCCTGCGCGACCTGCCGACCTATGAGCTCTGGTACGGCGAGCACGGCGCGCCGGAGCTGCTCGAGGGTGCCGTCTACGGCCTCAGCGAGCTCTACCGCGAGCAGCTGCGCGACGCCGAACTGGTCGCCACACCGGGTTGCTATCCAACCGCCAGCGTGCTGGCGCTGGCTCCCCTTGCCGAGCGTGGGCTGCTCACCGACGTCGTGATCGATGCCAAGCAGGGTGTCTCCGGCGCCGGGCGGGGTGGGGGCGACGCGATGCACTACGTCGCGATGGACGAGAACGCCTTTGCCTACAAGGCCGAGGGGCATCGCCACCGCCCCGAGATCGAACAGGAGCTGACGGCGCTGGGTTCGCCGGCGCCGGTCACCTTCGTGCCGCATCTCTTGCCGCTCGACCAGGGCGAGCTGACCAGCTGCTACGTGCAGACCAGCGAGCCGATTTCCAAGGACGAGGTGCAGGCGCTCTACCGCGAGCGCTACGCCGGCGAGCCCTTCATCCGCGTTGTCGACGGCCCGCCGGGCTTGCGCGACGTGCGCGACACCAACGAGTGTCACGTCTACGTCACCGTTGAGGAGCGGGGCAGGGTGTTGGCCTTCTCGGCGATCGACAACCTCTGGAAGGGCGCCTCCGGCCAGGGCGTGCAGAACCTCAACCTGATGTTGGGCCTCGACGAGACCACGGGGCTGCTGTGAGCGAAAGCTTCTTCAAGTCGCGCTGGGTCGAGCCGCCCGCCGGGGTCGAGGAGCTCGACCCCGCGCAGCTGGCGCCGGGGTTTCGCGCCGGCGGTGCCCACTGCGGGCTCAAGGGCGGCGGCAAGACCGACATCGGCCTGCTTGTCTGCGACGCCGAGCAGGTCAGCTCGGCGATTCTGCTGACGCGGAACGCATCGGCAGCCGCTCCCGTTCGTGTCTGCCGCAAGCGCTGCGACCAGGCGGGGATCCGGGCCGCGGTGGTCAACGCCGGCAATGCCAACGCCGAGACCGGCGAGCAGGGCTACGCGGATGCTGTCGCGATGTGCGACGTGGCTGCGGAACACCTGGGCCTGGCGCCGGAGGCGGTAGCCGTCGCCGAGACCGGCGTGATCGGCGTGCCGCTGCCGGTCGAGGCGGTGCTCGGCGGTATCGGCGATGCCGCGGCCGTCCTTTCGGAGTCAGGCGCCGCAGCCTTCTCCGATGCGATCCTCACCACCGACCGCTGGCCCAAGCGCTGCACCGTGCGCGCCGGCGGGGTCACGCTCTCCGCCCAGGCCAAGGGCGGCGGCATGATCCAGCCGAACATGGCGACGATGCTCTGCTTCGTCCAGACCGACGCGGTGGTCGATTACCCCGACCGCGCCCTGCGTGCGGCCTGCGATGCCTCTTTCGAGCGGATCACGGTCGACGGGCAGATGAGCACCAACGACACCCTGCTGCTGCAGGCGACCGGGGCCGCCGGTGCGCCGCTGCCGGAGGGCCTGCTCGAGGCGGTGCTGCTGCAGCTGGCGCTGGAGGTGGTCGCTGACGGCGAGGGGTCGTCGCGGGTCGGTCGCATCCAGGTCGACGGGGCTGCCTCGCAGGACGAGGCCGAGCGGGTCGCGCGCGCCATCGCCAACTCACCCTTGGTCAAGACGGCGCTCTTCGGCCGTGACCAGAACTGGGGACGGATCGCGCAGGCCGCCGGCATGGCTCTCGCCGGCGAGGATCTGGAAGAGATCGGTGGCGATGCGATCGACAACGCTGAGCTGGGCGAAGATATCGCCGAGGCCGAGATTGGCCTGCGGCTCGACCGCGGCGAGCACAGCGCCCACGTCTGGTTCTCCGACCTCGGCTACGAGTACGTCCGCATCAATGCCGAGTACACAACCTAGGAAAGAAACGATGACCGCCAACGTCGACACCCTGCTCGAGGCACTGCCTTACATCAAGGAGTTCCACGGTCGCACCGTGGTGATCAAGTACGGCGGCGCGGCGATGCGCGAGGAGCAGCTGCGCGAGGCTTTCGCCACCGACGTCGTCCTGCTCAAGTACGTCGGGCTCAACCCGGTTGTCGTGCACGGCGGCGGCCCGGAGATCAGCGAGCACATGAAGCGGCTCGGCATGGAGGTGCGCTTCCACCACGGCCTGCGCGTCTCCGATGCCGAGACGGTCGAGGTGGCGAAGATGGTCCTGCTCGGCAAGCTCAACTCCGACATCGTGCAGCGGCTCAACCGCCACGGTCAGCCGGCAGTCGGGCTCTCCGGCGAGGACGGCTCGCTCTTTGAGGTCGCGCCGGTGGCCAATGCCGAGGAGGTCGGTTTCGTCGGCTCGATCGAGCGGGTCGACGTCGACGTGCTCAACCACATCGCCGCCGACTACATCCCGGTGGTTGCCTCCGCGGCCTCCGATCGGGCCGGCCAGTCCTACAACGTCAATGCCGACGAGGCGGCCGGCAAGGTCGCGGCGGCGCTCGGTGCCTCCAAGGCGATCTTCCTCACTGACGTAGAGGGCTGGCGGGCCGAGGCTGAGGACCCTGCCTCGCTGGTCAGCCGCGCCACTGTTGACGAGGTCGCGGCAAAGCTCGAGACGATCGATGGCGGTATGCGCCCCAAGCTGCAGGCCTGCCTCGATGCGATCCGCGGCGGCGCCCAGTCGGCCCACATCATCGACGGCCGCCTGCCGCACTCGCTGTTGCTCGAGCTCTTCACCGACGCCGGTATCGGAACGATGGTGACGCCATGAACTTGACCGACCTGCAGGCCCTGGAGGAGCGCTACCTGATGCGCACCTACAAGCGGGCGCCGGTCGAGTTCGTGCGCGGCGAGGGAGCGTTGCTCTGGGATGTCGAGGGCAACGAGTACCTCGATTTCCTCGGCGGTATCTCGGTCTGCTCTGTCGGCCACTGCAACCCGGAGGTGGTTGAGGCCGTGCGTGAGCAGGCCGGCCGCTTGATGCACACCTCCAACCTCTTCTACACCGCGCCGATGGTTCGGCTCGCCGAGCGGCTCTCGGAGTCGAGCCTGGGCGGCCGCGTCTTCTTCTCCAACTCCGGGACCGAGGCGAACGAGTGCGCGATCAAGATCGCCCGCAAGCACGCCCACCGGCGCGGGGTTTCGGCTCCCGAGATCATCAGCTTCGAGCGCGATTTCCACGGTCGCACCTACGGCTCCCTCGCCGCCACGCCGGCGCTCGCCACCAACCCCGCCCTGGCGCCGATGCTGCCGGGATTCCGTTCTGTTCCCTTTGACGACCCGGATGCACTGCGGGCGGCGGTGGGGGGGAACACGGCAGCGGTGCTGATCGAGCCGATTCAGGGCGAGGCGGGTATTTACCCGCTCGGCGAGGAGACGCTGCTCGCTGCCCGCGAAGCCTGTGATCAGGCCGGGGCGCTGCTGATCTTCGACGAGATCCAGACCGGGGTCGGTCGCACCGGCTCGCTTTGGGCCTACGAGCAGACGCCGGTCCGCCCCGATGTCTTGACCAGCGCCAAGGCACTTGGTGGTGGCATGCCGATCGGCGCCTGCGTGACCAACGCCGAGGCTGGCGAGGTGCTGGAGCCAGGTGATCACGGCTCGACCTTCGCCGGCGGTCCGCTCGCTTCGGTGGCGGCCCTGGCCGTGCTCGAGATCGTCGATGACGCCGGCCTGCTGCGTGGGGTGCGCGAGCAGGGGACCAGGTTGCGCGAGGCCTTGCTTGCTCTCGAGACGGTAAATCAGGTTCGCGGTCGCGGCCTGATGCTCGGCGTCGGTCTGGTCGAGGGCATCGACGCGGCAGCTGTTGGGGCTGACCTGCTCGAGCGGGGGTTGATCGTCAACGTGCCGGAGCCCGGCACCCTGCGTCTGCTGCCGCCGCTGACGGTCGATTCGGACCAAGTCGAGCGGGCCGTCGCCACGATCGAGGCCGCGCTCCTAAGCTACGCCGCTGAATGAGCTCCCGGAAACGTCCACCCGAGCCCCGCGCGCTTACCAGCGGTACGGCCGAGCGCCTCGCCGCGATCGTTGAGGCGGCCGAGCAGGCCGCGGCGAAAGTGATTGACGATGCCGAGGAACAGGCACGCCGGCAGCTCTCCGAAGCCGGGGCTCGCGCCGATCGCATCGTCGCCGAACGGCTGCGCGCCCTTGCCGACGAGCTCGACCCCCAAACTGCGCCGCCCCGCGAGCCGCACTTGAGGTCGGTTGCCCCCGCCTCGCAGGAGGCTCCGGCCGGGCCGCGTTCCGGCTCCGCCGGCGCCCGTCTGCTCGCCACCCAGATGGCGGTCTCCGGCAGCAGTCGTGAGGAGATCGCCGAGCGACTGCGCAGTGGCTTCGAGATCGAGGACACCAACGAGATACTCGACGCGATACTCGGACCGGAGGAGTGACTCAATGCACGAGGATCCCACGCGGATGATGCGCCAGCCCGACGACGACGGCCACCGGCCCCACGGCAACACGCGCCTGCTGATTGCGGGCCTGATTGCCGTGATCGTCGGCCTGATCGTTGCAGTCGTGGTGATCGCCGGCAGCGGCGACAGCAGCACCTCGACCTCGACGGTGACGACGCTGCCCAGTGAAACGAGCTCGACCACCGAGACCACGACGGGCTCGACCACTGAGACCACCACTTCGACCCCGACCGAAACGACGACGTCGGAAACGACGACCACGCCGGAAGAAACAACCACGACCACGACGCCCCCCGAAGAAGAAAACGGCAGCGGCGGCATCGGCGCTCCCTAGTGGCACCCGACTCCTCCGCAGACGTTCGCACGGCCTCCTACGAGGCCGATCCCGCTGAGGTGCGCCGCGTCCTGCTGCTCTACTCGGGCGGACTGGACACCAGCGTGATGCTGAAGTGGATCCAGGACTCCTATGAGGCGGAGGTCGTCTGTCTAACCGTCAACCTCGGCCAGCCCGGCGAGGACTACGCCGTGATCGAGGACAAGGCGAAGCGACTCGGCGCGCTGCAGTGCCACGTCGTCGACGCCCGCGAGGAGTTCGCCCGCGACTACGTGATTCCATCGATCAAGGCCAACGCCCTCTACGGCGGTGGCTACCCGCTCTTCACCGCCCTCGGCCGGCCGCTGATCGCCAAGCTGGCGGTCGATTACGCGCGGCGAACCGGCTGCGACACGATCGCCCACGGCTGCACCGGCAAGGGCAACGACCAGGTGCGGATCGAGGCGACGGTGGCGACCCTGGCACCGGAGTTGAAGACGATCGCCCCGGTGCGCTCCTGGCAGATGGGCCGCGAGGAGGAGATCGCCTACGCCCGCGAGCACGGCATCCCGGTCAAGGGCGGCACCGAGGTGGCGCCCTACTCGATCGACGACAACCTCTGGGGCCGCTCCTCGGAGGGGCGTTGGATCGAGGACCTCGACCACGCGCCCGAGGACGACGTCTTTCAGCTGGTCACCCGCCCCGAGGAGGCGCTCGACGAGGCCGAGACGGTGACGGTCGAGTTCGAGGCCGGCATCCCGGTCGCCTTCAACGGCGAGCGCCTGGAGCCGGTGGCGCTGCTCGAACGCGTCGCCGAGGCCGGTTGCCGCCACGGGGTTGGCATCGTCGACCACATCGAGGATCGCATCGTCGGGCTCAAGGTGCGCGATATCTACGAGGTGCCGGCGGCGGCGATCCTGCTGCCGGCTCACCAGGAGCTGGAGAAGCTGGTCGGCACGATCCACCAGAACCAGTTCAAGCCGAGCCTGGATCAGAAGTGGGCCTACCTCGTCTACGCCGGGCTCTGGTGGGAGCCGCTGCGCGGTGATCTCGATGCCTACATGGACGCGGTCAACGCCCAGGTAACCGGCACGATCGGGCTCAAGCTGTTCAAGGGCAGCGTCCGCGTGGTCACCCGCCGCTCGCCGAACGCCGTCTATGACGCCGACCTGGCTTCGTTTGCGCAGTCGGGCGGGCTCTTCTCGCAGACGGCCTCACCCGGCTTCATCGAGCTCTGGTCTCTGCAGTCGCGAATGGCCCACCGGATCCGCCAGCGCGGGGAGGAGGAGTAGCGATGGCCTACGACAGGATCGGCAAGGCCGCGATCCGCTTCGCGATCAAGTACGTGCGCCGGCGCTACCGGCGCCAGATTCGCATCGGCGCCGGCGCTGCCGCGCTTGCATTGGCGATTGCGGCTTACGCCGCGACCCGCAACGTGCCCGAGGGCTAGCTAGCCTCGATAGCTTCGTGGCGCGATCGCTCGCGACAAAGGCGAGAAGCCGTGCGCTTCTAGCTGCCTTCCTCTCTGTACTGCTGGCGCCGACCGCGCTCGCGGCTGCGCCTGCCCCGGCGGCCGATGTCTCAGCCCTGCAACGGAAGGTCGCGGCCGGTCGCGACGAAGCCGGCTCGCTTGCCGGCCAACTGCAGGCCGCACAGGGCGAACTTGCCGCGGCCGAAGAAGAGGCAGCGGCTGCAAGTGCTCGCGAGCAGGAACTCACCGATCTCTTGGCAACCGGCGAGGCCAAGGCCGCCCGCTTGGCCGGCGAAGTGCGCCAGACGCAGCGCCGCCTGGCTGCCGAGAAGCGCCGCCTTCACCGCGCCCGCGGTGCCCTGGCAACTCGCCTCGTAGCGATCTACGAGAGTGGTTCGCCCAGTACCGCCAGCATCATCCTCGCCTCCGACAGCATGGATGAGCTGGCGACCCGGACCGAATACCTGGAGCGAATCCAGCAATCCGACTCCGACCTGGCCAGCCGCGTGGCCCAGGTTCGCCGCACCGTAGCCGCGGCCCTCGACCGCGTTGCCGCACTCAAAGCCCGAGTCGACACCTACAACGAACGCCTTGCGGCGGCTCGTTCCGAAGTGGCTGACGTCCGTGCAGACGCCGAGGCCGCTGCATCGCACCTGAACTCGGTCGCGGCGGCTCGCTCAGCGGCGCTGGCAAGCCTGAAGAGCAAGATCGGCGACTGGGTTAGCGACATCCAAGCGGCGAAGGCAGCTGAAGCTGAACGCATCAGTGCGGCTGAAGCCGAAGGCGAAATCGAACGCTGGCTGGGCGGCCCCTACTCGATCCCCGCTTACATCGTTATGTGCGAGTCGGGCGGCAACTACAGCGCCCTCAACCCCTCCAGCGGGGCGGGCGGTGCGTACCAGATCCTCCCGTCCACCTGGGAACTCTACGGCGGCCATGGTGAGCCCCAAAGCGCTCCGAAGGCCGAACAGGATCGAATCGCGGGGGAAATTTGGGCCGACTCAGGCTCCAGTGCCTGGGTCTGCGGCTGAGCGCAGGGCGGGCAGCAAATAGTCGCGGAAGTTGCGCGGAAGACGTCCGAACGCGCCCCGTGGCATCTGGCCGGATTGGCATGATCGCTCGGCCTCCATGAGTAACGCCTCCGCCGTCCATTTGCATGCCCACAGCGAGTACTCGCTGCTTGATGGCGCCTGCAAGATCGACGCGATGGCGGCCCGGGCGGCCGAAATGGGCCAGCCCGCTCTTGGCTTGACTGACCACGGCGTGATGAACGGCGCCGTCGATCTCTATAAGGCCTGCAAGAAGCACGGGATCAAGCCGATTGCCGGTTTCGAGGCGTACTTCGTCGACGACGTCAAGACGATCAAGGAGAAGCCGAAGTACGAGCGCAACCACTTGACGCTGCTGGCCGAAAATGACACCGGCCTGGCCAACTTGGTCAAGCTCACCTCGGCCGGCTTCCTCGAGGGCTTCTCGCGCGGCAAGGCCAACGTCGACATGGAGATGCTGGCCGCGCATGCCGAGGGCGTGATCGTGCTCACCGGTTGCCTGCAGTCGCGCTTCTGCCGCCGTCTGATCGAGGAGCGCCCCGACGATGCCCGCGCCCATCTCGATGACCTGATTCAGGCTTTCGGTCCTGAGCAGGTCTACTTCGAGGTGCAGAAGAACGGGATTGCCGAGCAGGACAAGGCCAACGAGGGGATCGTTCGCTACGCCCGCGAGCTCGGCCGCCCTCTGGTCGGAACCGCCGACGTCCACTACCTGCGGCGCGAGGACTTCGAAGACCACGCGGCGCTGCTCTGCGTGCAGACCAAGTCGACCTTGGAAGCGCCGAAGATGAGCTTCGACACCAACGAGTTCTACCTCAAGGATTCCGAGGAAATGGCGGCCTCTTTCGCCGAGTGGCCCGAGGCTGTGCCGACCACGCTTGAGATCGCCGAGCGCTGCAACATCGAGATCGAGCTGGGCAAGCTGCTGCTGCCGCGCTACCCGACGCCCGACGGCGAGGAGCCGGAGGCGATGCTGCGCCGCGTCGCCGAAGAGGGGATGCGGGCGCGCTACGGCGACCCGCCGCCGGCCGCGGCGGTCGAGCGGATGGAGTTCGAGCTCGGGGTGATCGAAGAGATGGGCTTCCCGTCCTACTTCTTGATCGTCTGGGATTTTGTGCGATACGCAAAGGACAACGGCATCGCGGTCGGCCCGGGTCGTGGTTCGGCGGCCGGCTCGATCGTCGCCTACGCGCTGACGATCACCGACATCGACCCGCTCGCCGAAGATCTGCTCTTCGAGCGCTTCCTCAACCCGGGGCGCAAGTCGATGCCCGATATCGACATCGATTTCTCGGTCCGCGGTCGCGAGCGGATGATCCGCTACGTCGCCGACAAGTACGGCCGCGAATCGGTCGCCCAGATCATCACCTTCGGCAAGATGGCGCCGCGCGCCGCCACCCGTGACGCTGCCCGCGTGCTCGGCTTCGACTACGGCACCGGCGATCGCCTGGCAAAGCAGATCCCGGAGCCGATCATGGGTCGCAGCCCCTCCTTCGAGGAATGTCTCAAGGCGGGCCAGGAGCTGAAGAAGACCTACGACGCCGAGCCCGACGCGAAACGGATCATCGACGTCGCCCAGGGCCTCGAGGGGATCATTCGCAACAACTCGATCCACGCCGCCGCGGTGGTGATCGCCGATCGCCCACTGCAGGAGGTGGTGCCGCTGCAGCTGGCCGAGGACAAGACGGCCCCCGCACCGGCGAACGGCAGCGGCAAGGCTGAGCGCCAGTACAAGATCGTGACCCAGTACTCGATGGGGCCGATCGAGGAGATCGGCCTGCTGAAGATGGACTTCCTCGGCCTCCGCAACCTCGACGTGATCGAGGACGCGATCGACATCATCCGCCGCTCGCGCGGCGAGGAGGTCGACATGGAAGCGATCCCGATCGACGACGCCAAGACCTATGAAATGCTCGCCAGCGGCGACTCGACCGGCGTCTTCCAGTTCGAGTCCGAGGGGATGCGCGACGCCCTGCGCAAGGTCGGGCCGACCGAGTTCGCCGACCTGGTCGCGCTCGGTGCCCTCTACCGGCCCGGCGCGATGGCCTACATCCCCGCCTACGCCAAGGGCAAGAAGGACCCCTCGACCGTGCGCTACCCGGACCCGCGCCTGCGCGCGATCACGGAGGAGACCCACGGCTGCGTCGTCTACCAGGAGCAACTGATGGCGATCGCCCGCGAAATGGCCGGCTTCTCCGGCGCCGAGGCGGACGATCTGCGCAAGGCGATCGGCAAGAAGAAGCGCGAGCTGATGGCGACGATGAAGGACAAATTCATGCAGGGGCTGGCCGAATCGAACACCGCGCCCAAAGTAGCCGCCGACCTCTGGAAACTGAACGAAGCCGCCGCCGATTACTCGTTCAACAAGTCCCACGCTGCCTGCTACGGGCTGATCTCCTACCGCACCGCCTACCTCAAGGCCAACTACCCGGCCGAGTACATGGCCGCGGTGATCTCCTCGGTGATGAACACCAAGGACAAGGTGCCCTTCTTCGTCAACCGCTGCGAGGAGATGGGGATCGAGGTGCTGCCGCCCGACGTCAACTCCTCCGATCACAGCTTCGTCGTCTACGAGAACGCGATCCGCTTCGGCCTCGACGCGGTCAAGAACGTCGGTCACGCCGCGGTCGAGGCGATCCTGCACGCGCGCGAGGACGCCCCGATCGCCTCGATCTGGGATTTCTGCGAGCGCGTCGACTCGCGCGCGGTGAACAAACGCGCGATCGAATGCCTGATCAAGTGCGGCGCCCTCGATTCGACCGGCGCCACGCGCAAGGGCATGCTCGAGGCGCTGCCGGCGGCGCAATCGGCCGGGCAGAAGGCCCAGGAGGACGCCCAGCTCGGCCAGGGCTCGATCTTCGACTTCGGCGAGGAGACGGGCGCCGGCGCACACGCCACCCAGGCCCATCACCGCCCGCCGATCTCCGCCGCCGAGTTCGAGCGCGCCGAGCTGCTGGCGATGGAGAAGGAGACGCTGGGAACGTACCTCTCCGAGCACCCCTTGACCGAGGTGCGCGGTGCCCTGCGGGCCAGGGTCGACTGCGGCATCGCCGACCTCGGCAACAAGCAGGACGGTTCCTGGGTGACCGTCGGCGGCATCGTCACCGATTGCAAGAAGATCCGCACCAAGAGCGGTAACCAGATGATGTTCGCGACCCTCGACGACGTCGAAGGTCAAGTCGAGATGCTGGTCTTCAAGGCCGATGAGTCCGCGAGCGCCGCGGTGATCGAGCCCGACGCGATCGTCGTCGTGCGCGGCCGCCTCGATCACAAGGACCGCGGCGAGACCAAGTTGGTGGTGCAGGAGGCCGAGCGCTTCGAACCGGACGCGGCCGAAATCGCCGCCGCGCCGACGGTGTCGAGCGGGCCGTCCGGCCCCTTCGAGGTCGAGATCGAGGCGACGATGCTGACTCTCGCCATGGTCGATGAACTGAAGGCCGTGCTCGAGCACCACAAAGGCGAGGCCGAGGTCCACCTCGCGATTCGCAGCGGCGCCGCCGAGCCGAGGCGGTTCCTGCTCGGTGAGAGATACCGAGTGCGCCCCTCGGGCCGCCTTCGCAGCGAGCTCGACCACGTCCTCGGCACAGCCGCCCTGGCCGCCTGACCGCTGCAAACCGGCGCATTTCGGAGTCCCCGGTCGCTCGCGTGCGGAGCACGCCACGCTCCCGCGTCCTCCGAACTGCTTGGTTTTCGCGGGCACGGGTCCGTAGACTTCCTTTATGCCAGCTACTCGCGAGAAGACGGGTGAGTGCCGCCAGTGCCGCTCCTTCTGCGACAAGATGGTCGAGCCGCGCGGCTGTGTCGAAATGCGTTGCCGCTTCCTCTACTCGTTCGTCGACATGCTGAGCGGCAGCCAGTACGTTGGCTGCATGCAGGACGTCTTCGCCGCCAAGGTCGACCTCGAGGCGGTGCTGCAGCCCGGTGGCTTCGGCGGCGTGAAGATGACCGGCGAGCCCCTGCCTCACTGCCAGTTCTCCGTCGAGCAGGCCTACGAGGGCGACGGCGAGTCATACGACTGCGTCAACCGCCGCTTCTTCGACTGCTCTGACAGCAGTCCGGAGGCGATCAAGGCCTTCGATCTGCGTGACGTCTGAGGGCGCGCGGAGACGTCACCGATCTCTGTACGATCCCGCGCCATGACTGATACAGCGGCAGTTGCAGAGGCGGCAAAGGAGAGCATCGTGGATGAGGTTGTGGGCGGTGAGGGGACCCCGGACGGCCCGGTCTTCACGCTCGAGCTGAACCAGGATCAGAAGGACATCCGCGAGTGGGTGCATGGCTTCGCCGAGGGCGTCGTCCGTCCTGCCGCGGAGGAATGGGACGAGCGCGAGGAGACCCCCTGGCCGGTGATCCAGGAGGCGGCCAAGATCGGCCTCTACAGCTTCGAAGCGCTGGGCCAGTTCTTCGCAGACCCGACCGGCCTGACCTTGCCGATCGCCAATGAGGAGCTCTTCTGGGGCGACGCCGGCATCGGCATGGCGATCATGGGCACCTCACTTGCCGTCGCCGCGATCTTCGGCCAGGGGACCGGTGAGCAGATCGGCGAGTGGATCCCGCAGTGCTTCGGCAGCCCTGAGGACCCCAAAGTCGCCGCCTTCTGCTCCTCCGAGCCAGACGCCGGCTCGGACGTCTCCGCGATCCGCACCACGGCGAAGTACGACGGGGCAACCGATGAGTGGGTGATCAACGGCCAGAAGGCCTGGGCGACCAACGGCGGCATCGCCGACGTCCACGTTGTCATCGCTTCTGTTGACCGCGAGCTGGGCTCACGCGGTCACGCCGCCTTCGTGATTCCACCGGGCACCAAGGGGTGCGAGCAGGGCGCCAAGGTCAAGAAGCATGGCCTGCGCGCCTCGCACACCGCCGATGTCCATCTCGACGACTGCCGCGTCCCGGGCTCCTGCCTGCTCGGCGGCAAGGAGAAGCTCGACGAGCGCCTGGCGCGGGTGCGCGAAGGAAAGAAGGGGAAGTCGCAGGCAGCGATGCAGACCTTCGAGGCGAGCCGTCCCACGGTCGGTGCGCAGGCTGTCGGCATCGCCCGTGCGGCCTATGAGTACGCGCTCGAGTACGCCAAAGAGCGCTCCCAGTTCGGCCGCGCGATCATCGAGAACCAGTCGATCGCCTTCACCCTGGCGGACATGAAGCTGGAGATCGACGCCGCCCGCCTGCTGGTCTGGCGCGCCGCCTGGATGGGCCGCACCGGGCAGAAATTCGAAAACGCCGAGGGCTCGATGTCGAAGCTCAAGGCCGGCGAGGTCGCGGTCTGGGCGACCGAGCGGGCGATCCAGATCCTCGGCGGCAACGGCTACACGCGCGAGTTCCCGGTTGAGCGGATGCACCGCGACGCCAAGATCTACACGATCTTCGAGGGGACCTCAGAGATCCAGCGCCTCGTCATCTCGCGTTCGATTTCGGGCGTTCACGTCAAATAGCCCGGGTCCAAGCGCCTGAAGTGGGGGAGCCCGGTGGGTCTCTGGGCGAATTGATATCGCACGCGCCTGCGGCGCTTAGCGACAATTGAAGAGCGCGGCTGGCGCCGCGCCTAGAAGCACGAGTGCAGCGGCTGCCTTCGGCAACATTCGCCCAGAGACCCACCGGGCTCCCTCTCGACAGCGAGCTTGAGACACGGACCCTGAGCCGAAAGCACCCAAGCGAGCACTGGACTGAGAAGCGCTGTACTCATATCGGTTGAGCTTGGTGATTCGGAGCGGATTGGAGAGGGGCGGCGGTTGGCTCTCGCGGGAATGTTGCCGAAGGCAGCGGAAATGCAATCCGGTGTCCGCGCGGCGAAGCCGCGCTCCTTCCTTGGAGCTAAGCGCCCGCAAAGCGGGCGCGTGCGACATCAATTCCCGCGAGAGCCAACCGCCGCCCTTACCGATTGCGCTTCTTAAGCCCCGCTTTTCGGAGGCGCCTAGCCGCCAGGACTTCCTTGCGGTCGGCACCTTTCTTGGCTGGGCCGGGTGTCTCCAGCGTCGCCGGTAGGCCCTCGAATCTTGGCTCGGAGAGGAAGGCGGAGAGGCCCTGCTTGCCCATCTCGCCCTTGCCGAGGTTGGCGTGGCGGTCGCGGCAGGAGCCGAGGGGGGCGGCGGCGTCGTTGACGTGGAGGCACTGCAGGCGCTCGAGGCCGACCTTGGCGTCGGCTTCGTCGACGACGGCGCTCAGGTGTTCCTCGTCGGTGATGTCGTAGCCCTGGACGAAGAGGTGGCAGGAGTCGAGGCAGAGGCCGAGGCGCACGCCGCTGCCGGCAAGCTCGATCAGCTCGGCGGTCTGGTCGAAGTCGCGGCCGAGCAGGCCTTTGTGGCCGGCGGTCTGCTCGAGCAGCAGGGGACAGCGGTCGCTGTCTTTGAGCGCGGCGGCGATCGTCTTGCCGGCGCGTTTCATCGAGGGCCCCAGCGGCTCTTTGACCTGTGCGCCGGGGTGCAGAACAACTCCGGCGGCGCCGATTTCGTCGCCGATCCGCAGGGCGTGGGTCAGCGAGGCCTGGGACTTCGTGCGCAGCTCCTTGTCCTTGCTGGCGCAGTTGATCAAGTAGACGGCGTGGATCACCACCGCTTCGATCGGCGAGCTCGCCATCGCCTCCTTGAAGGCGGCGAAATCATCTGGGCCGTATTTGGTCGGCCGCCACATGCGCGGGCTCTGGTTGAAGATCTGAATCGATTCGCAGCCGCGCTCGGTGCCGCGCTCGATCGCCTTCTCTAGGCCGCCAGACGTGGAGACATGCGCGCCAATGAACATGAAGCGCGCATCCTATGGAGCCAATTCTGTGACGCGCCTTTGGGGTCCCGATATCCCGCATATCGTCGGCCGCGTCCCCCCGTAGCTCAGTGGATAGAGCGCGCCTCTGACTAAGTGCGAGGGTCGCGGGTTCGAATCCCGCCGGGGGGATGCAAGAAGCCAGGTTGAGTCCATTTGCTGCGCTACTCTGTGAGGACTTAGTCAGAGGTGCTGCTGACGCTGAGGCGGGTTCGGCTCATGGCCGGGCTGCTTGTGGAGCAGCTTCTTATACGACAGGCCCGCTCCGGTGGGCCTGTCGTGTCTTCGCTCCCGATAGGGGTGCCGTTCATCTAGATTGCCTCCGTGCCTGATGATTCCCCGCCTCGCCTCCGCTTCGCCCCTTCGCCGACCGGCGCCCTGCATATAGGCGGGGCCCGCACTGCTCTCTATAACTGGCTTGCTGCCCGTCACGGCGGCGGCGAGCTGGTGCTGCGGATCGAGGACACCGACCGCGAGCGCTCGACCGAGGAGAACGTGGCGCAGATCCTCGACGCGATGGAGTGGCTGGAGCTTGACTGGGACGTGGGGCCGGTCTCGCAGGCCTCACGTGCCGAGCGCCACGCGGAGGCCCTCCGGCAGCTACTCGCCTCCGGTGCCGCCTATCGAGATTCCGCCACGGCCAAGGACGTAGAGGCATGGAAGGCGGAGCACGGTGCTGACCGCGGCTACCGTGGCGAGCCTGCCGACGACGGCGATGGTGCGGTGCGGTTGCGGGTGCCCGACGACGGCGAGACGGTCGTCCACGATCTGATTCGTGGCCCGGTCAGCTTCCCCAATCGCAGTTACGACGACTTCGTCATCGCCCGCGGCGACGGCTCGGTCCTCTACAACTTCGCCGTTGCGGTCGACGATGCCGAGATGGGGATCACCGAGGTCGTGCGCGGCGACGATCACCTCTCCAACACGCCGAAGCAGTTGCTCGTGCTGACTGCGCTCGGCCACGAGCCACCGCGCTATGCGCACCTGCCTCTGCTGCACGGCCCCGACGGCAAGAAGCTCTCCAAGCGCCACGGCGCCGCCTCGGTGCAGGAGCTGCGCGACGCCGGCTACTTGCCGGCGGCTGTGCGCAACTACCTGGCGCTGCTCGGTTGGGGAACCGACGACGACACCACGGTGATGCCGACCGAGGAGCTGGTTGCGCGCTTCCGGGTCGAGGACGTCGGCCGTTCGGCGGCGATCTTCGACGAGAAGAAGCTGCGCTGGCTCAACGGTCGTTTCATGCGGGAGATGTCATTGGACGACTACACCGCCGCTGTCGCCAAGCACCTCGGTCGTGAGCCCGACGAACGCCTGCGCGCGGCTTGTGCGATCGCTCAGGAGAAAGCCCAGACGCTGGCGGAGGTCTGGGGCCTGATTCGGTTCCTCTTCGAGCCGCCGGTCGAGGATGAGAAGGCCTGGGAGAAGGTGATGAAGGACGGCGCGCTGTCGGCGCTGGAGGCGGCCCGCAGCGCCCTTGGCGACGTGACTGCCTTTGATGCCAGCGCCGTCGAGGCCGCTCTCAGTCCGCTTCCGGAGCAGCTCGACATCAAGCCGGGCAAGGTCTACCAGCCGATTCGGGTCGCGATTACCGGTACGACGGTCTCGCCGGGGATCTTCGAGTCAGTCGCCGCCCTTGGGCGCGAGGACTCGCTGCTTCGGATCGACGCAGCAGTCAAGCGTTTGCAGTCCTAACGGACAATCGCGAGCGCTGAAATCCACCTAATTGGACACATGGGGGCTTTATGCACCTTAATTTTGTGGATGGAGGGGCTAAACCGTGCGTCCTTTGCTGCCGATGAGGCAGTCGAGGAGTTTTCGCGCAATGCAGACCACCAAGCCCCAGATCAAAGGCAAGGCGAACGCGGCCACCACCGGCAAAGGCGTCGGCGACAGGCCGGCACCGGGAGCGCGCCTGGCCGCTGCCTTCGAGGCAGTGGAGAAATTCCCGGTTCTCTTGGAGTCACGGGCTCGGGTGATGCACGCGGCTACCGCCGAAAACGGGCGGCTCGGCGAGCTGATCGAGGCAGTCGAGTCGGATGTCGGGCTGGCGATCGCGGTCTTGCGCTTCGCCAACCGCTCCAGCTCGCCGGCGGGAAACATCGGCTCGGTTCCGGCGGCGATCGACGTCCTCAAGCCTTCCGGAGTTCTCGCCATCGCCGGCACCGCGCCGGTGTTCGACTTCTTCGAGACCAACGGCGGCCGCGAGATGCGCCCTGAGCGCTTCCGCGTTCACGCCCTCGCCACCCAGCAGGCAGCCGATGAGATCGGCCGCGCAATCGGCTGGGAGGACCGCGACGAACTTGCTGTCGCATCGCTTCTGCACGACGTCGGCCGCCTCGTCATCGCCAACCTCCACCCCGGCGACCGCGGTCACTTCGATGCGCTGGCGAAGACTCCCGAGCAGCGCTTGCGCGAGGAACGCGATCGGCTTGGCATTGATCACGCCCTGGTCGGCGGCGTCCTGGCACGACGCTGGAGCCTGCCGCAGCGGATCGCCGTCTCGATCGAGCGCCATCACGCCGACGACGCCGACGGCCTGGCGGCTTTGGTCGCGACGGCTGACATGGTCGCCCACTACAGTCAGGGCGAGGCGGTCTCTCCCGAGCGCCTGCACGCCTCGGCCAAGCGCTGTGGTCTCAGCCCCGACGCCCTGCGCGACCTGCTTTACCAACTTCCCTATGCCCGCAGCGACGTCTCGCGCGTCTCTGAGCCCTGTCCGCTTTCCGCCCGTGAGCTCGACGTCCTGCGTCACCTCTCCGAGGGCATGGTCTACAAGCAGATCGCCAGCGAGATGCAGCTCTCCGTCTCGACCATCCGCACCCACCTGCACAACGTCTACGGCAAGATCGGCGCCGTCGACCGCGCCCAAGCGGTTCTCACCGCGCGCGACCGCGGCTGGATCTAAGAATCAGGCGCCGCCTCCTCTGCTCCCGGGCAGGCGCGCTCATGACCACCGGCGATCTCGCGCCTGCCCTCCCGCGTCCGGGGGCGGCTAGCTACTCGATCAGCGACTCGCGTAGGGCGATCGCCACGGCGTGCGTCCTGTTGCGGGCGCCGAGCCGCGCCAGGGCGTTCTTGGTGTGGGTCTTGATCGTTTCTTCGCTGAGGTCGAGCTCACGCGCGGCGACCGTGGTCGATTCGCCATTGGCGAGGAGCTGGAGAATTTCGCGCTGGCGCTTGGTCAGCTTGCCGCGGCTGCCGCGCGGCGGCACGGCCGGGTCGACAAAGCGTTCCTGAGCAAGCGCCGCCTGGGCGGCGTGCAGCAGCAGCTCGGTGCTGGCGGTGCGCGAGATGTAGGCGTTGGCGCCGGCCTGCAGCGCAGCACTGGCCAGGTGGCGCTCGGCGCGCTCGCCGTGGGCGACGATGCCGAGCCCGGGTTCGGATTTGAGCATCATCCGAATCGTCTCCGTGGCGCCGAGCGGACTTGGGGTGATGCGGTCGGGGTGGCGCCGCATGTCGATGATCGCGACGTCGATACTGCCGATGTCGCGGACCAGGTCGACCGCCTCCTCGCGGCTCGCCGCCTCCTGGCACTCGAAGCGGTCCTGCAGCGCTCGGCGCACGCCGATCCGGACGATCGGGTGACCGTCGACGACAAGGCACTGTGGTCGCTCGCTCAGGACTGCTTCCGATATCTGGGGGTTCGGCGATGGCTCCATCGTCAGCCCTGGAGCCCCGTGCGACCGATCCTAACCCAGTCCGAGCGGTGCGGTAGAAAGTCCTTGTGATCTCGATCACCTCGAAGTCGCGCTACGCCGTCGTCGCGATGGCGGAGCTGGCGCGATCAGGCGAGCGACCCGTCCCGATCAAGGAGCTGGCCGAGCGCCGCGACATCCCCGAGCAGTTCCTCGAGCAGCTCTTCTCGACCCTGCGCCGCGCTGGCCTGCTGACCAGCCACCGCGGCATGCGCGGTGGCTACACGCTCTCCCGCCCGGCCGAGGAGATCTCGGTGCTCGAGGTCGTGCAGGCACTCGATGGCAAGGTCGGCCAAGAGGCCGACGAGGCCGGCGGCATCTGGTCCGAGGGGGTCACCGCCCTGCGCAAGGTCTTCGGCCAGACCACGATCGCCGAAATCGCCCGCCGCGAGGCCGAGGCCGCCGGCAGCGGCATGTACTTCATTTAGATCGGACCGCATGGGCATTGACATTCCGCTTGTTTAAGCGGAGCGCAGTCCGGCTGGGTCCGGTTATTTCCGGTCGTACTGGCGCACAACTGGCGCACCAGTGGCGCACAGCGCCCCTCCCGTGCGACCCAGGACGGCTTAGAGATCGAGCTTGCGTCGGTTGGGAACGTTATGGTCTCGGAATGGCCGAAACGCTGATCGAGCGAGCGCTCGCGACCCAATGCTCCCGCTGGGCTTGGCCTACCCCCAGCGTTTGCACTCCCCGCTCGCCCGGGCGTTGGCATTTGTAGTCTCGCCCGCGTGAGGAATTGGCTTTGGTTCATCTCGTCTTACGCACCGCTCTGGGCCATGTTCGCGCTTCGATTCGACGCCCTCTGGCTTCGGGCTCTGTTCGTGCTGCTCTGCGCGTTGGGCGTCCTCGTCGCCGTCGATCTTCTGCGGCGTGGCCGCCAAGATCTGCCGTCAAACACTCCGATTACGGTCACCGGGGATGCCGGGTCCGAAATCAGCGGGTACCTGGCGGCCTACCTTCTGCCCTTTCTCACGATCGCGGCGCCGCCTGTGCTCGACGGCCTCGCCTATCTCATCTTCTTTTTGGTGGCCGGTGTCGTCTACGTGCGCTCCGGGCTGATGCAGATCAATCCCACGATCTACCTTCTGCGGCGAAAGGTGGTTCGCGGCACCACGCCAGCAGGGGAGGGCGGATTGGTGAAGGAGGTCTTTCTCATCACGAGATTCGATCGGCGGGTGGGCGAGGAGTTGAAGGGCGAGCGGTTCAGCGACCGCGTCTATATCGACCACGCGACGAGATAGGTGGGGGTGGCGACAGTTGGCGGTGAATAGGCCCTTTACCTCCGGCGCAGCAAAGCTTGGAGGCGGGCTGTCGATGCTGGTTGTCGAGCGGCCATCAAAGACGCGCTTCTCCATAGCGGAGATCAAGACCTCAGACGAGGCGCAGGCTGAGTTGGTCAACGCCTGGCAGGCCACCTTGGACAAAATCGCCGACGACAGCGCGCTGGTGAAATACAGCCCGGATCTGCTCTTTCGCGCCGGAGATCCCCGAATCCCAGTCCTGCAAAAGAATCTTGCCGAGGAGAACGAGATCATCGCGGCACTGCTCGCGGATGCGGATCGAGCGCAGGAAGCTCCGCAAGAGGTCAGCGCTGAGCACCTCTATCTGTATGCGCTTGTGAGCGACACGGAGCAGGCGGGTCGTGTTCTGATGATCAAGAAGCGGACCCCAGCGAGAAAGGCATCCGAAGGCAAGTGGTGGGGTTTGCCCAGCAAGAAGCTAGAGCGCATGGATTCCGATCCTTGGCAGATCTACCCGTCCTTCGACCTCGTGGTGTCCGAAGACGGCGCCTACGTCCTGATGCTCTCAGCGCTGGATCAACTTCTCGGAGACTCGCAAATCCTGGTTGAGCGCGTTGACGGATGGGTAGCGGCCATCGCCACTTCGCTGCCAATTGCGGAGGGCCAGGCAGACATCCTGATTGATCGCTGCAAGGAGAGTTCTCGTCTCCGCAATCGGCTGAGGGCGATCAATAGTCGCGGGCATCTGACCCGTGTAAGCATCGACAAAGTCGAGGAGCACGCGAAACGGATGAAATTGAAACCCGCCGATTTCATCAAGGACAACCAGCTCCTGGTCAGCGAGGCGAACGCCGCGCAGCTCCTGAAGCTTCTCAACGAGGACCTGTTCACTGGCGGCTTGACTGGCGACCGCTTCGTTACGGACGGCAAGGAGCCTTGGGCCTAGGACGGTGGGCCTCGCGAGGCCCCCGAGGTGCCTGGCTCATTCGTTGCAGTGAGCCTGGCCTGTAGGGTCGGCTCGGCTGGCCGCGTAGTTACGGGCATGGCTGAGCAAAGCAGATGTACAGGCGGAGACAGGATGAGAGACAGCGATATCCGGGCGGTTCTCCATTCTCGATTGGAGGCTCGCCATGGGGGAGACCCAAAGACGCGCATAGTCGATGAGCTAGGTGTGCTCATGGGCGATTCTCGGGTCGATGTTGCGGTCATAAACGGAAAGCTCGAAGGTTTTGAGATCAAGAGCGACCGAGACCGGTTGGTCCGTCTCCCGCGTCAGGCTGACGCCTACGGTCGGGTCTTCGACCGCATGACGGTCGTCTGCTGCGAGCGACACGCTGCGGGCGTCGCCCTCTGCGTGCCCGACTGGTGGGGGATTGAAGTTGTCCGGTCCGTCAGTTGCTGTGCTCGGATTGTGCGGGTGCGGCCACCCCGCGCAAACCCTGGCGTTGAGCCTGGCGCGGTGGTGCAGCTACTTTGGCGCGATGAGGTCTTGGACGAGCTTGAGAGGCTCGATAAGGCTGATGGCCTACGAAGTAAGCCGCGGCAAGTCCTATGGGAGACCCTCGCTGATGCTCTGCCCCCTAGGGCCTTGAGGGCCGTTGTTCGAGACCGTCTCCGAGCTAGGAAAGACTGGCGAGTTCGTGCGCAACAACGCCCAGATGGTGATTAGTCGCCACCGTCACCCACGTCTGGAGATTCCCGGTGCCGACCTCACCCGTTGCGCACTTCGCGATGTAGTCGTCTCCCCAGCAATGTTCGCTGCCTCGAAATGATCCGCTATTGACGATCTGCTCCGAGAGTGCGCGATATTGCTTGTAGCCCCCGTAGCTTTTCTTTTTGAGAGACCGACCGCGAACCACCAGCCAGTCCTTCTCTCGGGTGTAGACGATCTTCGCCGCTGGGGACATCACTTCTGAGTCGAAACCGAGTAGCCACTCGGGGGACGCAACTCCGTAGTCGCCAAAGCCTGGCTGTCTTGGCAATCGCTCTCCGTCGATCAATCCTTTCCAAAGCTGCCATTCCCGTCGCTCAATCTCACCCGTTTTGCCCGGCTTTACCACGGTGCTAACGGTCTTTGGGAAAGCGCCTGCGCAGAGAGTCAAGGAACGCCACGCATCGATATCGGGGAGACCCTGCAGGGCCCCTTCCACCTCGCCCCTGATAGCGGCTACTTCGGATTTGAGAATCGGCCCAAAATCGAGCAAGAGATCGATCTGTTGCCGCTCGACTTCGAGGGCGTCGGCAACGCGACGCAGTTCTGCCTCCAGGGAAGCAGGGTTCTGAAGTTCTGGGCGGCGAAGGCGGACTGCGACTCCGTTGCTCCGCGCTGAAAGCGTTTCGGCGACCGCTTCTAGCTGCGAAGCGTCCCGGTCGAGCCCGGTGACTGGAAGGGCCGCGAGGTCGGCCGCTTTGGAGTCCTCAAAGAATCGAGCGACCGGGTGTCTGCCATCTTCAAGTCGTGCCGTTGCCTCGAACTCGGGGAGGTCAACGAAGCAGAAGTCGAGGGAGCCCCAAGCTTTTGCAATCTTCGCGGCGACGCCCTCGATGGCTTCATCGAGGGATTCGGCATTGGCCCCGGTCTTTGGGTCTATCTCGATTGGGCCGATCTCGATCAGGGGCGTCAAATGCTCCCTGCCATCTCGACCGATCTTCGAGAGGGCATCGAACTCTCCCTGCTTCCCCTTGAGAAAGGGGACGTAATGCTTATGGCCCTGCGGTGACATAGAAGGAGCAGGGTAGACAGAGCAGAGGAGGGAATCTCGACCACTTAATTCAGTTAGGGGAGGTCGTCAGATTCCGGTGCAGGATGCTGCGGGCCAGCCGGGGCGCCATGCAGACAAACAACCACATGCGCAAATGGTTGTGGCCACTTTCGTTCCTCGGCGCCCTGTTTGTATGTGCGCCCTTCAATTTCATTTCCGCGTCGCCGCCCGATTACGGGTGGGTCGAGTAGCCGCGATTGCGTAACTGCGTGCTCACGTAGTTACCCGCTTGGGGGGTCCACTTTTGTGGCTCGCTGCTCTGTAGGGGCAGAGGGCCAATGACTGATCGACAGAACAACAGAGAGCGGCGAGCCGCCAAATCTTCATTGGCGCTTCGTCTTCCGCTTCGGGGTTCCCTGCGCCCATCGCTTCCCCTGTCGCTTCGCGGATCGACTAGCCCCAAGGGGAACCAAAGCCCACCGCAGCGCCATCTGCGGGCTTGGCGATTTGCCGACATTCCTACTGCACCTCCGGATCAAAACATCGGGGTGGTGCTTGTCGTCACTCTCTCGATCTTCTCCGCGTCCCTTGCACTCGACGCCTGCGCTACCACCTCCGCGCTGGTTCGGCAGCGGCTCTCCATCACCTCGGCGAACGAAATCGCCTTGGTGCTGGTAGCTCCGCCTCCACAGTCGATCATCGGCTCCGCGCTGGCTTCGCAGCGCTTCGCCGTCGATCAGCAGCCCTGGGGGTCTGCGTGAGTTGGAAGGCGGCAGCGGGCTTGCGGTTCCCCGAGGGGACCGCTGAGGTGATTGCCTCGCTTGGCGAGCATCGCACCCTCTCGACCGCGCAGGTGCGCGCGATCCATTTTCCTGATCGCGGCGTTCGGCGCGCCCAGCAAGTCCTCGCCTACTTGGAGCGCGCGGGCCTAGTCGCCTACGCCGAAGCGCGCCGCGCTCCCCGTCGCTTGTGGTTCCTGACCGAGCGCGGCGCTGACTACGTCCTCGACGCCGGCGAGGTCGAGCGCCGGCCGAAAATCCTCGCCCCGGAGCAGGCGGCGGGACCGTTGCGCGCCCACACCCTCGCCGTCAACGAGGTTGGCATCAGCTTCCTGCGCGCGGCGCGCGAGCGGGGTGACGATTTCGGCCCGCTCTCTTGGCGGCATGAGGTCGCCCATCCCCTCAACCGTGGTCGCGGCCGCGCCCGCCGCTCGCTGATCGCCGATGCGGTGCTGAACTACGTGCGGACCGACGAGCGCCACATCGTCTATGAGCAGCGCTTCGTTGAGGTGGACCGCGCCACGCTCTCGGTTGAACGCCTGGTCGCCGAGCTGGCCCGCTACGGCCAGCTTTCCAGCGCTCGCGGCAAAGGCAGCGAACCGATATGGCGCAGTCACTACCCGAGCTTTCCTCCTGTGATCTGTGTGCTGGCCGGTGCCTCGCGCAAGGCACTCGTTCGGCGGCGCGACATCGCGATCGCGCTGCTTGAAGATCACCCCGAGCTCGTTCGCGCTTACGGGGTGACGATCTCCTTCTGTCTCTTGGATGACCTGACGAGTCGCGGTCCCTTCGCGCCGATCTTCGATGTGGTCGGCGAGTCTGAGCGGGCGACGGACTGGCTAGGGGAGGGGCAGGGCGATTGAGCAAAAAGCTCGTCGTCTCGATCCCGCGCATTGCTCTGACCCCGGCCGAAGCCGCCGCTGCCATCGGGGTTGGCCCAGATTTCTTCGATGCCAATGTGGCACCCGACCTGCGACTGATTCGCCGGGGTCGCAAGCGCCTGGTCCCGGTCAGCGAGCTTGAACGCTGGGCGACCGAGAACGCCGAGCGGGTACTGAGAGGGCCGTGACTTGGACGAGCTTCTAGGCTCCCGGTCATGGCTGACGCCAAAGACGAGAAAGCCCTGCGGGCGGTGCAGGCCGCGCAGGCAAAGTTCGAGCGCGAACAGGGCAAAGCTCACGAGGCACGGCGAAAGGCATTCGCCAAGGCTCAGAAGGAAGGGCTTTCGCTGCGGCAGATCGGCGAGGGCGTCGGACTCCACCACACTCGCGTCAGCCAGATCATCCGAGGCACCAACTAGAAATTTTGGAGAGTCTGACTCTCCAAAGCTGCTAGCCTCAAAAGATCGAAAAAGCGGCGACCCGCTGCGCTGTGAACGCGACGGGCCGCCTGACCACAAGGAGGCGTAGCTCCTCATGGCTGACGAGAACCCTACGGGTCGAACGTGCTCCGACCCATCCTCCCCGGCAGGGGAGGACACCCGAACCGAGAGCGCCGTTTTGGCGCTTCTTCTCAAGGAACACCCGACCCGTCTGACGATGGACGAGTTGATCCTTGTGCTGCACGCCGATCCCGAGCGTGGCGACCCGGAGGACGCGGGCCAGCGAGCGGTGCGTGAACTGATTGGCGCTGGGCTGGTGCACCTTGAGGGGCGTTTCCTCGCCCCTTCGCGAGCGGCCCTCTACTTCGACGCTTTGGAGGTCTGCTGATGGCCTTCCATGAATACAACCTCGCATTGGCTCGCTGTTTTGGCGAGAACGTCCTGCTGGCGCGTCGGCGAAGCGATTTCTCCCAAGAGGAGCTTGGGTTCATGGCCTCGCTTCACAGGACCGAGATCAGCCAGCTTGAGCGCGGCGTCCGACTACCGCGCATCGACACGGTGGTCAAGCTGGCGGGCGCTCTCAGTCTCCCGCCCGGCGATCTGCTCAAAGGCATGGCATGGAAGCCAGCGAAAATGGCGCGCGGCAGCTTCATCGCGCGCGGCCCAGAGGGGAGGGGAGGCTGATGCTGGACGTTGCGGCGCAATTCGGCGACAACCTCATTCGCTGCCGCAAGCTCGCGGATTTGTCCCAGGACGAGTTGAGCGTGATGGCTTCGGTCCATCGGACGGAGATCAGCCAGCTTGAGCGTGGCCTGCGAATCGCTCGCATCGACACGCTGGCGAAGCTGTACGGAAGCCTCGAAGTCGATCCCGGCGATTTGCTGGTGGGGATCGTCTGGACTCCGGGCGACATGCGGATCGGGCGCTTCAAGGAGCAGCCTCCAGATGGCTGAGGGCATCCGCAAGCGGCACTCGAAAGGTTGCAGCGGTCGCGACGGGGGGCGCTGCAACTGCAACGCTGGCTATGAGGCGTGGGTCTTCTCGAAGCGGGATGGCAAGAAGATTCGCCGCACCTTTGCCCAGAGGGCAGAAGCGAAGTCGTGGCGAGCCGATGCACTCGGCGCGCTTTCTCGGGGAGGGCTGCGGGCGGCGAAGAAGACCACGTTGGGAGAGGCGTGGGCGGCGTGGATCAAGGGCGCGAAGCACGGCTCGATTCCCAATCGCTCGGGCGACCCCTACAAGCGCGCCGCGCTGCGCTCGTATGAGTCGGGGATGCGGCTCCGGGTGCTGCCGCGATTCGCAGGCGTTCGCCTTACCGACCTTCAACGCTTTGACCTACAAGAGTTCGCCGACGATCTGCTTGCCGATGGCTGGAACCCGTCAACGATCCAGGTAACGCTGCTTCCGGTTCGTGCCATCTACCGCCGCGCGCTCTCGCGCGGCGAGGTCGCAGTCAACCCTTGCAGCGGCCTTCAGCTTCCAGCCGTGCGCGGTCGGCGAGAACGCTACGCGACCCCGGCGGAAGCAGAGGCGCTGATCGCCGCTGTCCCTGCCGCTGACCGGCCGATCTGGGCGACGGCGATGTACGGGGGCTTGCGACGCGGCGAGTTGCAGGCGCTGAGGGCGGAAGATGTCGACCTAGCCAACGGCGTGATTCGCGTTGAGTTCGGTTGGGAGTACCGCGAGGGGCAAATCCCGCTCAAGTCGGATGCCGGTCGGCGCAAGGTGCCGATCAGCGCCGTCCTCCGAGACTTCCTAGACGCGAGGCTTGCCGCCAGCGGCTACAGCGGCCGGGACCGATTCTTTGGGCTTGCAAGGGGTGACAGCACGTTCGATCCCTCGAAGCTGACGAAGCGCGCTGACGACGCTTGGAAGGACGCTGGGCTTGAGCGCATTACGCTGCATGAGTGCCGCCATACCTTCGCCTCTCTGATGATCGCCGCCGGGGTCAACGCCAAGGCGCTGCAGACCTTCATGGGCCACGCCAACATTTCGATCACGCTGGACCGCTACGGCCACCTGATGCCGGGGTCAGAGGCAGAGGGGGCACGGCTGCTTGATGCCTACCTCAGCGCCCAGAGAGAGCGGGACGAAGAAGCCGCCCGCGCGGCTGGCGCGGTGCTTACTGGCGCACCAACTGGCGCATAACTGGCGCACAGAAACGGCAAACCGCTTGCTCATGCGGGATTGCGCGCCCCGACTCGGGATGTACTTCATCTGATGCGGATTGGACCCACCGCAGCTGCGGTCGTCGGCGAGACGCCGCTGGTCTCGCTCTCTCGCCTTGCGGAGGGACTGCCGGGCGAGGTCTGCGTCAAGCTCGAGCAGCTCAACCCCGGGGGTTCGGTCAAGGACCGGATCGGGGTGGCGATGATCGATGCGGCCGAGGCGGAGGGGTTGATCGAACCGGGCAAGTCGGTGATCGTCGAGCCGACCAGCGGCAATACCGGTATCGCCCTGGCGATGGTCTGCGCGGCGCGCGGCTATGAGTTGATCCTCACCCTGCCGGAGGGGATGAGTCGCGAGCGCAGCAAGCTGCTGCGCGCTTACGGCGCCGAAGTGAGGGAGACGCCCTCGCTCGGCGGCATGACCGAGGCGGTCGAGCTGGCCGAGGAAATCTGTAAGCAGCGCAAGGGCTTCATGCCGCAGCAGTTCTCCAACCAGGCCAACCCCGAGGCCCACCGGCGCACCACGGCCGAGGAGATCTGGCGTGACACCGAGGGCGAGATCGGCGCCTTCGTCGCCGGCGTCGGCACCGGGGGGACGATCACCGGGGTCGGCCAGGTGCTGCGCGAGCGCAGCCCGGAGACCCTGATCGTCGCCGTCGAGCCCGCCGCATCGCCCGTCCTCTCCGGTGGGGTGCCCGGTCCCCACAAGATCCAGGGGATCGGTGCGGGCTTCGTGCCCCCGGTACTGGACCGCAGCGTGATTGACGAGGTGATCTCGGTTGGTGACGAGGATGCCCTGGAGACGGCGCGCCTGGTTGCCCAGCGTGAGGGCGTTCTCGCCGGGATCTCGGCTGGGGCCAACGTCAAGGCGGCGCTCGAGGTCGCGGCGCGGCCAGCGATGGAGGGGAGGCGCGTGGTGACGATCGTCTGTGACTCGGGCGAGCGCTACGTGTCCCTACCCTTCTTCTCACCATGAACCGCTGGAAGAGGCTGGTGATCGAGGTGCGCGCCGATGTCGCGGCTGCGCGCGATCGCGATCCGGCCGCGCAGCAGGTCTCCAGTCTCGAGATCCTGCTCAGCTGGGGTGGGGTGCAGGCGCTGCTCGCCCACCGCCTCGCCCACGCGCTGCTCGAGGCCGGGGTACCGATCGCGCCACGGGTGCTCTCCTACCTGACCCGCTCGGTGACTGGGGTCGAGATCCATCCGGCGGCGAGGATCGGCCGCGAGTTCTTCATCGACCATGGCTCCGGCGTCGTCATCGGCGAGACCGCCGAGATCGGCGAGCGGGTCACCCTCTACCAGGGGGTGACACTCGGCGGCACCGGCTTTCAGCGCGGCAAGCGCCACCCGACCCTGGGCGACAACGTCACCGTCGGCTCCGGCGCCAAGCTGCTTGGCCCGATCGCGGTGGGCGACGGCGCCAAGATCGGCGCCAACACGGTGGTGATCGAGGACGTGCCACCGGGCGCGACCGTGGTCGGCAACCCCGGCCACCCGGTCAAAGTCGACGGCAAACGGGTCGAGGGACCGGACGCCGACTGGATTCACCTGCCCGACCCGATTGCCGAGGCGATCAAATCCCTTTCGCAGCGGATCGGCGAGCTGGAGCAGCGGCTGGCCGACCTCGACGGCGGCGAGACCTCCGAGACGGGCGCGGCGGGAGAGCTGCGCGAGCGCACCGGCCGTTCGTCGGCCGGCGGCTGAAGTAGCCTGGCGCCGTTCTTGTCCTCGTTCGCCGAAGGGATCTCCTCTTGCGCCAGCGCCTCCTGATTCTGCCCTGCCTCTTGATCGCTGTCCTCGCGCTCGCTGCGTGTGGCAGCAGCGACGATGAAACGAGCGAAGTCGAAGATGTGATCGTGACCTCGGCGACAACGACCGACCCGGCCGATTGCGAGAAGACGCAGACCCAGCAGTTCATGGAGCAGATCTCACGAGAAAGTGGCGATGCCGCCGTCGAAGCCTGCGAAGCCGACGCACAGGACGACGAAGGGCTCGATGGAGCGGAGGTCTCGGCCATAGAGGTCGACGGTTCGAACGCGACCGCCGAAGCGGCTCTTACGGGTGGCGGCCTTGACGGGCAGGCCGTCGAAGTAGCTCTGGTCAAGGACGGCGACCAATGGAAGATGGACGAAGTCGTCAAATTCACCGACTTCGACCACGCGCATCTGGTCGACGGTCTGGAAAAAGAACTCTCCGACACGGACGAGTCCGAAGCCAAGTTCGCGAGCTGCTTCGTCGAAGCCTTCAAGCAAGCCTCCGAAGCCGAAGTCGAAGAGCTGGTCTTCGGTAAGTCCCCCCAGGCGCTGGAAGAAGTATTCGAACTCTGCAGCGCGAGTGCCGGCGCATAGCTCGGGGGCCGGCCGCGGCCGGGGCTATTCTCGAAACAGTGCTGCAAATGGACTCCGAGACCCCGCCGGAACACGGCGGGGCGCCGATCGAAGCCGGCGCGGACCGCGCCGAGCGCCTGCTCGCTGGGCTCAATGAGCCGCAGCGCCAGGCGGTAGTCCACGGCGAGGGGCCGCTGCTGGTCCTCGCCGGCGCCGGTTCGGGCAAGACCCGGGTGCTGACCCACCGCATCGCCTACCTGCTGGCGACCGGTGCGGCGCGCCCCGGTGAGATCCTTGCAATCACCTTCACCAACAAGGCCGCGAGCGAGATGCGCGAGCGGGTGGGGGCCCTGGTCGGGCGCTCGGTGAGGGCGATGTGGGTGACCACCTTCCACTCCGCCTGTGCGCGGATGCTGCGGGCCGACGCGGAGAAGCTCGGCTACGCCCGCACCTTCACGATCTACGACGAGTCCGACTCGCTGCGCATGCTCAAACGTTGCATGACTGAGCTTGGGGTCGACCCGAAACGCTACCCACCGCGCTCGATCCGCTCGCAGATCTCCGGCGCCAAGAACAAGCTGGTCGACGCAGACGCCTACGCGCCCGCCGAGAACAACCCATTTGAGGAAACGGTCGCGGATCTCTACCCGCTGTATGAGAAGCGCATGTTGGCGGCTAACGCGATGGACTTCGACGACCTCCTGGTCCGCACCGTCAACGTGCTGGAAGTCTCCGACGAGGCGCGGGAGCGATGGCGCCGCACCTTCCGCCACGTCCTCGTCGACGAGTACCAGGACACCAACCACGCTCAATACCGGCTGCTGCAGTTGCTCACCGAGGAGCACGGCAACCTGATGGCGGTCGGCGACGAGGACCAGTCGATCTACGGCTTCAGGCACGCCGACATCCGCAACATCCTCGACTTCGAGCGCGACTTCCCCGAGGCCGAGGTCGTCAAGCTGGAGCAGAACTACCGCTCGACGCAGACGATCCTCTCCGCCGCCAACGCGGTCGTCGAGCGCAACCGCGAGCGGCGACCGAAGCAGCTTTGGACCGAGATCGCCGGCGGCGAGCCGGTGCGACTCTCCGAGCTCTCCGACGAGCACGAGGAGGCGCGCTGGGTGGCCGGGGAGATCGATCGTCTGGCCGAGGAGGACGGGGTCAAGCGCGAGGACGTCGCGGTCTTCTACCGGACCAACGCGATGAGCCGGGTGCTGGAGGACACGCTCAACCGCTTCGACCTGCCCTACCAGGTGATCGGCGGCACCAAGTTCTACGAACGGGCCGAGATCAAGGACGCGGTCGCCTACCTCAGCCTGCTCGCCAATCCCGCCGATCAGGTCTCCTTCGCCCGCATCGTCAACTCGCCCCGCCGTGGCATCGGTAACACCACCCAGGGCCGGATCGCATCCCACGCCAACACCACTGGCAGGACGATCTGGGAGGTGATCGAAAGCGTCGAAGAGGTGCCGGCGTTGAACAGCGGCGCGATCAAGGCGGTCTCCCGCTTCTACGAGACGATGGCCGGGCTGCGCGAACGGGCGCTGGAGGGAGGACCTGTAGCCGGTCTGCTCGAGGCGGTGCTGAACGAGAGCGGTTACCTGGAAGCGCTCTCGGCCGAGCGCACGATCGAGGCCGAGGGACGGGCCGAGAACTTGGAGGCCCTGATTGCCGGGGCCGCCGAGTTCGACATCGAGCGCGAGCAAGAGGGGGAGAGTGAGGTGCCGCCCTTGGAGGAGTACCTGCAGCAGATTTCCCTCTACACCCAGCAGGACGAGCTGCAAGAGGAAGAGTCGCTGGTCACGCTGATGACCCTCCACAACGCCAAGGGCCTCGAGTACGACACGGTCTTCATCATCGGTTGTGAGGACGGCGCCTTTCCCCACATGCGGGCGCTGGAAGAGGGGGGCGAGGAGGAGGAGCGGCGGCTCTGTTACGTCGGGATCACCCGCGCGCGCCGGCGCCTATACCTGAGCTGGGCACGCGAGCGGAGCCTCTTCGGCCGCTCCGAGCACAACCTGCCCTCGCGCTTCGTCGACGAGCTGCCGGCCGAGTTGACCGAGCGTCACTCGAGCGCCCCCGGCTCGGCTGCCGGCATCGGCTGGGACTCCGGAGAGGACGCGGCGACGCCGCTTGCCCCCGGCCCAACCCTGGAGCTGCAGATCGGCGACGACGTCGTCCACGCCAGTTTCGGCGACGGGGTGGTGACGGCGGTCGAGGCGGGTGGTGTCGTCGTCGTACGCTTCGCCAGTGACGGCAGCGAGCGCAAGCTGATGGCCGACTACGCGCCGATCCGGAGGCGCTGATGGCGGCGCGGGTGATCGACGGCAAGGCGGTGGCGTCGGCCGTCCGCGGACAGGTCGCGACCGAGGTCGCCGGCTTCGCCGCGGAGCGTGGTCGCACACCGCTGCTGACCACGGTGATCGTCGGCGATGACCCCGCCTCGGAGGTCTACGTGCGCAACAAGCACCGCGCCTGCGAGGAGGCCGGCATGCGCTCGGCTCACCACGGGCTCCCCGCCGAGACGAGCGAGGCTGAGCTGCTTCGGTTGGTCAGCGAGCTTGGCGAGGACGAGGACGTCGACGGCATCCTCGTCCAGCTGCCGGTTCCCGATCACATAGACCCCGATCGCGTAGTCGCGGCAATCGACCCTGCCAAGGACGTCGACGGTCTGACCCCGGTCAACGCCGGTCTGCTCGCCCACGGCATGCCGGGGCTCGTGCCCTGCACGCCGTCCGGGGTGATCGAGCTGCTCCGCCATGAGGGTGTGGAGCTCGAAGGGGCCGAGGCCGTCGTGGTCGGCCGCTCAAAGCTGGTCGGCGTGCCGGTGGCTCGCCTGCTGCTGGCGGCGAACGCGACGGTGACCGTCTGTCACTCCCGTACGCAAGATCTGACAGCGACCTGCAGGCGCGCTGACCTTCTCGTCGCCGCGGTCGGCAGTCCCCGCTTGCTCGGCGCCGAGGCGATCAAGCCCGGTGCGGTCGTGATCGACGTCGGGGTCAATCGCACCGACGACGGTCTTGTCGGTGACGTCGACTTCGACGCTGCTGTGGAGGTTGCCGCCGCGATCACGCCGGTGCCCGGTGGGGTCGGCCCGATGACAATCGCGATGCTGCTCGTAAATACGTTGGCCGCTGCCAGGGCTCGGGTGTAATGTCGCCCCCCGACCCCTAGTTCGACCGGAGGATGGATAGATGGAGCACCTAGACAAGCTCAGTCCCGGAGAGAAGATCGCGGGCGGCTCGGCGATCCTGCTCTTCATCTTCATGTTCTTCGAGTGGTTCGGCGTCGAAGTGACCGGGGTCGGTGGCTTCTCCGGCAGCGTGCCGGGTGATGGTGGCAACGCCTGGGATGCGCTCGACTTCATCCCGATCATCCTCCTGATCACGATCGTCGCCGCGCTCGTATTGGCGGGACTGCGCCTGACGGACTCAACCTACGAGCCACCGGTCCCGATGAGCACGATCGTCACGGTGCTGGGCGTGATCTCGGTCGTGTTGATCCTCTTCCGCATCATCTTTCCGCCCAGCTTCGGCGACTTCGGCGGTGTCTCGGTTGATGCCACGCTCAGTCTCGGCATCTTTCTCGGGCTGATCGCGGCCGGCGGAATCGCCTTCGGGGGTTACAGCACGATGAAAGAAGAAGGGATCACCTTCGGTGACGCGGCGGATCGACTCTCGAGCGGGGGTTCGGGTGAGCACCAGCCGCACCAGCCATCGGCGTCGACGCCTCCTCCGCCACCACCGCCTTCATCGGCCCCACCAGCACCGCCGAGCTCTCAGGGGCCGCCACCTCCTCCACCACCGCCGCCGAGCAGCTGAACAGGCGGAGGGAGCGCTGAGTAGGCCCTGTCAAAACGCGCGGCAGGAGCCGCGCTTGAGTGTTTTGACAGGGCCTACTCAGCGCTCTTCGCGAGTTCAGCCGCGATTCGAGCGGCGAAAGCGATGACCGTCATCATTGGATTGACGCCGACGGAGGTGGGGAAGAGCGAGGCGTCGGCGACGTAAAGATCGTTGACGCCGTGTACCGAGCCATCAGAGGCGCAAACGCCATCGCCCGCAGCTGAGATCCGGGCGGTGCCCATTGGGTGGAAGGCCTCCAGGCGCAGCTCGGAGGGCTTGAAGCGGGTCGATTCGAAGTCTGGGAGCTTCTGCGGGGTGAGCTTGCCGACTCTGGCGATGTTGGGGTAGACCTCCGTCGCCCCGGCGGCGAAGTGGATCTCGGCCGCGCGGGCGATGCCGAAGGCGAGGCGGTCTGCATCGGCCTGGGTGAGCTTATAGCGGGCGCGAAGGGAGCCGTTGCGGTCGAGGCCGATGCCGCCGCTGGACTCGTCGGAGAGGTGGACGCCGATTGAGGCGACGTGGCCGAAATCGATGATTGATCGTTGGTGGTCGCGGCCGGCGCCGGGGAGCCAGGCGCCGCCGAAGGCGAGCGGGGTGAAGGTGGCCTCGAGCAGGAGGCGTTGCGGCTCCCACTGGTCGATGTAGTAGCTCTGCATGATGCCGTCCCAGCCGTTCACTTCCTCCTCGTAGCGGGCGCCGACCCAGCAGGCGGGGTGAATGTGGAGGTCGTGGCCGACCTGGCGGCCGCCGAGGCCGGAACGCAGCAGCAGCTCAGGCGTGCCCAGTGCCCCGCCGGCGACGATCGTGGCTCGCCGCGCCCGCACGGTGTAGGGGCTGGGCCCGGCTTCCGCTGTTCCTCTGCCCGGCAATGTAGGACTGGGGAGCATCGGAGTGGCAACGCAGCTCACACCAGCGGCACGACCGCCTTCGACCAGCACCCGTTGCGCCTCGATGCCAGTTCGCAGGCGTGCTCCCGCGGCCACCGCTCGTGGCAGGTAGCTGACGTGCATGCCGCGCTTGGCGTCGATCTCGCAGCCGAAGGGACAGGAACTGCATTGCACGCAGTTGCCGGCGTTGCGGGCGATTGGAGCGCCGCTGGCGCCGATCGCCGCCGCTCCCTCCATCGCCAACTGGCCGTTGCGCCCCATCCGCTCGGAGTCGACCGGTGTTACCCGCAGAAACTCCTCGGCCGCGGAAAACTCTTGCCCGAGATCGGTAGCCCAATCGATGCCGAAGCGCCGGCTCCAATCCGCCAGCACCGGATCGGGCGCCCGGAAGCAGGTACCGGAGTTGACCACCGTGGTGCCGCCGACGGTGCGCGCAACCGGCACTGGGATCGGCGGCCGCCCCTCGGCGATCGTCAGGCCGCCGTCGCGGTAGAGGCGGGCGATCGCGTCCAGCGGTTCGTCGGGGTAGCTGTCGCGGTTGAAGCTCTCGCCGGCCTCGAGCACGATCACGTCGAGCCCGGCCTCGGCCAGGGTCGCCGCCGCGACGGCGCCGCCGGCACCGGAGCCGACGATGACCACGTCGCATTCCTCGCCTTCGCCGGCCGGCTCGGTCTCGCCAAGCGGCCCGGCCGGGTCGGGCAATGAGCCGTCCTCGAGCCGGCAGCTCGACGTAAAACCGACCCGACGCTCGACCTCGGGGGCGATCGCGCTGCCCAGCGTGGCGAAGACCTTGGCCATCAGCAGCAGCTCGTGGTGGAGACCGAAGCGCGATGCCTCCATTGCGCGCAGGAAGTCCTCGCGCGCCGCCGGGTCAAGGCGGCTGAAACGCCAAGGGAAGGGCAGCCACTCGAAGGCGCGCAGGCCCAGCTTGATACGCGCCAGCGCCCGCGGTGAGACCGAGCGCAGGAACTCGGCGACCGGGCCGGAGACGTCGATATCTCGCTCGGCCGCGGGCAGGCCGTCGAGGCCGGGCGCCATCGCCGCGCAGATCGCGCTCAGGGTGCGCTGCTCGGCGGTCGAGAGCCCCGGCGGGCGCTGTCAGCCAGGCGCGGCAGGGCGGCCGATGCGGCCGGTGAGCGACCAGAGCCAGAGCGAGAGCAGAGCGAGGAAGCCGTCGACGAGGAAGTTGAGCAGGTAGATGAAGACCTGGTCCTGGATCACGAAGAAGGCGAGCGAGCCGAGCGAGGATGCGGTCTTGCCGGCGGCGAGAACGAGCAGCAGCGGGCGGTAGCGGACGACGTCCATCTGCGCCACCAGGCAGATGCCGGTGATGACCACCATGTAGGCGAAGGCGAGGGCCAGCCAGAGGTACTCCTGCGTGTGCGGCGCTCGCGTCTCGTTGCCGAACCATTCGCCGACGTCGGAGATCGTGTCGAGTACGCCGCTGGGGACGGCGATGAAGAGGATGCCGACGACGGCGAAGCTGACCGCGAGCAGGCGCAGGTTCGCCACCACGAACTTCTCTGCGCGCTCGCCTCTCATCCCGTCGCGGACTCTAACTGGCAGGGCGCCTAGAATCGGCCGCCGTGATCGAGCGCGAGCAGGTACTGCATGTGGCGAAGCTGGCCCGCCTTGGCCTCTCCGAGGAGGAGGTCTCGACGATGGCCGGGGAGCTCTCCGGGATCCTCGAGCACGTTGATCGGATTGCTGCTCTCGATCTCGACGAGGTCGAGCCGACCACGCACGTGGTTGAGTTGGAGAACGTGCTGCGGGCCGACGTGCCGCACCAGAGCTTGGCGCCCGAGGTTGCCCTGGCCCAGGCCCCCGACCCGGTTGACGACGCCTTCCGCGTCCCCTCGCCGCAGGCCGAGGAATAGATGGCTGAGCTGCTGGCGCTGACAGCCCTCGAGGCCCATCAGGCGATGGTCGCGGGAGAGCTCGACCCGGGCGAGTACGCCGACGCCTGGCGGCAGGCAGCGGCGGGCGATCAGCTCAACGCCTACCTCTGGCGCGAGGGCGACGGCGATGGCGGGGCGATCGCGATCGAGCGGCCCAGCATCGCCCCGGTCGCGGTCAAGGACATCTTCTGCACCGAGGGAGTGCCGACGACTGCCGGCTCCCGCATCCTTGAGGGCTACCGGCCGCCCTATACCTCGACTGCCGTGCGCCGCCTGCTCGAGGCCGGCGCGCCGGTTCTCGGCAAGACGAACATGGACGAGTTCGCGATGGGCTCCTCGAACGAGAACTCGGCTTATGGTCCGGTGCTCAATCCCTGGGATCACGGACGCGTCCCCGGCGGCTCCTCGGGCGGCTCGGCCGCGGTGGTCGCCGGCGGTCTCGCCCCCTGGGCGATCGGCACCGACACCGGCGGCTCGATCCGCCAGCCCGCTGCGCTCTGCGGCATCGTCGGGCTCAAGCCCACCTACGGCGCGATCTCGCGCTACGGGATGATCGCCTTCGCCTCCTCGCTGGACCAGTGCGGACCGCTCACCCGCGACGTCAGCGATGCCGCGCTGATGCTGGCGATGCTGCAGGGCGGCGATCCCTGTGACTCGACCTCGGTCGGGTTGCCCGCCACTCCCGCCTTGCCGGATCGCGAGGACCTCTCCGGCCTGCGTTTCGGCGTCCCGGGTGAACTCGCCAGCGATGCGATCGAGCCGGGCGTGCGCGAGGTCTTCGAGACGACCCTGGCGAAGATCGAGCAGCTCGGTGGCGAGGTCGCCGAGATCGCCCTGCCGCACGCCGAACACGGAATCTCCGCCTACTACGTGATCGCCCCGGCCGAGGCCTCTTCGAACCTGGCACGCTACGACGGCGTCCGCTATGGGATGCGGGCCGAGTCGAGCGGTGACGTGATCGAGATGTACGAGCAAACCCGGGCGCAGGGGTTCGGCGCCGAGGTCAAGCGGCGGATCATGCTCGGCACCTACGCGCTCTCCTCCGGCTACTACGACGCCTATTACGGGCAGGCGCAGAAGGTGCGAACCAAGATCGCCACCGACTTCGCCACTGCCTTCGCTGACGTCGACTTCGTCGTCACGCCGACCTCGCCCTCGGTCGCCTTCAAGCTCGGCGAGAAGACCGACGACCCGCTGGCGATGTACCTCAACGACTTCTTCACCGTGCCGATGAGCCTGGCCGGCATCCCGGCGATCTCGATTCCAGCCGGTCTGGCCGAGCCGGCCGGGGGCGGGCCGCAGCTGCCGGTCGGCTTCCAGATCGCCGCCCCCGCCTTCGCCGAGCAGAAGCTGCTCGGCGCTGCCTACGCGCTGGAGCAGGGGATCGGCTTCGATGCGCGGCCGGAGGGGGTGCCGAATGGCTGAGCTGGAGGCCGTGATCGGACTTGAGATTCACGTCCAGCTGGCGACCAAGACGAAGATGTTCTGCGGCTGCGAGCTCTCCTTCGGCGACGAGCCCAACGTCCACACCTGCCCGGTCTGCCTCGCTCATCCGGGGGTGCTGCCGGTGGTCAACGAGCAGGCAATTCACTACGCCCTCAAGATCGCCGCGGCGCTGGAATGCGAGGTCGCCGAGCGCTCGATCTTCCACCGCAAGAACTACTTCTATCCCGACAGCCCCAAGGCGTACCAGATCAGTCAGTACGACATCCCGATTGCCGGGGCCGGCAAGCTCGGTGATATTCGCATCCACCGCGCCCACCTCGAGGAGGACGCGGCGAAGATGATCCACGTCGGCGAATCGGGGCGAATTCACGGCTCCGGCGCTTCGCTGGTCGACTTCAACCGCGGCGGCACGCCGTTGGTCGAGATCGTCACCGAGCCCGACCTGCGCAGCGCCGCCGAGGCAGCTGCCTGGGCGCGCCTGCTGCGTGAGACGGTGCGCCAGCTCGGCGTCTCCGACGTCAACATGGAGGAGGGCAGCCTGCGGGTCGACGGCAACATCTCGGTGCGGCCCGCCGGCAGCGAGGAGCTGGGCACCAAGACCGAGCTGAAGAACATGAACAGCTTTCGCTTCCTCGAGCGCGGGATCGAAGCCGAGCTGGCCCGCCAGCGCGAGCTGGTCGAAGCGGGGGGGACGGTCGAGCAGGAGACCCTCCACTTCCATCCCGAGGACGGCAGTCTGCACCCGCTGCGCTCAAAGGAGGAAGCGCACGACTACCGCTACTTCCCCGAGCCCGACCTGGTCCCGATCGTGCCGACTGAGGCGATGCTGCGCGAGGCCCGCGAGTCGCTGCCCGAGTTGCCCGCCGCCCGCGCCGAGCGCTATCGCGAGCAGCTCGGCCTGGCCGAGGACGTTGCGGCGCTGCTGGCGGCCGACCCCGAGACGGCGAGTTACTTCGAGCAGACCGCCAAACGAGCTGACGGCGTCGAGGCGCGCGTAGTCGCCAACTGGGTCACCGGCGAGCTGGCGGCGGCGCTGCGCCAAGAGGGGGGCGAGGCCAGTGCAAGTGAGTCAAAGGTCGACTCCGGTGCGCTGGCGGCTTTGGTGGCGATGGTCCAAGAGAAGAAGATCTCCCACGGCAGCGGCAAGACGGTGCTCGCTGCGCTGGTGAACGAAGGCGGCGATCCCGCTGCAATCGTCGAGCGCGAGGGCCTCGCCCAGATCTCCGACAGCGGCGAACTCGAGTCAATAGTCGCCGCCGCCGTCGATGCCAACCCCGAGGCCGCCGAGCAGATCCGTGCCGGCAACGGCAAGGCGATCGGCGCCATCGTCGGCGCCGTGATGAAGGAGACCAAGGGCCGCGCCGACGGGGGTGAGGTCAACCGGCTAATCCGGGGAAAGCTCGGACTTTAGTTTGGGGGCGGGTCGGCCCTGTTGGCGCCTTAGGCGGGAGTGGAGATCCCAGGGACAACGGTTCTCCTAGGGTTCGTCGGCATCATGCGAGCGCTAATAGCGCTCGCGTCGAAGCTGGCGGATCGCTAGAGGCACCGCCAAACGAAAACGGCCCCGGGGGCGAAACCCGGGGCCGTCTTCACCTCGTGGAAATCCAGAAGGACCGAAATGTTAGCGATGCATTGGCCAAGCGCATTTCGCCCGCCCGCTAGTGCGATCAAGCACTTTGTAACACGTTGTTACAAAGTGCTAAGTTCAGTTCATGGCTTGGAACGTAGTCATCGCCGGAGGTGGTTTTGGGGGAGCGATGGCCGCGCGGGAGCTGGAGCGGATCATGCCGCAGCAGTCGACCCGGTTGGTGCTGGTCAACGATGCCAACTTCATGCTCTACACGCCGTTCCTGCCGGAGGCCGCGGCGGGCACGCTGGAGCCGCGCCACGTGGTGACGCCGCTGCGCGAGATCCTCAGCCGCACCTACTTGCGCCTCGGCTCGATCTCGGGCCACGATCCGGTCGCCAAGACGGTCGAGCTGCGCACCCGCGAGGGTGACGTCGAGCAGCTGTCCTACGACCAGCTCCTGATTTCGCTCGGTTCGGTCTCGCGGGTGCTGCCGGTGCCGGGCCTCTCTGAGCACGCGATCGGGTTCAAGAGCCTGGCGGATGCGATCTGGCTGCGCAACCACGTGATCGAGACGCTCGAGGCCGCCAACGCGACCGAGGACGCGACCCGGCGCGACGAGCTGCTCACCTACGTCTTCGTCGGTGGCGGCTACGCCGGCTTGGAGGCCCTCGCCGAGCTGCAGGACTTCGCCGCCGACGCGATCGAGAGTTACCCGCGGGCACGGTTGCACGGGATGCGCTGGGTGCTGGTCGAGGCCACCGACCGGGTGCTGCCCGAGATCGACGCCGAGCTTGCCGACTACGCCCTGCGCGAGCTGCGCGGCCGCGGCATCGACGTTCGCCTCGGCACGACCCTGGAGGAGGTGCGGGCCGACAGCGCCCGCATCGCGACCGGCGAGACGCTGCCCACGCGGACCGTAGTCTGGACTGCCGGCGTTGCCCCGCACCCGAGCCTGCGCCAGCTCTCGCTGCCGCTGGATGAGCGCGGGCGGGTGCCGGTCGACGAGTACCTGCGCGTCAAGGGCCTCGACTCGGTCTGGTCGATCGGAGACTGCGCCGCGGCGCCCGACCCGCGCGGTGGCCTCTGCCCGCCGACGGCGCAGCACGCGGTCCGCCAGGGCCCGGTCGCCGCCCGCAACATCGCCGCCGAGCTCGGCATCGGCACTGCGCGTCCTTTCGAATACAAAGGCAGCGCCGCCTTCGTCAACCTCGGTCGCTACAAGGCGGTGGGCAAGGTCGGCGGCCGCACCTTCCGCGGCTTCCCGGCCTGGTGGATGGCCCGGACGTACCACATGAGCCAGATTCCCGGTGCGGCTCGCAAGGCCCGCGCGGTCATCGACTGGACCGCCAGCCTGCCCTTCCGGCGCGACATCTCCGAGGTAGGCTCGATCGGGCACCCGAAGCCGCTGGAGGCGACAATAGGGCCATGGGATTCGAGTACCTCTTCATCGCCTTCTCCTTCGGACTAGCCACGGCGATCATCGGCAGGGCCAAGGGCAGCTCCTTCTGGCTCTGGCTCGTGATCGGCACGGTGCTGCCACCGCTGGGTCTGATCGCGGTGATCCTCTACCGCCGCGAGAAGGACGAACCCGAACGTCAGTGCCCGACCTGCCACAAGGCGCTGAAGCTCTACGTCCAGGTCTGCCCGCGCTGCGGGGCTGATCTTTATCTGCCCGATCCCGCCGCGGTGCGGCATCCGGGCGTTGATTAGCCCGCGGTACGGGTAGTGACCGGAAGTCGGCGACGAAGGGGTTGCGTGCGTAGCTCGATATGGATAGCGGTTCTGCTTGCCTGCGCTGTCTCGTGTGGCGGAACCGCAGCGGCCGCGAGCCTCGAGCCGGTCGGGACCTTCTCGCTGCCGGTCTACGTCACCTCCGATCCGCTCGACCCCGATCGGCTGCTGGTCGGCGAGCGGCAGGGCAGGGTTATCGAGAGCGGGCTCGCCGGGACCAGGCAGCTGCTCGACTTCAGCACCCTGGTGACCTGTTGCGAATCCGAGCGCGGGCTGGGCTCGATCGTTCCCGCGCCGGACTTCGCTGCCTCGGGCCGGATCTACGTCGCCTACACGGGTACGGCGGCGGCGGGCGGCGCCGAAGGCGACGTCCACATCGACTCGTTTCGTCCCGGGCCGGAGGGAGGGACGATTCGCGAGCCGATTCTCAGCCTCGACCATGCACTGAGACCCAACCACAACGGTGGGCAGCTCCAGTTCGGGCCCGACGGACATCTCTATATCGCGCTTGGTGACGGCGGTGGGGCCGGTGATCCGGATGGCAACGGCCAGAACACCGAGACGCTGCTCGGCAAGATCATCCGCATCGATCCCCTCCCCGGACAGACTCCCAGCTACGCGATCCCGCCCGGAAACCCGTTTGCCTCCGGCCCTGGGCGCGACGAGATCTGGGCCTTCGGGCTGCGCAATCCGTGGCGCTTCTCCTTCGACCGGGCCAGCGGCGACATGGTCATTGCGGACGTCGGCCAGGAAAAACGCGAGGAGATCAACTTGGCTCCCAGCGCCGCGGCGGGGACGGTCGCCGGCGCCGGCGCAAATTACGGCTGGAGCTGCCGCGAGGGCTTGATCGCTTACCCGGGTGCCCCCAGCGGATGTGCCACCGCGGGCTTCACCGACCCGGTCTTCGACTATCCCCATGACGATCCGGGTGGAGGCGCCGCGCACGGCTGCTCGATCATCGGCGGCTACGTGGTCCGCGACCACAGCCTCGATGACCTCTACGGGCGCTACGTATACGCCGATTACTGCCAGGGCGAGATCCGCTCGCTCGTATTGCCATCGAGTGCTTCCGGTCGCGCCAGCGGCGACCGCGCCGAGGAGCTCCCCGTGGCAAACCCGACCTCGTTTGGCGAGGACTCCTGCGGCCGTGTCTACGTTGCCGCCTGCGCCGGGACCGTGTACCGGCTTGAAGGCGCGTCGCCGGCCACCTGCCCGCGTCCGACCGCGGGGAACGAGGAGCCCAGCACCGCCGCGCCACCCACGCCCAGCCTCCACCGCCCCCGCGTCCGTCTTCACGCCAAGAGAAGCGGTGCTTGGATCAAGCTGACCGCTCGCGTCTCGCCTTGCAGTGATCGCGCCGGCACGATGCTGCAGCTCAACCGTGGCGGCAGGCGGCTGATGAGCAAGCCCCTCGACAAGGACTGCCTGGCCCGCTTCGCCGTCCGGTCCTCGGGGGCCGCGACCTTCCGGACGCTCTTGCCCGAGATCGAGATCAGATCGCGGCGGCTCGCGGTCGGCGCGGCGCCCTAGGAGGGCCTAGCGCAGCCAGGTGCGGACGATCGCGTTGGCGAAGCCCATCCCGTAGCGGAAGACGGCGGGCTTCTTCGAGTGTCCGTGCAGGCGCTGCTCGACCGTGATCGGCACCTCGCGAGCCGGGATCTCGCGCTTGATCGCCTCGATCATGAACTCGGAGGTGTGGAACTGCTCCTGGCGCAGGACGAGTTGGGGCAGCACCGTGGTGCGCACGGCGCGGTAGCCGTTGGAGCAGTCGGTGACGTGGGTGCGGGTGATCGCCGAGACGAGGCGGTTGAAGAAGACGATGCCGAGCTCGCGGGCGAAGTGGTTGCGGTCGGCATGGCCGAGCACGCGCGAGCCGTGGGCGACGTCGACTTCGCCGTCGAGCACCGGTCTGACCAGGCGCTCCATCTCCGAGGGCAGGTGTTGGCCGTCGGCATCGAGGGTGACGACGATCTCGGCGCCCGATTCGACCATCAGCCGGTAGCCGGTGCGTAGCGCCGCGCCGCCGCCGCGGTTGGTCACGTGGCGGGCCACGGCGGCACCGTGCTCGGCGGCGACGTCGCCGGTGCCGTCGCGAGAGCCGTCGTCGACGACGAGCACCGAGGTTGGTGCGCCGCAGACCTCGCTAGGCATCAGGTCCAGGACGTGGCCGATGTTCTCGGCCTCGTTGTAGGCGGGGACGAGGATCGCGATCTTGCCCCGAAAGCGCTCCGGCAACTTCGCCTGGCGGAACTCCTCCCAGGCGAGGCCCTCCAGCGCGGCCGAGAGCTGGCGCGCGTTGCGCGCACCCTGTGAGAGGGCCCGCAGGATCAGCAGGAAGAGGATGAAGATCGCGAAGACGGCGAGGCCGAGGATGCGGCCGCCGTTGCCCTTCTCGAAGGAGAAGGCGGAGAGCAGCTTGTCGGTGATTTCGGTGCCCGAGACGAGCGCCAGGCCAAGACCGGCGGCAAGCAGGATCAGCACGTCGGCGTTGCGCAATGAGCGGCGCCGGACGACGGCGTAGACGACGAGGAGGATCCCGCCGATCAGCCCGGCGCTGCGCAGCGCCGTCAGTTCGGCCGGAAAGATGCCTGCATAAGGGACCATTACCGCCTGGACAATAGGGCGGCCGTCCCCCGAGAGAGTGCTGCGGCGGCGAGCGGGAAGATCAGCGTCATCAGCACCTCGTTGCGGCGTGGCACGGCCAGTGAGACGACGCCGACGGCGCTGACGAGGGCGAGTGGGGTGGCCATCGCGACCAGCTCCCACCACCAGCGTCGCCAGGCGAGCACGGCCAGCCCGGCGAGGGCGAGGACGACGATCAGGGTCTGGGTGACCCGCCCAGCCGTGCTTTCCATCGCTTCGCCGATCCCGGCGCTCCACATCCGCCAGGCCTTGCGCGCCGTCATCGCCAGGTATTCGACCGGGTCTTCGCCGAAGTAGTGGGAGAAGTTCTGCTTGCCGATCTTGCCCAGCGCCGAGTCGCGGGGAAGGTCCGGGTAGCGGGCCGCGACCCGGTCGAAGAGCGGGGTCGGGTCAACTTCTTCCAGCGCCCGCGAGTGCGGGTCGAGATCGCGGTCAAGGTAGTGCTGCGCGAGGAGCGCCTTGACCCGCTGGTATTCGCCGTCGGCCGGCAGGAAGGTGCCGACGTAGAGCGCCTTGCCGCCACCGGTCGAGATCGGCACCGTGCGGTCGAGGACGACTTGGTTGCGCACCGCCCAGGGGACGATCGGCAGCAGCAGGGCCGCAAGCAACGCCGCCGCTGCGGCAAGGCTCGGCTGCCAGCCGCGAGCGCGCCAGACCCGAACCAGGGCAAAGAGGGCGAAGGCGATGCCGACGAGGAGGTACTCGGGCCGGAACATCGCGGTCAGGCCGAAGAGCAGGCCGGGGAGGAGCCACCTGGCCCAAGTTCGATTGCGCGCGGGATCCCCGAGCCCATCCGCCGCCCAGAGGAACGCCAGGACCGCGGCGGGAAGCGTGAACATCGCCGGAGGCTCGGAGTACAGGGCGCCAACGGAGTGGATGAACGGTGGGTAGACGGCAACAGCGAAGGCAGCGAGCAGGCCGGCGGGACGGCAGGAGATGCGGCGGCCGAGCAGGTAGACGACGACGATCGCGCCGAGGCCGAGCAGCAGCTCGACGATCCGCGCCGTCCCTTCGCGGGCACCGCCCGTGGCGTAGAAGCTGGCGGCGTAGAGCAACGGCGCCCCCGGCGACCAATCGCTCGAGTCTTCGAAGCTCGGCCCGCCGAAGCTGCCTTCGGCGTAGAGCGCCTTGGAGAGGGCGTAGTAGGCGTGGGCGTCGTCGCCGGGCAACGGCAGCGGCTCGACCACCCGATAGGCGCGCAGGCCGAAGCCGAGCAGGAGGATCGCCGCCAGCAGGATCAGCGTCTTGCGCCCATGGCGCTCGGGCAGCCCGCGCAGCCAGCGTTTCAGCGAAGTCATCGCGGCAGGCTATCCCGGCCGCGCGCCGAATCTCGGCCCGACAAGATTCCCCGACACGAAGGAGCACTCCAGATGCCACGAGTCTCTGTTCTCGTTGCTGCGGTTGTGGCGATCGTCCTCTGCCTCGCCCCTGGTGCGTCCGCCAAGACCCAGCCGAAGACCTGCACCACCAACTCAAAAAACGTCTTGGTCAACCCGGTCAAAGCGACCCTCGTCGCAAGTAACGTCAACTCGATTCAGGCCAAGTATGCGACCTGCGCCCAGGCTGAGAAGGCGATGAACAAGCTGCTCTCGCTGCGAATCGAGGAGCCCAAGAGCGTCGCCGGCTACTACTGCACGCCGACCGTCAACTCGACCGGCCCGGACGTCGTCTCCTACAAGTGTCTGTTCCGCGGCGCCGACACGCCGATGTTCGTCAAGTTCACCTTCAAGGTGACGTACGACCAAGACTGACGAGCCGCCGCCACGAGGCGGTTGCTCCGACCCCGGCGAAGGCGGCGAGCAGCGGCATCATCACCAGCACTCGCCGGGGCGAGGCCACCAGCAGGGCGCTGATCGCGGTGATCGCGAGGAAGATCACCCCGATCAGCAGCGCCTCCCAGCGACGCTGGGCAGCCAGGATGGCGAGGCCGATCAGGCCGAAGGCAACCAGAGCCCAGTGCAGCAGCTCCCAGCCCGGCTGCCACATCACCTGGCGCGGACCGTGCGACCAGATCCGCCCGACCTTGGTCGCCACGAACCCCGCGTACTCGAGCGGCTCTTCGCTGAGGTCGTCCCAGAGCTGTTCCTTGCCCATCCTCGAGAGCGCCTCGTCGGTTTTCATCGCCGGATAGCGCTGCTCGGCCAGGCGGGCGAGGATCTGCTCGAGCCGCAAGCGTTGCACGGCGTCGGGTCCGAACAGTTCGGGATGCCGCTCAACCACCTCGGCCCCGACCTTTTCCGGATCACCATCCGAGGGCAGGTAGGTCCCGGCGAACAGCACCTGCCCACCGCCGGTCGAGATCGGCACAAAGCGATCGAGCGCGATCGCGTTGCGCACCGTCCACGGCGCGATGACGATTGCCACCCCGACGAGCATCAGCAGCGCCTGTGCCCACGTTCGCGATCGGCCCCGCCACCCATCCCTGAGGAGCACCACCAAGCTCACGAGCACCGCGACGCCGATGTACTCCGGCCGGACAAGCGCCAGCGCCCCGAGCAGAATGCCTGGGACCAACCACCTGACGCGCGGGTGGCGTGGGGCAGGGGGGTCGAGGACAGCCCGTGGACTGCCCGCAGGCCCCCCTGCCCCACGACAGGACCCGCGCGCCGGAGTGGTCTGTCTCGGTCCATCAGCCCAGAGCACCGCTAGCACCGCCCCCGACAGCAGCGTCGCCGCGAGCGGCTCGCCCATCAGCATGCCCTGGTACTCGATCAGGGCGGGATATATGGCGATGACCGCGGCGCCGACCAGGCCGGCCGGCGGTCCGGAGAGCCGTCGTCCGATCAGATAGGTGAAAAGCACCGCCAGCGTGCCGAGCAGGGCGAGTAGGAGTCGCGCGCTGCGTTCGTGGACGCCGCCGGTGAGCTCGTAGGTCCCGGCCGTGAGCAGCGGCAGGCCGGGGGAGTAGTTGCTCGCCGGCTGCGTGGCCTCGGTGCCCAGAGTGAAGCCCTCGCCTCGCTCCAGGTTCGCGGCGATCGTGGCGTAGGCCGCCGCGTCGAAGACCGGCGCGCGGCCGTCCCAGGCCTGACTGATGCGCAGGCCCAGCCCGAGGGTCAAGATCACCGCCAGGACGGCGATGCCCGCCCGCCCGCCGTTCCGCTCCGCCAAGCCGCTCATCGGGCTGATGCTATGGCGCTTTGCCGGCGTCTCCGGCCACGCCGCGTCAGCCCTGTCCGCTACGCTGCCGCGACCTATGCGCGTTCTCATTCTTGGGGGCGACGGCTACCTGGGCTGGCCGACGGCTATGAGGTTCTCGGCCCGCGGTCACGAGGTCTCAGTCGTCGACGACTTTTCTCGCCGCCGCTGGCACGAAGAGGCCGGCACCGGTTCGCTGACGCCGATCCTCGATCTCGACCAGCGCATCGCCGCCTGGAAGGAGCTCGCCGGCGATGAAATCCGCAGCTTCATCGGCTCGGTCCAGGACGGCGACTTCCTCGACGGCGTCGTCGCCGAGACCGATCCCGAGGTGGTCATCCACTACGGCCAGCAGGCTTCGGCGCCTTACTCGATGGCCTCGCGCGAGAAGGCGGTCGAGACCCAGTACGCGAACGTGATCGGCAACCTCAACCTGCTCTTCGCGATCCGCGACCACGTGCCCGACTGCCACCTGGTCAAGCTCGGCACGATGGGCGAGTACGGCCAGCCCGAGATCGACATCGAGGAGGGCTACATCGAGATCGAGCACAAGGGCCGGCGCGACACCCTGCCCTTTCCGAAGCTGCCCGCCTCGCTGTACCACTGCTCCAAGGTCCACGACTCAACCAACATCCACTTCGCTTGCCGCACCTGGGGCCTGCGCGCCACCGACCTCAACCAGGGCGTCGTCTACGGGATCGAGACCGAGGAGGGCAGCCGCGACGAGCGCCTGATCACCCGCTTCGACTACGACGAGATCTTCGGCACCGTGCTCAACCGCTTCTGCCTGCAAGCGGTGATCGGCCATCCGCTCACCGTCTACGGAGCCGGAACACAGACCCGCGGCTTCCTCAATATTCGCGACACGCTCGCCTGCGTCGAACTGGCGGCGCTGAACCCCGCCGACGCCGGCGAGTTCCGCGTCTTCAACCAGTTCACCGAGCAGTTCTCGGTGATCGAGCTGGCGGGGCTGGTCAAGCAGGCCGGCGAGCACCTCGGCTACTCGGTTGAGATCCAGCATTACGAGAACCCGCGAGTGGAGAAGGAAGAGCACTACTACAACGCGATCCACACCAAGCTGCTCGACCTCGGCCTCGAGCCGACCCTGCTCGGCGAGGAGCTGGTCGAGTCGATGATCCACGCGATCGAGCGCTACAAGGGGCACGTGATCGAGTCCTCGATCGATCCGCGCACGCGCTGGAATCCCGGCGAGCCCGTTCAGCTCTAAACCCCTGCATGGCAGCCGACACCCCGCTGGTAGCATCGCCACTCAGATGAGAGCAGCAGATGCACTGATGCAGAGCCTCAAGGCGGAGGGCGTCGAGCACGTCTTCGGGATTCCGGGTGGGGCGAACCTGCCCACCTATGACGCGCTGGTGGATGCCGAGTTCCGCCACATCCAGGTGCGCCACGAGCAGGGAGGAGGTCACGCCGCGGAGGGGTACGCCAAGGCGTCCGGCAAAGTCGGGGTCGCTTTCGCCACCTCCGGCCCCGGGGCGACCAACCTCGTCACCGCGATCGCCGACGCGATGCTCGACTCGGTGCCGACCGTCTTCATCACCGGCCAGGTGCGGACCGAGCTGATCGGCACCGACGGCTTCCAGGAGGCCGACATCCTGGGGGCGACTCTGCCCTTCGTCAAGCACTCCTTCGCCGTCACCGATCCGCGCCAGATCCCCGAGTACGTCCACGAGGCCTTCCACGTCGCTTCGACCGGCCGCCCGGGCCCGGTCCTGCTCGACATCCCGCAGGACCTCTCGCGCGCCGAGATCGACTACGCGCCGCGCAACGAGCCGGTCGAGCTGGCCGGCTACAAACCGCCGACCGCGCCCAACGTCAAGCAGGTCCGCATCGCCGCCAAGGCGATGGCCAACGCGCGGCGGCCGATTCTCTACACGGGGGGTGGCGTGATCAACGCCAATGCCTCCGAGGAGCTGCGCGCGCTGGTCGCCGCCGACCGCTTCCCCGTCACATCGACCCTGATGGGCCTGGGCGCCTATCCGGCCTCCGGCGAGCAGTGGCTGGGGATGCTCGGCATGCACGGCACCCGCGCCGCCAACTACGCGATGGACGAGGCCGACCTGATCGTCGCGATCGGCTCCCGCTTCGACGACCGCATCACCGGCAAGCTCGCCGAGTTCGCCCCGCACGCCAAGTTCATCCACATCGACATCGATCCGGCCGAGATCTCCAAGAACGTCCCCGCTCACATCCCGATCGTCGGCGACGCCAAGTTGGTCCTGCCGGCGCTGACCCGCGAGTACGAGGCGCTGCAGACCGACCCCTCGCGCCTCGATGCCTGGTGGAACCAGATCAAGGCCTGGCAGGACGAGTACCCGCTGCGCTACGACGAGGGCAAGGACGGCGAGATCAAGCCCCAGTTCATGATCGAGGCGATGCACCGGGCCACCGGTGGCGACGCGATCATCACCTCCGACGTTGGCCAGCACCAGATGTGGGCGGCGCAGTACTACGGCTTCGACAAGCCGCGCCGCTGGATCAACTCGGGTGGGCTCGGCACGATGGGCTTCGGCCTGCCGGCCGCGGTCGGGGCCAAGATCGCCTGCCCGGATGACACCGTCGTCTGCCTCGCCGGCGACGGAAGCCTGATCATGAACTGCCAGGAGCTGGCGACCTGCGTCGCCGAAGAGATCCCGGTCAAGGTCTTCCTGATGAACAACGGCTACATGGGCATGGTCCGCCAGTGGCAGGAGCTCTTCTGGGACCGTCGCTACAGCTCGGTCGAAATGGGCCCCAGCCCCGACTGGGTCAAGCTGGCCGAGGCGTTCGGTGCCACCGGCCTGCGCTGCGAGGACTCCGCTGAGCTCGAGGCGACGATGGCCAGGGCGCTGGAAACCGACGGCCCTGTGCTGCTCGACGTGCGCGTCTCGCCCGAGGAGAACTGCTTCCCGATGATTCCGGCGGGGGCGGCAGCCCGAGACATGGTCGGGTGATGGTCATGGACCGCACGACCAAGCAGATCAAGGACGCAGGCAGCGCGGCGCGCTCTGCACGCGAGCGACCGAGGACGCAGAGCTGCGCAGCGTCGTGGGGGCCATGATGGAGGCCGGGACCCCACAGGTGGTCAAGCTGGAGGATCTGCGCGTGCCCGGCCAGCTCAGCGGCCGCAAACACATCCTCTCGATCCTGGTCGAGAACAAGCCTGGCGTTTTGGCCCGTGTCGCCGGCCTCTTCTCCCGGCGCGGCTTCAACATCGACACCCTCGCCGTCGGCCCGACCGACGACCCGAGCATCTCCCGCATCACCCTCACCCTCGATGGTGCGGTGCACCCGATCGACCAGGTGACCAAGCAGCTGCACAAGCTGGTCAACGTGCTGAAGATCCGCGACATGGAGCCGGAAGAGACCGTCGCCCGCGAGATGGCGATGTTCAAAGTCTCCGCCGCGGTCGAGAACCGGGCCGAGATCATCCAGTTCGCCGAGATCTTCCGCGCCAAGATCGTCGACGTCGCCCGTCGCACGATGACGATCGAGGTCACCGGCTCCGCCGACAAGATCGAGGCTTTTGAGCGGATGATTCGGCCCCATGGGTTGATCGAGATGGTCCGGACGGGCGAGATCGCCATTGCTCGCGGCGGCGACTGAGTCCCTCCTCGGCAGTCTGAACGACGCCTTGGAGCGGGCTGCCAGGCGCGGCCGTCGCACCCGGGTCAGCGTTACCCGCCCGGTCGACGTGATCGATCCGTGCGCCGTGGCCTTCGCCTCGCGCCTGGCATCGGACCGCTGGTTCTGTTGGGAGGAGGCGGAGCGCGGATTTGCCCTCGCCACGCTGGGCGTTGCCCAGGCTGCGACTTCACGTGGGGCCAATCGTTTCCGCGACATCGCCGGCGAGTGCCTGGGCGGCGAGACGATCACTGATGAGCCCCGCGGGCTGCCTGCCGGTGCGGGCGGGGTCTGGGCTGGTGGCTTCGCCTTTGACCCCGACGGCGGCGCTTCCTCGGCTTGGTCCTCGCTTCCGCCCGCTGCGCTCGTGCTTCCCGAGCTTTCCCTCTGCCGCAGCGAGGGCGCGAGTTTCCTCACCCTCAACGCGATTGTCCATCCCGGCGACGATCCGGGCGAGAAGTCCGCGGCGCTGTCCGCCCGTCTGAGCGGTTTGCGTGACGACTCGCTGCCGCTTCTCGACCCTCATCCAACCTCGCGGATCGAGATCACCAGCGCTCGGCCGCCCGGCGATTTCGAGCGGATGATCGCCAGTGCGACGGAGCGGATCGGGGCCGGGAAGATGTCGAAGATCGTGCTCGCCCGCGAGGTGCTCGTCTCGGCAGGGGCGGCCCATGACCCGGCCGCCGTCTTCGGCGCGATGCGGGAGCAGTTCCCGTCCTGTTTCTGCTTCTGCTGCGGCACGCCTGAGGCGGCCTTCATCGGCGCCAGTCCCGAGCTGCTGCTACGCCGCTCGGGGGCGAGCGTCTCAACCGTGGCCCTCGCCGGCTCGACCCGGCGCAGTTCTGACCCGGCGGTTGACGATCACCTTGGCGAGCAGTTGCTGCGCAGCGACAAGGACCGGCGCGAGCACGCAATCGTCGCCGAGCGCATCGCCCGCTCGCTGCGCCAGCACGCCGTCTGGGTCGAGACCGAGCCCGAGCCGAAGCTGGTCAAGGTGGCCAACATCCAGCACCTGGCGACCCCGATCGTCGCCCAGTTGGCCGAGCCGCGCTCGGCGGTTGAGCTGGCGGGCATGCTGCACCCGACGCCTGCGGTTGGCGGCGAGCCCTGGCCCGGCACCGCGGCGGCGATCGCCGAGCTGGAGCAGATGGACCGCGGTTGGTACGCCGGGCCCGTCGGCTGGATGGACGCGACCGAAGACGGCGAGTTCTGCGTCGCCCTGCGCAGCGCCCTGCTGCGCGACCGCGAGGCCCACCTCTACGCTGGCGTCGGTGTGGTCGCCGGCTCGGACCCCGCCGCCGAGCTGGCCGAGACCGAGATCAAGCTCGGGGCGCTGTTGCCCCTGCTCTCCTGATCGGTGAGGCGTCCGCCCGGTTTGTCGGCGGCCGCGGGCGATGGTACGTTCGCCGCGTGATTCGGTCACGACGAAGTGGTCTCGGCCTCGCCGTGCTCGGAGCTCTGGTTGCTCTGGGAGCCGCCGCTCCCGCCTCTGCCGTGAGCCCGGGCGAGAACGGGCGAATCTACTTCCACGCATGCGGAAGCCCCTGCCAGAACTACGACATCTACTCCGTTGCGCCCGGCGGCGGTGACCTGGTCAACTTGACCGAAGCAGTCACCGCGCCACCGGGGCCGCCTGACGCTGCCTTCGAACCGTCGGTCTCAGGCGACGGCCGCCGCGTCGTTTTCGGTGTCGACTCCCAGGCAACGGCGGAGATCTGGATCATCAACGCTGACGGCAGTGGTGCCAAACAACTGACCGACGACAATCTTCTCGATCAGGCCCCGGCGATCTCGCCGGACGGCTCCCGGATCGTCTGGAACCAGTGGTCTCCTTTCCCCACGTACGTCGAGCGGGATATCTGGACGATGGGCTCCGACGGCACCGGCCAGCAGCTCTTCTTCGACGGCGGGAATGAGGAGCGGTCGTCTCAGTTCACCCCTGACGGACAGATGCTGGTGGTGGGATCGGAGACGGGTGACTACGACATCCGCAAGATCCCGGCTGCCCTCGCGGGGGCGCCGTACACGACTTCGACGGGGATCGCAGACGAAGACGACCAACTCACCTACGAGCCGACCGTTTCCCCGGACGGCAGCCAGGTCGCCTTCATGCAGGTGCCCACGTCCGCTCCCCTGGGTAGCCCCTTCGACATCTACGGCGTCAGCATCGAAGGTGGGACGCCGCTGCCCCTCTTCGACGCGGCGGCGTCCGAGCGGGACCCGAGCTACTCACCCGACGGGACCAAGATGGCCTTCAGCGCCGACGGCGTGGCGATGGTTGGCAGCGCCGACGGCAGCGGCGAGCCGCAGCCGCTCGACATCGGCGTCGCAAGTTCACCTGGGGGTTTCGAATGGGCGGTCAAGCCACCATTGGCTACCGCGCCCTCGCGGCCGGGTGACCCACCCAAGGACTCAACACCCAACGGACGCATCGGCAAGCACCCGAAAAAGCGCACGACCAAGCACCGCGCAAAGTTCACCTTCTCTTCCGACGTCGCGGGCTCGGGCTTCGAATGCAAGCTCGACAAAAAACGCTTCCGCGCCTGTAAGTCCCCCTTCGAACGCAGATTGCGGTCGGGTCGCCACGCATTCCGTCTGCGGACCATCGGGCCGACCGGAGTGGTGGACCCGACCCCCGCCGTCTTCCGCTGGAGGATCCTTCGAAACTGATGGCGTGCTGGCTTTGATCAGCCGCGGAGCAGGTCACATTCACTGCTAGGTCGGCAGGCGGTGGAGCTCACCGGTCGGGCTCGGCCGTGGCGTTCTCACTCTCGGTCCGTGCAGCACCCGGCCGATCGCGGTGTGCCGCACAAAGGCGCCGTAAGCAGGGTAGATCACGGCAAGCGTAAGGGTGACAAGGAGGACGACGCGAAATACCTCCGGCATCGCCAGACCTGTAAGGACCAGGGCAATCGCGGCCATCACCGGGAAGTGACTGAGATAGATCCAGTACGAAGCGTCGGTCCAGTAACGGAGCCTGGAGTTTGGCTTCGAGCCGAAACGCCGGGCCAGGCCGAGCAGGCCGAGGATCAGCGACCAAGTCGCGACGGAGAAGAGCAACAGGGCCAAAACGTGGACGGAGGAGCGGGCTCCTAGGGATGGCTCGCTCTGCAGTAGGTAGAGCGCCAGCGCCGGCGGAGCCGCCAGGCCGGCGAGCACCAGGTACCGCTTGTGACGTCGCTCGATCTCCTCGCGCAAGCCGGGTGCCGCGAGCAGCAGCCAGCCGGCCGCAAAGAAAATCGCGTAGTAGCCGAGGAGGTCTAGCTGAGGGGTGAAGCTTTCGGCCGGGGCATCGGGAATCCAGGTCGGCTGCCAGTAGAGGAAGAGGGCGGTTGGAGCCGCAAGGAGCAGTGGTGCGGCCCAGTGTCCAAGGAGCGATCCGCCGGCACCGAGGAAGGCCTTGTGGAGTCCCGGCATGCTCATCAGCGCGCGACGGGCCACCAAGGCGGCGGCATAGATCAACGCCAGGTACCAGAGGAACCAGAGGAAGGCGGGGTGTGGGTCGGCGAACGCCGCCACACCCCGCGCGTCCTCTCGGTGGGCGAGTTCGGTGAGGGCCTGTACCTCCCAGGTGATCCACGGGACGACGGCGACGATGCCGATGAACAGCGGGATGCCGATGCGAACCGCTCGGTTGCGCAGAAACTCGCGGATTCCTCGGGCATCCATAACCAAAGCTGCGAAGAAGCCGGCAACGAGAAAGAAGAGGGGCAGGCGAAAGACGTGGATCGCCCAGAGGACGGCGTCCTCGAGATCGTTCGTGCCCCCGCGCAGTCCCACCACCACGAGTGCGTGGAAGGGCAGGATCAGGACCATCGTCAGGGCCCGCAGGGCGTCCAGGTGATGCAGGCGCTCGCTCAACCGCGGATCGCCTCGCCGACCGCGACGCTTGCACGGCGATGCCGGTCGACGTTGGTCCCGCGATCTGTCTTGACCTCAATCAGACCCGTGCCGCCCGCCAGGGCAAGGGGGAGCTCGGCCAGGGCCTCGACGCGGCGGTGGGGCAAATCGAAGAGGGCGGCGGCCTTGGCGACGTCGATCCCCTGCGGGGTGCCGAGCAGAGCCTCGAACTCCTCGCCGCCAAGCGCCTCCGCCTGCGGCAGGAAGGAAAAGATGCCCCCGCCGCCGTTGTCGATCACGACGATGCGTACTGGGGTGGAGACGTCTCGCAGCGCCGCAAGGCCGCCGAGGTCGTGCAGTAGGCCGAGGTCGCCGGTGAGGATCGTGGTCGGGCGCCCGCTTGCCCAGGCGGCGCCGATGCCAGAGGAGACGAGGCCGTCAATGCCGTTGGCTCCGCGGTTGCACAAGAAGAGCGCATCCGTCTCGACCGCGGGCAGGAACGCTTCTTGGTCGCGAATCGGCATGCTGGAGGCGGTGTAGACGAGGTCGCCGTCGGTGTAGGCGCCGCCGAGCGCGAGGTGCAGGGCGGGCTCGGTTGGCTCCTCCTCGGCGAGCGCTGTTATAAGCGCCTCACGCGCGGCCCGCTCGGCCCCGAGCCAGCGCTCCGGCGCGGCCCGCTCTTCCTTTTCCAGGCGCGTGGCCCAGCCCGCGGCCAGCTCGCTCGGGTCGGCACGCAGGATTGCGGCCGCTCGGTTCGTCGGCTCGTTCCAGCCGCCGTATGGATCAACGACGATCTGATCCGCGCCGCTCGCCATCAGCCAAGCCCGCAGCGGCTTGCTGGTCGGCATCTCACCGAAGCGGAGCACCAGGTCGGGCACGACGGAACGGGCGAAGTGCTCGTCGCGTAGCAGCAGGTCATAGGTGGAGACGATGTGGGACCGGTCGTGCGGCCCGCAGCGCAGCTGCGATGTTGGCTCGGCCAGGATCGGGAACCCCGCGGCACGCGCGAGGTGCGCGAGCGGTTCGCGCAGCTCTGGATCAAGCTGGCGGCCGGCGATGATCACGCCGGCGATCGCATCGCCGATGTGCCCGGCCACCTCATCGAGCAGGAAGGGTGAGGGCTCGAGGTCGATGGAGGTGACCGCCGTGAGTGGGCGGCCCTCGCGTCCCTCCAGCGCCAATGGGTCGGTCGCCGTAACGGCGCCCTCGACGGCCAGCGGCGCCAGCGGCTCGCGCCAGGGCAAGTTGAGGTGCACCGGTCCCGGATGCGAAGCGCTGCGCGAGGCGGCCAACGCGCGGCAGGCCAGCGAGCGGTAGTGCAGCAGCCCATCGTCGTCGGCCTCATGCGTGCCGACTTCGCAGAACCAGCGCACTGCCGAGCCGTAGAGCTTGACCTGATCGATCGTCTGCCCGGCGCCGATCCCGCGCAGCTCGGGGGGTCGGTCGGCAGTGAGGACGATCAGCGGCACCGCCGACTCATCGGCCTCACAGATCGCCGGGTGGTAGTTGGCGGCGGCTGTGCCTGAGGTGCAGAGCAGCGCCACCGGTGCCTGGCTCGCCTGCGCGGCGCCGAGCGCGAAGAAGCCAGCTGAGCGCTCGTCGACGATGACGCTCACCTCGATCTCGGCCTGTCGCCAGAGCGCAACGGCAAGCGGCGTCGAGCGCGAGCCGGGAGAGACCACGGCGTGGCGCAGGCCGCTTCGCGCCAGCTCCTCGACGAATGCTGAGGCGAGCGCAGTGTTGCCGTTGGTCGGGTCCATCGCTGGGAGACTATTGGCGAGTTAGGTGCCTATATAGGGGACCTAAGCCGCCAAGCCCTCACTGAAGGCGGTGAGCGGCGAGTGCGTCGTCATCGATCTTTACGCCGAGGCCGGGTCCTGGAGGGGGATGAAGCTTTCCTTTGCGAAGCTCGCACTCGACCTCGGCGATCGAGGAAGCGAAGAGGCGCTGCGTGGCTAGTCCGTGGGCCAGGCCGGGACCACTAGTTGCGGCCGCCACCCGCAGCGTCGCGGCGACCTGAGCGGCGGCGGCGATTCCCACCGGGCCATCCAACGCGCTGGAGATGTAGGCGGGCAGGATCTCGGCGATCTCAATCGCCGCCTCGGGACCTCCGACCTTGGCCAGCTTGATCCCGGTCAGCGAGCAGGCGCGCATCTCCAGCGCGCGCTCGGCGTCGCCCCTGCTCTCGACGCTCTCGTCGCCGGCAATGGGGATCGAGGTCGATGCCGCCACTTCGACCGCGTCCTCCAATGTCGCAACCGGCTGCTCCGCGAGCTCGACCTCGAGCGGCTCGAGGGACTTCAGCACACGCTTGGCCGTCGCCACGTCCCAGGCTGCATTGGCATCGACGCGGATCCTCGCTCGCGGGCCTACCGCCTCGCGCACGGCAAGAACCTGGCCAAAATCGTCACCCGCTCCCAGCTTCAGCTTGAAGGTCTGGAACCCGTCTTCGGCCCAGCGCAAGGCCTCGGCGGCAACCGCTGCCGGCTCCCCGGCGCTGAGCGTCGCGTTGCACTCGATCGCGTCTGCCTCGACCGGCGCGGTCGTGCCGTTAGCTGCTGCCGTTCGGCCTCGCAGATCGAGCAGCGCGGTCAGCGCCGCGCAGCGCGCCGGAGCAGAGAGGCTCAGGGCATCTCCCCGCAGGGTCGCCTCGTCGAGCGAGTCGCGCCCGCCCAACCGCTGCAGCTCGTCGACCACGCTGGCCAGATCCCGCCCGCCGCGCAGCGAGAGCGGCACTGCTTCCCCCAGCCCTTCCAGACCCTCATTGCTGTGCAGTCGCAGCAGCGCCATCTCGCGCTGCCCCAGTCGCCCTCGCGCCGTCACGTACGGCTCGCGGAACGGCAGCGCGTATGGAATTACTTCGACCCTGGCGATCCTCATGTCCCTAGGTCTACGCCAACCAGGCCAAATTCTCCACCGGCGACAGAGAATTTGAGGCGCCTTGCCACTGTCAGCTGGCCAGCAGCAACCCAATCGAGACCAGCAGGCTGAAGACGCCGAGCAGCGCGCCGGTTCCGGCAAGGGCTTGATTGAGTGCCGGCCCGTCGGTGCGGTTGGTCATCGCCCGCATCGGCCCCACGGCCATCGGCAGGGCCAGCAAGCCGATCAGCGGCAACCAGCTGCCGCCGCCGGCCAGCAGCGCCAGCGGCAGGACGACGAAGGCACCGAGCACAAGCCCGCGGTAGAGGACGATGGCGTTGTGCCGTCCCATCCGCACCGCCAAGGTCATCTTGCCCGCCCGTCGGTCCGTCTCCAGGTCACGCACGTTGTTGACGACGAGGATCGCCGTGGCGATGAAGCCGACCGCGATCGAGAGGCCCAGTGGCAAGGCGTCGAGCTGCTCCAGCTGCACGTAGTAGGAGCCGTTGACGGCGACCAGGCCGAAGAAGAGGAAAACAAAGACCTCGCCCAGGCCGGCGTAGCCATAGGGGCGCGGGCCGCCGGTGTAGAGGACCCCGGCGGCGATCGAGAAGACACCGATCACCAGGATCACCGGCCCCGCGACTACCGCCAGGTAGATGCCGCAGGCGATCGCCACGCCGAAGGCGATCCAGGTCGCGTTCAGCACCCGCTGCGGTGTCACCAGCCCTGCCGAGGTGACGCGCACCGGCCCCAGCCGGTCGGCGGTGTCGGCGCCGCGCCTGGCGTCTGAGTAGTCGTTGGCGAGGTTGGTGCCGATCTGGATGAAGATCGAGCCGACCAGGGCGGCGAGAAAGGCTCCGACCCGGGGCAGCTTGCCGGCCCATTCGACCGCCGCTGCGGTGCCGACCAGCACCGGCGCGATCGCCGCCGGCAGCGTGCGCGGGCGCGCCGCCATCAGCCAGATCCTCATCGCCGGCCCCGTGTTGCGATAGCGCTCATGCTCGCCGAGGGTACTTCGAGAAGTCGGGCTGCCGCTTCTCCTTGAAGGCCTCACGCCCCTCCCGCGCCTCCTCGTTGCCGTAAAAGAGCAAGTTGGTGTCGTGGGCCAGCTGCTGGATTCCGGCGTAGCCGTCCTCGTGGGCGTTGAAGCTGGCCTTGACCAGGCGCAGGGCGAAGGGCGAGAGCGCCAGCATCTCACGGCACCAGGCGACCGTCTCCGCCTCGAGGCGGTCGAGCGGGACGACCGTGTTGACCAGTCCCATCTCCAGGGCCTCGGCGGCGTCGTACTGGCGACAGAGGAGCCAGAACTCCTTCGCCTTCTTGGTGCCGACCAGGTCCCGCAGCAGGGAGGCGCCGAAGCCGCCGTCCCAGGAACCAACCCGCGGCCCCGTCTGGCCGAAGACGGCGTTGTCGGCGGCGATCGTGAGGTCGCAGCAGAGGTGAAGGATGTGGCCGCCGCCGATCGCGTAGCCCGCCACCATCGCCACCACCGGCTTCGGCAGTCGCCGCATCTGCACCTGCAGGTCGGTGACGTGGAAGCGACCGACGGAAGCACCCTCGGCGACGTAGCCGGTATCGCCACGGACCTGCTGGTCGCCGCCCGAACAGAACGCCCTCGTGCCCTTGCCGGTGAGGACCACCACGCCGACCTCGGGGTCCTCGCGAGCAAGCTCGAGCGCGGCGGAGACCTCGATCAGCGTCTGCGGCCGGAAGGCGTTGAGGGTCTGCGGCCGGTCGATGCTGATCTTGGCGATTCCCCCGGCGACCTCGTAGTAGATGTCGTCGTACTCGCCGGCGCTTTGCCACTCGATCGGCGCGTAGAGGGTCTCCTCGGGCAGGGCTTCCTTGTGACGTTTGGGCATGATGGGCACGATATCCCGCCGATGAAACTCGACGACTGGCTGGCCCAGAGATCGCAGAGCTGCCCCGAGCGCACCGCGCTGGTCGCCGACGGCAGCGAAGTCACCTACGCCGAGCTTGAGGCGGAGGCGACCTGGGTGGCGCGCCGCCTGATCGCCCACGGCGTGCGCCGTGGGTCGACTGTGGCGATGACGATGCACCCGCGGCGCGAGCAGGTGGTGATGGTGCACGCGCTGATGAAGGTGGGGGCGGTGCTGCTGCCACTCGGGCCCAGGCTCTCGGTTGAGGAGCGGGCGGCCGTGATCGCGGCCGAGGAGCCGGCGGTCGATCTCGACGATGCCGGCGAGCTGACCCAGACCGAGGCCGACCTGCCGCTGCTCGGCGAGCACGACATGGAAGACATCGCCAGCCACGTGATGACCAGTGGCAGCACCGGCGCGCCTGATCCGGTCGGCCTCACCTACGGCAACTTCCTCTGGAGCGCCGTCGCCTCGGCCTTCAACATCGGCGTCGAGCCTGAGGACCGCTGGCTCTGCTGCCTGCCGCTCAGCCACATCTCAGGGCTCGGGATCGTGATGCGCTCGGTGATCTACGGCACCGCCGCGGTGATCCACGACGGCTTCGACGTCGACCGGGTCGCCGAGGCCCTGGAGCGCGATGAGATCACCGTGGTCTCGCTGGTGACGACGATGCTGACCCGGCTGCTCGAGGCCGGCGCCGACCTCTCGGGCCCGCGCGCGGTCCTGGTCGGGGGCGGGCCGGTGCCGGAGGACCCACTCGAGGAGGCGCTCGGGCGCGGCGCCACGGTCGTCCAGACCTACGGCCTGACCGAGACCTGCTCGCAGGTGACCACCCTCGCTCCCGCCGATGCCCGCCGCAAGCTCGGCTCTGCCGGCCGGCCCTTGCTCACCACCCACCTGCGGATCCAGGACGGCGAGATCCTCGTCCAGGGTCCGACCGTTGCCCCCGGCCGTGCCGACACCGACGGCTGGCTGCACACCGGTGACCTCGGCCGCATCGACGAGGAGGGCTTCCTCTACGTCGAGGACCGCATCGACGACATGATCGTCAGCGGCGGTGAGAACGTGGTGCCGGCGGAAGTCGAGAAGGTGCTGCTGCGCCACCCCGAGGTGGCCGACGCCGCCGTCGTCGGCCGCGACGATCCCGAGTGGCAGCAGGCGGTCACGGCAATCGTCGTGCTCGAGGACGGCTCCGAGGTGAGTCCGGACGAGCTGCGCCGGCATTGCGCCGAGTCGTTGGCCGGCTTCAAGGTGCCGAAGCGGGTCGAGCTGGCAGCGGCGCTGCCGCGCACGCCCTCGGGCAAGCTGATGCGCAGGGCGCTCCGATAGCCTGCCCGCCATGCCCAAGGACATCTTTTACGACTCAGACGCCGACCTCTCGCTGCTTCAAGGGAAGACCGTTGCCATCCTCGGCTACGGCTCCCAGGGGCACGCGCACGCCCTCAACCTGAAGGACTCGGGAGTCGACGTCGTCGTCGGCCTGCGCCCCGACTCCTCCAGCCGAGCGAAAGCCGAAGAGGCCGGTCTCGAGGTGCTCGACATCGCCGAAGCCGCCAGTCGCGGCGACGCGGTGATGATCCTGCTGCCCGACGAGAAGCAGGCCGAGGTCTGGGAGTCCGAGATCGCCGACGGCATCGCCCCGGGCAACCTGCTGCTCTTCGCCCACGGCTTCGCCATCCACTTCGAGCAGATCGTGCCGCCCGCCGGCGTCGACGTCGGCATGGTCGCGCCCAAGGGCCCGGGTCACCTGGTCCGCCGCCAATACGAGGAAGGTCGCGGCGTTCCCTGCCTGATGGCGGTCCAGCAGGACGCCACCGGCAACGCCCATGACCTCGTCCTCGCCTACGCCGCTGGCATCGGCGGCGGCCGCGCCGCGGTGATCGAGACGAGCTTCAAGGACGAGTGCGAGACCGACCTCTTCGGCGAGCAGGCCGTGCTTTGCGGCGGCGCCTCAGAGCTGGTCCGCGCCGGCTTCGAGACCCTGGTCGAGGCCGGCTATGACCCGCGCCTGGCCTACTTCGAGTGCCTACACGAGCTCAAGCTGATCGCCGACCTGATGTACGAGAAGGGGATCCAGGGCATGCGCTACTCGATCTCCAACACGGCCGAGTACGGCGATATGACCCGCGGCAAGCGCGTCATCGGCGAGGAGTCCCGCGCCGCGATGAAGGAGATCCTCGGCGAGATCCAGTCGGGCGAGTTCGCCCGCGAGTGGATCGCCGAGAACCGCGCGGGTGGCGAGAACCTCTCGCGGATGCGCGAGGAGGGCAAGAACCATCAGGTCGAGGGCGTCGGCAAGGAGATGCGCGACAAGATGCCCTGGATCGAGCAGGAGTTCTAGGGTCGACTCCAAGCTCCGACGGTCTCCGGGAAAGGGGAACCCAACCCCTTCCCCGCTTAACGGTGCGTCTCGCCCTCGGCGAGTTTGCCGTCGCGCCCGACGTAGCCGTCCTTGCCGCCGACTATCACGTAGACGGCGTCCTCTGAGTCGCTCAGGTTTCTGAGCCTGCGCTCGGTCGAGGCGTCGACCCAGGCCAGTCCGCCCGGCTCGAGCTCGTGGCTGCTGCCGTCGCCGAACTCGATCGCGACGTGGCCGCGGTGGAGAAAGTAGAGCTCCTCCTGCTCGTCGTGGTAGTGGCTGCCAGTGGCGTAGGAGGGGGGCAGCACGATCGCGTTGACGCCGAAGGCGGTCACGCCCAGCGCTTTGCGAATCTTGCGAAATCCCGGGCCCTCGCCGAGGTCGCTGAGGTTGGCTACGGCGTAACCGTCGCCCTTGCTGATGGCCTGCTCATTGGTCTCGCTCATGGCGGCAGCTTATGCCGTTCCGGTGCGCCTCATGCACCTGTGGAGAGCAAAAGGCGCACCCGGAACGCGATGGTTGAGGCTGGGCGAGGTCCACCCGTTCCGGTCACTAACCTGTCGCGTCCGCCGTGACGACCGAGACCACTGCCCAAATCCCGACAGACCTCAAGCCGGCCGACGGTCGCTTCGGCTGCGGGCCCTCCAAGGTGCGCCCCGAGGCGCTCGAGAAGCTCGCCGGGCAGTCGGGGCTGATGGGAACCTCGCACCGTCAAGCTCCGGTGCGCGACCTGGTCGGCCGCGTACGTTCTGGGCTCACTGAGCTCTTCAGCCTGCCCGATGGCTACGAGATCGCTCTCGGCAACGGCGGTACCACCGCCTTCTGGGACGCGGCCTGCGCCTGGCTCGTGCGCGAGCGCGCCCTGCACCTCACCTACGGCGAGTTCTCGCAGAAGTTCGCAAAGGCGACCAAGGGCGCGCCGTTCCTTGCCGACCCGATCGTGGTCGAGGCCGAGCCCGGAGATGCTCCTGCGCCGTCCTCCGACCCGGCTGCCGACGTGATCGCCTGGGCCCACAACGAGACCTCGACCGGCGTGATGGTGCCGGTGCAGCGGCCCGACGGCGCAGGTGATGCCTTGGTCCTGATCGACGCCACCTCGGGTGCCGGCGGCCTGCCGCTGGATGCGAGCCAGGCAGACGTCTATTACTTCGCTCCGCAGAAGGCCTTCGGCGCCGACGGTGGCCTCTGGCTGGCCGCGCTCAGCCCGGCCGCGATCGGCCGCATCGGTGAGCTCGACGGCGCTGAGGCTCGCTGGCAGCCCGGCTTCCTCTCGCTGCAGACCGCGCTTGAGAACTCGCGCAAGGAGCAGACCTACAACACCCCGGCGCTGGCCACGCTGCTGCTGCTTGCCGACCAGGTCGAGTGGATGCTGGCGCAGGGTGGCCTCGACGGGTGCGTCGAGCGCACCTCCGCTTCCTCGGGACATCTCTACGGCTGGGCCGATGTGAGCGAGTTCGCCGCTCCCTTCGTCGCCGACCCGGCCAAGCGCTCCCTGGTCGTTGGCACGATTGACTTCGACGACTCGATCGACGCCGCTGTGATCGCCGCGACCCTGCGCGCCAATGGCATCGTCGATACCGAGCCATACCGCAAGCTGGGGCGTAACCAGCTGCGCATCGGCATGTTCCCGGCCGTCGAGCCCGCTGACGTAGAAGCCCTGACCGCCTGCATCGATTGGGTGGTCGAGAACGTGGGGGAGGCCCGCTCGTGAAGGTGTTGGTGAAGGAGAAGATCGCCGACTCCGGCGTCGACCTGCTGCGGCAGAACTTCGACGTCGACCTCGGCCTGGAGATGTCCGACGAGGAGCTGGCCGAGGCGATCGGTGGCTACGACGCGATCCTGATCCGCTCGGCGACGAAGTTGACGCCGGAGCTGATCGAGAAGGCGAGCAATCTCAAGGTGATCGGTCGCGCCGGCACCGGCGTCGACAACGTCGACATCCCCGCCGCCACGCGCCGCGGCATCGTCGTCGCCAACGCCCCTGAATCGAACTCCGTCGCCGCCGCCGAGCACACCCTCGCCCTCGCCCTCGCCCTCTTCCGCAACGTTCCCCAGGCACACGGGGCGCTCGTCGACGGGCGCTGGGACCGGGCCAAGTTCAAGGGCGCCGAGCTCTACGGCAAGACGATCGGCATCGTCGGCTTCGGCCGCATCGGCCAACTCGTCGCCAAACGCGCCCAGGCGTTCGAGATGGACGTCGTCGCCTTCGACAAGTTCGTCTCGGCAGAGCGCTTCCGGGAATTGGGCGTCGAGGGAGCCGAGAGCCTCGAGGACCTCTTCAGCCAGGCGGACGTGGTCACCGTCCACGTGCCCAAGACCCCCGACACGATCGACCTGATCGACGCCGAGGCGATCGGCCAGATGAAGGCAGGGGTGCGAATCGTCAACTGCGCCCGCGGCGAGCTGGTCGACCTCGACGCGCTCTTGGCCGGGCTGGAGTCAGGCAAGGTCGGCGGCGCCGCACTCGACGTCTTTCCCGCCGAGCCCTTCACCGAGCACCCGATCTTCGCCCGCGACGACGTCGTCGTCACCCCGCACCTGGGCGCCTCGACTGCCGAGGCGCAGGACCGGGCCGGCGTCGTCACCGCCGAACAGGTGACCGCGGCGCTGACCGGCGCCGTGGTGACCAACGCGGTCAACATCGCCGCGGTGCGCCCCGAGGAGATGGAAGCGCTCTCGCCCTTCGTGCCGCTCTGCGAAAAGCTCGGCCGCCTTGCCGAGGGCCTGGGCCAGGCTCCCGTCGATCGCGTCGCGGTCGAGTTCCGCGGCAAACTCGCCCAGCACGACACCCGCCTGCTCGGCATCGCCGTCTTGGTCGGCATCCTCTCCGGCCATACCGAGGAGCCGGTCAACCTGGTCAACGCACCGCAGATGGCCGAAGAACGCGGTGTCGACCTGGTTGAGACCAAGGAGTCGAGCTCGGAGGACTTCACCGAGCTCGTCACCGTGCGGCTGCGCTCCGGCGAGGACGAAGTCGAGGTCGCCGGCACCGGTGTCGGGCCGCGTAACGAGCCCTACCTGGTCTCGGTGTGGGGTGAGAGCTTTTACCTGCCCTTCGCCGAGCACATCGCGGTCTTCCGCTACGCCGACCGCCCCGGCATGATCGGCCGGGTCGGCTCGATCTTCGGCGAGGAGGGGGTCAACATCGTCTCCGCCGCCGTCGGCGCCGAGGAGGACGGCGAGCGGGCGGTGATGGCACTCACGACGGACGCCGCCGTCAACGAGGAGACGATCGGCAGGATCCTCCAGCTCGACGGCTTCTCCATCGGCCGCTCTGTGGATCTCTGAGCGGCGCATAGCTGCGTCCTCGGTCGCTTGCGTGCAGAGCACGCGGCGCTCCCTGCGTCCTTGCTCTGCTTGCTCAGACATCCACAGCACATAGTCTCTAGGTCGTGAAGGCGCTTGTACAAACCGGGAACGGCGGTCCAGAGGTTCTGCAGGTGCTCGAGCGGCCGGACCCGCTGGTAGGCCCAGGCGAGGTTCGGATCGCGGTTAAAGCCGCCGGAATCAACTTCGCCGACACGATGGCCCGGCTCGGCCTCTATCCGGATGCGCCCAAGACCCCTTGCGTAATGGGTTACGAGGTCGCGGGAACGATCGAGACCGTCGGTGCGGGAGTGACCGATTTCGCGGTTGGCGACAAGGTCATGGCGGGCACCCGCTTCGGCGGTCAGGCCGAGCTGGTCACCGTGCCGGCTGACCAGGCGCTGCCGCTGCCGGAGCGGCTCAGCTTTGAGCAGGGAGCTGCCTTCCCGGTCAACTACGGAACCGCCTACGCGGCGCTGATCATCATGGGCAGCTTGCGCGAGGGGGACCGCGTCTTGATCCACGCCGCCGCCGGAGGGGTCGGCATCGCCGCCACCCAGATTGCCCGCAACGTCGGCGCCGAAATTTTCGGCACCGCCTCGCCCGCCAAGCACGACGCGATTCGCGCCCAGGGAGTCAAGCACGCGATCGACTACCGCAGTCAGGACTTCGAGGCGGAGACGATGCGGATCACCGGCGGCGAGGGCGTCGACCTAGTCATCGACGCGCTCGGCCCGACCTCCTTTCGCAAGGATTACCGACTGCTGCGTTCCGGCGGTCGCGTGGTCATGTACGGCCTCTCCGAGATCACGAAGGAAAGTGGCCGTGACATTCCGGCAGCGCTGAGGGGCCTCGCCAAGATGCCGCTGGCGACTATCCCCTGGTGGAAGAGCCTGGCGCTGATGAACGAGAACAAGGGCGTCTTCGGCCTCAACATGCTCAAGTGGTGGGAACGGGAGGGCAGTCTCGACCGGGTGACCGAGCCGTTGATGGCTGACCTCGAGGCCGGCCGCCTGGAGCCCGTCGTCGCCGAGGCCTTCCCCTTCGAGCGAGCTGGCGAGGCGCACGAATTCATTGCCCAGCGCCGCAACGTCGGCAAGGTTGTGTTGTTTCCAAGTTAGGTCTGCGGCGCGGCGCGGGACATTTCCTGATGAAGAAGGCGATTCTGATCATGCTGGCGATCCTGGCGGCGCAGGCCGCTCCGGTTGCGCGCGCCGAAACGACCTACACCGTGGTCCTCGCCGGCGGTTCGGCGCAGAATGCGATTCGCATCTGGCTCACCCCCGACGGCCGCAGCTACGTGATCGACTCCGCCGTGCCGCTCGAAGTCGGTGGCGACGTCTGTGAAAACACGCCGGGCCTTGCGACCGAGTTGGTCTGCAAGGCGCCCCTGGTGGCCGGGTTCGAAGTCAACGGCGGCGAAGGCGACGACACCGTCTCGGTCTCGAGCGCGATCGAACTACCGGTAACGATGCGGGGCGGCTCCGGTAACGACACGCTGGTGGGCGGCAGCGGCCCGGACAAACTGATCGGTGGCGAGGGCAGCGACAAGGTCGCCGGCCGCGGCGGTGGTGACGTGCTCTATGGCGGCCCCGGCAACGACGAACTGCTTGGCGGTGCGGGCAATGACGTTCTGCGCGGTGGCAGCACCGACCTCATGAACGGCGGTAGCGGCCACAACACTCTGATCCGCGGCAGCTTGGTCAAGCCCTCTTCCTGAAGGCTGTCCGAATTCAGGCCGAGGCGCTCTCCACCGAGCGTCGGCCCAACAGCCGACCGCCGACGAAGAAAAGCGCAACCAGGAAGCCGACCAGCGAGAGTGCAGCGTCGAGCCTGAAGGCCGCCTCGATGCCATCGGTGAAGGAGGATTGCGCCGAGAAAACCATGGTCGTCAGCCCCAGACCGATCGAGCCGCCGGCGATCTGGAACATGTAGACGATGCCGCCGGCGAGGCTGGTTTGCGATTCGTCGACCGAGGTGACCCCGGCCGTCGTCGCGGTCGGGTAGAAGCTGCCGATCCCGATCCCAAGCACGACCATGCCGGGGATCAGGGACGCGAAGCTCGCGCGCGAGGCGACGAGCGAGAAGATCAAGGGGGAGACGGCGATGCAGCCGGCGCCGACCGTCGCCAGCAACTTGGCTCCCAGTCGCTCGTAGAGCGGTCCGGCGACGAAGGAGACCGCGGCGAAGGTGGCGAGGAAGGGCAGCAGCCCGACGCCCGCCTCCAGCGGCGAGTAGCCGAGCTGGTGCTGCATGAACTGCGGCAGGTACAGCAGTGCGGCGAAGAAGGTCGCCGACATCAGCAGGATCGCCAAGCAGGAGGCCCGGAAGCTCTCGTTCGCCATCACCTCTTGCGGAATCAGGGCGCTCGTGCCGGCGCGCCGCTCAATCGGGACAAAGGCGATCAGCAGGATGGCGGAGAGGATCAGCAGGCCGAAAACTCGCGGATCGCCGATCCCCCAGTCGTCAATTTGGTCGAGGGCGACGAGCAGCGAGACCAGGCCGACTGAGATCGCCGCGATTCCGGGGTAGTCGATTCGCTGGCGGCCCTCGTCGGGCTCGGCGACTTTGACCAGGCGGTAGGTGACGAGCACGGCGAAGATCGAGATCGGCACGTTGAGGAAGAAGATCCAGCGCCAGCTCAGCGCGTCGGTGAGCACGCCGCCGATCAGCGGGCCGACCGCGTTGCCGAGCCCGGCGGCGCCGATGATGATCCCGCCCGCCAGTCCCGCCTTGTCTTCGGGCAGTAGGGCGTAGGTCATGCCGAGGATCGCCGGCCACATCAGGGCGCCGCCGATTCCCATCAGCGTCCGCGTCGCGATCAGCCAGGTCTCCGTCTGCGCCGCGCCGCCCAGCGCCGACATCGAGGCGAAGATCGCGGTGCCGAGGAAGAAGGCGTTGCGCCGGCCAAACATGTCCGCCAGCCGCCCGCCGGTGACGATCATCACGCCGAAGGTCAGCGCGTAGGCGTTGACCACCCACTGGATCGTGTTGATGCTGGTGTCGAAGTCCCTCTCCATCGTGGGGAGAGCGACGTTGATCGCGGAGAAGTCGTTGGCGATCACGACCACGGCGACGCCCATCGCGGAGAGGGCAAACCAGGTCGAGCGGGGGATCGTGCTTGAGGAAACCTCGCTTGCGATGCGGGCAGCCTACGCTAAGCTGGGGCGACCGAATGACGCACCGGCCCGACAGCCTCGCGCTTCTCCTTCTCCTCCCCCTCCGGGGGGAATAGCGCTGGGCGGCGCGATAGCCGCGAGAGACAAGGTCATTCGAGAGAAGCAGAGAAGGAGGAGGACCCAGTGGCACGAGTAGACGACGCAAACCGCGTCCACATCTTTGACACGACACTGCGCGACGGCGAGCAGTCGCCCGGGATTTCGCTGAACAAGGCGGAGAAGGTCGAGATCGCCCAGCAGCTCGCTCGCTTGGGGGTCGACGTGATCGAGGCCGGTTTCCCGATCACCTCGCCCGGCGACTTCGAGGCGGTTGAGGCGATCGCCCGCGGCGTCGAGGGTCCGGTGATCTGCGGTCTGGCCCGCACCCACAAGGCCGACATCGACGCTGCCTGGGGGGCGATCAAGAACGCGGCGCGACCCCGCATCCACACCTTCATCTCGACCTCCGACATCCACATCGAGCACCAGCTGCAGACCGACCGCGAGGACGTCAAGGGCCAGGCACGGGCAGCCGTGACCCTGGCCAAGTCCTACTGCGAGGACGTCGAGTTCTCGCCGATGGACGCGACCCGCGCCGACATCGAGTTCACCGCCGAGGTCTGCGCGATCGCGGTCGAAGAGGGCGCCACCGTGGTCAACATTCCCGACACGGTCGGCTACACGACCCCGGAGGAGTACGCCGCCTACTTCGGGCGCCTGTACGAACTGGTGCCGGGCCTGCGCGAGGTCGAGCTGTCGGTGCATTGCCACGATGACCTGGGCCTGGCCGTCGCCAACTCCTACGCCGGCGTGCTGGCCGGGGCCCGGCAGGTCGAGTGCGCCGTCAACGGCATCGGCGAGCGAGCGGGCAACTGCTCGCTGGAGGAGATCGCGATGCTGGTCAAGGTTCGCGAGGACGTCCACGGCCTGACCACCGGCATCAACACACGCGAGCTGGCCCGCACCAGCCGCATGGTCTCGCGCCTGACCGGCTACGCGATCCAGCCCAACAAGGCGATCGTCGGCCGCAACGCCTTCGCCCACGAGTCCGGCATCCACCAGGACGGCGTGTTGAAGGAGCGCACCACCTACGAGATCATGGACGCGACCGAGGTCGGCCTGGAGTCGAACTCGATCGTGCTGGGCAAGCACTCCGGCCGCCACGCCCTGCGCGACGCGCTGGACCAACTGGGCTTCAAGGTCGAAGGCAACGCGCTCAACGCCGCCTTCAAGCGCTTCAAGGAGATCGCCGACCGCAAGAAGCAGGTGACCGCGCTGGACCTGGAGGCGATCGTCTCCGACGAGATGCGCGAGAAGGACGATTCCCACGAGCTGGCTTGGTTCGAGGTCGAGGCCGGCTCGCGACGCGAGCCGCTGGCCCGCGTCGCGGTCAAGATGCCCTCCGGCGAGGAGTCGGTCGGCGAGTCGAGCGGCGACGGCCCCGTCGACGCGATCTTCCGGGCGATCCAGAAGGCCGCCGACACCGAGTGCGAGCTGCGCCAGTACACGGTCGAGGCCGTCACCGGGGGAGAGGACGCCCTCGGGCAAGTCACGGTGATGCTGCGCGCCGCCGGCCGCCTGGCCACCGGCCAGGGCGTCGCCACCGACATCCTCGAGGCCTCCGCCCGCGCCTACGTCCGCGCCCTGTCAAATGCCCTGGAGGGCGCCGCGATCCGCGAGGCGGAGGCGGCAACCGCCGAGGCCGCGGTCGAACGCACCCCGGGCCCCTAGTAGGCCTCCTTTTCGGCGGTGCAACGTTTTTTGGTCATGAGAGGGCTGAAAAGCGTTGCACCTCGAAACTCCTGTATGTGATAGCGTACGTTTGTAATGAATACTGCTCTCGAGACCCGCACAACCGAGGCTCCCGCGGTCGGTGACCGGGTTCGCTCTCTGCGCGAGGCGATGGGCTTTTCGCTGCGCGACTTGGGTGAGCGCTCGGGCGTGAGCGCGCCGATGCTCTCGCAGGTCGAGCGGGGGGAGACCAGCCCGACCTTGGCCGTGGCGGCGAAGATCGCCGCCGGGCTGGAGCTGACGCTTTCGCAGCTGCTGCGCCTTGACGAGGGCGAGCATGTCGCGGTCAGCCGCGCCGGCGATAGGCGGCTGTTGGAGCGTGGCGGACACCGCTTCGAGGAGCTGACCCCACCGTTGCCCGGACAGCGCGCCGATGTCTCGCTGCACACGCTGGAGGCCGGCGCGACGACCGGGGGCCGCGACGATCCGCCGATGCACGAGCCCGGCAGCCGCGAGACCGCGGTCGTTCTCGTCGGCACCCTGGTGCTGGTCGTCGATGGCACCCGACACGAGCTGGGCGAGGGCGACAGCGTCACCTTCGACGCCGATCTTCCCCATCATTTTGAGAACGAAGGCGAGGGGCCGACGCGCTTCTTCGCCGTGATCGCCGCGGGCCTGAGGAGGGGCTAACCGCCCCCGGACGCGGAAGCGAGCGAACAAGATTTCCGGTGACCATGAGTGTGAGCGAGCGAAAGCAGAGGAGGCGGTGCTCGGCATGAAGCCAAAGACCATGTTCGACAAGCTCTGGGAGGCACACGAGGTCTCCGACGGCCTGATCTACATCGACCTGCACCTGGTCCACGAGGTCACCTCGCCGCAGGCCTTCGACGGGCTGCGCCTCGCCAACCGGCCGGTGCGCCGGCCCGACAAGACCCTGGCCACCGCCGACCACAACACGCCAACCGACGGCACGATGGCGGCGCGCCTGATCGCCGATCAGCTCTCGCGGGTCCAGGTCGAAACACTGGAGCGCAATTGCGAGGAGTTCGGCATCCCGATCTACTCGCTGGGCTCCGATCGGCAGGGGATCGTCCACGTAATCGGCCCCGAGCTCGGGGTCACGCAGCCGGGCATGACGATCGTCTGCGGCGACAGCCATACCTCCACCCACGGTGCCTTCGGCTCGCTGGCGTTCGGCATCGGCACCTCCGAGGTCGAGCACGTGCTGGCGAGCCAGTGCCTGGTCCAGAAGCGGCCGAAGACGATGCGGATCTCTTACTCCGGCGAGCTCGGCTCGGGGGTCACGCCCAAGGATCTGATCTTGGCGACGATCGGGCGCCTGGGCACCGGCGGCATGACCGGCTACGCGGTCGAGTACGCCGGGCCGGCGATCGAGGCCCTGGAGATGCCGGGGCGGATGACGATCTGCAACATGACGATCGAGGGCGGCGGCCGGGCCGGCATGATCGCCCCCGACGAGAAGACGATCGAGTGGGTCCGCGGCCGCCCGGCCGCTCCCACGGACTTCGACGCCGCCGCCCAGCGCTGGCGCCAGCTGCCGAGCGACGCCGGCGCCTCTTTCGATGCAGACGTCGACGTCGATGCCTCCGCGATCTCGCCGATGGTCACCTGGGGGACCAACCCCGGCATGGTCTGCGAGGTCACCGACAGAGTTCCTGACCCGGCGGCAATGGACACCCCGGCCGACCGCGAGTCAGCCGAACGCGCCCTCGCCTACATGGGCCTGAGCGCCGGCACACCGATGACCGAGGTGGCGCCCGAACGCGTCTTCATCGGCTCCTGTACAAACTCGCGGATCGAGGACCTGCGCGAGGCCGCCGAGATCGTCGACGGCCGCAAGGTCGCCGGCTCGGTGCGGGCGATGGTCGTGCCGGGCTCCCAACAGGTGAAGGCGAACGCCGAAGCCGAGGGGCTGCACGACGTCTTTCGCTCCGCCGGCTTCGAATGGCGCGAGGCGGGCTGCTCGATGTGCCTGGGCATGAACCCCGACATCCTGATCGAGGGCGAGCGCTGCGCCTCGACCTCGAACCGCAACTTCGAGGGGCGCCAGGGCAAGGGCGGCCGCACCCACCTGGTCAGCCCGAAGATGGCGGCAGCCGCCGCGATCGAGGGACACTTCGTCGACATCAGGGATTGGAGCTAGAACAATGCCTGCCGGCTGCTCTGCTCTCGTGAGACCGAAGGAATCAGATATGGATTCGGTCCCACTTCCGCGTCCGCGCCGGCAGGGTGGAGGACACCATGAGGCCAATTGATGTGATTGAAGGGAAAGTATCGGTGCTGGACCGCGCCGACGTCGATACCGACCAGATCATCCCCAAGCAGTTCCTCAAGCGGGTCGAGCGAACCGGCTTCGGCGAGTTCCTCTTCTATGACTGGATCCGTGACGGCGAGATCGAGTTGGAATCGAACCCGATCCTCGTCACCGGCGCCAATTTCGGTTGCGGCTCCTCGCGCGAGCACGCTCCCTGGGCGCTGGAGGACTTCGGCTTCCAGGCGATCATCGCACCGTCGTTCGCCGACATCTTCTACTCCAACTGCACCAAGATCGGGCTGCTGCCGGCGATCCTCGACGAGGAGCACTGCCGCGCCGTCGCCGAGGCCGGCGAGGCCCGCATCGACGTCGACGACGAGACCGTCACCTGCGCCGCCGGCGTCTTCAAATTCGAGGTCGAGCCCGACGTGAAGCATCGCCTGCTCAACGGTCTCGACGACATCGGCATCACACTGGAGAACGGCGCCGCGATCGAGAGCTTCGAGCAGGCAGGCGGCGCTGAGCGCGGGCCCGTCACGACCTCGCTCTGAGGAAGAGGGCATGTCCGGCGCGATGAACACCGGCCCGACCGAGTGGGACGCCCAGACCTACGACGCGATCTCCGATCCCCAGTTCAGCTGGGGCATGGACGTGCTCGGGCGACTCGAGCTGCGCGGCGACGAGGACGCCATCGACGCCGGTTGCGGCTCCGGGCGCGTGACCGAAGAGCTGCTGAAGCGACTGCCCGAGGGAAGCATGCTCGCGGTCGACGCCTCGGCGGCGATGGTCGAGAAGGCCCGCGAGCGCCTCGGCGATCGCGCCGACTATCTCGTCGCCGACCTTGCCGAGCTGAAGGTGGAGGAGCCCGTCGACCTGGTCTTCTCGACCGCGACCTTCCACTGGCTCCTCGATCACGAGGTGCTCTTCGCCCGCCTGCGCGATGCGCTGAGGCCGGGCGGGCGCCTGGTCGCTCAGTGCGGCGGCCGCGGCAACGTCGCCGAACATGCCCAAGCGATCGCCGCGGTGGCAACCCGCTCGGAGTACTTCCCTCACTTCGGGGGGATGACGATGATGTGGAACTTCGCCGGTCCGGAGGAGACCGAAGAGCGCCTGCGCGCGGCCGGCTTTGCCGAGGCGCGCTGTTGGCTCGAGCCCAAGCCGGTCACCCCAGCCGACCCGCTGCGCTTCACGATGACCGTGACGCTCGGCCCGCACCTTGCCCGCCTGCCCGAGGAGAAACGGCAGCCCTTCGCCGAAGCGGTGCTGGCGCTGTCGTCAGAGCCGCTGACCCTCGACTACGTGCGCCTCAACATCGAGGCCCAGGCATGACCTGCTCCGCTGTTCCGTGCGTTGAATGACAGGGACAACGAACAGCGGAACGCTTAGAGTGCCGGCCTCGTGAGTGCCGGCCCCCGCATAGTCCTGCTGCCCGGCGATGGGATCGGGCCCGAGATCGTGGGCGCCACCCGTCGCTTGCTCGAAGCGACGGGCGAGTTCGAGTTCAGCGAGGCGCTGATGGGTGGTTGCTCGATCGACGCCCACGGCACCGCTCTCACCAACGAGGTGCTTGACGCCTGCCGTGCGGCTGACGCGGTACTCCTCGGTGCCGTCGGCGGTCCCAAATGGGACACGACCGACCCCAACGCGCCGCGCCCGGAGCAGGGCCTGCTCGGCCTGCGCAAGGGGATGGGCCTCTACGCCAATCTGCGTCCGGTCCGGCCGAGTCCGGCCTTGGTCTCCGCCAGCCCACTGCGCGAGGACCGCATCGCCGGCACCGACCTGCTCGTCGTACGCGAGTTGACCGGCGGCATCTACTTCGGCGACAGCGGTCGCGACGGCGATACGGCGCACGACACCTGCGAGTATTCGGCGAGCGAAATCGAGCGCATCGCCCGGGTCGGCTTCGAGGCCGCCCAGCGCCGCGCCGCCGGCTCCCAGCGCAAGCCCCGCGTCACCTCGGTCGACAAGGCCAACGTGCTCGAGACCTCGCGTCTCTGGCGCGAGGTGGTCGGCCGCGTGGCCCCGGACTATCCCGACGTGATGCTCGACCACCTGCTGGTCGACAACGCGGCGATGCAGCTCGTCTCGCGCCCGGCTGATTTCGACGTGATCGTCACCGAGAACCTCTTCGGCGACATCCTCAGCGACGAGTCGGCGATGCTCACCGGCTCGCTCGGCATGCTGCCTTCGGCCAGTCTCGGCGCCGACGGCGCGCCGGGCCTCTTCGAGCCCGTCCACGGCTCAGCGCCCGACATCGCCGGACAGGGCATCGCCAACCCGCTGGCGACCTTCCTATCGGCGGCGATGATGCTGCGCCACGGCCTGGGCCGCGCGGACGATGCGGCGCGGATCGAGTCGGCGGTGGATGCGGTACTCGACCGCGGCCTCCGCACCCCGGACCTTGCGGGCGAGGGGGAGACCGCGGTCGGTACCGACGAGGTAACCGAGACCGTGCTGGCCGAGCTGAGCGCCTAAGGTGCTGTTACCGCCCACAGGCCGCTTGCTTCGTTGCCTTCGTCTGCCGCTGAGAAGAAGGCAGCGAGGCCAAACCCGAGGCGATTGACGATGTCGATGGTGAGGCTGGTGAGGTCACCGGGTTCGACGATGGGATAAATGCAGAGCTGACCGGCCGCCGCTTGCGGGGTTTCATTTCCGCCGCCGAGTCCCGGGCAGGCCGCCGTGGTTTGGCCCACTTTGAGGATGTTGGCGACTGGTGCTTTCGACAAGGGGAATTGGAAGCTGTTCGCCCCTCCTCGGACCTCTTTGCTTTCGGCGCCCAGGTCGAAGACGCCGCGCAGCGTCTGACCGCTCTTCAGCGTGCCCAAGAGCGGCCCGACTTCGTCACTCAGCTTCGCCGCCGTCACCGAGCCTTTACCGAGCTTGGCGCTGCTCACCGCTTCGTTGTCGAGCTTGGCGGTCGTGACCGCTTCTTTGCCGAGCTTTGGTGCCGTCACGGCTTCACTGTTGAGCTTGTTGGTGGTGACGACGCTGTTCTTGATCGTTTCGGCGATCACCGACCCTTTGGCCAGCTTGGCGGTCGTCACGGCGCCGTTGCCGATGTTGCCGGGGCCGACCGAGTTGGCTGCGAGCTTGCCGTTGATCACCGACTGCGGGGCCAGCTTGGCGGCGGTCACGGCCTGCTTGCGGATCTTTGCTGCGGTGACGGCGCCGCGCTTCAGCTGCTTAGGCCCGACGCTGTTGCGGGGCAGGCCGGCGGCGACGGCGACGCCGCCGAGGGCGAGGAAGAGCGCCATCGTGGCGATCACGTTCGAATAGCTGAGTCTCTGGCGGACTGCGGTGAGCATGGTGGAGTCTCCTTTGCGGTTGTCGCGCTTCTCTTCTTGGCTTGGCTCGAATGACCTTGCGCGATCGGGCATACTTCCCCGAACATGGATACGGCTGAGTTGATTTGGCATAACGGCGAGTTCGTGCCCTGGGAGGACGCCAAAGTGCACGTCCTCACGCACGCGCTGCACTACGGGACCGGCGTCTTCGAGGGCGTCCGTTGCTACGAGACCGAGCGCGGCCCCGCCGTCTTCAGGCACGCCGACCACCTCGATCGCCTCGCCAAGTCCGCCGAGCTCTACTACCTCGCGCTGCCCTACTCGGCCGAGCAGATTGGCGAGGCGACGCGCGAGCTGATCCGCCGCAACGGCCTCAGCTCCTGCTACATCCGCCCGCTCGCCTTCCGCGGCTACGGCAGCCTCGGCCTCTACGCGACCGACGCCCCCGTCGACCTGATCATCGCCGCCTTCCCCTGGGGCGCCTACCTCGGCGAGGAGGGCCAGAAGCACGGCATCCGCGCCAAGGTCTCGAGCTGGCGCCGGATCGGTCCCGGCGGGCTGATCCCGCACGCCAAGGCTTCGGGCCAGTACCTCAACTCGATCCTGGCCAAGACCGAGTCGACCAACGCCGGATACGAGGAGGCGATCCTGCTCGACGAGCGCGGCTTCGTCTGCGAGGGCTCGGGCGAGAACATCTTCCTGGTGCGCGACGGCCAGATCGTCACCCCGCCGCACGTCGCCTCGATCCTCGACGGGATCAACCGCAAGTCGGTGATCCAGATCGCCCGCGACCTCGGCTACACCGTGGTCGAGCGCGACGTCGCCCGCGCCGAGCTCTACCTGGCCGAGGAGATCTTCCTTACAGGGACCGCAGCCGAGCTGGTCCCGGTGCGCGAGATCGACGACCACCCGATCGGCGAGCCGGGCGAGATAACCCGCCACGTGCAGGCAAAGTTCGTCGACGCGCTCTACGGCCGCGCCGAGGAGTACCTGGAGTGGCTCGACTTCGTCGAGGTTCCCGCCGGCGCGGACGAACCGAGTAAGGTCAGTTCCTGATGCACCTGCGTTTCGACTCGATCGGGCGAATTACCGCAGCCGCCTAGCGGCTGGCGCGGTTCACACCACTCGCGCGCTACGCGCCTCCTTGTGGGCGTCCCCGATTTTCGATTCGAAAGGCATCAGATGGAACAGGTAAAGCTCTACGACACCACCTTGCGGGACGGCATGGGGGGGCAGGGCATGTCGCTCTCGGTCGGCGAGAAGCTCAAGGTCGTCCACGCCCTCGACGACCTCGGCGTTCACTTCATCGAGGCGGGCTTCCCCAGCTCGAACCCAAAGGAGGCGGAGCTCTTCGAGCTGCTCGCCGGCCTCGAGCTGAAGCAGTCGACTATCGCCGCCTTCGGCATGACCCGCCGCCGCGACGTCGCCGCCTCCGACGACGCTGCCCTCGGCGTCCTCGCCACCTGCTTCGCGCCGGTCGTCTGCCTGGTCGGCAAGAGCTGGCGCCTGCACGTCGACAAGGTGATCAAGGTCTCCGCCGAGGAGAACCTGGCGATGATCGCCGACTCGATCGCATTCCTCCGCGCCGAGGGCAAGCGGCCGGTGTTCGACGCCGAGCACTTCTTCGACGGCTACCGTGACGACGCTGCCTACGCGCTGGAATGCGTGCGTGCGGCGGCGGAGGCCGGTGCCGAGAACGTCACCCTCTGCGACACCAACGGGGGCAGCCTGCCGGCCTTCGTCGCCGAGACGACCGCGGCCGTCGCCGCTGAGATCGGCGGCACGGTCGAGCTCGGCATCCACACCCACAACGACGCCGAGTGCGCGGTGGCCAACTCGCTTGCGGCAGTCGAAGCCGGCGCTCGCCTCGTGCAGGGCTGCGTCAACGGCTACGGCGAGCGCTGCGGCAACGCCAACCTCGCATCGATCTTGCCTGCGCTGCAGCTGAAGATGGGTTTCGAGGTGGTCAGCGAGGAACAGCTGGCCGGCCTGACGTCGTCCTCGCACTACCTCGACGAGCTCTGCAACATGACGCCGAATCCCGATCGCGCCTACGTCGGGCGCAACGCCTTCGCCCACAAGGCGGGCATGCACGCCGCCGGCGTCGCTGCTGACGCCAGCACCTTCGAGCACCTCGAGCCGGCCCGGGTCGGCAATGAGCGCGACATCCTCGCTTCCGAGCTCTCCGGCAAGGCGACGATCCGCAGCGCCGCTGAACAGGCCGGCCTGGAACTCGACGACGCCGCCGCCAGCGGCGCGGTCGAGCAGCTCAAGCAGCGCGAGCACCGCGGCTATCACTACGAGGCGGCGCAGGCCTCCTTCGAGCTGCTCCTGCGCCGCGAGGCCGAGCTCTACCAGCCGCTCTTCGAGCTGGAGAGCTTCCGCGTCACCACGGAGAAGCGCGAGGGCAGCCGGGTCGAAACCGAGGCGACGATCAAGGTCGTCGTCGACGGCGAGCGCTACGTCGAGGTTGCCGAGGGCAACGGGCCCGTCAACGCCCTGGACAAGGCGCTGCGTGCCGCGATCGGCGCCCGCCACCCGCACCTCGCCGACGTCGAGCTGACCAACTACAAGGTGCGCATCCTCGACGAGGCGCACGGCACCGGTGCGGTCACCCGCGTGCTGCTCGACTCGACCGACGGCCAGCGCGAGTGGGGCACGATCGGTGTCTCGGAGAACATCATCGAGGCCTCCTGGGAGGCCCTGGTCGACTCGCTGGCCTACGCCTTTCAACCGCGATGATCCCGCTTGCAAAGCCCGAAATCGGCGCTCGCGAGGAGGAGCTCGTGCTCGAGGTGCTGCGGTCCGGGCAGCTCTCGCTGGGCCCGATGGCCGAGCGCTTTGAGCACGCTTTTGCCAAGTGGCTGGGGGTCGAGGACGCGGTCGCGGTCTCCAGCGGCACCAGCGGGCTGCACCTCGGAGTGAGGGCGCTCGGCTGGGGCGCCGGCGACGAGGTCCTGACCAGCCCCTTCAGCTTCGTCGCCTCCGCCAACTGCCTGCTCTACGAGGGAGCGAAGCCGGTCTTCTGCGACGTCGATCCGGTCACGCTCAACCTCGACCCCGCCGCTGCTGCCGCCGCGGTCGGCGAGCGCACCACGGGGGTCCTGCCGATCCACATCTTCGGTTACCCGGCGGCGATGCCGGAGCTGGAGGCATTGGCCGCCAAGCACGACCTCGGCCTGCTCGAGGACGCCTGCGAGGCCCTCGGCGCGGTCGACTCTGAGGATCGCAAGGTCGGCGCTCGGGGCAACGTCGCCACCTTCGCCTTCTACGCCAACAAGCAGATGACCACGGGGGAGGGGGGGATGGTCATCCCGGGCGATCCAGCGATGGCCGCCCGCCTGCGCAGCGAGCGCAACCAGGGCCGCGCCGCCGACATGGGCTGGCTCGACCACGGCGGGCTCGGCTTCAATTACCGCCTCTCCGACATCGCCGCCGCGCTCGGCGTCGCTCAGGTCGAGAAGCTCGACCAGATGCTGTCCGCCCGCGATCGGGTGGCGGCGATGTACACAGAGCGGCTGGCGCAAATCGAGGGTGTGGAGACCCCCATCGCTGCTCGTGGCCGGGAGCAGCGCAGCTGGTTCGTCTACGTCGTCCGCCTCGCTGAGACGATCGATCGCGACGCGACGATCGCCCGCCTCGCCGAGCGCGGCGTCGCCAGCAAGGCCTACTTGCCATGCATTCACCTCTTTCCCCACTTGCGTGAGCTGGGCTGGCAGGCGGGCCAGTTCCCCGTCGCCGAAGCGGCCTCGGCGCACTCGCTGGCGCTGCCCTTCTTCCCGAGCCTGGGCGAGGCCGAGGTGGACCGCGTCTGCCAGGAGCTCGCCACGGCCCTCGGTCAGAGCGCGATCAAGGAATAATCGCCGACTCCATGGCTCGTTTCCGCAAAGACCCAGATCCGCGCTTCTGGCGCCTCAATCGCTCCCTGCCCTTCGACTGGCAGCTGGCGGCCTACGACCTCGACCAGTCGCGGGCGCACGCTCGCGGGCTGGAGCGGCTGGGCGTGCTCGATGCCGGTGAGCTGGCGCAGATGGAGGCGGGGCTCGACCGGGTGCAGGCGCGGATGGCCGAGCACGGCTTCGAATTCGAGGAGGCGGATGAGGACATCCACATGGCGATCGAGCGCCTGCTCGGTGAGGAGATCGGCCCGCTCGCCGGCAAGCTGCACACCGGCCGCTCACGCAACGACCAGGTCGCAACCGACGTCGCCCTCGTGGTCCAGGCGCACTCGCTGCGAGCGATCGAGCTCTGCGGGGCGACGATGGAGCAATTGCTCGCCCTCGCCGAGGCTCACAAGGACTGGGCGATGCCCGGCTACACCCACCTGCAGCGCGCCCAGCCGGTCTACCTCGGTCATCACCTGCTCGCCTACTTCTGGATGCTTGCCCGCGACGTGCTTCGCTTTCAGTTTGCCCTCGACAGCGCCTCGGTGATGCCGCTAGGCTCCGGCGCCCTCGCCGGGGTCAACTGGGAGATCGACCGCGAGGCGGTTGCCGATGACCTCGGCTTCGAGCACATCAGCCATAACTCGATCGACGGCGCCTCCAACCGCGACTTCGTGCTCGACTACCTCGCCGCCGCGGCTGCCTGCTCGATGCACCTCTCGCGGCTGGGCTCGGAAATCGTCATCTGGTCGAGCAGCGAGTTCGGCTTCTGCGAGCTCGACGAGTCGTTTTCCTCAGGCTCCTCGATCATGCCGCAGAAGGTCAACCCGGATTCGGCTGAGCTGCTGCGGGCGAAGAGCCCGCGGGTCGCCGCTTCCCACGCGACCCTGCTCGGCGTCATGCACGCGCTGCCACTGACCTACGGCAAGGACATGCAGGAGGACAAGGAGCCGCTCTTCGACGCGATCGACACGGTCGAGGCCTGTCTCGACGCGGCGGCGGGGATGCTCGCCGGGATCTCCTTCGACCGCGCCCGCATGGAGGAGGCCTCGGGCGACGAGATGCTGGCGGCAACCGAGGTCGCCGATCTGCTGGTCCGCCGCGGCGTTCCCTTCCGCGAGGCTCACGGGATCGTCGGCGGCCTCGTCCGCGATGCCGTCGAGCAGGGCAAGTCACTCTCCGAGCTGAGCGAGGATGACCTGCGCCAGCGCTCCGAGCACCTCGATGCCTCCTACTACGAGGTGCTGAAGCGCAGCAGCTGGCTGGAGTCGAAGAAGATCGCCGGCGGCACCGGCTCGGCCCCCCTCGCCGCGCAGCTGGGTGAGGCCGCGGAGACGCTCGCCGCGGTCAAGGCACGGGTGCTCGAAGAGCGACAGTGAGGGCTGGCGCCAAGGGTTCCGCGGGGGCGACCGAGCAACGCCTCGGGGTCGACTTCTTCAACCGCTCGGTTCACCTCGTCGCCCGCGAGCTGATTGGTTGCCGCCTCTTCTTCGCCGGCTGCGGCGGCACCATCGTCGAGACCGAGAGCTACGAGCGCGACGACCCAGCCTGTCACGCCTACGTTGGCCTGACCGATCGCACCGAGGTTCTCTTCGGTCCGCCGGGACGGGCCTACGTCTACCTCTCCTACGGCATCCACAGCCTGCTCAACTTCGTTGCCGAGCCCCAGGGCGAGGCGGCGGCGGTGCTGATCCGCGCGCTGCAGCCGACGGCCGGCATCGAGCAGATGCGAGCGCGCCGCGGCGAGCGAGGCGAGCGCGAGCTCTGCTCCGGGCCGGGCAAGCTGACTGAGGCGCTGGGGATCGGCCTCGAGCAGAACGAGGCCGACCTCGGCCGCGATCCGTTCCTCTTGCTGCCGCCCGAGCCCGGGTCCGAGACGGAGGTCCTCACGGGCCCACGGATCGGCATCACCAAAGCCGTCGAGCGACCCTGGCGTTTTTGCGCCGCCGACAACCCCTACGCGTCGCGACCGCTCATCCGGCGGTGACGCCGCCGCCGCTCGAGGGCGCGGTCGGTTCGCTCGGCGCCGGTTCCGCCGGTTCGGCGGGTTCGGCTTCCGGGGCTTCTTCCGGCGCTGCCGGTTCGCTCGCTTCGCTTTCTTCGGGTGCTGCTTCGGTTTCCGTTTCGGTGGACGATTCGGGCGCCGTGTAGGACGGCGTCGATGACGAGGAGTGGGAGCCTTCGTCAGCCTTCTCGTCCTTGTCTTCTTTTGCCTCCGCCGCGCGTTCGGCCTTGATCTCTTCCCAGGCCGAGACCACGCTGGCCCAGATCAGCGCCGGGAAGGTGCCGCCCATCACCGGGCCGCCGTTGTAGAGCGTGGTCATCGGCGTCACCGTGTCGGCGTAGCCGACCCAGACGCAGGCCGTGACTTCTTCGGTCGCGCCGCAGAACCAGGCGTCGCCGTTTTCCTCGGTCGTCCCGGTCTTCCCCCACTGGCCCGGGGCGCCGATGTCGGCGTTGGTGCCAGTGCCGCAGCAGACCACGGTTTCGAGGATGTTCTTCGCTTCGTCGGCAACGCCTTCGGGGATCACCTGGGTGTGGATCGAGTCGTTGTCGCCGTCCTTGATCGTGTGGCCGTCCTGGTCGGTGACCTGGGTGTAGGCGACCGGGCTGTCGCCGGGCCGGGCCGCCAGCGTGCCGCTGACGCGGTCACCGCTATTGGCCAGGGTCGTGTAGGCGTAGGTCCAGCCCAGCGGCGTCACGCCGGGGTCGATCCCGCCCAGGACCATCGCCGGGTTGGTCGAGATCGGGTCGGCGTAGCCCATCTTGTGGATCGTGCCCGCGATCGAGCGGGTCCGGTCCTCGACCGTCTTGCCCTTCAGCCCTTCAAGCGCCAGCTGCGCATAGACCGAGTTGTCGGAATTGGTCGTCGCCGAGACGATGTCGCTGGTGCCCGCGTAGGCCCCCTCGTCGTTGGTGACGACGAAGGTTTCCTGGCCGTTCTTGCCGTAGCTGAATTCCTGTTCGGCCGATTCGTAGGTCGTGTAGGGCGAGATGCCCTCTTCCAGCGCGGTGAGCAGGATGAAGGGCTTGATCGAGGAGCCGGGCTGGCGGTGACCCTGGGTGGCGAGGTTGAACGGCTTTGTCTTGAAGTTGGGCCCGCCGACCATCGCCTTGACGCCGGCGTTGTGGTTGTCCAGCACGACGACCGAGGCCGTCGCCGGCGAGTAGCCGAGGTAGGAGTTGACCGCTTCTTCGGCCGCCCCCTGCAGGCGCAGGTCGAGCGTTGACTTGACTTTCAGGCCGCCGAAGAAAGCCTTGGCAGCGCCGTAGCGTTCGACCAACTGCTGGCGCAGCCAGGCGGTGAAGTAGGGCGCCCTGGAGTCGAGCGTGGGGGGTTCGATGTCGTCGGGAGAGGGAAGCGCCTGTTGACTTCCTTCTTCGAGCTGTTCGCGGGTGATGTAGTCCTGTTCGTACATCTTTTCGAGCACGAGGTTGCGCCGCGAGAGCGAGTTTTCGGGGAAGACCTTGGGGTCGTAGGCCGAGGGCGAGGCGATCACCCCGGCCAGCGTCGCCGCCTCCCACGGCTCCAGCACGGAGGCGCAGGGCTCGGTCGGGGTCCCGCAGCCCGGGTGGGCCTTGCCGAAGTAGGTGCGGGCGGCCGCCTCGATCCCGTAGGCGCCCTCGCCGAAGTAGATCGTGTTGAGGTACTCGGTCAGGATCTTGTCCTTGGACCAGTGGCGCTCGAGCCGGTAGGCGAGCGCCGCCTCGCGGAACTTGACGAAGAGGGTGCGGCTGTTCTGGGCTTCCAGCGCGTTCTTGACGAACTGCTCGGTGATCGTCGAGGCGCCCTGGGCGGCGCTCTGGCTGAGGATGTCCTTGACCAAGGCCCGGCCGATGCCCTGGAAGTCGACCCCGCTGTGCTCGTAGAAGCGCGAGTCCTCGATCGAGACCACCGCGTTCTTGATATTCGGCGAGATCTGCCCTGAGGTGAGCAGGATCTTGTTTTGATCGCTGGTCAGCGTGCCGATCGGTTCGCCCGACGCATCGAAGACCTCGCTGTTCTTCGAGGCCTTGTACTGGGCGAAGTTGTAGATCGCCGGCAGATCCCGCGAGACAGCGGCCATCATCCCGAATACCATCGAGACAAGCCCCAGCACGCCTAGCCCCATTACGACGAAGAGGATGCGTAGCTTCTTGAGGCGCGGCTTGCTGCGTTCGCCCGCCAAGAGAGTGCGGCAGTCTAGCATTGCGCCCATGAGCGCCGACCGAGCAAGCGTGCATATCTGGTACTTCGCGCCGCGAGGTCGGCGCGATCCGTGATGGCGGCGGACTTGACGCGTAACGCGGTCGACGTGCTGCCGGCGGGGATGCTGCAGGAGCAGTTGGACGCCGGGGTGCCCCTGCGGGTGAAGCTGGGCATCGACCCGACCACTCCCGACATCCACCTCGGCCACACGGTCGTGCTCGAGAAGCTGCGCGAGTTCCAGCAGGCCGGCCACCGGGTGGTGCTGATCGTCGGCGACTTCACGGCCCGGGTCGGTGATCCCAGCGGCCGCTCGGCCCAGCGGCCGATGCCGTCCCCGGAGGAGATCGAGACCAACGCCGCCACCTACCAGGAGCAGGCCTTCAAGGTGCTCGATCGCGAGCGCACCGAGGTCCGCTTCAACAGCGAGTGGCTGCGGATGGCGCCCGAGGAGCTGCTGGGGCTGCTCGCCCAGACCACGGTTGCGCGCCTGATCGAGCGCGATGACTTCCAGAAGCGCCTTGGCGCCGGAGCGCCGATCGCCGCGCTCGAGCTGCTCTACCCGCTGTTGCAGGGCTACGACTCGGTCGCGGTCGAGGCCGACGTCGAGCTGGGGGGGACCGACCAGAAGTTCAACCTGCTCTTCGGCCGCGATATCCAGACCGCCTACGGCCAGAAGCCGCAGTCGATCATGACCATGCCGATCCTGGTCGGCACCGACGGCGAGCGCAAGATGAGCAAGTCGCTGGGCAACTACATCGGCGTCACCGAGGCGCCGGAGGAGATGTTCGGCAAGACGATGCGGGTGCCCGACGAAGCAATGCCCGAGTACTTCCGGCTGGTCCTGGGCAGCGAGCCGCCCGCTGGCGCGTCACCCAACGAGGCCAAGCGCGCCCTGGCCCGCGGCATCGTCGAGCGCTTCCACGACGCGGCGGCCGGTGAGGCTGCCGAGCAGCACTTCAATCGCCTCTTCGTTGAGCGTGGCGCGCCCGACGACGTCGAGGAGCTCGAGCTCGGCCCCTATGCCAGCGACAACGGAGGCGACGTGCACCTGCCCGCCTTGATGGCCGCGGCCTTCGAGATCAGCTCCAGCGAGGCCCGGCGCCTGATCCGCCAAGGAGGCGCAAAGCTCGACGGAGAGCCGATCCCCTCGGATACCCTTGACCTGGCCGCCGGCGAGCTCGAGGGCCGCGTCCTGCAGGCCGGCAAGCGCCGTTTCCGCCGGCTTCGCTAGGCGGCTAGGCAAAGCGCCGCCGCAGCGCTATACTGCTCGTCCCTCTGGGCAAGGCCCTGTGCCTGGCCCGTGCGTAACGAGCGGCGAGTCCCGCCGCAAAAGCGCAGCGGTCTTTGAAAACTGAGCAGCGTGCACCCCGCGGACATTCGTGTTCGTGGGATGTTTGAGCCCGATCCACTCGGTGCGCCAGCGCGCCGGGTGGTCTGATTTACCCGTCATGCCGGTCGCCGAGTATGTGTACCCGGCGATTTGCAATTTGCCAGGCATGACAGCTCTCTGTAAGAAGTACCTTTCACGGAGAGTTTGATCCTGGCTCAGGACGAACGCTGGCGGCGTGCTTAACACATGCAAGTGGTGCGACGAACCAGGGCTTGCCCTGGGGCAAAGCCGCGAACGGGTGAGTAACACGT
>Ga0070682_100000031_pt1 | contig 156874 bp, 111 predicted proteins | sample KBSC63LmetaG_FD_64668 | JGI IMG/M metagenome (GOLD analysis project Ga0070682, IMG submission 64668) | Corn rhizosphere microbial communities from Kellogg Biological Station, Michigan, USA - KBS C6-3L metaG | ecosystem: Host-associated > Plants > Roots > Rhizosphere | place: USA: Michigan...
ATGCTAAATCGATGAAAAAATTCTCTAGTCATTAGTCCCAAGTCCATAGTCGGAAGTCCCGGCTACCGACTATCGACTCAGGACTGCCGACTCCAGACTACCATTCCGATAACCATCGGGAACCAACTTTTTCCTACATTTACACTAGCGATTGCTCCCCGGAATTGTTTTATTCTAACGTAGAGCCAACTCCCCTTCGCGAACCCCGATTGCTATCGGGACAACATTTAACATTCAACCTTCAACCTTAAGACAATGTCTACTCATAAAGAGATCAAAAAAGTTACCACCAATACATTGCAAAAAATGAAAGCCGCCGGAGAAAAGATCTCTATGATAACGGCTTATGATTTTTCATTTGCAAAATTGTTTGATGCAGCGGGCATCGACATTATACTTGTTGGTGATAGTGCCAGTAACGTGATGGCTGGCCACGAGACCACATTGCCGATTACCCTCGATCAAATGATCTATCATGCGCAAAGCGTAGTGAGGGGCATCGATCGTTGCCTGGTGGTGGTGGACATGCCCTTTGGTTCCTATCAATCCAATTCGGAGATCGCATTGGCATCGGCGATCAAGATCATGAAGGAGACAGGCGGACATTCGGTTAAACTCGAAGGTGGAGAAGAAGCAATAGATTCAGTCAGGAAGATCGTAAGTGCCGGCATACCTGTAATGGGACATCTTGGATTGACACCTCAAAGCATCTATAAATTTGGCACCTACACCGTAAGGGCTAAGGAAGAAGTGGAAGCGGCCAAACTAAAAAAAGATGCATTGCTCTTACAAAAAGCCGGCGCATTCGCGGTGGTGTTGGAGAAGATCCCCGCTTCTCTGGCTAAAGAAGTGAGCGAAAGCCTTCACATCCCCACGATCGGCATCGGTGCAGGCGGACAGTGCGATGGACAGGTGTTGGTGATGCATGATATGCTTGGCATCAATACTGAATTCAAGCCACGCTTTCTACGACAATATCTAAATATGAGTGAGCAGATCACCGGCGCGGTGAAGCAGTATATTACTGATGTGAAGAGTAAGGATTTTCCGAATGAACAAGAGCAATATTGAGTTATTCCACAAAGTTTCACAAAGGCTCAAAGAACACTAAGTATGCTCTTTGTGCATCTCCGCGAAAACCTTTGTGTATCTCTGTGAAACTAAAAATCGTTATACGTACCTTGCACCCTATCTAAAAACAATCAATAATAGTATGGACTTTCTAAAGACATTAAAGATACAAGCCAGCAACAGTGGCGTTTCCACCGGACTCAAATGGCTAAAAAGCAAGGGAGAAAAATTGGATTCTTATTCTCCTGTTGACGGCAAACTAATCGCATCTGTTACTGCTGCCGATAAGAACTCTTATGAAGCGGTTATCGCGAAAGCACAGGAAGCTTTTTTAGAATGGCGTACCTGGCCGGCTCCAAAGCGCGGCGAGATCGTAAGGCAGATCGGTGAGGCGTTGCGGGAAAATAAAGAACCACTGGGCAAACTCGTAAGTTATGAAATGGGTAAGAGCTTACAGGAAGGACTGGGCGAAGTGCAGGAGATGATCGATATCTGCGACTTTGCGGTGGGACTTTCCCGCCAGCTTTACGGGCTCACCATGCACAGCGAAAGGCCCGGCCATCGCATGTATGAACAGTATCATCCGCTCGGCATTGTTGGCGTGATATCGGCATTTAATTTTCCAGTAGCAGTATGGAGCTGGAATAGCATGTTGGCATGGGTTTGCGGTGATGTGTGTTTATGGAAGCCCAGCGAAAAAACACCGCTTTGTGCGATCGCCTGCCAAAACATCATTCAATCTGTTTTCAAAAAAAATAATGTGCCCGAGGGCGTTAGCAATATCATTGCCGGCGGAAGAGATGTTGGCGAATGGATGTGCAATGATGCACGCGTGCCACTCGTATCCGCAACCGGCAGCATACGCATGGGTAAGGCGGTATCGGCTGCAGTGGGACAACGCCTCGGCAGGAGCCTATTGGAACTTGGAGGCAACAACGCCATCATCATCACTGCCGAAGCAGATCTTGAAATGGCCCTCGTTGGCGCCACTTTTGGGGCCGTTGGTACAGCCGGGCAACGTTGCACTTCCACAAGAAGACTGATCATCCACGAAAAAGTTTACAATAAGTTCAAGGAGAAATTGGTGAATGCCTATAAGCAATTGAAGATCGGTAATCCACTGGATGCTAAAAACCACGTGGGTCCGCTGATCGACAAGGACGCCGTGAAGCTCTACCTTGATGCAATTGATAAGTGCCAGGCCGAAGGCGGAAAGTTCGTCGTTGAAGGCGGCGTGCTCAAAGGAAAGGGCTACGAAAGCGGTTGCTACGTTAAACCCTGTATCGCCGAAGCAAAGAATAGTTTCGCTATTGTACAACATGAAACCTTCGCCCCCGTTTTATACCTGCTGAAATACAAAACCTTAGATGAGGCCATTGCCCTTCAAAACGGCGTGCCCCAGGGTTTGTCTTCGGCCATAATGACCGGCAACCTAAGGGAAGCCGAACAATTTCTGTCTTTTGCGGGCAGCGATTGCGGTATAGCCAACGTCAATATTGGCACTTCGGGAGCTGAGATCGGTGGCGCTTTTGGCGGCGAAAAAGAGACGGGTGGCGGACGTGAAAGCGGCAGCGATGCCTGGAAAGTGTACATGCGCAGGCAAACCAATACCATCAATTACACAAACAAGTTACCTTTGGCACAGGGTATAAGGTTTGATCTTTGATTGAATATTAGTGCCCGATCGCCGCGGTTGAGTGTCCTCACCAACCGCAAGAACGAAAAACAAATTTCGACCTGTTATATTAAATATTGAATATTTACCAACCCTTTTCAAGCTAAAAGCAGTTGTGTATTTGCTGAGTAATCTGAATCGAAAGCAATATTAAATATTCAATCTTCAATATTAAATAAACCCGTTAAACACCTATAAATGAAAAAATTACTACCCATTTTCATCTTCGTTACAGCCAGTTTTGTCTCAACGGCTCAGTTAAAGATCGGCTTCCTTGGCGGTGCCAATCGTTCCACCATTTTAGAAACGAATAACATTCCTAATTGGGGCACTGATATCAAACCAAACTACGCTCCTTTGTATGGCGCTCATGGCGGCGTATTTGCCGAGATCCCTATCAACAAAAAGGGAAACTTTGTATTCCAGGGTGGCGCAACGTATTTCAACAAGGGCAGAAAATATTCCCAGCTATTCGATACCTCTGTATCGTTTGTGAGCGATACCACTTCCACCCTGCACCTGAACTATATAGACATCCCCTTCAACCTTGTATTTAAATTCAATCTGGGTAAGAAGGTAAAATTCATGATAGGTGGTGGCGCTTATGCTTCGTTCTTTTTCAATGGTAATGAAAAGACCCAGACCAACTTTAAGGATGGCACATCATCATCTACGGAGAATAAGGATCTTCCCGTTGGTAACGGACCCGGAAAGCTCAAAACCATGGATTATGGAGCAAATGTTATGGCTGGATTTGAGATCGGGCACTTCTTTATAAGAGGAGATGCAAGCCAGAGCCTTGGAGATTTCTTCAAAGCCAACTATGACGGTAGTTTCAAGCACCAGGTGATCAGCGCTTCTATTGGATTCACTATCGATCTGAAAAATCCAACGCCTGAAAAAAAGAAACCTGCCAAACAAAAAGAACCGAAGGATACAGCAGCCAAAATCAAGGAGACCAAGATCAAGGATAAAGACGGCGATGGTGTTGCGGATAAAGACGATAAATGTCCTAAAGAAGCCGGCACCGCGGCAACAAATGGTTGTCCGGATAAGGATGGCGATGGCGTTGCGGATAAGGATGATAAGTGCCCGGATGTAGCCGGACTTGCAAGCAATCACGGTTGTCCGGCCCCGGATAAAGACGGGGACGGTGTTGCTGACGACGTGGATAAATGCCCGACAGTTTATGGCGATGCAAGCAATAATGGTTGTCCTGTTCAAAAATCAACAACCGATACGGATGGTGATGGCATCAATGACGACGTGGATAAATGCCCTACCGTTGCTGGCTTGTATCGTTATGATGGTTGTCCGATACCCGACACAGACGGTGATGGTGTGAACGATGAGATCGATCATTGCAAGACCGTTCCTGGTTTGGCAACAAATCATGGTTGTCCGGCGAAACCAACAACCATTGAAGTTCCGGCTACAGAGGTCACAGAAGAAATGAAGACGACGCTTAATCAGACTTCTGATAAGATCCAGTTCAAACAAAGTCAATCGGACCTTTCTCCAGAGGCAATGGCGGCATTGGATAAGGTGGCAGACATTTTAAAGAATAACCCATCGTTGCGTTTGCAAATTGATGGTTATGCAAGTAAAGAAGGAGACCACTATGTAAACCTCGGTGTGTCTAATTCGAGGGTAAATTCTGTTAAGGATTACCTGGTATCAAAAGGGATTGATAAGGCTCGTTTGAAGACCGCTTATTATGGCGCAGACAAATTGATAACCACTGATGACGGCAAACAGGCTGTGAACAGGAGGGTTGAGTTGAAATTGTATTGATAATTTTCGTTAAGATTCTGCCGGTGAGCCACCCCAAGAGGGTGACCCACCGGCAGAATCTTATTTTAGCATAACGTAAACATAAAAATCCCCAAATACCGGATAAACGGTATGGCATATTCCTCCATCTAATTTATTTTCGCCTAAACAAAAAATCGAATATGACTAAATTTTCAACGTTGCTGGTCGGAGCATTGATCGCCAGCATACCGGCATTGGCACAAAATGCAGTTCCCAAGAGTTGGCACATGATGGACAAAACGACTGACGGCAGGTATGGCGTGAGTGCAGACAAGGCCTATAAATTCATTAAGAGCAAGAACCTGAAAAGTAAGACCGTTATTGTGGCTGTGATCGACAGTGGTATCGATACTGCGCAGGAAGACTTGAAACCGATCCTTTGGACCAATCCAAAAGAAATACCGGGCAATGGCATCGATGATGATCACAACGGATATATCGATGATGTGCATGGTTGGAATTTCATTGGTGGAAAAGATGGCAGGAACGTTAAGGAAGATAGCTATGAAGCCGCAAGGGTTTATCATACGCTAAAAGCAAAATGGGGCGACAAGACGGTGGATGAGTCTACATTGAGCGCCGCAGACAAAGCTGAATACGCGATCTTCAAAAAAGCTGAAGCCAAGATCATTGGCGATGGGAGTACGAGTCCTTTGGATCTTCTGTTCTTAAAGAAAATGAGAACCAGTCTGAATTCAGCGGATAGTGTTCTAAAGATAGGTATTGCTAAAGAAGTGTACACCGGCAAGGAACTTGATGCATACAAGACACAAAACATACAGGAAACAAAAGCAAAAACCGCATTATTGGAGATAATGAAAAGAAATGAGGCGCTTGATCAAACCAATAAAGACTTCCTCGACGGTTTGAATGAATATGTAACCGGTGAGGAGCGCAAGGCAGAAGCGAAGACCACTCCGCCAAGGGCTTATCGCAAGGAAATAGTTGGCGATGATGAAACAAATATCAACGATCGCTATTATGGCAACAACGATATCATGGCTTCTACTCCTATGCATGGCACGCATTGCTCGGGTATCATCGCTGCACAACGCGGAAATGGTTTGGGCATGGATGGCATCGCAGATAATGTACGTATCATGATGGTGCGTGCGGTACCTGATGGTGATGAGCATGATAAAGATATCGCTAATGCAATTCGTTACGCGGTAGACAATGGCGCACAGATCATCAGCATGAGTTTTGGAAAAGACTTCTCTCCGCAGAAGCAGTGGGTGGATGATGCATTCCGTTATGCTGAAAGTAAAAATGTACTACTCGTTCATGCAGCAGGTAATGATGCAAAAGACGTGGACACAGCAGATAATTTTCCGAATCCCGTTTTTGTGGATGGTAAGGGAAGGGCCGATAATGTGATCACCGTTGGCGCAAGCGCAGGCGATTCAAAAAAAGGTGGATTAACTGCCAGCTTCAGCAATTTTGGAAAGAAAGAAGTAGACGTTTTTTCTCCGGGAAAAGATATCTATTCAACGCTTCCCGGTGGCAACCAATATGGCAGCTTAAGCGGCACCAGTATGGCTTGTCCGTTGGTAGCAGGCATCGCTGCTTTAACGCTGGAATACTTCCCTACGCTTTCTGCAAAGCAATTAAAATATGTGATCGAGAGATCAGCGCAGGCACCCGACGAGCAGGTGTTGCAACCCGGATCAGAAGAGATGGTTGACCTGAAGGATATTTCAAAAACTGGTGGCATTGTAAATGCGTATGCCGCATTGAAATTGGCAAGCACAATGAAGGGCGAGAAGAAAGACGTGAAAGAACAATTGCCTAAGCCGAAATTGGTGAAGAATAAAAAAGGTTAAGAGTTAAGAGTTAAGAGTTAAGAGTTCGGAACGTTCCAACTCTTAACTCTTAATTCTTAATTCTAAACTCAAAATAGCTACTCGCTTAAGTAAAAACAAACTAACCGCCATGTCAAAACCATCCCCTACCTCCTATCAGGGTTATTTCAAAAAATATATCGACCAGGTTCCTGAGCAAGAACTGCATGAAGCTTTTGGCAACCAGGATCGCGTGATACAACATTTTCTCGCTTCTATCAACGAAGAACAATCGATGCATGCCTATGCCGAAGGCAAATGGACGATCAAGGAAATATTGCAACACATGATCGATACGGAAAGGATATTCAATTACCGTGCGGTATGTTTCGCAAGGAAAGAAGCCGCTTCCCTACCCGGCTTTGAAGAAAATGATTATGCCGCCAATTCCAATGCCAATGCCAGGTCATGGCAAAGTTTGGTGGAAGAGTTCCTCGCCGTGCGCCACGCCACTGAATTAATGTTCAATAGTTTTACTGAAGAAATGCTGGATACCGCAGGCAAGGCCAATAACAATGCGGTTACCGTTCGCAGCATTGGGTTTATTTCTGTGGGACATTTTTATCACCATAAGACGGTGATCGAGGAGAGATACCTTGCGGGAATTAATAATTAATAATTGATAATTAATAATTTTTTCGATTCGAGGCAGTATAGGCCCCTGATGCCGGAGTAGATTGGTGTACAGATCTTTAATCCCTCCCAAATGAAAAGACTTCTTCTGCTTCTCCTGCCCTTTTTTATTGCATGCAGCATGCGTGTTCCCGATCTTAAAGCCGACAGAAAAAAATTGAGTTTCTCAGCGCAGCTAGGCGGCTGGACCAGAACAGATTCGGTTGGGACCATCTTTATCAAAACAACTTTGTTCAATAATTCCCTGGATACACTGATCTATTTTAGAATGGACTGTTCCTGGCCGGATTCATACACTACGGACAATGATAGTTTTAATGTTATAAAAAGCATTTGTTACAAGAATGGCCCAATGACAAGGAGGCTATTGCCATTTCAAAGCGAGGATGAATATATCCGGTTGACAACAAAAGTGGATATTCAAAATTGGCGGCGTTCAAAATTCAGGATTGGTTTCAATTTTCATCTGCTCGATTCCACAAAAGACGTGGTATATAATGTTTCCAGGCTTACTGATATGCAAAATATTCTTTGGAGCGATACTTTAGAATTATCCAAATTTTGGAAAGCTTACTAGAGAAAGTGCGGCATTCTACCGGTCACAAATTTGAGTCATCTACAAACAGGGGCGATATTTGAGCCATTGATAAAACAAGAGAAATGAAAGTCAAAATTTACATATTGCTGCTGACAGTATCCATGGTTTCATGCGGCAAACTCCACCAATGTCCAACGGAAAATCTATTCCCTTCCTATATCGCCTATGCCGACTCCGAGATCGACACCATTATTCTCAGGCGCTTCAAAACAGGAAGTAATTTTTCTCAATTAATTGACTCCAGCGCACTTTCAATTACCAATTGTGTTTTTAGCAGACAAACGGACACGGTCTCTTTGTTTCCTAAAGATCTTAAAAACCGGATCTCCGATGGTTACGATTGGCAAATATTCAATCCCTTTGATCAAAGGACCATATCAATTTCTGATATGCAATTTCAAATCGAGGAAAGCAGGTCTGGCGGTGTATTTGGCATGGACCCTTCGGCTTGTATCAGCCCGATCACGTCCTACAAACGGGATAATATCACCGTAACGACTCCTCCGGGCTTTGGCGATAATTATGTGTTTGTGCATAAGTAATAGCCGCAAAACTCAATACCGAAAAAATGTCTCAATCTTCGTCGTGTGTTTCTACCACCGTTGTCTCTTCTTCTTTTGTCTCAACAACTTTGTCTTTCTTTTTATCTTCCTGGGTTTCTTTTTTTACCTCGGTTACTTTTCCATCCTTAGTGGTCGTTTCGGTTGTTTCAACCTTTTTGGTTTTTTCGTCTGACATAAAAAATAATTTTAGTTATACGTGAAGTAAGCCAAAAGCTATGCCAACTTCACACTAATAGTCACAGAGCCAACTGAGACTGGGATTCAATAAAACATGTAGATGTGGAGATAGTTTGTATGGGAAATAAAAACCCCGATGGAAATTAAAAGCGTGGTCTGAACTTAAGAAATCTTTAGTCAATAAAAAAGCCGCTCCAAAAAGGAACGGCTTTTTTCTATAAAAACATTCAAATTAATTCGTCTTCGCTGTGCTGCTCTGGTTGATCATGTTATTCATCACCTTCACAGTCTCATCAATGTAGATATCAGTGCTTAGCTTTTTCAACCAGGCTGTATTCTTTTCTACTTTTTCTTTCGCTGCATTGATGGTTGCCATATCAACTTCGATATTTTTAACCTTCATTTCCTTGCTGAGCTTATTCAGGTCCTCAAGTTCTTTGTAAGTATCCTTCAATTGCTTTTGCTCTTCTTTGTATTTCACGATATTCAGTGAATATTCTTTATCGCTGTATTTTTCGAGCCAGTCAATATCGGCCTTGATCTTGCTGAAAGTTGTATTCTTCTTCAGGTCGTCATTAACCGTGTTCACGACAGCAGTGCTGCTATAAGTGCTTGTCCATGGCTTGTACTCCGCTTTCTCGATCTCATCCCATGCCAATGCAGATGGATTGTCTTTTTCACGGAACTTCAGGTATTCCATCCTATCAGGCAGGATCACATCAGGCGTAACGCCTTTGAGTTGTGTTGCGCCTCCATTGATGCGGTAAAATTTCTGCAGTGTTAATTTAATGCTGCCGAGATCATCTGCTTTCTTTGGATCTGCAAGGAAATTCTCTGCCTCAGGATTCAATGGAATATTGCGTTGCACCGTGCCCTTACCATAGGTTGATGTGCTTCCTACAATGATCCCTCTTTTGTAATCCTGTATCGCTGCCGCAAATATTTCCGATGCACTGGCGCTGAATTCATCCACCATCACGGTGAGCGGTCCGCTATAAACAACGCTTTTATCTTTGTCTTTCCATTGGTAAGGTTTGTCCTCCCTGCCTTTAACGATGCAGATCGGGCCATCTTCAATGAACAGTCCAGCCATCTTCACCACTTCAGGCAATGAACCGCCGCCATTACCGCGAAGGTCCATGATGATGCCTTCCACATTTTCAGCCTTCAGCTTTTGCAATTCCTTTGCTACATCTTCTGAACATTTTGCTCCGCTTGGATCGTCGAAATTGATATAGAATTCCGGCAGGTTGATGTAACCAATTTTATGATCGCCGTTGATGATGGCGCTTTTTGCGAAGGTGTCGTCCAATTTAATTTCGTCTCTTTTTAATGCAACCACTTTTACTGATCCGTCAATTCTCTTGATGGTCAGTCTTACCTCAGAGCCCCGTGCTGCGCCGCGTATCAACTTCACAGCATCGGTAACCGCATAACCCGTCACATCAACCGGTTCGCCTGTGCCTTGTGCTATCTTGATGATCTCGTCGTCAACCCTTATTTCGCCACTCTTCCATGCAGGCATACCAGTGATCAGGCTGGCGATCTTTATTTTACCATCATCTTCTTTTAATTGTGCGCCGATGCCGAAGAAACTTCCGCTCATTGATTCGTCAAAAGACCTTTTATCGATCGGGGGAAGATAATTAGTATGTGGATCCATCGTACCCGTGATCACGTTCACAAAAGTGCTGAAGTTCTCATCGATGGTCTCGTGCGTTTTCTTTGTAGTGAAATAACGGCCGATCTGTTTCATCACTGATTCCCTCGCTTCTCTTTCAAGAGTGGAATCCGCTTTTAAAACAAAATCTTTCTTATCCTTATTCTTCTCCCTGTCATTTTGCAATTCCACGAAACGTGAAAGGCTCAGGTATTTAAGGCGTTTTCTCCAAATGTCTTTGCGCTCTGCTTCTGTTTTAGGGAAAGACAATTTCGTCGGATCCAATTCTACGTTTTCATCCTTTGTGTAATCAAAAGGCTTTGCAAGCAGGTCGCCGAAAAGTGCAGATGTTTCAGCAAGCCTTTTCAGGTACACATCATTGATGGTAAAGAAAGATTCGATATCGCTACCGTGTATCTCATCATCGATCCTGGTCTCAAATTTTTTGAAGCCATCAATATCGCTTTGTAAGAAAATATTTCTGTCATCGTCCATTGTTTCCTCGAATTTCTTCAACACCACTTTTGAAAAATCGTCGTCGATCTTCTTTGGGCTGTAATGGCCCTGTTCCAGCAAAAGTCCTACGTTGCGCAGCACCTTGGCATACTTCATTTTCGGATTATCATCGTCTGAACGGCCCTGTGATTGAAATGCCACAAAAAGGCTTGCTGCGGTAAGCACCAGTACAACCGGGATAAATTTTTTACTCATCATATATTGTGCAATTTTTTGCATGGATGTAAAATTAGCGAAATCGCCCTGTTTTTACTGAAGGATAACGCATTATACGGACTAATGTTTTGTTAAAGGCTTTTTTTGGAAAATATTCCTGATAAGTGGTAGCAAATCGGGGGCCAAGTTAGAAGTTGGCAGTCGACAGTTTACAGTTGGCAGTTGCGGAGAACGCCTAAGAACTTGGGACTAAGAACTGAAGACTAAGAACTAAAAAATCCGGCTAATGCCGGATTTTTTTTGGGTACCAATGGGGCTCGAACCCACGACCCTCCCGATTGCATATCGGGATGCTCTGACCATCCCGATAGTTATCGGGAGAGCTATGGCATAAAAAAAACGGATCCGCTTAAAAGATCCGCTTCAACTTACTTGGGTAACCAATGGGGCTCGAACCCACGACCCTCCCGATTGCACATCGGGATGCTCTAACCATCCCGATAGTTATCGGGAGAGCTATGGCATAAAAAAACGGATCCTCTTAAAAGATCCGCTTCAACTTACTTGGGTAACCAATGGGGCTCGAACCCACGACCCCCAGAATCACAATCTGGTGCTCTAACCAACTGAGCTATGGCTACCATTTTTTCAGGGAGCAAAAATAAAGAAAAACCCCTCCCCTTCAAAATTACATTTAGGAAAATGTTTCACGCAAAGGCGCAAAGAGAGCGCAAAGGCGCAAAATATCTTATTTGCTTTGCGATTCTTTGCGCCTTTGCGTGAGGCCTCAGCTGCTTACCTTTGCAAAAACTATCGCATGCCCTGGACACATTATATCATTCCCGTACTCCTGTCAACTTTTACCGGGTGGATCACCACTTGGATCGCCATCAAACTACTATTTCACCCGCGCAGGCCGGTAAATGTGCTCGGGCTCAAGATCCAGGGTATCTTCCCAAAGAACCAAATGCTCATTGCACAAAAGCTCGGGCAGGTGGTGAGCAAGGAACTAATATCATTTGCGGAGATAGAAGGCAAGGTGACGGATCCTGAGAACCTCAAAAAACTCAGGCCGGAGATCGAAAAACATGTGGATGCTTTTTTAAGAGAAAAACTGAAAGAGACCTTCCCCATGCTTTCGATGTTCATGGGCGATAAAACCATCAACCAGTTAAAAGCCGCTTTTTTGATGGAACTGGAAAACCTTTTCCCCGTGCTGATGAAAAGCTATATGACCAAACTCGAGCAAGACCTCGACCTCGAAAAGATCGTTACCGAAAAAGTAGCCGGATTCTCATCCGATAAGCTCGAAGATATCCTAAACCAGATCACAAAAAAAGAATTCAAATTCCTGGAATTGGTGGGAGGAGTGTTTGGGTTGCTGATCGGGTTGGTGCAGGTGCTGATACAAGTCATCGTTTAAGGGTTTAAAGGTTGGAAAGAGCTTTTGAATTTGTAGCGTGCTAACAACCATTAAACGTTAAACCATTAAACCCCTAAACCTCCTACGGGAACGATTGCGCCTCTAAATCAACGACTTGTCCTTAACATTCCCTTAAGATAATTTCCTGCTCCCCACTCTATACTGCCATTCATCCATCTAAATGGATGCTAATTGGCTTTAATACATGAAATTTGCAAAACTTTTTAAACGGCTCACTAAAACATAACATAAATGTGTAGAAAAATTTTGGTCTCCTGCGTTGTCGCGATCCTCTTCATCTCTTTAAGTGCACAGGCACAAATGCCAGGAGGTCGCCAGGCTGGCGGACAAACGATGAACGTCGGCCATTTTTATGGCAAGATCGTTGAAGCGTCGAATGGCAAACCCATTGAAGCGGTTTCTGTTCAATTGGTACAAAGCAAATTTGATACCGCTATAAAGAAAAGAAAAGACGTAATAGTAGGCGGAATGCTAACCACTAAAAAAGGCGAATTCAGTATCGAGAATCTTCCTGTGATGGGCGCTTATAAACTGAAGATCACTGCCATGGGTTTTAAACCCATCGAGCAGAAAGTGAATTTTGATATCAACATGAGCGGAGCAAAGAACGGCGATATGAGCAGCATGCTCAACGGTGTAGATAAGGACCTGGGCAATATCAAAATGGAAACCGATGCCACACAGTTAGCTGCTGTGACGGTAACATCGAAAGCTCCAATGTTGGAAATGAAAATAGACCGTAAGGTTTTCAATGTTGAAAAAAATCTTACCAGTGTTGGCGGTACAGCAGTTGATGTGATGAAGAACGTTCCTTCAGTGAATGTGGATATCGACGGTAATGTTACCCTCCGCAATGCTGCTCCACAAATATTTGTAGATGGCAGGCCGAGCACGCTTACCCTCGACCAGATACCTGCAGATGCGATCGCATCGGTGGAGATCATCACCAACCCATCAGCAAAATTTGATGCAAGCGGCGGTGGTGCCGGCATCCTTAATATCGTATTGAAGAAGAACCGCAAAGCAGGTTACAATGGTAACGTGCGTGCAGGTATTGACTATCGCGGCAAACCAAGTCTGGGTGGCGATTTCAACGTGAAGCAAGGCAAAATAAATTTCTTTGCAAGCACACAATTGGGCGTGCGCAAATCCGTGAGTACCGTTACCAGTGACCAAACAAACTACATGACCAATGGCACTGCGCACTCAATGCAAAACAATAACCCGGTGAATAATGGCTTCTTCGCATTTGGAAGATTGGGCATGGATTGGTTCATCGACAACAGGAACACGATCACCATTGGTGGCAATATCGTAAACGGAAGATTTAAGACAGACGATGTGATCAATATCTACAGGGATACCACGAACACGGCTACTCCTGTTTCCGACAATGGTTTCCGCACAAGCAAAACCGTGTTTAATTTCCATAACTATGGATCAACGCTGAGCTTCAAACACAATTTTGCTAAATCCGGTAAAGAGTGGACGGCAGATGCAAACTTCAATTACAGCAAAAACGACAATAATTCGGACTACACGTCGCAATACTTTTCTTCTACCAATAGTCCGAAAACACCATTGATAGTTGAAACAGCAAATGGCGGTGGTACAACGAAATTCTTTACGGTACAAACGGATTATGTGAACCCCATCACCGATAAGATGAAAATAGAAATGGGTGTGCGTGGGGCTTTCAGGGATTTCAGCAGTTTCAATAATAACACCACCGTTTCGCCTTCTTATTACAACATCGCAACGAAATATAAATTTAACGACGCGGTACTGGCGGCTTACGCAACTTTTTCGCGCCAGCTGAAAAAATTCTCTATGCAGTTGGGTCTGCGTGCGGAAAGCTCGAAGTATGATGGCAACCTGATCAGCAGCAATCAAACTTTTTCTAACAACTATCCATTGAGCTTGTTCCCAAGTGCATTCTTCACTTACAAACTCACGGATAAGCAAGACCTGCAATTGAATTATTCCAGGAAGATCAACAGGCCAAACTTTTTCAGCTTATTGCCTTATATAGATTACAGCGATCCGTTGAATCTTTCAAAAGGCAATCCTGATCTGAAGCCTGAGTTCACCAACTTAATTGAATTAGCATACCAGAAAACATACGGGAAAAAATCAAACAGCTTCCTGGCAACGATCTACCTGCGCAATACCAACGATCTTATTTCGCGTTACCAGTATAAGGACACGAATTATGTTGTTCATCCTAATGGAGACAGCGTATTCATCAGTTCATATATCAATGCCAACACCAGCTATACCTACGGACTGGAGTTAATTGGTAAGAATAAGATAGCAAGCTGGTGGGATATCACTGGTAACCTTAACCTGTTTCACGCAACGCTTAAAGCAGGCGCTGTTACCAATGGCGTAAGCAGCGATCAGTTTAGCTGGTTTGGAAAGATCAATAATAATTTCAAATTGCCGAAGAACTATTCTATACAGTTATCAGGAGATTACCAGGCAAAAACGATCCTTCCTCCTAGCAGCAGTGGCGGCGGTGGTGGTCGCGGCGGTGGAATGATGGGTGGCGGTTTTGGCCAAAGCATCGGCGCACAGGGATACACCAGGCCCAACTACGGGGTGGATTTTGCTATCAAGAAAGAATTCCTGAAGAACAACGCGGCATCACTCACTTTACAATTCAGTGATGTACTTCGCACAAAGAAATACTCTTCGCATTCTGAGTCAACCGATTTTGTACAGGATGTAGAACGCCGCAGGGATCCTCAAATGGTGCGGTTGAACTTCAACTGGCGCTTTGGTAAATTTGATATATCACTCTTCAAAAGAAAAAACATCAAAGGAGAAATGGAGAATATGCAAAATTCTCAACAGGGAATGGGACAATAAATAAGAAGTAGGAATTCAAAAGTCAAAATTAAAAAGTCAAAAACTGCCCGTTTTTGACTTTTTAATTTTGACTTTTGAATTTACGCCTACCTTGCCAATTGCCCATTGCTCATTATCTTTACCCTCAAATAACTACTAATGAAGAAAATCAATTTTAAGAAGCTATTGCCTCATATTATTGCGATCGTTTTATTCGCTATAGTAGCGATAATGTACTGCAAACCTCAGCTAGAGGGAAAAGTGCTGAGCCAGCATGATATCACCCAGTGGAAAGGAATGGCTCAGCAATCTTTTGAAGTAAAAGAAAAGACCGGCCACATGCCATTATGGACTAACAGCACATTCAGTGGCATGCCTACCTACCAGATCGCATATGAATCGGGCACCAATATCACTGACGGTTTTACCTATGTCAGTAAGATCTTATCCCTGGGTTTAAAGGAACCTGCCAGTTTTTTCTTCCTGGCTTGTATATGTTTTTATATTCTGTGCATCATCGTTGGAGCCAGTCCATGGGTAGCCATTTTAGGCGCAATTTCCTATGCCTATTCAACTTACGATTCGGTGATCATCATTGCCGGGCACAATACAAAAATGGCTTCTCTTGCTTATGCACCATTGGTTATCGGTGGACTAACGCTTTTATTCCAAAGAAAATATTTAGTGGGTTTTGCATTAACGGCCTTGGGATCAGAACTGTTCATCAGCCAAAATCACCTCCAGATCGTGTACTATGTTTTTCTCATCGCTGTGATGATGGTGGTAGCCAATCTTGTTAATGCTTATAGAGAGAAAAAAATAATCGACAGTTTAAAAGCTACCGCCCTGGGATTGGTTGCGGGATTGATCGGTCTGGGCGTGTGCGCCGCAACTATACTTCCTACCTATGAATATGCGAAGGAGACCATGCGGGGAGGTGCATCCCAACTGACGCTCGGTAAGGATTCCCTGAATAAGACAAAGGGAGGCTTGGATAAAGACTATGCGCTGCAGTATAGTTTCAGTAAGATGGAAACGTTTACCGTGATGGTACCCGGGTTATTTGGCGGAAGCAATGGCGGTAATGAACATGGATCCTCCTCGAAAATGGTGGAGAAATTTGCTGAAATGGGAGTTCCTGAAGAAAACGCTTTAGGCGCAGTGAATGGTTATTCATACTGGGGAGGAATGTCAAGTGAAAGCACATCAGGTCCCGCCTATCTCGGCGCAGTGATCTGCTTTCTTTTCATTTTCGGGCTATTTTATGTGAAGAGCTGGCATAAATGGTGGATCATAGCTGCCAGCGTCTTCGCTATCCTGCTTGCCTGGGGAAGTAGTCTCAAGGGATTCAATTACTTCATGCTTGATCATTTGCCTTTTTATGGAAAGTTCAGAGCACCCAGTATGGCAATGGTGATACCGCAATTGTGTTTTCCATTGCTTGCGGTATTGGCCGTAAGCAAATTAACTAACGAAACCGATTGGGCCCTTGCCTGGAAGAAATTGCGCATGTCGGTGATCGCTACCGGGGTTATTATGGCGATCCTTGCCGGGTTCTATTTCATGGCAGATTATACCGGAAAAGGTGATGCGGACATAAGGGATAATTTCAAAATGAGCTTCATGGGACAAGTACCGCCGGGTCAGCAACCCTCGCCGCAGGTACTTCAACAGGCCGACGAAGGCGCAAAGACCTTAATGAAAGCATTGCGTGAAGATCGCCAGAGCGAAACTGGCGCAGACCTGTTAAGGACATTGCTGCTCATCGCGATCGCCATCGTACTGGTTGGCTTGTTCATAAAAAAACGTATCAATGCATTAGTATTAAGTATTGGCCTGACCGTATTATCGGGCTATGATCTTTTAGCGGTTGATTACCGATATCTCTATTTTGACAAGTACCGTGACGCTGATGAAGTGGAAGGGAATTTTGCGCCAACTGCCGCCGACCAAACGATACTGGCGGACCCTGACCATGCAAATTTCCGGGTGTTCAATCAAAGTCCTAGTTATAGGACTGAATCTCTCACTTCCTATCATCACAATTCTATTGGAGGATACAGTCCTGCCAAATTGAGTTTGTTCCAGGATATTATGGACCACCAGATCGACAAGGGTAATATACAGGTATTGAATATGCTGAACACAAAGTATATTATTATGCAGGATCAAACCGGACGACCTGTAGCCAGATTGAATACTGGTGCCTTTGGCAATTGCTGGCTGGTAAAGGGAGTAAAGTTTGTTGGTAGTCCAAATGAAGAAATGCTGGCACTCGATAGCACGAACCTAAGGGATACCGTAGTGATATCAGATAAATTCAAATCGCTGGTGAAAGAAATGCCGCAGTATGATTCTACGGCATTCATTAAAGTAAATAAGCGGGAGAATGACAAGATCAGTTATGATTTTTCTGCTGCTCATCCGCAGTTCGCGGTGTTGAGTGAAATATATTACTCTGCCGGATGGAAAGCTTTTATCGACGGACAAAAAACCGACTACATGAAAGTGGACTACGCACTGCGTGGGCTGTATGTGCCTGCGGGTAAGCATTCCATTGAATTCAGGTTTGAACCATCGTCGGTATCAACCGGGCGAACCATTACGATCTGGAGTAGTATACTCATCTACCTTACGATCGTGCTGTTAATAGTCCTTTACTTCAGAAAGAAAACATAGTATTTTACACTTGGGTAAACCGCTGCGATGATCGCAGCGGTTTTATATTTTCGTCACATGCATAATGTTCTAACAATAGTCTCTTATGATTTTTTGCCACCGAAAATGGGTGGGCAAAAGTGCAGTGACTTTCTTTTCCGTTTCCTGTCGCCGCTTGCCAACGTCACTTGCGCAACAACAAAGAATAATGACGTTTCCGTAGCACAGGGATACGAGGTGCGAAAAGTTTTCAGTAATAACAGGTTGAGGTATATCAACCCTTTTTATTTTTTTTCACTGAAAAAGATCATTGCTGAAAAAAAGATAACCCATGTTATGCTGGTACATCCTTACTATGGGTGGCTGGGCTTATTATTAAAATGGTTTTGCAAAGTAAAACTGGTTGTTCAATCCCAAAACATTGAAGCACTACGCTTCAAAAGCATGGGCAAGTGGTGGTGGGGCATATTATGGCATTACGAAAAATACGTACATCGTCATGCTAGCATGAACTTTTTCATTACAGATGAAGACAGGAATTATGCGATCAAAAAATTCAAGCTTGATAACGAAAAAGCAATGCTCATCACCTATGGCTTTGAACTCACACATGCACCGTCCTCTGCTGAAAGAGTGGAAGCAAAAAATATCCTTTGCAAACGGTATGATATCGATCCTGAAGAAAATATCTTGCTCTTCAACGGTACGTTGGACTATAAACCCAATCTCGATGCCCTCCATACGATCATTGAAAAACTAAGCCCACTCCTTTCGCAGCACAGGGATTTTCGATATAAGATCATTATCTGCGGCAGCCGGCTTCCGGCATCTTACGATGACCTAAAACAATACAGGGAGCAGCATATTGTTTATGCAGGATTCGTGGATGACATTACCATCTGCTACAGGGGCACAGATATCCTGATCAACCCGGTGATAGACGGTGGTGGTATCAAAACAAAAGTAGTAGAGGCGCTGGGATACAATGCATCAGTAGTGAGCACAAAAAGCGGAGCCTGGGGAATACCGGTGGAAATAACTGGCGGAAAGATGAAAGTATGCGAAGACGATGATTGGGATAATTTTGCGGCGCAGGTGGTCACTTTTACCAATGAGGCAACAATACCTGCCGCATTCTTCGATCATTTTTATTGGGGAAATATAGCTGCAAAAGCGGCAACATGCCTAAACGAGGCTTAATATTGTAGTACTTAAAGCAAGAGTAAACTTCACGTCATGAAATTATTGGTCACCGGTTTTACAGGATTTGTAAGCAGCTACTTTCTCAGTTTACTCAATGAAATGGAACCGGGGAGCGAAGTATTGGGAGTTGATAAGAACGAGTACACAAAAAGATCAGATGCGTATCCCAATCTTAATATCCATTCAAAAAAAATAGACCTGCTCAACAAAAAAGATGTTGAGGAGATGTTGATCTCCTTTCAACCCGAATATATATTGCACCTCGCATCGGTGAGTAGCGTTGCGCAGAGTTGGCACACTCCGCTAGACAGTTTCGTTAACAACACTAATATTTTCCTCAACCTTGTTGAGCAGGTGAGGATCAGTAAGATCCCTTGCCGCATACTATCAGTGGGCTCTTCAGAAGAATACGGACAGGTAGATCATGCAGACCTGCCGTTGACAGAAGAGCATCGCCTGAATCCACTTAGTCCTTATGCAGTAGCCAGGGTATCGCAGGAAATGCTATCTACGATCTACGCCGAAGGCTTTGGGCTCGACATCATTATTACCCGTTCTTTCAATCATATCGGGCCGGGACAAAGCGAGAATTTTGTTATTTCTTCATTTGCAAAACAATTGGTTCAACTCTCAAAAAAACAAGACAGGGAAAATAAAATAATTACCGGCGATCTTTCCATCACAAGGGATTTTCTCGACGTTAGAGATGTGGTGAACGCTTATTATGTTTTGTTGAAGAACGGACGCAAGGGCCAGGTTTATAATATTTGTTCGGGCAATGGTTGCACATTAAAAGATATTGTTTTGAAAATGGCCGGTCTGCTTGCGATCGACATAAATATGGAAACTGATCCTGCACTTGTAAGGCCAAATGATAATAAGATCATCATCGGTTCGTGTGAAAAAATAAACAGGGAATTGGGCTGGGAACCTAGGATACCGCTCGATCAAAGCCTTGCAGATATCATTGCCTACTGGCAGCAAAAGCTGAGCTAGATAGAATTCAAAGCAAAAATTCAAAAGTAAAAAGCTAAAAGCTCTTTTTGCCCTGCCACCCTACTTTTACGTTCTCGCTTTTGAATTTTTACTTTTTACTTTCCCCTCTCACAACACCTTATAAAACCACGGCTTCTTACCCAGCATGCGGCCACTTAGCGTGATCACTTTCCAAACATTTGCCACGTAGCCGCCAAAAGTTTTGAATGGATATCTGTTTGGCAGAAAAAATAAATGAAAAAGCAGGTGCAACAGCAAGAAGAACGGTATCTCCATCACAAACAAAAAGAGCATGAACAGGAACCAGCCTGCTCCCCACTCTTTTCTTATCCGCAAAAAATTCGACACCATTAGTTGCTGTCCTTTCTTGTCAAAAATATTATCATAGGTTTTATCCGACGACTGGAACGTGTCCATCGAAGATCCGGCCAGCAAATGAATGATGTGCAGATCGCCATAAATGCAGAGCTTTCCGATCCTACGCAAGCGACTGCACCATTCTACTTCTTCAGCATAGAGAAAAAAATCTTCATCCATGAGTCCGGCTTTTTCAAATGCAGATCGCTTAACCATCAAGAACGCACCATTGATCCAATCCACCTCGGTCAATGCTTTAGCTTCAGGCACGTTTGGTTTTTTTACGCTGAATAAATTTCCAAGGAATTTTACAATTGCCCCGGCATAAGGTAAGGCCAGTAGGAAATTTAGTCCTCCTTTTACCGAAAAGAATCCCGAAAGTTGAGGGGTTCGGTCGGGGTTGAGCAATTGTACGCCACAAGCTACATAGTCGGACCGTTGAAAATTTCTAAAACAGTTGCCGATGGCGTTATCGTCAATAATTGTATCCGAATTCAATAGCAACACAGCCTCAGCTTCAGAATGCCCGATCGCTGCATTATTTGCCCGGGCAAAACCTGCGTTATAGCCCATTTGCAAGAATTTGACCTGGGGGAACTCGGTCTGGATGATGTTTTCAATACCATCCTGCGAATCATTATCAACGAGGATCACCTCAAAACTAATACCGTTCGAATTCTGAAATAAGCCTGCCAGGCAGTCCCTCACCAATCCTGGTGTTTTATAGTTGACTATGATGATCGATAGATCCATGCGTTTATCCTGTTTAACTATTAATGCAACAGAAAGTAGTGTCACAATCTGAAAAGTGTCAGGCTGAGCTTGTCGAAGCCGGGCTCATTAATTTACCCGCCTTCGACAAGCTCAGGCTGACAGCTCAATTATACGTAAACGCTGCAAGCTGACTCACTTCGCAGCGACAATTCATTGCCGTTACATCATTTTTTTAAATTACTTTTGCCGACAAATTCAACTGCATATATTTTACAAAAAAAAGGAAAATAACCGGTAAAAATGAAAACAGCGCTCATTACAGGAATTACAGGACAGGACGGAGCTTATTTGGCCGAATTGCTTTTACACAAAGGTTACAACGTTCATGGCGTCAAACGCCGCTCTTCTTTGATGAATACTGACCGTATTGATCATTTGTTTTTCAACAAAGATCTGGCTGATCGTTTTCACCTGCACTATGGCGACCTTACGGATTCTTCCAATTTGTTGCGCATCGTTCAGCAAACTCAACCTGATGAAATATACAATCTTGCCGCACAAAGTCACGTACAGGTAAGTTTTGAAACCCCGGAATATACAGCCAATTCGGATGGCATGGGAGTATTGAGGCTTCTGGAAGCTATCAGGATCCTTGGACTGGAAAAAAAGACAAGATTTTACCAGGCATCTACTTCTGAATTATATGGACTGGTGCAGGAAATACCGCAAACGGAAAAGACCCCATTCTATCCCCGATCTCCTTATGGCGTTGCCAAATTATACGGTTATTGGATCACGGTTAACTACCGCGAAGCTTATGGCATGTATGCGGTCAACGGCATTTTATTTAACCATGAAAGTCCACTAAGAGGTGAAAGTTTTGTTACAAGGAAGATCACCATTGGTGTGGCACAGATCGCATTGCGTGGTGAGGGTATGCTTTTGCTGGGAAACCTGGATGCTAAACGTGATTGGGGACACGCAAAAGATTATGTAGAAGGTATGTGGCTGATGATGCAGCACGATACGCCGGAAGATTTTGTATTGGCAACAGGCATCACCACTTCTGTTCGTGATTTTGTACGCATGTCATTTGAACAGGTTGGTATTGAACTTGAATTCAAAGATCATGGCATTGATGAAAAAGCTTTTGTAACCAAGTGTAATAACCCCGCTTACCAGCTTCCCGTTGGCAAGCAGGTGGTGGGTATTCATCCCCGCTATTTCAGGCCTGCAGAGGTGGACCTGCTGATCGGCGATGCGACTAAAGCCAATACCCTGCTTGGTTGGAAACCAAAATATGACCTGCCGATGCTCGTAAAAGAGATGATGGAAGAAGAGATAAAATACCAGCAAAAACACTAATCGTCCTTTAACAGGAAATCTCTGAACGAGATTGCATTTTTGTCGAAGCAATTCTCTTCGAAGGCCCTATAACAGTTTTGGGAATAGTGCTGATGGTTTGCTTCTATTTTTTCAACGGCCTTTTGAATAGTTGCCGGTAAATAATCAGCAACCAGCACACCCGCACCAAACTCTTCAATGAATTTAAATGCACTGATATCTGCGGCTATCACCGGTACGCCTGCTGCCAGGTACATGAACAGTTTGCCAGAAGGCGCTGTTTCATAATTGATATTGCTCCTGATGAGTTCCCAACTGTAAAAACAAAAACCGATCCTGAAAGCAGAGAGGTATTTCGTAAATTTTCCCGCAGCCAGGTAGGTACTATCAAGTATAACTTTTTTTGAAAGCAGTAATGCCTGGTATTTTTTTTCGATGATGAGTTTTGTCTTCTTTTCAACAGCTCCCTTGCAAACAAGACTGTATTGAGGATAGGAATCAATGAAATCAAAACAGCTCAACACCCCAAATTCTTTGACCACGGTGCCCGCCCATACAAGACCCTCACGCCTACCATCAGCAATTGCCTTATAGCTTAACATGGGTGCGTTCTGTATAAAAAATGTAGGGATGATCTTGTCGTTAAATAACACCTGGTAGCGTTCCCTGCTTTGTATCACTACCGAGGAAATCAGTTCAGTCCGGATCTTTGCCAGGTAGGGATCCCCGGGCATGATCTCGAGTGATAAAAAATGAGTAGCGCCTGCCTGTTTTTGCACCACATACAATGGCATAAGGTCAACCGCTATAAAAATACAGTCCTTGTAGCCGGCCACTGTATCTGCCAACATTTTGGCTTTATATTTTCTGAAAAAACTGCTGCGGCGTGGAAAGGAAAAAAGATATTTATGCACTCTTTTCGTAATAGCATTGACCAGGAGATCTGTCGTGCGAAAAAAAGTTTTTTTGAATTTACCCGGTTGTATATAAATTATGTTCTTGCTCTCATCCCTGGCTTTGCCCAGGTATTCGGGTTCAAAAGTTATTATGCTCACATCAAAATGGCTACCCAGGAAACTATATAGATTTAAAATGGTGGGTTGATATAAGATGATCTCATCAGCCGAAACAATAACCAGTTTTTTCATGTTGCTAAGGTTTCATCATCATTTGAGCAAGTTGTTGGAATGATATCATCGGTTCCCAGCGAAGAGATTTGATCAATGCAGGATCGGCAATAAGCATTTTGTACTCCGCGGTATAATCCTTTTTTTGAATTACATATTCCCGCCAATCTTTGCCGACTATCGAAAAACATTCCTGCAGCCATTCTTCAATAGTGTATCCTTTGCCTGAACCGATCACAGCTTCAACTATATCGTCTTGGTTCATCAAGGTAAAAACAGCATTCACAACATCTCCTGCAAAGGTCCATTCTTTTTTAACTGATATATCCCCTATCTCCAGTTTCTCGCTGCTTCCTGCAGCAATACGTTTGGCCGCTTCCGCAATTTTCTTGCTCATATGCCTTTCCGTGCGCAAGGGGCTGTCGTGGTTAAAAAAGTAGCCCACATAGGTCTTTACACCTAATGACCTGTAATACCTCGCCGCATACACAGAATGAATACGACTTACAGAATAAGCATCCCTGGCTTCAAATGCATCTGTTTCTTTTATTGGCCTTCCTTCATTTTTAAATTGCAAGCCGCTTCCCGAAATGAACACTTTTGTATGGGGTGAACTAACTCTTACTGCTTCAAGTATGTTCAAAGTGCCGGTGCCGATGGTTGCATGATTTTCAAAAAGCGCATCGTGGCGAGTGGTGGAGTTGGCTGCGAAGTGAAAGATCTGATCGGGCTTTTCTTTCTTTATCAATTCGTTCACAGCTTCAGGGTCGACAATATTAGTTCGCATAGAATCACCGGTCCGACTCACCCCGATAACAGTTGCCCCTGTTGAAGTTAACAATTCATCCAGGTAGTATCCATCCTGCCCATTTGCCCCGAAGATGATCGCTTTCATAATGATCTTTTATTCGAAGTTAATAACACAATTATAGGGTTTCTTTTCAATACTATTTTCTATCTGATATATTTTTAAAGATCGCTGCATATTGATCTGCACATTTTTGCCAGGAAAAGGATTTCGCCCTTTGTAATCCGGCCATGGCATATTTTTCTCTTAAGGTTTCATCTTTGTATAGCCGGCTCATCGCTTCACTGAGAGCATCTTCGTCCGAAGGGGGCAAAAGGATGCCGGCATCTCCTACCACTTCGGGAAGAGAGGTGGTATTTGATGCAACGGTTGGAACACCACATTGCATGGCTTCCAATGCAGGAAGCCCAAAACCTTCATACAAAGACATAAAAAAGAAACACAAGGCGTTGGAATAAAGTGAAGCCAAGTCCTCTGAATCGATGAAAGTGCGGGGTATAAATATTTTGTCTTTTACAGGCTTGCTTATACCCAGTTCATCCAGCAGGCCGTGATTTTGAGAAGCGTTGCCGGTAAGCACCAGGTGAACGTCTGCGGGCTTTTCCTGCAGAACAAAATTGTTGAAACTTTTGATGAGATGCGGAATGTTTTTTCTCAGATCCCTGCCGGAAACACATAGGAAATAATTATCGGGTAGATCATATTTTTCCTTTACTCTTTTCCAATCCATTTCATTCCTGTTGCGGTAAAACAATTTTTCTGATGCCGCCAAAGGCGCAACAAAAACCTTGGCAGGGTCTATCTTTTTATCGTAGTTCAACAGGTCTTGCCTCGAAAATTCCGATATCGCAATCCCATGATTTGCCGCTATACAGTCAACAATTGCTTTAGTTCTTTGTACAAGGTTATTGGAATAACCATTCATTTTTAAAGGGATGATATCAAGGAATGTTACAGACCGCTTTATCTTGTTCTTTGATACAGTAGTTGAGAATGGATAGTAAAATGAATGAAATATATCTTGCTCATCGATCTCTGCATATTTGGGACTGATAGGAAGTTTCGAAAGGGATTTCCTGAACAAGTTCCTCCAAGTGAGCAGATTTGTAAAAGAGGGCGGTTTTTTTGAGAATATTTTATTTAAATAGCCAGGATAATGTTCTTTAATAAAATCATGCAGCGCTATATCGTATTTTTCTATGAAAAGGGTACTGGCAAAAAAAATATCAAGGTTTTGATTTAAAACAAGGCGGTCTGTTATGTCTTCCGTAAGCCGCATCATCCCATCCCTGTTAGCGCCCAACATTTTACATTCCGAAAACAATGTCCCGTCCAAAACAACTTTAACTATTTCAGCCATTATCAACTTGTTTCGGTGTAAAGAAAGCCCATTCCATAAAGATATTCTGGTACATGCCTCCCCTGTGTTCATACACCGCGAAAGCTCTTTCACCAGCTGTAATATTGTCAAGACCTTCCAGCGTACTTGTATCAACATTGCTGTTGTTGATCACCCTCACATCGTGCGTTGCACTGAACCTCTCCAATAGTTTTTCGGAAATAATAGGGTTGAGTACATCGTGCATTTCAACAAGTACATCCGTTTTTTTTAAAGATAGGATCACTTGGCTGGTAAAAAGCTCCAATTCGTATCCTTCGCAGTCACAAAAGATTAAAGAGCGATCTCCATAATTGAAATTGATCAGCGTTTCCGGGGAGCAGAATTTGTTATACGTAAGATTAGCCGCATTATTAAGCGCCGCCATGTTCCTGCAAAACTGAAGGTCGTATTCATTTACATCATAACAGTGCACAATACACCATGGCATTAATCTGGCAAAACCTACAGCATAGTATCCTTCTGCACAACCAACGTCGATGATATTATCATAACGCGTTTTTAGCATTTCATTAATAATCGGTGAAAGATGGCTTTCATAGCTGCCGGTTATTTTTGGAGCAAGCGTTAATTCGGTTATATCGATAGAAGGATATCTCATGCCTTTGAACGGGCCATTTAGAACAGTAAAGTCAGGAGATATTTTTTGGATGATCGCTTTTCCTTTATTGATCACAGGCAGTTGCACATCGCGATGCGAATCCGCTTTTATTATACTATACCCGAAACGCCGCAGGATTTTATTCAGAAATTTTTTCATTATTCGGTGAAATTTTATTTTAATAAGACTCAAAAATGAGCTTTATCGGCAAAAATAGAATTAATGCCGGTATCAGCATATACAAAATAGCCCTGCGATTCCATGTAACTGATGATATCCTGATTCTTAATTTTTTTGTGATCGAGTGTAAAGTTTACGGTCTCCACACAAATAGCTATCGGGCGACAGGAATTAAAATCAAAAGACTTGAGTATTTCAAGATCGAGCCCCTCCACGTCTATCGATACCAGGTCGGGTGCTTTGCCAGGAAAATATTTGTCCAATACCGTTTTCACCGTGGTTACCGGTATCTTTTTTATTTCGGCAATTTTGATGTGCGTGGTATTTTGCACGTGTTGCGCCTCTTTTTGAGAAAACGTGCTTAACCCTTTTTCAGAATCGGATTGATCGAAAATATAAAAGTCCATTTCTCCTTCCTCCTCCGCGATACCGACATTCAGGCAAATATCATCGGGACGATACTTTCTTATTTTTTTTATCAGCATTGGATTGGGTTCGATACATACTCCCCTGCTTCCCCCCAAATAAAAAAGATAGGTGTTATTGATATCGATAGGATTGTTTGTTCCGATCTCGAGATAAGAGATCTTATTCTTTCCCATTGCGGTGAAAAGAAGTTTAAGTGCTTTGTCTTCACCCGCCTGCGCAAAACCCAGGTATGCCTTGTAGTTCTTAGCCGTGGCTATGTAAAACATTACCCTAAAGAATTGCCATATCTTTTTTAATACCACTGCGTTGTGTTTTTTCTAAAAACCATTAAAGTATGGGAAAATTGATGCACTACTGTTTTTTATAAATATTGATCACTGGTATTGGAAAAATGATTGCGGTCCCCTTCGCCAGCGTTTCATTTTCCCTTTCAATGAATTCCTCCCTGAAATGCCAGGGCAAAACCAGGTAATAATCGGGATTCATTGCCCTGCTTTCTTCTTCGCTGATGATGGGAATATTGGTGCCTAAGGTACTGGCGCCAAATTTATCAGGATTACGTTCCGCTGCAAAATCAACCAAGGTATGATCTATATTACACCATTGCAATATGGTATTGCCTTTCGTGGAAGCACCGTAGATATGTACTTTCTTATTTTCTTTTTTCAACTTCACGAGCAGATCGTATAATTCTACTTTCAGTTTTTCTATCCTTTGCTGGAATTCAACATAAGGCTTATCCGTATCGAGTTCCAGGTCGAATTCCTTTTGCCTGATCTCGTTGATCAAATGGTAGTTCTCTTTTTTATCATGGCTGCTGTTATTCGCGTGCGTAGCATAACAACGAATGCTGCCGCCGTTAATGTCATTGAAGGATATCTTAAATATCTTCATCCCTCCCATCTCCAATATTTTTTCCAGGACAGCAAGACTATAAAATTCCAGGTGCTCGTGACAAATGGTATCATAACTATCCAATTCAAGCATCTTAGGCATATAGCTCATTTCAAATACCCAAACGCCTTTAGATGCAAGAAACCGACTAACGCCCTTCACAAAATCAACAGGAGATTCCAGGTCGTAAAACATGGCAATGGAAGTGATCACATCAAGCTTCTTACCTTCCAGCAGTTTAAACAATTCTTCCGAAGGAAAAATATCCTGCACCACCGTGGCTTCTTTTACTTCCTGCGCAACATCACTCGGGTCGCAGCCATATTTAATAAAATTCTTGGGATAATAACCCAGCAACGTACCATCGTTGCATCCGATATCCAGCACCAATGGATTCTTTATACCACTAACAGTAGCTTTCACGCTATCTACAATATCCTTGAGGTGATTGCGCATGGTATTATTCGTACCGCTGCGATACCAGTATGCTGCATACAATATTTCCGGCGGAACAGAATGCTCCATCTGCAATAACCCGCAGGCATTCTCATCTTCCTCGGGATTACAGCGCACCAGCGTGCAATCAATTTTTCTGTTGCTCGGCATTTCTTTGCCGGGCTTTACAAAAGAGCCTTGTAAATATTGGGGACCAAGATCGATCACTTTCTTTAATGAGCCGGAGCCACACACGCGGCAAGTCGTCCTTTTTCTGATATGCATGAGTTAGGAATTATTTTTCTTTATGATCATTTCCTGGAAATTAAGATCGATGGCGTCGATACATTTATTGCGCTCGAGGTTGAGCACGGCCAATGATCTTACCAATCCGTCTTTCTCGTCGGTAGGTACATTTTCAATATCATAGCCTTTTTCTACTTCATGCCAGAGCCGGCAGTTCACGTCAGCGAGTTGCGAAAAAAGCTCAGCAACAGACCCCTGCACTGTGGACGTATCATTACCCTCTTTCTTAAATACTTTATTTGAAGCAAAGGTCAGCTTCGAGGGATCGATATTGCCCTGAACCGCATTGCCAATATACTCATCGATCTCCCGCTGAAGTTGTGCGGCCTGTGCACCAAGACTTTCCAGCTTTTGAGGCTCCTCCGTATGGTATTGCTTGAGCTTTACGATCGTGAGCTTATCACAAAGCGACCCCAGTGTTTCCGCCATGACTTAGTTTTATTAGGCTGCGAAATTATCGCATTAAGGGCAAATAACCATCAAAGGCTGGTGGAGGCATGCTGGGGAACAACCTATAAGGTTCCCGGTAGAGTACATGTTCTTAACCCTTCTCCGGGAACCTTATAGGTTGTTGGGTGTCGAAACAGTGCTCAATTTGCTAATATCACCCCAAAAAGCCATGGGCTCAAAATCAGGATAGGGATAGAATCCCAGGTTGAGAGAAATATGCTGGCCTTTTTCTTTTAGATAATCTTCCACCAATTGTTTTAATACCACCGGCTTGCCGCTGCAGCAGTTGATGACTCCGGTCACTTCATTTTGTAATGCGATGTTGACAATGTGGGTAGCCATTTGCTCAACGGGAAGATAATCTCTTACCTGCTCGCCGAGACTCATATTAAAGGTTTTGTCGCCATTGGCAAGCGCCCTGTCCAATTGAGAAAATATTGAATTGGGATGCTGCCCCTTTCCGTACATATAAAATAATCTCGGCCATTTGTAATTGAAGCCGCTGGTTTTATTTTCTTCCAAAAATTTACGCAACTCATTCTTGGCTATGGCATAAGCATTTGCAGGATGCGCTTCCATATCTTCTTTCAAACAACCTTCACGCATGCCGTACTCAAAGCAAGTGCCGGCGACCGTAATGTCACGCAGGCCATTGGCAATGAAATTTTCAAGGAATTGTCGGTGACGTGGCAAATTCTCTTCCACATGAAATGCATCTTTATAATTAGGCAAACCTTCCCATGCAAGATGGATCATCGCATCAGGGCGGTCAAAGAATTCAAAATAATTAAGAGAGGGATCAAAATGCTCAAGATCGAATGAGATATATTTAACTTTTGCAAACCAATCAGCCTTTGCCGCTTTTTTTTCGTCCCGTGAAGTAGCGATCACCGCATAACCACGCCGCAGTAATTCACTTATTACGTAATTACCAAGGAAGCCGGTGGCTCCTGTTACCAATACTTTTTTAATCACAGATTATTTGATTTTGGTGATTACACTGATGGACTCTCATAGATGGGATGGTTCTATTTTCCATGGTCGTCAAATTCAATATTGATCATGAACAATTGCATTTTTAGAAATCTGTGAAATCAATGAAATCCTTCTAATCTGTGATCTTAATCTGTGATTTCTAATTCCGGTATCGGAATCACGAATTTGCCACCCCACTCTTTGATATAAGAAAGCTGGCCCATTATTTCCTCTTTGAGATTCCAGGGAAGTATGATGACATAATCGGGCTTTTCGTTTTTTAAATATTCTTCATTTACAACCGGGATATGACTGGCCGGAAGAAACTTATCCTGTTTATGCGGATTGGCATCCACAACAAAAGCGACGAGATCGTTTTTGACGCCACAATAATTCAGCAATGTATTTCCTTTTGCCGCCGCGCCATAGCCTGCAATTTTTTTGCCTGCTTTTTTTTGTTGGATGAGAAATTCTGTAAGATCCAGTTTCACTTTTAAAGCTTGTTGCTGGAAATGCGCATAATATTCAAGCGTATTCAATCCTTTGCCTATTTCTTTTTGAAGCAAGGCATCCACCGAAGGTAAAACGGTCTTCGTATCATCTTCCGCATGCTTTGCATAGATGCGCAATGATCCTCCATGCGTAGGCAGTTCATCCACATCAAACAATTCTAATCCCACTGATTCAAATATCTGCTTAACGGTATAGATGGAGAGATAAGAAAAATGCTCGTGATAAATGGTATCGAATTGGTTATTGTCCACCAATTGCATCAGGTGGGGAAACTCCATCGTAATGACTCCCTTCTCCTTCAAAATAAGTTTCATGCCCAACACAAAGTCAACAATATCCGGTACGTGTGCCAATACATTATTGCCTAGCAAAAGATCAGGCCTCACATCCCAGGTATTGGCAAAGCGGTCGGCCAGTTCGGCTGAAAAGAATTCAACCACCGTCTTCACACCCTTACCCATGGCCACTTCTGCGGTATTGGCAGTGGGTTCGATCCCCATCACCTTTACTCCCTTCGCCAAAAAATATTGTAAAAGATAACCGTCATTGCTTGCCACTTCTATCACCAAAGAATCTTCATTGAAGCCAAATCGCTCGGTCATCATGTCAACATAATCGGAAGCATGTTTAAGCCAACTCTTGCTATAGGAAGAAAAGTAAACATATTCGCTGCTGAAGATCGCATCCGATTTTTTATATTCATCCACCTGCACCAAAAAACAAGTATGACAGATGAATACCTTCAGCGGATAAAACGCTTCTGGTTCATTCAATTGCTCGGCCGACAAAAATGAGTTGGACGCAGGTGAGTTTACCAGGTCGATGAATACGTGTTCGAGTTCTGTTTTACAAAATCTGCATTGCATAATTTATCGTTTTTCTTCGGTGAGTCACCCCATGAGGGTGGCTCACCGCTATTGCTTGATCCGTGATCAACCCGCATGGAGTGGTGATCCATTCTTTTTGAGCGGTGAGCCACCCTCATGGGGTGACTCACCGGTTAAAGCCCATTAAAATTATCATCCGCCAAAAGCGGATGCTGTTTATCTCTTTCCGAAACCATCGTTACCTCCAATGGCCATTCAATATTTATTTTCGGGTCATCATATCTTATCGCTCCCTCCACTCCCGGCGCATAAAACTGCGAATGATGATAGATCAGTTCCGCGTCATCACTTAAAGTTTGAAATCCATGAGCAAAACCCTCAGGGATATAGATCATTTTTTTATTCTTCGCCGAAAGCTCTACTCCAAACCATTGCAGGTAAGTAGCTGATGTTTTTCTAAGGTCGATGACCACGTCATAAATAGAACCCGCAATGCAGCGCACTAGTTTTATCTCACTAAAAGGTGGAAGTTGGTAGTGCATACCCCTTATTGTGCCTTTTGTTTTGGTAAAAGAATGATTGATCTGCACCCATTCTTTCGTATGGCCTATTTCGGCAAATTCGTTTTTGCAAAAGGTTCGGGCAAACCAACCCCGTTCGTCCTCAAAGAGCATGGGCTCGATGATATACACTCCATCCAAGGCCGTTGCAGTAAAGGTCATTTTAAAAACAGGTTTTCATCCACCAGTGAATTGTCTATCAAAGATTGAATCGATCTCAGCCTTATTAGATTTGATTGCCTGAAATTGCTGTCATTAAACCCGATCCCCATCAAACCATTCTTAAGATCCTCAACAGCCGCAGTAAGATCAACCTGTGGTTGATGATCAGGAGCCAGACTTTTATACAGGTCAAAACTAACTTTATAGGAACGTTTATCAGGCTGCGCATTTTCGTTGATGCTCACTGTTGTACCGGGGATCAATTGTTGCACCGCCGTCGCCAATTCTTTTACCTGGTAATTCCATTCGTTGCTGCCGGTATTGATCACTAAATAATTATTGTCGTCTGTTCTTGTGATCGCCCAATCCATTGCCCTGGCCATATCTTTAACATGGATCAATGGGCGCCAGGGAGTACCGTCGCTCAGTATCGTTATCTTTTTATCGGCAATGGCGCTTGCAACAAAATCATTCAGCACAAGATCAAGTCTTAACCTATCACTATAACCACAAGCCGTTGCAAATCGCAGGCAGGTGATCCTGAAGTCGGCGCCTGCCAAAGCTTCCAGCCCTATCTCCGTATTTACTTTTGATTTGGCATAAGCCGTTAAAGGATTTACATCCGATGTTTCGGTACGTGGCGCAGCATCAGCAAATCCGTACACACTGCAACTGCTTGCAAACACAAAATGTTTTACGTTGGCTTTTTTTGCGTGGCCGGCGATATCGATGGCTGCGGTACAATTGATGTCCATGGTGGGCTTTTCAAAAACATTGCCCATTGGGTCGTTTGAAATGGCGGCGAGGTAGATCACTGCATCAAATCCATGCAGTATCTGGCTATCAAATTTTCTGACATCGCCATAATACTGTTTGTTCAGCAAGATATCGCCATTGATCCCGTTGTAAGTATAGTTTTGGGCAAAATAACCGATATCATACCCGGCTACAAATGCTTCTTCGTAATTGTTCTTAAAATGTTTTACCAGCATTGGCCCAACGTATCCCAGGTTGCCGATTATCAGTATTTTCATCTGTTGGTATTTACCAGGTTTTCCATTTTGCATTGCCGGTTCTCCAAAACTCTTCCAGTTCGATCTTGTCTCTTAGTGCATCCATGCACTTCCAAAAGCCGGTATGTTGAAATGCCGCCAGTTCTCCATTGGCAGCGAGTTTTTCCAAAGGTTCATCTTCCCACATCATATTGGTCATATCGCTTTCAAGATAACCGAACACATCGGGTTTTAAAACAAAAAAACCTCCATTGATCCACTTGCCTTCGTCCTTTGCTTTTTCACGGAACGCAACAACTTCACCATTATCGCCCAGGTCCATACCGCCAAACCTTGCCTCCAATTGTACGGCCGTGACCGTAACTGTCTTATTTTGTTTTTTATGAAAAGCCAACAATTCTTTCAGATTCACATCACTCACGCCGTCGCCATAAGTAAGCATGAAATCTTCATTACCAATATATTGTTTCACCTGCTGCAATCGCCCCGCTGTTTTTGTATTTAGTCCGGTTTCCACCAGTGTAACCTTAAATGGCTCAGAGCTGGTGCCGTGTATCTCCGTTTTGTTGTTGGTAAGATCAACTGTGATGTCCGAATTGTGCAGAAAATAGTTCATGAAATACTCCTTGATCACGTAGCCTTTGTAGCCAAGGCAAATGATAAAATCATTGAAGCCATAATGGCTGTACAGCTTCATGATATGCCAGAGAATGGGCTTGCCGCCGATCTCTACCATGGGCTTGGGGCGGGTATCTGTTTCTTCAGATATCCGGGTGCCAAGTCCGCCTGCAAATATCACTACTTTCATCAGCGAGTTATTTGGTTGGTTACGCAATGCTTTTTGCTATGCTGAGGAACGAAGCATCTCGGTGAGATGCCACTTTACGTTGAGATGCTTCGTTCCTCAACATGACAGAAGCATCCGCGACAAAAATAGCGAATTATCATTTCTATCTTATGTTTGCATAATATTTGGAAAAATCCGGGTTCGGACCCCTACGCAACATGAATAAACAGGACAAAATATTTATCTCAGGACATAATGGAATGGTAGGATCTGCCATTAAAAGAAAGCTGGAATCGGAAGGTTTTGACAATATTGTTGTCCGAAGTTCTGGCGAATTGGACCTACGCAACCAATCTGCAGTGAATGATTTTTTTGCAACGGAAAAACCAGACTATGTTTTTCTTGCTGCCGGACGAGTTGGAGGCATTCATGCCAATAATACTTTCCGCGCCGAATTCATTTACGACAACCTGATGATCGAGGCCAATATCATTCATGCATCATGGATCAATAAAGTGACCAAGTTATTGTTCCTCGGTAGTTCCTGCATTTATCCTAAACTGGCGCCTCAACCTTTAAAAGAAGAATACCTGCTCACCAGTCAATTGGAACATACCAACGAGCCTTATGCTGTTGCCAAAATATCCGGCATTAAATTATGCGACGCCTACCGCAGTCAGTATGGTTGTAATTTTATTTCGGTGATGCCTACCAATCTTTATGGGCCAAACGATCATTATCATTTACAGAACTCACACGTGATACCCGCATTGCTTAGAAAATTTCATGAAGCGAAAACGAGTAATGCCGAAGTAGTAGAAGTTTGGGGAAGTGGAAAACCAATGCGGGAGTTTCTTTATGTTGATGACCTGGCGGATGCATTGTATCTATTGATGCAAACCTACAACGAACCTGGGCATATCAATATCGGAACAGGCGAGGACCTTAGCATTGAAGCATTGGCGCATGTAATTAAAAAAGTTTCCGGTTTCGAAGGAGAGATACGGTTCGACAGCAGCAAGCCAGATGGCACGCCACGCAAGGTTTTGGACGTAAGTAAATTAAATGACCTGGGATGGAAGGCTTCTACTTCGTTGGAGGATGGATTGAAGAAAGCGTATGAGGATTTTGTGTTGAGGGCTGAGAAGTAACAGAATTAAATGCGCCTTCGGCGCTTTTTTTTTGCCACAGATTGCACAGATTAACACGAATTTTTCTGTGTTGATCTGAGAAATCTGTGGCAGCCTAACTGATCCGCTTCAAAAATTCTTTCAGCCCCTTCTTCTTTTCTGCATCTAAATTATAACTGATATTTTTTGTGTAGTAAGTTTCCAGGTCATACATATCGCAAGGCGAAGCTTCGATAACTGCAGCAAGATTATTCAATCCAAACGCATTGGCTTTATTAAAATCTTTTTTGAATTTTTCATCCATCGGTTTGTTGCTTATCCATGTAGCAAAAACAAAAGGCAGTCCGGTCATTTCCTTCCAGGCACCTCCAAGGTCATAGATATATTGTGAGCGCAGTCTTTGTTTAAATGCCCTGTCGCCAATGACGAGCCCTGCTGTTCTGCCAAAGATCTTCTGTTCATAATCCTCATTTGCCACCACTAGTTCGGGAGATATCTTCCAATGATCCTTGAGCAGGATCTTCAGCAATGCAACCGATGTTTTGCTTTGATAATCGAGCAAGATGGTTTGGATCTCGTTCAATGGCACATCGCTAAACAAACAAACGCTCGCCACGTCGCCGTCGCTGCCGATACAATACTCGGAAATGATATGATGTTCGGGCAAAGCCGGTATAATGGCAACGGGCACCAGCCCGATATCTATTTCGTCCGAAAGCAATTTAGCCGCGATCTTTGAGGGGTAATCATTGATGAGTTCTATGTCGGCCGACATCATTCGCTTCTCAAATCCGTATATCAGGGGCTTTGTATTGAGATAACTTACCGCACCAACCCTTATTTTTCTTTCCAAGATGATTAAGTTAATTTTGTGTGCAAATTTAGGGCAACCACATGGATTTAAACCAACTAACCGCAATATCACCGATCGACGGGCGCTACCGTGGCCAGGTGCAGCAACTGGACGAGTACTTTTCCGAATATGCTTTGATCAAATACAGGGTATTGGTGGAAGTTGAATATTTCCTGTTTTTGGCCGAAAAGAAATTCTTCAAGGCGAATGAAAAGCTGAAGACGGCATTACGGGAATGCTCCGATAATTTTTCCCTCAGCGACGCGGAAGCCATCAAACAAACTGAGCGCATTACCAATCATGATGTAAAGGCGGTGGAATATTTTTTAAAGGATAAACTCGATAATTGTGGTGCGGGGCATTTGAAAGAATGGATCCACTTTGGGCTCACTTCGCAGGATATAAACAATACTGCTGTTCCCCTACTTTGGAAGAATTGCATCGAAACGGAATATCTTCCCGCGATCCTCAATTTGCAATTGGCAATAGGCAAACTGGCAGTTGAATGGAAGGATGTGCCGATGCTGGCAAGAACACATGGACAACCGGCATCACCCACACGACTTGGAAAAGAGTTGATGGTATTTGCAGAAAGATTGGAGAACCAGGTGCAATTGTTCAGCTACATTCCATTTACCGCAAAGTTTGGCGGCGCCACCGGCAACTTCAATGCTCACCATGTTGCTTATCCAAAATATGATTGGATAAAATTTGCCGATGAGTTCACGCAAAATAAATTGGGATTACAGCGCCAGCAATACACTACCCAAATAGAACATTACGATATCCTGGCTGCTCACTTCGACGCCATCAAACGCATCAACAATATCCTCACAGATCTTTGTCGAGATGTGTGGACATACGTGAGCATGGAATATTTCAAACAAAAAACAAAGAAGGGGGAGATCGGCTCTTCGGCCATGCCGCATAAAGTGAATCCCATAGATTTTGAAAATGCAGAAGGCAACTTTGGCATCGCCAATGCGCTGCTGGAGCATCTTTCATCAAAACTCCCAGTATCAAGATTGCAACGCGATCTTACAGACTCCACCGTGCTGCGAAATATCGGGGTGCCGGTTGCTCATACATTGATCGCCTGCAATTCCATCCGCAAAGGCCTGGGCAAACTGGTATTGAATGAGCCGAAATTAAAAGCAGACCTCGAAGCCAACTGGGCCGTGGTAGCCGAAGCCATTCAAACGATACTGCGCCGTGAAAATTATCCCGAGCCTTATGAAGCGTTAAAAGCATTGACAAGAGGAAAGGCAATGATCGATAAAAAAGCGATCCATCAATTCATTGCATCATTGAAAGTTTCTGCTGTTGTTAAGAAAGAACTGAAAGCGATCACACCTCATAATTATACGGGTGTTTAATTGATAATGGATAATTGAAAATTGATAAAGTTTTAACTAAAACCAGTCCAACTAATAGGTAGCTTTATTAATTGATATGCTACGAAATCTGAATACATCAACAAATTGAAACATTATCAATTATCCATTGTCAATTATCAATTCCTTTCTGAATTCTCGATATGAAAAAAATCTTCTTCTTCCTTTTAGTGCTCTCCAATACATGCTTCGGCCAAACCGATATCAAAAAGGGCCTGCGTGCATACTACCCCTTCAATGGCAGCGCAGCCGATGAAAGTGGCAACAACAATAATCCCGTTTTCAATAACGCAACACTTACCAAGGACAGGTTTGGCAAACCAAATGGTGCCTATCATTTCAACGGCATCAACAGTTACATGCGCATCCCCAATACCCCTTCATTGAACATGACAGATAAGATCACGCTTTCGGTTTGGATAAGGCCCACGGGATTTTATCACGCTGTATGTCATGCCAGTTCTATCATTTCAAAAGGACAAGGGAACTATCAACCCGGAGATTATGCACTAAGATTCGACGATGCATTGTACACTGCGGGCACGGGTTGCAGCGATTCGCTCTCAGATACACTGCATCAAAATTTCAGGGGAACCGGCACTACGCTTAAGACCTATTTGCCCTACGTTTCAAAAGATCAGTGGTACGTTGTTACCTACACCAACGACGGTACAACAGCTAAATTGTATGTGGATTGCGACCTGAAATATGCTGTGCAGTACCAGGAGAACTTCACCAATAATGAAGATCTTTTTATCGGCAAGACCAACGATATATTTTTTAACTTCTGGCTGAATGCCGACCTGGATGATGTGCGGATATATGATCGTGCACTCAGCCCCGAAGAAGTTGGGCTGATCTGCGGAAAGAAAATAAACGATACCATTACAAAAGCTCCCCCAACTGCGCCTGAAGTAAAGCTGGAACCAAGGGCAAAGGAAACGATGCGGCAGATAACAGTTGATCATGATTCTGTGACCGTGACATTATATGATAATGGCGATATCGACGGCGATAGCATCACGCTCATCTACAACGACAGCGTATTGGCCACACATAAGAAACTAACCAACCAACCATTGACCTTTACGATAAAGATCGCTCCCGGCTCCAGCAGAAATGAGTTGGTGATGTACGCCGAGAACCTGGGCAGCATTCCGCCAAACACAGCGCTGATGGTGATCTACGACGGTGACAAACGATACGAAGTAAGTGTGAGAAGTAACTTAAGCACCAGCGGCGCGGTTTCTTTCAAGCTGCGAGAATGAAAATGAAACCTATGAAAAGGATCTTTTATTTTCTTTTATTGTTTTCAAATATCTCCACTGCCCAGGTAAACCTGGAACTGGGCCTGAGGGCATATTATCCTTTTTCCGGCAACGCCAATGATGCAAGTAGTTTTCACAATGATCCTGTTTTCAATAACGCCAAACTAACCAAGGATCGATTTGGAAATCCCAACAGTGCCTATCATTTCAATGGCCGCAATAGCTATATGCGCATACTCAACGACGCTTCTTTGAATATGAAAACAACCATGTCGATCGCACTCTGGGTAAAAGCTGATGATTATTACAGGGGCCGCTGTTACAATAATATGTTGGTGATGAAAGGAGACATAGATTATAAAAGGGGTAATTATTTCGTACGATTTTCCGATGCTTATACAGGTTGCACCGACCCTACCACAAAAACAGAAAGATTTTACGGGCAGGCGGTTGTGGCCCCAAATCCATTGGTACAACTCGATCAATGGTACAGTGTAGTGTGGACAAGTGACGGCAGCACGACAAAGATCTATGTAAACTGTCAATTGATGCAGTCGGCTCCCTTGGGTGCGTTCACTTTCTCAAATCGGGATGATCTGTTCTTTGGACGCATGAATGATTCGCAGTATCCTTATTGGCTTAGCGGCGACCTTGATGAAATAAGGATCTATGACAGGGCTTTAAGCCTGGATGAAGTGCGGGTATTATGCGATAGAAAACAGGATCCGGCTCCGCTGATCGCCACAACGAAAAAGGCAGAACCTACAGCTCCAAAAAAAGAAGTTGTTGCAAAGAAAAAAGACAAGAAGAAAGTTGAAGAGACGAGGCCGGCGAACACCGAACTTGTCAACGATGAGATCGTAAACCCTTTGAATGCGAAAGATCTTAAAACAATTGAGGCAGGAGAACAGGTGAAGCTGGAGCAAAGAAGCAATGAGACGATCCGGGAAATTATTGTTGACCAGGATTCGATCACCGTTACGCTTTATGATAATGCAGAGATCGATGGAGATAGCATCACGCTCATCTACAACGACAAGATATTGGCCACCCATCAGCTACTTACCGACAAACCATTGACCTTCATCATAAAGATCGCCCCCGGCAATAACCCCAACAAATTGCTGATGTATGCCGAGAACCTGGGAAGCATTCCTCCAAATACTGCACTCATGGTGATTTACGACGGTAATAAAAGATACGAGGTAAATGTGAGGAGCAGCAAAACCAGCAATGGCGCTGTCTCTTTCAAATTGAAGGAATGACCTTAATTTCTGCCGCCAGGGGGAAAATCTACGTATATTTAGCGCAGGTTTGAGCCCCTATAATACCGTAATGAAGAAACTAGCACTAACAATTTTAACTGCGTGCCTTAGCTTTATAAGTTATGCACAAACCGATACGGCTTTTTGGTTTGCTGCACCCGATGTTTCGTCTTTCATGAATGATGACCGTCCGATCTTTTTTAGGATAACTTCTTATCAACAACCTTGCAATATTACCATCTCACAACCCGCAGGGGGGGGCTTAGTAACGCAGACCTTTTCGATGGCGGCAAATACAACACAATCCGTTGACCTAACAACCTGGATCAACAGTATTGAATGCGGTCCTGGAAATGTTATTCAAAACAAAGGAATCAAAATCACTTCTGATAACCCCGTTGCAGTCTACTATGAAGCGAATGCAAACGGACCTAACCCAGAACTGTTCGCACTTAAAGGAAGAAATGCGCTGGGGAATGAATTTTATATATCATCACAAAATATTCTTAACAATAGCAATCTCTACACGCCAGTTCCCTTTTCTTCTTTTAATATTGTGGCATCCCAAGACAATACCAACATAACGATCACGCCAACAAAAAACATAGTCGGGCATCTTGCCAATATCCCCTTTGCCATAACATTGAACAAAGGACAAACCTATGCGGCTATTGCCACATCACAAGTTGCGGCCCAGCATTTAGATGGCTCGTATGTCAACTCCACAAAGCCCATTGCCATTACCCTGGGTGACGATCTGCTTGACGGAGGCCCTGTATTTGGAGGTTTTTGTCAAGACCTTGCCGGAGACCAAACAGTTCCGGCAAATATTACCGGTACCGAATACATAGCAATTAAGAGCAGTCTAAGTTCTCCATTTGACAAAGTTTTTATAACAGCCACACAAAATGCCACATCGGTTTCGCAGGATGGGGTATTTGTAACTAATTTGAATGCCGGGCAATCAACCCAACTTACGATTTCCAATGCTTCAAGTTATATTCAAACATCCGCACCCTCATATGCATATCAACTATCCGGTGTTGGCTGCGAAGTAGGTTCAGCGGTGTTACCTAAGATCACGTGTACGGGCAGTAGCTCTGTATCAATAGCAAGAAGTACAGTCGAAGCCTTTACACTTAGTTTATTGGTGAAGAACGGAGGTCAGGGTAATTTTCTGGTCAACAATTTAGCAGGTGTAATTACCGCGGCACAATTTGCGGTTGTACCTTCAACGGGAGGACTGTGGTATTTTGCGAAAGTAGCATTACCACTTGCTAGCTATCCAAATGGCTCAATAATCAGGGTAACTAATTCATCAAACATTTTTCAGTTAGGAGTTTTACAGGGAGGTACAGCATCAGGAACCGCTTTTGGTTATTTCAGTGATTTTAATAGTCTACAAGCCCATGCCTCTGCTGCCGTAACAACGCTTTGTGTGGGTTCAAACGTACAGTTAAACGCAGATTTTATCCCCTCCGCAACCTATGGCTGGACGGGCCCGAATGGTTTTACCAGTGCATTACAAAACCCGGTGATCAACAACGCAACTTTGTTGAATAGTGGTGTTTACCATCTTACTGTCACGGTACCGGGTTGCGGAGTTTATTTAGATTCAGTGACAGTAACTGTTAGTGCCTGCCCCGTTCTTAATTGCAATAACTGGTTGTCTACTCCTGCGCAACCAGCTTATGTAACAGTCGGTGATCTCGACATTGCCGGAAACCAGGTAACCATCGAAGCCCTTGCTAACATGACAGCCATTGGATGGGATATCGTCTCCAAGCATAGTGGTCCACCTGATGTCAATTACCTGTTGAGGCCCACAGGCGCAGAATTGACCACTTCAACAGGGTACGTTTCCACTCCTGCTGTGTGTGCTGTAGAATTGAACAAGACCTATCATTATGCGATGGTGTATGATGGTGCCACATTAAAATTCTATCGCAATGGTTTTTTGATGAGCCAGGTTGCCAAAACCGGAACCATGGTTCAGAATAATCTGAATACCACCATCGGGTGGTTGTCTAATCATAACCTGAATGAAAACTTTTTTGGTTACATCAACGAAGTGCGCATCTGGAACGTAGCGAGAACGCAGGCCCAGATCCAGGCATATATGAACACTTCATTACCCACTCCTGCAGCTCAACCAGGCCTACTTGCCTATTATACATTTGATGATCTGTTGAACAAACAAGGCAATGCAACCTGGAACGGCACAATTGGTGGAGTAGCGTCGATAAATGCAACAAATCCCAATTGCACTTTCATTGCAGACTCATGTAAAACTCCGTCTGTCATCGGTGGTATCATTAATGATTATACACCTGTGCTTGGCTTGGATCCTTGTAAAAATTTATTAACGGTTGAAGACGGAACAAAATTCAATACAGGCGATACGGTTTTGTTGATACAAATGAAAGGCGCTGTAATAGATTCAAGCAATACAAATGCATTCGGAACCATCACCAATTACAACAACTCAGGAAATTATGAATTTAATTATGTAAAAAGCAAAGCAGGTAATGTAATTGAGTTAAAAAATAAACTGAACAGGCAATATGATATTCCTACCGGGAAAGTACAGTTGATAAGAGTTCCGTATTACAACAGCGTGGTAATAACATCGCCCCTTACCTGCCTGCCCTGGGATGGAAGTAAAGGCGGCGTGTTAGTTCTAAATGCAAAAGATACTATTAGCTTACAAAGCGATGTTGATGTAAGCGGCAAAGGATTCCGTGGTGGTATCGATCTCATTGGCGTTAACACTTCCTTTAATTGTTACGAAAACCAGTTCTATTATTCCGACAACCAACCCGAACTCGCTTCGGGAAAAGGTGAAGGCATTGCCGACATATCTTCAGCAAGGTCGTTTGGAAAAGGTGCCCTGGCGAATGGTGGTGGCGGTGGCAATTCGCATAACTCAGGTGGGGCCGGCGGTGGAAATATCACCGCAGGGGGAATGGGAGGCTATCAGTTTGACGGCGCCCCTTGTAATGTTACTGTACCCTTTGATAATAGGGGCGTAAGTGGAAAGTCAATACCTCTTTCCAATGCTAACAACAAAATATTTTTGGGCGGCGGAGGTGGTGCCGGGCACAGTAACGATCCTGTGGGAGGATTCCTGGCAAAAGGAGGAAACGGATCCGGTATTGCTATTATTCTTGCCGACAAGATCATAAGCAACACAAAAAAAATCATCGCAAACGGAAATGCCGCGGTATCCTGTGGCCTCACTACCGGCGCTTGCCATGAAGGCATGGGTGGAGGCGGCGCAGCGGGTACCATACTTATGCAGGTGAACGCTTACGTGGATAACGCAAACGTAGAGACCAAGGGTGGCAAAGGTGGCGATATGACTGCTGTTGGATTTGGGCGTGTAGGACCTGGTGGTGGCGGCAGCGGCGGCACCCTGTGGTTAAAGAACGCAGCCTTGCCGGCTAACGTTACCGTTAGTAATACAGCAGGCACCAATGGTGTTTGTCCCGGTTATGGTAATGATCCCTGGGGCGCTACAGCAGGTACTGCAGGCAGCAATCTATTTAATCTTGTTGTACCGGTAGATAATGTAGTGTTCGCCCCAAATATAGATTCGGTTCGCATCAAGGATAGCCTTATCACATGTCTCAATTATGATTTCAAAGGATTTGCCTACACCAACACAAACCCCATCAATACATGGCAATGGTATTTTGGAGATGGAGGAACAGACAACATACAAAACACTTCGCACACCTATCTACCCGGAACTTATACAGTGAAATTGGTCGTGACAGATATCAACGGTTGCAAAGACAGCATAACAAAAACCATCATTGCATCACCCTGCTCCGGCATTTCGAATATTATCAACAGCTACACACCTGTATTAGCTTTCGATCCCTGCAAAAATATGCTTACTGTAGAAGATGCATCAGCGTTCAACACAGGTGACACGGTAATGATCATCCAGATGAAGGGCGCTACGATCGATTCAACTAATACAGCAACATTCGGCACCATCACCAACTACGGCAATGCAGGCAACTACGAATTCAATTACGTTAAGAGCAAGACGGGAAATATCATCGAATTAACGAACATACTAAACAGGCAGTACAGCATACCCTCAGGTAAAGTGCAGTTGATAAGAGTGCCTTATTACCAGAGTGCGCTCATCACCGCCACGCTTACTTGTTTGCCATGGGATGGAAACAAGGGAGGGGTATTGGTCTTGAATGTTAGAGATACGGTGGAAATGAATGCAGACATCAATACCACCGGCAAAGGATTTCTGAAGGGCACCATGCACAACTCAAACATCAACGTTGCCACTTGCGATGTGACCAACTATTATCATCCCGACAATACCGTTGATGCTGCAGGCAAAGGAGAAGGCATAGCATTTCTGAGCAGCAACCGTAACTCCGGAAAGGGCCCGGCTGCCAATGGAGGCGGAGGCGGAATGAATACAAATTCAGGCGGGGGCGGCGGTTCCAATGGCAATATTGGCGGACGAGGAGGAAATGAATGGAACAATGGATGCCCGAACTATCTTACGATATCAAATTGGGGTTATCCTGGTAAAAGTCTATCTTATAACAATGCAGCCAATAAGATCTTCATGGGTGGCGCAGGTGGTGCAGGACATTGTAATAATCAGTTTGATGACCCCACGGTCAACGCTGATTATAATGGTGGCAACGGCGGTGCATTGATCATCATCAATGCGGATTATATAAAAAATAATAGCAAGAAAATTATTTCAAAAGGTGATAGCGCTTATCAACCACCTTTTTCATCTACGTATGTAACCCATGATGGCATGGGGGCAGGAGGAGCAGGAGGAACGGTATTGGTAAACAGCAATAATTATATAAATAATTTACTGATCGACGTATCCGGAGGAAAAGGAGCAGACATGATCGCCAGCGTTGCAGCTCCGGGCAAAGTGGGTCCGGGCGGTGGTGGTGGTGGTGGTGTGGTATGGGTTAAACAAAACACCTTGCCTGCAGCGGTAGTAGTTACAAACACGGGTGGAAGCAACGGAGTTATCACACAAGGCGGAAATGATCCGTATGGTGCAACTCCCGGACTAAACGGTATAAACGTTTTCTCACTCGTGGTTCCGTTTGATAATATTGCCTTTAGAAAAAATATCGATTCTGTAAGAATTAAAGACAGCCTTACGACTTGCAGCAGTTTTGACTTTAAGGCCCTAAGCTATATTAACTTCAACCCGATCAACACCTGGCAATGGTATTTTGGAGACGGAGGAACCGCTAACACACAAAATACTTCGCACACTTATGGTTCGACAGGAACGTTTACGGTTAAATTGATCGTCACTGATATCAATGGTTGTAAAGACAGCATAACGAAAAATGTGAACACCTCCGGCTTCATAACCGATGCAGGATTAGATACCTCCATTTGTTCCAACACTGCTGTGTCCGTTACACTTCATGGAAACCCCGGAGCCACCACCTATGCTTGGACACCGGCAGCATATCTCAATGATCCAACGCTGCAAAACCCAATTGCAACGATCAGTAGCACCACCCGTTTTTATTTGAACGCTACGAGTTCCTTTGGCTGTGGCGACATGGATTCTGTTACCATTACCATCAATCCGGTGCCGATCGTAAAAACCCTTATCGATACCGCCACTTGTAAAGGAACTGGCATCGTACTCACCACTACCGGCATTGCATCCACCTGGCATTGGAGCCCCGGCATTTATCTGAATGATTCCACGATCTCTAATCCTACTTATATCGACACCGCATCGCACACTTTATATGTTACCGGTACTAACGTATACGGATGTGCAGGCAAAGACACCATTAATGTTACAGTTAAAGCATTGCCAATCGTTAGAACTATAAAGGACACTACCATTTGCAGCCCGCAAACAGTAACCTTATTCACCACGGGTGCTCAAACTTATTCCTGGAGCCCGATCAATAATTTAAGTGATCCCAATATTGCTAACCCTGTGTTCTCCGGAAACCTGGGTCACACCTATTATGTAACCGGCACCGCGGCAAACGGCTGTAAGGCAAAAGACACAGTAAAAGTATCGGTGAATGTTCCCGGTACTTTAATTCAGCCTCCCGGCAAATCGATGTGCATCGCAGGCAGGGTATTTCTTGATGGCGCCAACGGGAATACCGTTACTTATTTGTGGAGCCCAGCTACCTATCTTTCCGACACAACCAGCATCAACCCTATTGCGTTTCCACCGGCAACTACTTATTTCCAGGTTTTGATCACAGACAAAGTATGCAATTACGATAGCACCTTCTCGGTACATGTGATCGTTAATACACCTCCCCTGATCAGTGCAGGTAAATCAAATGATATTGATTGTGCTTTTAAATCGGCCAACTTGTTTGCTTCGGGTGGCGTTAGGTATTTATGGACACCATCGATCGGTTTAAGCAACGACACGATCCCAAATCCTATTGCAACACCACCTAAAGACCAGCGATATATTGTTACGGTGACCGATGCTGCAGGTTGCTCCGTTAAAGACACCGTTATTGTTTACAACAACCCTGCATCTGGTCTTGCCCGCTACATGCCAAATGCTTTTGCACCTAATAGCAATTCAGCGGCGAATCGTTGTTATGGTTTACTGAAATGGCTGCATGTAGAGCAACTGGTCTTCATTATTTATGATCGTTGGGGAGAAATGATGTTCTCAAGCGGCGATCCAGGCGCATGTTGGGATGGTACTTACAAAGGCAAACTTGCGGACCAGGGAACATATGTTTACTATATCAAAGCAAAGACCGCCTGTGGAACAGAAGAGCAGAAAGGAACCTTCATACTGATCAGGTAGGTGCTGCTCTGTTATTGAAATAAAGATACAAAGCAAATCTTCGGAGCAGCAAAACCAGCGACGATACTGTCTCTTTCAAATTACCTGACCGATCGGTGATCATTGAAGCTTAAGGTCGTTTCAAGCCGTTCATTCTTTTTATTGTACATTTAGTTACCCTTACACATCAATACTACATGTTGTGAAAAAAATTGTCTTTGTCATTCTTCTTTTGACTTCAAGATCTTTGTTTGCCCAGGTGAATCTCAATCTTGGGCTAAGAGCCTATTATCCTTTTACCGGAAATGCCAATGATGTAAGCGGCAATAACAACAACCCCAATTTTAATAATGCAACTTTAACCGCCGATCGTTTTGGTAATGCAAACAGCGCCTATCATTTCAATGGTACGAATAGTTATATGCGCATTCCAAATAGTGCAACGCTTAACACTACCAACAAAATATCTCTTGGCGTTTGGGTCAAACCAACAGGTTTTTATGCAGGACCCTGTCATGGAAACAATGTTTTGATGAAAGGGGATGCAGATAATTCTCCCGGGCTATACTTACTGCGTTATGATGATAATTACTTTACCAACTCAAACAATTGCGTTAACCCGGCACCTGATGTAGCGCACGAGAATTTTTACAGCGTGAATCCACCTTTAAGTACGCCGGGTTATACACCATACGTCCAGCTCAATCAATGGCAGAGCGTTGTATATACATATGATGGCACCACTGCCAGGATCTACATAAACTGCCAGCTTAGGCTCACCGCGAATATTTCCGTTGCTAGTTTTACCAATTCTTTCGATCTTTTTTTCGGAAAGCTGAACAACGCCAGCTTCCCCTATTGGTTTAATGGAGATATGGATGAGATCAGGATCTATGACAGGGCATTGAACCAGGATGAAGTGAATGTTTTAGGTGACTGCCCGGCTGCCGACCCTTGTAAGACGTGGGCTGCGCTTCCTTCTGAGCCTGCATACGTAGATATAGGTGATCTCGATATAAGCGGTACTCAATTAACTATTGAGGCTACGGCAAACCGCACTTCATTTCTTTCTGCCGGCGTATTTACAAATTCCGACCTGGTTTCTAAACATACAAGTACAAACGATGCGAATTACACGCTACGCCCGAACTACGGTTTTGTTGCAACCACCAATGGATTCTTTTCAACACCCCAGGCATGTGAAATAAGCTTAAATAAAACCTACCATTATGCAATGGTATACGACGGAGCAACCTTAAAATTTTACCGCGACGGCTATTTAATGGGCCAGACAGCTGCAACCGGCAATCTCGTTCTGAATAATCTTAATACCACTATTGGCTGGATACCGTCGCATAACCTACATGAGAATTTTGTAGGGTTTATCAACGAAGTACGTGTTTGGAATGTAGCAAGAACACAGGCCCAGATACAGGCAAATATGACCAATTCGTTGCCCAATCCCACGACCCAACCGGGTTTGCTGGCTTATTATACCTTTGACGATCTGCAAAATAAGCAGGGAAATTCATCCTGGAACGGCACTTTGGGAGGAGGTGCGTCGATAAATGCGACCAATCCAAATTGTAGTTTTGTTACAGACTCCTGTACCGTTCCCATCGGCGGTATCATCAATGACTATACTCCTGTAACCGCCTTTGATGTCTGTGTCAATAAATTAACTGTTGAAGATGCTACAAAATTCAACACTGGTGATACTGTTTTATTGGTACAGATGAAGGGCGCCACGATAGATTCATCCAATACAGCAACATTTGGCACCGTCAACAATTATAACAACGCCGGCAATTACGAATTCAATTATGTAAAAAGCAAGGTGGGCAATGTGATCGAGTTGAAAAATATATTGACCAGGCAGTACGACATCCCGGTTGGCAAGGTGCAACTGGTGAGAGTTCCCTGGTACCAAACAAATATATCCGTTGTGTCGACGCTTACCTGTCTTCCATGGGACGGAACCAAGGGAGGCATATTGGTATTAAATGCAAATAAAGACCTGCAGTTGAATGCAAATATCGACGTGAGCGGAAATGGATTCAGGGGTGGTAATGATTTCATTGGCGTCAACACCACATTTAATTGCTACGAAAACCAGTTCTATTATCCCGACAATCGATCCGACCTCGCCTCGGGAAAAGGTGAAGGCATTGCCGATATATCCGCTGCAAGGTCTTTTGGAAAGGGTGCCCTGGCTAATGGCGGTGGTGGTGGCAATTCGCATAACTCTGGTGGAGGCGGCGGTGGAAATATAGCCGCAGGGGGAATGGGAGGCTATCAGTTTGAAGGCGCTCCTTGTAATACTCCCGCACCCTTTGATAATAGGGGCGTAAGTGGAAAGGCATTACCTCTTTCTAATCCTAACAACAAAATATTTTTGGGTGGAGGTGGTGGTGCCGGGCAAACCAACGATCCTATCGGAGGATTCCTGGCAAAAGGGGGGAGCGGCGCCGGTATCGCTATTGTACTTGCCGATAAGATCGTCAGCAACTCAAAAAAGATCATAGCAAATGGAAATGCCGCGATATCCTGCGGACTCACTACTTCGGCTTGCCATGAAGGGATGGGTGGAGGCGGCGCTGCAGGTACCATTCTAATGCAAGTGAATACTTACGTGGATAACGCAAGCGTAGAGACCAAGGGTGGTAAAGGTGGTGATATGACCGCTGTTGGATTTGGACGTGTAGGTCCTGGCGGCGGCGGCGGCGGCGGTGCACTGTGGTTAAAGAACGCAAGCTTGCCAGCGAATGTCACCGTTAGCAATACAGCAGGTGCCAATGGTGTTTGTCCAGGTTATAGTAATGACCCATGGGGCGCTACTGCGGGCACTGCGGGCAGTAACCTTTTTAACCTGGTAGTCCCGGTAGATAATATTCCTTTTATAAAAAATATTGACTCCACCAGGATCAAGGATAGTGCAACAACTTGCTTTAGTTTTGATTTCAAAGGCCTGGGGTATACAAATACTTATGCCATCAGCACATGGCAATGGACATTCGGCGATGGTGGCACGGCCAATACACAGAATACTTCTCATACCTATGGTACGGTTGGAACATTTCCGGTTAAATTGATCGTGACTGATATCAACGGTTGTAAAGACACGGCAACAAAAAATGTAAGCACAACATTATTGATCGCCGATGCAGGCAATGATACTACAGTGTGTCCGGCTCCTTCTGTATCGGTAACGCTTCATGCAAGTGCTGGTGCGGCATACTCATGGACACCTGCTGCATTTTTGAATAATCCTTCCGTACAAAATCCAGTAGCTACCATTTCGGCTACTACACGTTTTTATGTAACGATAACCAGTCCCACGAATCCCAATTGCAGGGCAACTGATTCTGTTTTAATAAGTTTCTCGGGCACGATCACACCTGCAATAACTATCAGCACAGCAAACAATAATATTTGTAAGGGCAGCCCTGCAACATTTTTAGCGATAGCAACTAACGGCGGCTCTACGCCTGCGTTTCAATGGAAGAAAAACGGCATCGCTGTTGGTACGAACAGTAATACTTATACCGATCCAAATCTGAATGACGGTGATGTGATAACATGTACACTAACATCAAGCATCAGTTGCGCTTCGCCATCAACGGCTCAAAGCAATAGCATCACGATGACGGTTACCAATGCGCCGGCGAATATCCGCTATCCTACTGTCGCTGGATTAACGTCGCAGTCCATTCAACTGCAGGCACGCAATTTAGGCGGCAACAGTTATAACTGGCAGCCTGTTGTTGGATTAAATAATCATCTTATCATCAACCCAATATTCAATTACAATCTATCGCAGGAATATAAAATATACATCGGCACTTCCACAGGCTGCCAGGTGGTGGATACGCAATTGGTAACGCTGAAAGGAACCAAGGGTATTTATGTTCCCAAAGGATTTTCGCCGAATGGTGATGGTGTTAACGACCAGCTATATCCCATATTGGTTGGCATTAAGGAACTATATTTTTTCAGGATATACAATCGCTGGGGTAACCTGCTTTTTGAAACCAATAGTGGCAACCCCGCATCGGGATGGAATGGCTCGTTTAAAGGCCACCCGCAACCTGTTGAAAGTTATACATGGGCAGCCGAAGCGCTCGACATCGATGGATTTATCATTAAAAAAACGGGCAGCACCTTGCTGGTCCGGTAATTTGAGAATATGAGGAAGTTATTCATAAACCTGGTCTTGTTTTCATTGCTTTCAGTCACTGCACTAAAGGCACAGGACCCTCATTTCTCGCAATACTTTGCTTCGCCACTCACGTTGAATCCAGCCATGGGCGGCTATTTCGATGGCGACTATCGCTTCAGTGCAAACTTCAGGCAACAATGGTGGGCAGCGGGTGCCCCTTTTGTAACAAGCACAGCCAGCTATGATACGAAACTGATGCCCACAAAGATCCCGGAACATGATATCTTTTCTGTAGGCGTGCTGGGATTATATGATCAGTCTCTTTCAGGCGGATTCAAAAGTGTCAATGTATCGGCCAATGTATCGTATAACAGATCGCTTAATGAGGATGGCCAAAATAATTTTGCCATTGGCTTCCAGGCTGGCTATGCATCAAGATCGATCAACTACAGCGACCTTGATTTTGCTACGCAATTCAATGGCAGCGGTTTTGATACCAACCTTCCTTCTTATGAAACCTTTGGCAGTTTGCGCCGGAGTTACTTTGATATCAATGCCGGATTACTGTATGCCTACAAAACAGACAACACCGAAGTGTACGCCGGCGCATCAATATTTCATATCGGCAATCCCAATATAAGTTTCCTTAAAGATCAGCGCTACAGGTTGCCATCGCGATACACTTTGCATGCAGGATCAAGATTTGTAGTGGGCGACAATGGCAATGAATTATTTCTCGGCGGATTATATATGTACCAGGCTGGCGCAACAGAAAAGAACATCGGCATTGCATACGGACTCAATGTATCTGACGAAGCAACGGTTTACGCAGGAAGCTGGTACCGGGTCGGCGATGCAATACTTCCTTATGTCGGCCTGCGCTACAACGGTTTCCAGGTGGGCTTTTCCTACGACGTCATCACTACAGCTCTAAAAAACTACGGCACAAAAAAGAATGGCAGTTTTGAACTCTCCATGAATTTATTGGTTACAAGGCCGAGGAATGTTTACACGAATTATAAAGGAGGAAGAATATTTTAAGAAAGTTGGCAGTGAGCAGTCGCCAGTAGGCATTGGGTGCCTCCTACTGCGAACTGCCAACTGGCGACTGAAGACTTCTACTTATGTATTTCACTCGTAAAATGAAACTCAATATCCGGGTTGTTCTGAATCTCGGTATTCAAAAACCATTCGCTGTTGGCGAGGTACACGATATGCGCATCTTTATCCAATGCAATATTGGCTTGTTTGAAACGGGTGAAGTCCTGTAATTTCTTTGGATCCTTGCTGGTAAGCCAACAAGCTTTATAAAAAGGAAGATTATTCATTTGCACCGATGCGCCGTATTCCTGTAGCAGACGGTATTGTATCACTTCAAACTGGAGCTCACCCACACAGCCGATAATTTTTTTATTGCCGCCAAATTGGGTGAACAATTGAGCCACGCCTTCATCAGTAAGCTGATTCAATCCTTTCTCCAATTGCTTGGTCTTCATCGGATCCTTATTCACCACTTCCTTGAATATCTCGGGAGAAAAACTTGGAATGCCGGTGAAATAAAAATCTTCTCCTTCGGTCATCGTATCACCGATCTTAAAGTTCCCGGTATCAAACAATCCTACCACGTCGCCGGGATAAGCATCTTCGATCACTTCTTTTTGTCGGGCCAAAAAACTATATGGATTGCTAAAACGCAGGTCGCGTTGCAGGCGCACGTGATGATAATAATTATTGCGTTCAAATTTTCCGCTGCATACTCTTAAGAATGCGATCCTGTCGCGATGCTTGGGATCGAGATTGGCATGGATCTTAAAAATAAAACCGCTGAACTTATCATCACCGGGCTCTACATCCCTTGTGGTAGTATGCCTTGGTCTTGGTGTTGGCGCAATGCGGATGAAAGTATCCAGCATTTCTTTCACACCGAAATTATTTACGGCGCTGCCGAAAAATACCGGCGCCGTTTTTCCTGAGAGATAATCTTCAACTGATAATTGTCCGTACACACCATCGATCAATTCCACGTCTTCACGTAACGTCGACGCGTCCTTCTCCCCGATCTTTGCATCAAGCACGCTATCGTTGAGATCACTTATCTTAATAACGTCCTCGTCATTTGCTTTTGTGCCTGCGGTAAATAACACCAGGCTTTTATCATGCAGATCATACACACCTTTGAAATCCTTACCGCTATTGATGGGTACGGTCATTGGGTGAAGATTGATCTTTAATTCATTCTCGATCTCTTCCAACAGATCGAAACGGTTCTTACCATCGCGGTCCATCTTGTTTATAAAAACGATCACGGGTGTGCTGCGCATCGCGATCACTTCCATGAGGCGGCGTGTTTGTGCTTCTACCCCATTCACACTGTCGATCACGAGGATAACACTGTCAACTGCCGTTAACGTTCTGTAAGTATCTTCTGCGAAATCTTTGTGGCCCGGTGTATCCAGCAAGTTTACCAAATGCCCGTCATATTCAAATGTCATCACACTGGTGGCAACACTGATACCACGCTGGCGTTCGATCTCCATGAAGTCGCTCGTGGCGTGTTTTTTTATCTTATTGCTTTTAACAGCGCCGGCGGTTTGTATCGCTCCTCCGAACAAAAGGAATTTTTCTGTAAGCGTGGTCTTTCCCGCATCCGGGTGAGAGATGATGGCGAATGTTTTGCGCCTGTTTATTTCGTTGATGTATTTCATGATTTAATGGGCGCAAAGGTAAGGGAAGTTGTCTGAACCTCAGATTAGCCTGATTGACTGATGCTACTGATTTTTTTCGAAGGTATTTTTTTCAGGGCAATCAGCTAATCAGGCTAATCTGAGGTTCAGACATTATACGCTAAGGTAAAAGTTCAGTAATGAGACAGTGTACAAGAGTGCGACGCCAATGAAGTTGGGTAATGCGCTTATGTTGGGAACAAAAATAATATCACACCCGTTTCTCGACTTCGCTCGAAACTGGAGTTAAGCCCCTTCGACTTCGCTCAGGATGCAGTAACTTTATCTCATGCGCAAATCCCTCCATATCATCCTCAATTCCCTGCGCCTTACGTTCCAGGAATTAAGGGTCAATAAGTTGAGGACGGCCCTCAGCCTTACCGGCATTGCATTTGGCATATTCTGTATCATCGGTGTATTGACGGCCGTGAGTAGCCTCGAGCGTAATATTCAAAACGAAGTGAAGAGCCTTGGTACCAATACGATCTATATTGATAAATGGGATTATAGTGGCGGCCCCGATCAACCCATCTGGAAATTCAGGGCGAGGCCAACGCCGAAGTATGAAGAGGCTGATATGGTAAGGGAGCGGTCTGAATTGCTGCTCGACATTTCTTTTTTGATGCAAACGATCGGCAATATCTCGTCGCACGACGACATGATACAAAATGCAGGGATCTACGGCATTACTGAATCGCAGATGACCATACAACCGATGAGCTTCGACCAGGGCAGGTATTTTTCTTCTAGCGAATTTAATTCGGGCGCCAATATTTGTTTGATCGGCTACACCAACGCTGAAAGTTTGTTTGGCAACACACAGCGAGCGATAGGAAAACAAATAGACATTCGCGGAAAAAAAGCGACGATCGTTGGAGTGATAAAAAAAGAAGGTAAGAATTTCATTGGCTGGGACTACGACAACTGCGTGATGCTTCCTTACAAATTTTGCAGGCAGATCTTTTCAGAAGATCTTTCCAACTCCATACTTATAGCAAAAGGAAAAGAAGGCGTATCCACTGCCGCTTTGAATGACGAGCTGGAAGGCATCATGCGCCAGATACGCAAGCTCAGCCCTTTGCAGGAAGATAATTTTTCGCTCAATAGCGTGGAAGCATTTAGCAAAGCCATTACTAGTTTCTTTTCTATTTTAAATGTGATCGGTGGTATCATTGGAGGCATCAGCCTGGTGGTAGGATTATTTGGGATCGCCAATATCATGTTTGTGACGGTAAAAGAAAGAACGCCGGTGATCGGGTTAAAAAAAGCCGTTGGCGCAAAAAAGAGCAGCATTCTTTTTGAGTTTTTATTGGAAGCCATCATACTTTGCCTCATGGGAGGCGCTATCGGTATCTTCTTCGTGTTCATTGGCACGCTTATTTTTTCCAAGCTCTTGAATTTTCCCATTTATATATCTATCCCGATGCTCATCGCAGCTACCATCGTCTGTGTAGTGGTAGGTATGCTGGCAGGCATTTTCCCGGCATCGAGGGCGGCGAAGATGGATCCGGTTGTGGCCATTCGCTCCTAATTATTTTGAATGTTGAATGATAAATGTTGAATGTTGAAGTACTTTTGCACCTAACATTCAACATTTATCATAACAGTATTAGCCATAGAATCCTCCTGCGATGAAACTTCAGCAGCTATATGCCGCGACGGAGTTATATTATCGAATGTGATCGCCAATCAATCGGTGCATGAAAAATATGGAGGCGTGGTACCGGAGCTGGCCAGTCGTGCTCATTTGCAAAATATTCTACCTGTCGTAGATGCCGCCCTGCAAACTGCCAACTGCCCACTGCCAACTGTCGACTGTATAGCCTTCACCCAGGCTCCCGGACTCATCGGATCATTGCTTGTCGGAACCCAGTTTGCAAAATCATTATCGCTGGCATTAAACAAACCCTTGATCGCTGTGCATCACATGCAGGCGCACGTATTGGCGAACCTGATCGGAGATGAAAAGCCTGAATTTCCTTTTTTATGTCTCACCGTTAGTGGTGGCCATACACAGATCGTTTTATGCGAATCACCACTCAGATTAAAAGTGATTGGCGAAACAATTGATGATGCGGCAGGCGAAGCATTTGACAAGAGCGCCAAAATGCTCGGTTTACCCTACCCCGGCGGACCATTGATCGACAAATACGCCGCCAACGGCAACCCGGAACGTTTTTCTTTTACGGAGCCCAAGATACCCGGACTGAATTTTAGCTTTAGCGGGTTAAAAACATCCATCCTTTATTTTTTAAAGAACGCCGGGGAAAGCAATATTTACAAAGAAGAGTTTTTAGCGAGTGAAGAAGATCAAAAAAAGTTCATCAATGAAAATTTGAATGACATCTGTGCTTCGATACAGCAAAGGATCATCAGCATCTTACTCAATAAATTAAAAAAAGCAGCAACAGAAACAAGCATCAGCAATATTTGTCTTGCGGGAGGTGTTAGCGCCAATAGCGGATTGCGAAAGGCTTTCAAAGCTATGGGTGAAAAAGAGAACTGGAAAACTTTTATTCCTGCATTTGAATACTGCACCGACAATGCCGCGATGATCGCGATAACCGGATACTATAAATTCCTTGAAAAAGATTTTACTGAATTAGATGTGAGCCCTTCCGCCAGGGCAGAGTGGTAGGTGTTTTTAGACTACCGTAGTTTTAAAAACTACGGTAGTCTAAAAACATCGGCAACAGTGCGTAGGTTGGCAACATTCTTGTGAATAGACAGTAGATAATGGCAAACAAATATTTTCAATTCAAGCAATTCACCATCCACCAGGATCAGTGCGCTATGAAGGTATGCACCGATGCCTGCTTATTTGGTGCGCTTGTTGCCAACTGCCATCCCGATGGCTATCGGGAGGAAACTGGTAACTGCCTGGACATTGGTTCGGGTACAGGATTGCTATCGCTGATGTATGCACAAAGAAATTCTATTGCGATCATCGATGCGGTGGAGATCAATCCGGCAGCGGCATTGCAGGCGCAGCAAAACTTTGAAGCATCCATTTGGAAAAACAGGTTGAATATCATCAATGCTGACGCTAAAGTATTCAGCAACCAAAAAAAATACGAACTCATCATCTCCAACCCGCCTTTTTTCGAAGATGATCTTCGGTCGGCCAATGAATCAAAGAATGTGGCAAAACACGATGCGTCATTAACCTTGCAGGAATTATTGGCAATAGTGAGCAAGCGCCTAACCACCAATGGAAGCTTTGCGGTATTACTGCCGCATCAGCGAGTGAACTATTTCGAGAATGAAGCGTTGCTGCATGGACTTCATGCCTATCGTAAAATATTGGTGCGACAAACACCGGGACATGAACTGTTTCGTGGCGTAATGTTTTTTTCAAGGGACCGGGCTGACCAGGTGGTAACCGAGATGTCGATAAAGAGAACTGATGATACTTATACCGCGGAGTTTGTTGGGTTGTTGAAGGATTATTATCTTCATTTATAAGAAGTAAAAAATCAAAAATGGCCCGCTGCTCAATTTTGAATTTTAACTTTTGAATTTTTATTTTATTTCAGCATACTGTTTCATATAATCAAACATCTTCCCCAACTCACCCGCCTTCAACATGGTAGCTTTATCGATCACCGCACTTCCGCCCTTACGAATGTCATCCAGCACAAACTTGATCAATTGTTCACCAAAATACCTGCTCGCATCACGGGGCAATTCATTCGGTAAATTACCCACGGCCATGATATCAATTGAATTGGGAAGATAAGGCGCTGTTTTTTCAAAACTTGTCTTGTCAACACCATAAACGGGGTCTTCAATACTGGCATCGCCGTGGTTGCAAGGTATCGAGCCATTCCTGTCGTCGGTGATATCGGCAATGGTTTGTATCCTGAAATTTTTGTTGCGAATATCTTCCAGCTCAAAGAGCCGCGGAATGTGTTGCTCCCAATACACCCCGTTCATGAGTATATCTGTTTGTGACAGATAATCAACGAATTTGCAGCGATAGTTTTCAGGATTGGCATGAAAATCTTCGCGGTTGTATTTAGAAGTTTGTTTGTGTTCGTAGAGATCGGCCCCTTTTAAATGCACATAAGCGGGGTAAGAAAATTCCTTTGCCAAAAAATCATCGGGCTCCACTTCGTGAATGCCCATCAGGTTCATGATCTCCAGTACACCATGCGCCACGCGGCCACTACCGGTGACTGCAATTTTTATATTGGGCAGTTTTAACCCAAAATAAGTGTGGATCAGTTTCTGAAAACTATTCACCGTTCCTACGCGTTGCAGGTTAAAACTTTTGGTGCGATTGCCGTAGGCCATCATGCCATTATGTGCGCCCACAACACCCGCAAAAAATCCAAAACCGATTATACGGGTACCATCTTCATGTTCAAGGCATTCGTAGTCGATAAGTGTTATCTTTTTATTCAACAGTGCTTTGAAAAGCTGCTGATTATGCGGCTGCAATTTTTTAGTATGTGAAAAGAAAAGATAGGTCTTGCCATCGATCAACATATCGACCGGCACTTCCTTAATACCCAACATCACATCGCATTCGCTGATGTCTTCTTTCACCTCTACTCCCGCCTGAAGATATTCTTTGTCGGCATAGCATCGCTTATCTGAATGTTGTGCAACAACCCGAACATCATCAAAATTCTGGTGCAGCCACTTGCACTGCGCCGGAGTTAGCGCCACCCTATTGTCCGCCGGTTTCTTACCCTCCCTTATCAAACCAATTTTTAGCATATCGGTGAATTAGTAACTAACACATTTAAAAGCTGCCCAAATTTTTCCGAAGGAAAAATAATCTGCGAAATCCGTCCTATCACATTAATCTGCGATTTTCCTATCTTATCCCACATTTCAATGGCAAGTTAATTAGATTTGCGTCATGAACTATTTTGAATTATTCAACATACCAGTAAGCATCAAGATCGACAAGACCACGCTCGCCGAAAAATATTTCGATATCCAGAAAAAATATCATCCCGATTTTTACGCCCAGGGCAATGAGGCAGAACAGGCTGAAGCATTGGAGCAATCCGCTGCCGCCAATAAAGCATTGAAAATATTCAAGAACGAAGACGAAACCATCAAGTATGTATTGCAATTAAAGGGCCTTTTGGAAGAAGAAGAAAAATACCAATTGCCCCCCGAATTCCTCATGGAGATGATGGAGTTGAATGAAGAGCTCTCCGAAAACTCCGCACAACAGGTTGCCGACCTTGAAACCCAGCTCTACAACGAGGTTGCTCCCATCATAGAAAATTATAATGATGCCGTCATCAGCAATGCCCAGCTACTCCAATTGAAAGAATATTATTACAAGAAAAAATACCTTCACCGTATTTTGGACAGAATAGGCGGATAGCGTAATATTGCAGCCCGATTCGAGAATGCCCAGATGGCGGAATTGGTAGACGCAACAGACTCAAAATCTGTCGTTCGCAAGGATGTGCAGGTTCGATTCCTGTTCTGGGCACTAAGGCTAAAACCGAAGTATTATTTACTTCGGTTTTTTATTTAAAAAATCTGGCGTTGGCAAGGATGTGTCCCGATTACGTTCGGGATTCTGGGCACTAAGGCTAAAACCGAAGTATTATTTACTTCGGTTTTTTATTTACAAAATCTGTCGTTGGCAAGGATGTGTCCCGATTACGTTCGGGATTCTGGGCACTAAGGCTAAAACCGAAGTATTATTTACTCCGGTTTTTTATTTAACAGAAGTCCAATGTTTTGCTATGTTGGAGAAACTGTATAAAACACACTATCGATAAAAAATAAAGTATCCTGGCATTTGATACCCGGTTAATAAAAAACGGCAAACCAGGTTGCCGTTTATATTTTTTTAATGGATTATAGTATTTAGTTATTCTTTACCTTAAAACTTCCGGTTAAGGTCTTATTAGTTCCGTATTGTATTTGCCAGGTGAAATTACCTTCAATATAGCCTGTACCAACAGGCCCAAAATTAGTGATTGTGACCTGCGGGAAAGAAAGGGGAACAAAAGTTTGTGTGAAGTATAATGGAGGTGTAAGATATATTGTTACCGGTGTTGAACCTGAAGCATCAACGGGTACAGTTCCTGTAGCGCCATTATGATAAAAAACGAATTGGTTGATCTGGTAATTGCCATATATGCTACCCGGTGCATAACTTTTGGTCGTGATGAATGTTGCTTTTGTATACCCCGGCACTGCAGCAGTATTGTAAGTAGTAATAACAATGCTGTCGGTTGGATTCACAAAACTATAATTATTCCCGTCTACTGACATGTTTAGGAATTCCCCGGTATAAGTAGCACAGGTATTTATATCAGGTAAATTAAATACACCGCCAATTGTACCGGGTGGAGAAAATGCTTTCATCGGAGATTTTAATCCTGTAGCATAATCGATGGCATAATATCTTACTGAATAAGGCAGGCACGCCAATAAACTAAAAGAGAATTGACCATTCACAATTGGCACAGAATAATATTTATATGAACCGGCGAAGAAGAAAACTGTACCATTAGTTACCAGGCCGCCCGAACAATTTTTTACTGTGGCCTTGTAATTATAAATACTGCTTGACAGTGGGCTCACTGTTAAAGTTCCTGCGGAGCTATTGCTGGTATATGGACCAAGATTCGATAAAGTCATATCATAGGTACAGTTATCGTAAATAGTCAATTTCAAAGCAGCATTTGCTGGTACCATCAGATCAAAATACCCCGATGAATCAGTAACTGCACCTATAAAATTTTGTGTATTGGGGAAGGCCACTTTAAAAACAGTAGAAGTAATAACATCATTATTGACCTGGCTTTTTATAGAACCGTTTAATCTTATTCCATCATAAGGTACTGCACAAGCCCAATGGCCAAAACGACTGATAGTGAAAACATATTTATCTGCAGTTCTTGTTGCTGTTCCCTGCTGCATCCATCTTCCTGTTGTATCATTAAATACCCACAATGGAATAGTTGATGGAGCGCCCGCCTGCATAAATGCCTGTATAGGCGTTTCAACAGATACTGTACTTCCCGCAGCCAGCTTCAACGCCTGGCCGCTGTTGCTGTTCAATAATGCAGATACTATATTATATGGAAAGATCACTTTTTCATTACCATTGAGATCAATACCGCGTGCATCGCCTGCCATCATGGTAAGTGATTTATAATCTGCACCGGTGTAGGCTACAAATACCGGGCTTGCAGCGCCTGCATAAGCTGCACCGGCCTGTGTTTGTAATGCACTACCTGTCCAGGTTAATTTTTCACCGTTCGTTGTGCCGATACTGGTGGCTGAGATAATGTTGTAATTGCGTACCGCAGTGATAGAATTTAACATCAGCCTCACTTCCTGTATTCTTCCTGAAGAAGGCAGGAAACTTTTTCCCGATACTAAGAAGCCGGTCTTTTCAACCCTTACATAACCATTCGCATTGTCTACCTCCACGTTCTTAAAATTAAATACTCCTGTTGCATCTGTAGTAGTGGTAACATTGCCCGCTTTTACTGTAGCTCCGGCAACAGCAGCGTTATTTTCATCTACCACAATGCCGCGGATATTTGTAATTACAGTAGCGCCACTTCCACCTCCCGGTGAATTGCCACCACTGTCTGATTTTTTACAACCGGTTATAAAAAGGAAAAACAAGACAACGAGTTGGGTCGCCGTCTTTAAAAAGAAGGGATGCTTTCTCATACAGGTACCATTTAAATTTAGAATAAGGTCTTATCAATTGGGACAGTACTCAAATATAATGCTAAAATACTGAAATTTGGAGCTGGGTAAAACAGGCAGTAGTATCTCAATTTGAAATTTTTCCCACTAAGGCACAAAAACCAGAAAGGAAAACTGGGAGGAGAAAAGCCGGTGTAATTTTCTATTTTACCTTAAAGTTGATTGCGGATTATGAGTTAGGAGTTACGTTATATAAAATCTACTCATTCCTCTTTTACCTTATATTCTTTTTGTAAGAACACGATCAGTCGGCTTGCATAATCGAGCATTTTCTGCAATACCAGGTCATAGCTTTTGAGTATGCCGGAAAAGTATATTATTTTATTATTGAATTGTAGTTTTTGTCCCCGATCCATGATCAATTCCGGCAATGGTTTCCCGGTAAAGCCATGACTGCCAATATAGGTAGTGTCCGTTACAACTGTAAGGTCAATGACCTGTTGCCACAACGAATTTACCTGGTTGAAATATTCTGAATAATATCCTCCTTGCATGCCTACAATTTTATTTAGCTGGTCGTAAGCAGTCAGGCTATCTGCCACACCTCTTTTCTGTATCAGCCGGTAGCCACCTGAATTACGCAATTGAATGGAAGTTGCGTCGTTACTGATGAAGGTGGGAATAGTGAACAATGTCCTAAGCGACCATCTATAGAAAAGTTTCCGGTTTTCGGGCGTGTTGATATTTCCTTTTGCAACAACCAAAAGGCTGTCAAGTCCCTTTTCCTTTTCCTTACCTGCTTTAATGATCCGCTGGAGGGAAGCCGTATCATCCTTTATATTGTGAATAAAACTATTGATGTATTGTTCTTCTTTGTTGTGCTCCACTATATGCTCAAGCAGGTACTCTGAGAGCATGCCAAAGAATACGGCAAGGAAAAGCATAAAAAACTGGAAAAGATATTCTTTCCATTTCTTATTGTGGTGCACATGGCCATGATGATGTACTTCCATATCGGGTGTTGTTATTGGGTCTATATTTTTGTCAGGGATATCTTCCCCAGTATCTGTCATGTTATTCTGTTTCGATTAAGCCTGGATTCCGATTGTGATATTGATCAGAAAGATATACAAAAAATATGGATAGGTAACCCGCAGAGACGTTTGTCTTCACGAGAATACCTTCAATGTCTTTTAGTTACTCCAGATTGCAGCAGCACCCGTTTTACATTTCAAATCCTTATCTTTCAGCCCCAAAAAACCAACACATGCGAATCATTTCCACAGCCTTAGGCCTTGCATTCTTTTTTTGTTTCTCAGCAAATGCTCAAACAGGCGCTGATCAAAATCCATTGCTGGTACATAGCAACGCCCCGATTGCATTCAATAAAGTAGACGCAGCTACGATCAAACAAGCAACAGATATTGTAATAAAAAAGGCAACAGATGCTGTTAAAAATATCACTGCAATTCCTGCAGCCAAACAAACAGTTGCCAATACCCTGCTTGTATTGGATCAACTCCAATATGAACTGACAGATTATGGAATAAAACTGGGATTGATCGGCGCAACCTATGTTGATGATGCAACAAGAAATACAGCCAATGATGAAAGCGAAAGGCTGAACAATTTTACTACACAACTCTTTTTAAATGATTCTTTATACCGTTCGGTCAAACGATTTGCCGCGTCCAGGATCGGCATGCAATTGCCTGCCTCACGAAAAAAATTCTTAAAAGAAACCATTATTGCTTTTGAGAAAAACGGGTTGAAGCTGGATGCCGGCGGTAAAAAACAATTGATGGTCATCAACGAAAAATTAATTGGTTTAGGAACCAGCTTTGACAGGAACATTGCGGAATCGAAAGACAGCATTACTTATACATTGGCCGACCTGAAAGGATTACCCGAGACCATTAGCAATCCCTGGAAAAGAGCCAACGGCAATTTTGTTGTGTATGTCAATGGTCCCAATTACATTAATGTTCTAAAATATGCACAGTTGAGCGACACCCGCAGAACGATGTATAACCATTATAATAACAGGGCCTACCCCGCCAACCTTACTGTACTCGACAGCCTTTTTTATTACAGGAATGAATATGCAAAAAAATTGGGCTTTGCGAGTTATGCTTCTTATGCTGTTGTAGATAAGATGGCTGCATCGACCGCCAATGTCTGGAATTTTGAGAAGGACCTGGTAAAAAAATTAGTGAGTGGTGTCACAAGCGAACTCAATGAATTAAAGGCCGTAAAAAAACAACTATTCCCTGCTGAAGACAATACGATCTACGCCTGGGATTACAGTATACTTACCAAAAAATTACTGGATACCAAATACAATCTCAATACCGATGAGGTAAAAGAATATTTTGAAATGAATAATACAGTGGAAGGCATGTTTACCGTGTACCAGAAATTATTCAGCATACAGATCAAACCCGCCAGCAATATGGTTACCTGGCATGAAAAGGTAAAGACTTACGAGATGTTCAAAGACGGGAAGAAGATCGGGAGTTTTTATCTTGACCTATTCCCACGCCCCAATAAATACACTCATTTTGCCTGCTTCCCCATCAACGAATACAGCAATATCGATGGCAAGGAAGTACTTCCCGTGTCTGCATTGATCTGTAATTTCCCGGAAGGAACAAGCGAAGTGCCTTCTCTTTTGAATCACAGCGATGTGATCACATTATTCCATGAGTTTGGCCATTTGGTTCACTCTATGTTGGGCAGATCTGATCTTGCTTCACAGGGACCATTTAATGTAAAAGGCGATTTTGTGGAAGCGCCTTCTCAATTCCTGGAGAACTGGTGCTGGGAATATGAATCGCTGAGCCTGTTTGCAAAAAATTATAAGACCGGTCAGCCATTGCCGCGTTCATTGTTTGATAAGATGAAAGCTGCGCAAAAATTTGGTGTAAGCATCGGCTGGACCCGCCAGTGCATTTTGGGTATCACAGATTTTACCTACGAAGACAGGTACGATAGCATCAAAGGAAAGAACCTGAACGACGTAGCAAAAAACATTTATGCCTACGCTCAAACGCCTTACCCGGATGAAAGCCACTATATCTGCAGCTTTACACATTTAAGCGGCTATGCTGCCAACTACTATGGTTATTTATGGTCGAAGGTGTTTGCGCAGGACATGTTTTCTGAATTCAGTAAAAAAGGAGTCATGAATACCCAGCTTGGCCTGGCATACAGGACAAAGATCCTGGAGAAGGGTTCTACGGCGGATGAAATGGATCTGTTGCGGAGTTTCTTAGGTCGGGAACCCAATAACGCAGCCTTTTTGGAATCCTTAGGCATAAAATAGAGATTTACAGGACTTTGCGCCAGCCTAACCGGATGACTGTGAAGGTTTTTATTTTATTTCAGCGTAGCTACAGTTGATATTCAAATCAACTCAGCCAATACTATCGACTCCGGCATAGTTTTTGGTTTGTTTGGCTGAAGTCATAGAACCGGCTCACTTATCTGCTGCTAACCCAAGCTAGTAGTCTGTCTTACATGATTTCACAATTGCAATGATCTTACTATTGCAAATATTTGTTGAACCTATTTGGGTGTACCCCCCGGAAAGGTCAACTAGTATTTTTTTTGTGAACCCTAAACCGCAGCTGTAATGGACCTTTTTACCACGAATTTCGAAGCGCTCCTGCTGCCCTATTTTTCTTCTTTATTGGCGTTCATTCCCGCATTGATCAATGCCGGTATCATATATTACATTCAGTTTAAATTACCAAGGAACAAGACCACCGATGTATTTACTTACGTTGTACTCGCCCTGATCATTTGGCAATTAGAAGATACGATCCTGCGGCTTCCCATCAGCATGGAAATGGCAAGGCTTTGGGATGGCATCCTTTGCATCGGATGGCTAGGTATAGCTCCATTGTTATTGCATTTCTCCGTCAGGTTTGCTCAACTTAAAAAATTATATCGTCGCTCTTCATTGGTAATGCTATATGCTCCTTTTATTTTCTTTTATGTGTTATACATGTCCAATATACATGGAGCTGTTTATGTACGTGACAATACCTGGGGATGGATCAATCAACTTCGTGGTGGCACTCTTGAAGAAGTTCGATGGCTTTGGACCTATTTGATCACCATAGCAAGCATCTTCATCCTGGTGCATCATGCAATATTTACACCAGCAAACAAACAAAAGAAGACCCAGGCCTGGTTAATTGCAATGGGTATTGTATTACCTGCATTATTGGTGATGAGCACGCAGCTTCTTTTCCCCGTGATCTTTTCATCAAGAGAGATCCCTGTTACATCTTTTTGTATGTCGGTGTTTTCGGTAACCACTATTATCGCAGTAAGTAAGTATAAACTGTTTCGGATCTCAGATTCCTTAAAAAGCTATAACCTTCTCGAAAATCTGAACAGGTTGGTATTGATCGTTTCGCCCGACAAAAAGATCATCTATGCTAACCGCCACGCATCCGATGTTTTGGGAATTGCACAAGACGACACAGAACCGATCTCTTTCGAAAATATATTTCCTCCGTTAGAAGATGATTTCAAAAAATATTCTGAAGAAGTATTTGACAGAGTGGTTCAGGGGCAGCCTATCGATAATTTCCCGGGCACGTTTATTACGAGTAAGAATGAAAGAATAAATGTGATGATGTCGTCCAGCCTGGTGGTAAACAACCATATCAAACAAGGCGTATTGCTGGTTGCCAACGATATCACCCAAATGGTGACGGCACTAAAGGATCTCGAGTTTGAAAAATTAAGAAGAGAAAAAGAAATAGCCGAAGCCAGTATCATTGCACAGGAAGACGAACGTAAATTCATTGGCGGTGAGTTGCACGACAATGTGAACCAGATATTGGCCAGCTCTTTATTATACCTGAGCATCGGAAAAAGGCAGGGAGATATTCCTTTCGTATCGGATGTAGAGGGACTTATCAATAGCGCCATCCAGGAGATCCGAAAATTATCCCATTCACTCATCGCACCGTCGCTGGAAGAAGCAGAACTTACGCAAGCCGTAGATAATATCGTCGAAATGACCAGGAAGACCGGCAGGTTCGACATCAAAAAAGAAGCAGTGGGTATCGATGAGAATATCTTATCAGAAAAGATCAAGCTCAACGTTTATCGAATCATCCAGGAACAATTGAACAATATCATAAAATATTCCCAGGCAAATACCGTTCGGTTAAAACTTGTCCAGGAAAGTAACAAACTCTTCCTCAACATCACTGACGATGGCGTAGGCTTTGATACAACCTCTAAATCCTTAGGCAGAGGTATGGCCAATATGAAAAGCAGGGCCAGGTTGAATAATGGAACAATGGATATCATATCCTCGCCAGGAAATGGATGTGAGCTGTCGGTGGTTTTTGAGAATATCGCCTGATGATTTCCACTTATCTCACAACTGACCGGTCCATTGCCGACATTGCAATCCCCCAAAAATGAACTTTATTTAATTACAATCATTTGCTTGTGGGTTTGAGGGATGTCGACTAATTTAGTGTTGTGCGCAACCTATAGACACGTTATAAATTACGAACTCCGCATACACAACATGAATTTCTTCAAAGTTTTATATACACTTAGTTTAAGTTTTGTCGCTTGTTGCAAGTCTAGTCCGAATGATATTCATAAGGCCGTGAGTAAACCGAAAGTTGCTCAAGTAGCATCCGCCATAATTACACAAAACTCTAAACATCTAAAATCTGGAACTGAGTTGGAAATAACTGTCCAAGCGGAGCCGATTAGCGATACCGCTAGTGCTACGGTAAAAGTAAATGGCGCTCCGATTCCTGTTACTTCAAATGGTATAGTAAGCACAGCAATGTATGTTATAAAAGTGCGTGGATCTTCTGGTGAATATACTATTCCAGTGACTGTTACTCATTACAATCACGATAAGGAAATAAAACTAGACAATTTTACGGTGTCGTATTTTATTGACGATTAGACACGGCTGCGCACAACATGGGTTTGCCGCAAGCTAGGCCTGACCAACTTACTTCGGCATCCGATGGCTATCGGATTTATCGCTATTCTGCTTTGGCTATGGGGCTTGACCGTTCATTAATTGTCTTTTCGTTTAAATAAAAGTTTCGTTCCTTTATGGGCATCCTCTTGGGGGCGGACACAGCTTTGACCCGATAGCTATCGGGTGCCCAGCCTGCGCAAAGCTCTGAACGTTGAGCGTCATGCTATTTAGACAGCAACTTCTTTAATAATGATTTAATAAGACTACCTTGACATCAAATAGTGAGAACCGAAAACCAATTAACGAAGGCAATAAAAATTAAATCATTATGAAATCAGTATTAATTACAGGAACAAATAAAGGCATTGGTTTTGAGTCTGTTCTCTCATTTGCTCGTGGAGGCTATAAAGTTTTTGCAACTATGAGAAATCTTGAAGCTGCAGCAACTCTAAAAAAGCATATCGTCGATGAATCTTTGTCAGTCATAATTTACAAAATGGATGTTGATTCAGATGAATCAGTTAAACATTGCATTGAAATTATTATTAAAGAGCATGGAACGATAGACGTATTGGTAAACAATGCTGGCATAGAGCGGCATGGTTCAATTGAAGAATTACCAATGGCTGATTTTAAAGCAATAATGGAGACCAATTATTTTGGTGTCATCAGATGCATTCAAGCGGTGCTGCCTCAAATGAGAGAAAATAAAAATGGTTGTATTATTAACGTTGGCTCAGTTTCAGGAAAAATTGCCTGTACACCTTTAAGTGCGTATAGTGCCAGCAAATATGCCTTGGAGGCGCTTACAGAATCTTTAGCACAAGAAGTGAAACCATTTAATATTAGAGTATCGTTAATGCAACCGGGGATTATTGATACAAAAATGGCACATGACATTAGTGTGGATAGTCACTCTAAATATCCGCAGGTACTTCGTTTTGGAGCGATGTTCGAAGAAACGCTCAAACAACCCACACCTCCTTCACTAGTAGCTGATACAATGCTGGAATTTGCGAATGGTGATACTTGGCAATTAAAACATCCGGTAGGACCAAGCGCCTTTCCATTTTTAGGATGGCGGGCATCTATGACAGATGAGCAATGGGTTGATTGGAATGCACAAACTGATGAAGAATGGTACAATGCTGTTCAAACGACTTTTGGTATGAATGTAAGACGGGGAAAATAGTTTGCCAGACTTTTCTAATTACAGGCCCGAACGCACAACAAGGGTTTGCCACAAGCTGGGCATGACTAGCTCTCTTCGGCATCCGATAGCTATTGGATTTATCGCTATTGTGCTTTGGTTATGGGGTTTGACCGTTTATTAATTGGCTTTTCGTTTAAATAAAACTTTCGTTCCTTTATGTGCATCGTCATGGAGGCGGACACAGCTTTGACCCGATAGCTATCGGGTCCCCAGCCTGCGGCAGGCCCGGGACGTTGTAGGCAATTTTTCTAGCACTCTACTCACTGATGAAATATTTATTCTTATATCTATTATTATTTGGCGCAGCAAGCTGTAGTGAGCCAACCAAAAATAATAATTCTCCAAAGGGCAAGAGTGTGATTTCTGATTTCTTTGGTAAGCTTTCAGTAAAAACTTATGACGACGCCTATGGGACAAGTAAAGATATCTACTTCAATGACAGCCTGGTCTTGCGTAATTGGTATGATACTTGGGAATATTACAAATGCAAACTCCTATTGATCCAGCATTGATCGGAAAGACAATATTTAGATTTGTTAGTGGCCGCAATTATTTCGACCAAGATAAAACTGACACAATTATTTTAATTAATAGTGGGCTTCCCTCTTATAATAGAGGTATTACCATAAATGGTGCAATTCTTAGTCATATAAATGATAGCGCGTCTATAATAAGGACGTCAAAGCACTTTGATGACTTGAAAGAACTAAAAATTCAAATCAAAATTTATCAGCATTTAGAAGACCCAAAAGAAATTCCCATCTTATTTGACTCTTTGAAAATACCAATCAAATAAAACTGCATACAACATGGCCTTGTCACAAGCTTTAATGAAGAAATATTTTTTTTACCCCCTCGTAGTTCTAATTTTTGCAAACTCATGTGAGCAAAAGAAAACCCTGGACCCAAATATTTTTTGCACGCTTTCAAAAACTGCACCTGGCGGCAACGAAGCCATGAGCGTTGGAGTAAGCTCCGGCTACTACTTTTTTGAAAAAGAATTTTGGAATTATTTATGCAAAAAACAGCCGGCGTCCATTGAACTTATTTTCAGCGAGGAACCAAAAGAAATTTGGGGTATTTCCAAATTTGGAACAACAACTGAAGAGAATATTGATACAGGTAAGTTCTACTTTTCAAGAACTTTGGATAATGAACTTAGGCAGAAAATAGATAGCCTCTTACCAAAATATCCTCCCAAGCTCGGTTCTATAAGCAAGGATTATTCAAGATTCAAACACTTGTTATCTGACACTACTTTCAACATGATGTCGTTGTATTGCGACAAGGCGACACTTATTTTGATCCAAACTCATAAATATGCACCATAGCTAACCTGGGTTTCGCCAGGAAATGTGAGGCTTTATTTTAACACTCACCAGGGCTGCAAACGATGGATATGCCCCATTACAAAAAACTTCTTTTAATTTTGACCAATGCGCACTTATAGATTTTATAAAAACGAAATTGAATGGTTCGTTGACCTTCCGGAATATTTGGAAAAAGGTGGAGATATCGGCGATCTTCAAATGGTTGAAGGAGCTGATACCATGCTTGATATTATGTCAGAAGGTAAAAAAGAAGTTGTGTTATGTATTTCCACGGAAAAATTTGATGGATCAGATCAATTGAAATTGATTGAAAAGTGTCATCCGTTAAAAGGTGGAGGATATTATTTTATGAAGAAGTTTGAACAGGAAGAAATTAATTTAAGAATCTGGCTATGCAGAGTAGTAGAATTTGTATTTGGTGATATTCCGGAAAACTTATTTATAAAAAGAGAACCCCTATGACCCAGCATGAAACTTTAAATATTCCAAAAATAAACTTCGATCCAAATGGAGAATTAATAATTGAACCCTCTCCTTCTTCATCAAAACACGACTTCGATTTTTTTGAAGGCAAATGGAAACTTCGTAATAAAAAACTCAAGTCGAGATTAAGCAATTGTAATGAATGGATCGAATTTGATTCAACACAAGAGATGTACCGAGTATTAAATGGAATGGGAAACATCGATAATTTCCTTGCCACATTTGATGACAAACCATTTGAAGGAATGACCATAAGGCTTTTTGATCCAAAAACAAGATTGTGGAGTATTTATTGGGCAGATTCCAATGAGGGTAAATTAGATCCACCAGTTCTCGGTTCATTTGAAAATAATGTTGGACATTTCTTCACTAAAGACATTTTAAGGGACAAAAAAGTTCTATTAGTTTTTCGTTGGGATGCAAGAGACAAAGAAAATCCAGTTTGGAGCCAGGCCTTATCAGAAGACAACGGAGTAACCTGGGAATGGAATTGGTACATGTACATGTCAAAAATAAAATGAACAGGTTCCATCGGTGTTGGTGAACTTTCTTAGTCCCGCCCCCCAACTTTACCAACCTTCTATTTTATTGAAACGGGCACATCCAAATATTCCCAACTCAAAACAAATCCATCTTTATTAATTGTATAAGCAAGGCGCTCGGTTAGTGTAGTTGTTTTTTTAGGTGTCACGATAACACGTATCACGTCTTTTTCGGGGTCTTCGGTGGTTGTCCCATCCCTATTGATCCCCCACTGGCCCGTTGCAGAATTGAAAATAATGATCCAGTCCTTTGCACTTGCGATTGCATAAATACTGTATTTGCCTGCAGGCAAGGCTTTCCCTTCCACTTTGATGTCTTTATCAGTTTCAAAGATAGTGGCCTCGTTGGCACCAGCTCTCCACACTTTATCATAAGGCACCAGCTCGGTTCCATAAATCTCCCTGCCCTTTACACCAGGGCTGCTATATTTTATCGTGATGTTGGCACCATTGACTACACCAGTAGCAATCGCGGCAGGACTAGCTCTTTGCGCAGTAGCAAAAACTGCCATGCCCAAAATTGCAAATACGAACATTACCGCTTTAATAAGTTTCATTCTTTTCATAACCAGCTATTTTGATAATACATTGTTGTTTGAATAAGAAAGTTACAAATTTCAGAATGAGGAAGAAAAATATTACATGGGCGGTGAGCTATGACTATTAACCCACTCCTATTACCAGGATGATTTTCCCTAGTTTTGTCCTTGGCTCGTCGGAGATCACGCCACGGCATCAAATAAAAATCATCTTAAAATGGGCATTATAGAAAGCAGGTTGGCGGAACTCGGTTTAAGCTTACCTATCCCCAAGCCTCCCGTTGGTAATTATTTAGGAAGCAAAAAGCTGGGTGAAATGCTTTTCGCATCTGGCCGCGTTAGTGATCGCATCGGCGAAGTAGGCACAGAGGTTACTTTAGAAAAAGCCAGGGAAGCCGCCAGGGATACGGCTTTGATGATCTTGGCAATTATTAAAGAAGATATTAAAGACCTGGATCTGCTTGTAGGCGTCATAAAGCTAACCGGCTTTATACGCTCAGCAAAAAGTTTTACTGAACATCCAAAAGTTATTGATGGAGCCTCGGATCTGTTGATCGAATTATTCAAAGAAAATGGTCGACATGCCCGAACAGCAACAGGTGTTGCACAAATACCTTTTGGCGCTTCAGTTCAATTGGACATTATTTTTCAAGTAAAACAAAATAGTTAAATACCAAGATGAGAATATGGTCACTCCATCCGAAATACCTCGACACAAAAGGTCTCGTTGCTTTGTGGCGGGAAACCCTATTGGCGCAGCACGTTTTAGAAGGCAAGACCAAAGGATATAAGAATCATCCACAACTGGATAGGTTCAAAAGATCAAAGAAGCCAACTGAAGCCATAAATCAATATTTAGCTGAGGTCTATATTGAAGCAACCAGTAGAGGTTACAATTTTAATAAAGAAAAAATAGATTGGAATTTTAGGCGCAGTAAAATGAACGTAACAACCAGGCAGCTCGATTATGAGCTCAAGCATTTATTAAAGAAACTGCAAACCAGAGATCCCAAAAAACACAAAGAACTTAAATCAATAAAAGCAATTGATACTCACCCGATCTTTAAATTAATTGAGGGAGAGATAGAGAAATGGGAAATATTGACTTAAAAAAAAGGTAGCCAGACAATTGCTCCAACACCGCTCATCCATTCCACTCCTCCCATCTCTCCCATTTGGCCTAAATTACGAACAGCACTCATCAAATTTCAAAACCATTAATATGGATAATAATAATCCTGTCTCCAGAAGAGTAGCAGTTAAAAGAACATCAAGGCTGCCCTTCTACCAGTATTAGTTTTGTAATTGAAAATGAAAAGGTGACCTCACTCACGGTTACGGAACCGGGCCTGGCGCTAACGGTAAAAAAAATATAGACGAACGCTGTTTGAATGATAGTGAATAAATGGGCTGTCGGGCTGAGCTTGTCGAAGCCGGGGCTATTTTAGATTAACCCGCCTTCGACAAGCTCAGGCTGACAGTTTTTCAAACTGATACGCTTATCCAATATTCCCTGAGTCTCTTTTCTACAACTTATAAGCTATATTGCAATGAACGAATCTATTGCCTGATATGTCAAAGAAAAGATCTCTCCCCGGCCCGATACCCATTTTGATGATAGTGATCGTGCTGGCGGCAATAAGCACCTGGCTCTTGCCAGCCGGGCAGTACAATAAACTTTCGGTGACCGGCACCACATTTACGATGGTCAATGTCAGGGATACCACTGAAATCGTGCTGCCGCTAACACAAAAGACATTGGACAGTCTGGGCATACAGATCAAAGTGCAAAAATTCATCGATGGCGAGATCCGCAAGCCGGTATCGGTGCCCAATTCATTTACCAAACAAAAAAGAAATCAACAAGGATTCATTGCTGTTTTGCAGGCGCCTATCAAAGGGATCATTGACAGTGCAGATATCATCTTATTCATTCTCATCATTGGCGGATTCATGTTTGTGTTCAACGAAACCGGAGCGATGGTAAAAGGCATTACCTGGCTCACCCATAGTATGAAAGGCCGCGAGCATTGGTTGATCGCCATTCTCACCACAATATTTTCTTTCTTTGCCGGTTCTTATGGCATGAGTGAAGAGGCGCTTGTTTTTTATCCGGTGCTGGTGCCCTTGTTCCTGGCTGCCGGCTACGATCTGTTGATCCCATTGGCCATCATCTTCGGCGGCACTTCGGTCGGCGGCATTCCCGCTTTTTCGAATCCGTTCTCTACCATCATTGCATCCAATGCCGCAGGCATCAACTGGATGGATGGATTAGCGGCACGTTTGATACTCTGGGCAATTCTCACTGCAATATTGATCTGGTATATTTTAAGATATGCTGCCAAAATAAAAAAAGACCCAACCGCTTCCCTGGTCTATAAGATCGATGGTGTGGTAAAACCATTGTATGAAGTGAACATCAGCAATGACAGCAACAGTCCAAAATTGGAATGGAAAACAAAACTGTTGTTGCTGATCTATATCGCAACCTTCTTAACCATGATCGCCGGGGTGGTATTCTTAGATTGGTGGACAACAGAAATGTCTGCACTGTTCCTCGGTTCTTCCATTCTTGTTGCGGTAATAACCCGGCTGAATGAAAAAATATTCATTCGTGAATTTATCAAGGGCGCAGAAAGTTTATTGGCGGTTGCCTTTATCGTTGGTGTGGCCAGGGGCGTCACCGTTGTGTTGAATGAAGGACATGTAAGCGACTCCATATTGTATTACACGGCAAATATGGTCCAGGGAATACAACCGGCCTTCTTTATCCTGATGCTGCTGCTTTTTTATGTGATCTTTTCTATTTTCATACAATCCACTTCCGGCATGGCGGTATTGACCATGCCCATCATTGGAGCGCTCGCTATTTTGGTACATGTGCCGGGCAGAGAAATTGTGAATTCATATATGTATGGCATGTGCCTGATGTCGTTCCTTGCACCCACGGGACTGATACTGCCATCGCTGGGCATGGTGAATATCAGCCTAAAGACCTGGTTCAAATTTATTATGCCGCTCCTGATCCTGCTAACGATCATTTGCATGGCAGCATTGGTGATAGGAATTTATATATGATAGATCTGCCTGGTCCACCCTATAAGGTTCCTGTTAACTGCCCTGATTTTTAGGGCTCTTCGCGGGAACCTTATAGGTTGATATTCAGTTTCCCCATTACCTCCTCAATCCCGCTCAATTCTCACTGCTTTACCCTAAATGGTAATTGTACCTTTCACTCGCCTGTTCTTCTTTTCATCTTTGGTATTATTTTATTGACACTCATCATCAAAATACTATCATGAAAAAATTTATGGCCGGCTTAATAATGGCCACTGCGCTGCTGTACTTTCAAAAAGCGATTGCCCAAACAGGTGTGGCCGTTAATACAACAGGCGCAACCCCGCATGCTTCTGCAATGCTCGACGTGAGTTCAAACAGCAAAGGTTTGCTGGTGCCGCGAATGTTGAGCACAGATATTTCATCGATCGGTAGTCCGGCAACAGGCCTATTGGTTTACCAAACCAACCTCGACAGTGGTTTCTATTATTATACCGGCAGCAAATGGATACAGTTGCTTGTTGCTGATACTTCTGTAAAAAGCGGTTGGCTGCTGGGAGGCAATAGCAATACCAATGCGTCAACACATTTTATCGGCACAAAAGATAATCGTTCGCTTAAATTCAAAGTGAATAATCTTCCTGCGGGTGAAATGAATGTAACTAATTTCAATACCGGCTTTGGCGCAGGAAGTTTTACGAGCAACACAACAGGCACGGGCAATACAGCCATCGGCAATAATGCCATGCTATCTAATACAACGGGTTTTAATAATACCGCCGTTGGCAGAAATGTGCTGATTTCAAATAACACCGGCAACAACAATACCGCAAGCGGAAATTTTTCCCTTGCAAGTAATACTTCCGGCTCGGGCAATAGCGCCGTTGGTAACTCTTCATTGTTTTCAAACATAACCGGGTACAGCAATGTAGCTGCCGGTATCAATGCGTTGTACAATAATATTTCGGGAGCCAACCTCGTGGCCGTGGGAGATTCTGCATTATACAATCAAACTGCTTCGGTAAGCAATACTGCGATTGGTTCCAAAACCTTGTTCCAAAATTCAACTGGCCAATTCAATACCGCAACAGGTTTTCAATCACTACTCAACAATACAACAGGAAATAATAATACCGCCAATGGTGGAGCGTCAATGAACGCGAATACAACTGGAAGCGATAATACGGCCATGGGTATTCAAGCATTACAACTAAATTCCACCGGTAGCGCAAACACGGCAGTTGGTCATTATGCAATGCTGTTCAACACTAAGGGGTACAGTAATATTGCTGTTGGTGTCAACGCACTTTTTCGCTCCGACCTCGTTAACAATACAGTAGCGGTTGGCGATTCTGCATTATTAAATCAACTTAGTGGCGCATCAAAGAACACTGCAATCGGTTCAAAAGCACTTTGGCAGACCACAACTGCAAATAGTAATACCGCGGTGGGCTACCAATCATTATTTACCAATACTACGGGGAACAGTAACACGGGCACCGGTAAATTCTCGCTTTTCCAGAACAATAACGGTTCCAACAATACAGCGATGGGTGACCTTAGTGCAAACTCCAATATTTCAGGTAATAACAATACGGCTATTGGCCAAAGGGCGCTTGCGTTCAACAATACGGGGAACAGTAATGTGGCCATTGGGGTGGCGGCCTTATATAACAGCAATGGTAGCAACCAGGTAGCCATTGGTGATTCTGCCTTGTACAACCAGTCGGGTGGCAATGGACTCAACACGGCTATTGGCTCAAAAGCATTATACCTGAACACAACCGGTTCCAATAATACCGCTGTAGGTTTTGCAGCTTTATCTTCTAATTCAACCGGAGGCTGGAATACGGCCATAGGAAAAAGTGCACTTAACCAAAATACCTCCGGCCAGGATAATACTGCAATAGGCGTCGGTACATTGAGCAGCAATAGCACGGGAATATATAATGTGGCTACAGGTAACTACGCATTGGTATTGAATGATATGGGAAGTTACAATACAGCAACAGGCTATTCCTCTTTATACAATAATAACGGCGACAATAATTCGGGGTTCGGGTTCCAGTCCCTAGTATCCAATACCAGCGGAAACAATAATACAGCAATGGGGTTCGGCAGTTTGCTTAAGAACACTACAGGTTATTCCAATGTAGCTTTCGGAACAAGCGCCTTGTATAACAATACAACAGGCTCTAACTTAGTTGCCATCGGAGATTCGGCCCTTTATAATCAAACCAGTGCTTTTGCAAAAAATACAGCAGTTGGCGCCCAGGCATTATTTAGTAATATCTCGGGTACCAATAACACAGCAATTGGTAACGCCACTTTGCATAATAACAGTACCGGGGATGATAATGTTGCGATCGGGGGCAGCAGTTTGTTCAATAACACCGATGGATACGAAAATATAGGTATCGGTACACAGGCGCTGTTCTTTAATACAACCGGAGCCACAAATACAGCCGTAGGATACAATGCGATGCTGATCAATACAGATGGAACAGACAACACGGTAATGGGAGCCCTCGCGATGAATCACAATACAATAGGAAATAAAAATACCGCCTACGGTAGAGAATCATTAAAGTTCAACGCCAATGGCACGAGCAATACAGCAGCAGGAACCTTTAGTCTTTATTCCAATGTTTCGGGCAGCTTCAACACCGCAAATGGTTATGCCGCATTATACGACAATACGGGAAGCAACAATACAGCTACGGGATATTACGCTCTCGGCAACACCAGCAGCGGCATCAGCAATGCAGCTAATGGATCACAGGCTTTGTACCTCAATGTAACGGGCAGTTTTAATTCAGCTTTTGGTAACAATGCGTTGTTCAATAATACCGTTTCCAGCAACGGCGCCTTTGGTGCCAATGCCCTCTATAGCAATACTACTGGTTCATTGAACACTGGTATCGGCACCAATGCACTCGCAAATAATACACAGGGCAACCATAACACCGGCGTAGGTGTAGAAGCATTAAAACTGGGCACGGTTGGAAGTGATAATACATCAGTGGGCTACCAGGCGTTGAACACACTTACTAACGGAAGCAACAACACTGTTATTGGTTCAGGCGCCGATGTTAATTTCAATGGACAGGTCAATGGGAGCGCCTTTGGCTTTGGTGCCATCGTTGATGCAAACAATAAAGTGCGCATTGGCAATACATCCGTTATTTCCATCGGCGGGCAGGTAGGCTGGACCAATTTCTCCGATGGACGTTTTAAAAGAGAAGTACAGGAAGATGTAAAGGGATTGGAGTTCATTAAAAAACTGAGGCCCGTTACTTATTGGGTAGACAATGCGGCCATTGAACAATATTATCGTCCGGGTACAGAAGCTGCGCAAAGAACTAATACAGCAACTGCTCAAAGACAAAGTGGTTTCATCGCACAGGAAGTGGAGGCAGCAGTAAAGCAAACAGGATTCAATTTCAGCGGAGTTGATGTGCCAACAAATGCAAAAGCTTTGTACGGATTAAGATATGCCGAATTTGTGGTGCCGCTTGTAAAAGCAGTGCAAGAGCAACAGGCTACTATTGAAAAGCTGCAAAAAGAAATTGAAGAATTGAAACAAAAAATAAAATAGTAAGACAGCTTCACGCAAAGGCGCTAAGATGCAAAAAGACGCAAAGGGTTAATAGCGACTTTGCGCTTTTTTTGCGTCTTTGCGTGAAACATGTATTTATTAAATCCATAACTTCATCATCATAAAACCCCTCAACCATCTGCCATTGACAAACACCAGGCATAGCCGCTTTTTCTCAGCCTGTTTGATATTGTTTTTTATCATCACCACCAAACCTGCAACGGCACAAACAGAACGATTTGTATTCAGGCACCTAACCACAGAGAACGGCTTACTCAACAACCTCGTGCATTGCATCTACCAGGATCAGATTGGGTATATATGGATCGGCAGTATCCGGGGACTACAACGCTACGATGGAAATAAATTTGTAAACTATACTCCCGATATCCGGAACGGAGAAGCCTTACAGTTCGGCAATGTCACTGCTATTTTTGAAGACAGCAAGCATCGCCTTTGGGTTGGTGCGGGAGGCCCGGGTCTCTTAAACAGGAACACTGGTAAATTCTATAATTATAATCTTCATCTTACCAACAGCAAGGATCGTGTAAATGGCGTGGCCAAATTCATGGAAGATGTTAAGGGAGATATCTGGGTGATGAATAGCGGTGATTTTTTGAAACTCAATCCCAGCACCAATCAATTTCAAAGCCAGGGATCACTTGCAGGTATTGCACACGGTATTTTCCCTGGTTTTATGGAACAGGATAAGAAGGGCAATATATGGTTCGTTACCAACGTAGCGATCACTTGCTACGATCCCGTTTCCCAAAAGATCATTGATAAAAAAAACAACCCGGCCGGCTTGAAGATCTTTGATGCCAGGGACCGCATCGCTTCATTTGTGATCGCCGGTAACAATGCCTGGATCGGCTATCAGCGCTCAAGAACTTTATACCGGTATAGTTTTTCCGCCAACACTATGTCGGAATTCAAATTCGATATCAATGAAGAGAACAAAAAACATTCGATCAATGAAGATTTCGACGTACAGATAGATAACCTCAGGCAATTATCCGGCGATTCCATCCTCGCCATAATCGATGGCGAAGGAATTGCATTGTGCGATCCGCTGAGTCAATCCTTTACCGAGATACTCATCAACAATGATGATCCCAATGGCCTGCACAGCGATATTGAATTCTTTGGCGCCATTAATAGTTTCCGCGACAGGGAAGGAAATATTTGGATGGGAAGCAATCGGGGACTCAACATTTTTAACCCACGAAAAAAAGCTTTCCGCTTTTATGGCAGCAGCAAGATAAAAAGTGAGGGCCATATCCCGGCTTTGTCGGTGAGCGGTTTTCTTCAATCACCAACGGATAGTGATATCTACGTTTCTTATTATTATCCAACCGGTGCATTGGTGCGATTATCTCCCAACCTCCAATTCAAAAAGAAATACGCCTGGGTAAAGAACGGCAGCACTGATATCGCTGAGAACCAGTTGTGGTACATGTATTTGGACGAAGCCGGAAAGATCTGGTTGCCCAACCAGGCAAAAACAATATTGAAGCTGGATACAAAAACGGATCAGCTTTCTTTATCGAATGATTCAACATTGTATGGAAATATCAATAGCATTTCAAGAGATGATTCGGGCAATACATGGTTGGGCACCTGGGGAAAAGGCCTCAAAAAAATAGACGGTCGAACGCGGGAAGTGAGCAGTTATTTAGAGCCCCCTGCCGGTTCTGCCCCGCGGCCAAAAACCGTTCTTTGCCTTTTTATGGATGGTGATAGTTTGATCTGGACCGGCACCAACGGCTTTGGCTTTCTTTGTTTCAATAAAAAGCTGAACAAGTTCACCCAACTTTATTTGAATGATGAAAAGGATACGTTTTCGCTCAGCAATAATAGCGTCAACCGGATCATCTCTTACAATAATGATACATTGTTGCTAGCTACCAGTGCCGGTATCAATATTTTTGATAAGAAGAAAAAGATCTTCACCACCATAACCGGTAAGGATGGCTTCTCCGCCAATTCGGTGGAAACGATCGAACTGGATGAAAATAAAAATCTCTGGGTTGGCTGTGATGGTGGATTTTATAAGATCGATATGCACGATCTAAGTATTACCAGTTATGGTATTGGCGACGGTCTCATCGATGACAACTTCATCAACCTCCCCTTCTTTAAAATGAAGGATGGGCGTTTTCTCGTTTCCGCCACCAAGGGTTTCATGGCGTTCAGGCCCTCGGACCTTACCCGAGGCGATCCTCCGCCGGCACCCGTTATCACCGGCTTCAAGGTGCTGCATCATGATATGAATGTGGATTCGCTGATCAGCAGCAATAGTGCCGTGCGCCTGTCTTACAAAGAGAATGCGATCAGCATTGAATTCTCTTCATTGCAATTCAATTCTTCCGATAAATTAAAATATTATTATCAGCTGGAAGGAGCGGATGAGGATTGGGTGGCAGCAGGCGGCGAACAAACAGCCAACTACAATCAATTAAAAAATGGCAGTTACCTGTTCAAAGTAAAATGCATCAATAGGTTCGGGCTTGTTGCTGAATCTGCTTTTGTGCTAAAGATCGTGATCCTTCCACCATGGTGGAAAACCTGGTGGTTCATTTTATTTTTAATTTTTGCACTGGCAGGCATTGCATTTTTTCTTTTTAGCTGGAGTCGCAAAAAAAGGAAGGACAAAGAATTGCTGCGGATCAACCACGAAAGACAGATCGCCGCTATGGAAATGAAAACACTGAGGGCACAAATGAATCCTCACTTTATTTTTAATAGTCTCAATTCTATCAATACTTTTATTTTAAAAAGCGACGAAGAAAATGCTTCCGAATACCTTAATAAATTTTCCAGGCTCGTAAGGCTGATACTGGATAATTCAAGGAACGATTGGGTGATGCTGGAAAACGAATTGAAGGCGTTGGAACTATATATCGAGCTCGAGTCCATTCGCTTTGAAAATAAATTCTCGTACGACATCATTATCGATCCTGCTGTTTCGGCCGCTGCAGTACTCGTGCCGCCCCTGATCATTCAACCCTATGTGGAGAATGCCATCTGGCATGGCCTGATGCACCGCAAAGAAAGCGGCGGGATGATCAAGCTGCGTATCTGGAAAGAAAATGACAACCTGTTGCTGCAGGTAGAAGATAATGGCGTAGGAAGAGTTGCTGCCGAAAAATTGAAAGGCAAAAAAAGTGAATTGCACCGTTCGCATGGCATGAAGATCACAGAAGAAAGGCTGGATATTGTGAACGATATATATCATGTAAATGCTACCGTAAAAGTAACTGACCTTTATGATGAACACCAGGAAGGCAGCGGAACAATAGTTTTACTAACCATTAAATACAGAGCCAATGCGGGCCATAATAATTGACGATGAAAAACATTGCCGGGAAGGCCTTGCCATCCTGCTTTCGAGGCATTGTCCCGAAGTGCAGGTGCTTGATCATTGCGCCAATGCCAAAGCAGCGATAAAAGCCATTGCACAATTAGAGCCGGATATCATATTTCTTGATATTGAAATGCCAGGCATGAACGGGTTTGAAATGTTGGAATACTGCGGCGGTTATGATTTTGAGATCATTTTCACCACGGCTTATAATGAATATGCCATCAAGGCGATACGACACAGTGCATTGGATTACCTGTTGAAACCCGTCAATAAGGCTGAGTTGGTACAGGCCGTACAAAGAGCGGGCAGTAATAAAAAAACAACCGCATCTACAAGGATCACCGCACTGCTGAATGCTTTGGATATTAAAAAGAATGCCGAGAGAATAACACTTTCAACTGTAGAGGGATTGCTATTTGTTGATACCCGCGAGATCATGTATTGTGAGTCGGAGAATAATTATACCCGCTTTCATCTTGCCGACAATAAAGTGATCGTTGTATCCAAAACACTAAAAAAAGTGGAAGAACTTTTATCCGGCAACGCCGATTTTTTCAGGATCCACCAAAGCTATCTCGTCAATCTCAATTATGTGCAACGCTATATCAAGGGTGATGGCGGTGAATTGGTGATGAAGAATGGAGATAATTTGCTGGTGTCGAGAAGTAAGAAGGGGGCGTTTTTGGAGCTGCTGGAGAGATTGTGAGGGAAAGCTTGAATTGATAATTGATAATTAAGAATTAATAATTCCATAAACCCGATGATTCGTTTACAACCTATAAGGTTCCCGGCAGAGTGTTTTAATTTTTGAGACTCTACCGGGAACCTTATAGGTTGTAAAAACGCCGCCCCAATCCCCTACTATTTCATTTTTGCGTGATAAACAGCTACTGGGCTTAAGGTCATTCCCATCCATAACCTACCACTTGCTAATCTAAACTAACCGTTTGGTAATTCACTTTAACAAGGGGAGGAATACGGTCTACTTTCACTCTCTGAATATTTTTTTCGCCAGGATATAAAACTACGTCAATGACACACAAAGTAATGCAGCGGATAATGATCATAACAGCGCTTATTTTGACCAGCTTCGGTGCTATGGCACAATTGACCGTCACCAATGGCGCAACCATTTATGCCGGTACCGGCGCCACCATCGCTGTGCCCGGCTATATGACTAATTCAGGCACTATCACCGGACCGGGTACGGTCCTTCTCAACGGTTCTTCCAATCAACCGATCGACGGCACAGGCAATATCAATAACCTCACCCTAAATAATAGTTTCGGTGCAACCATCAGTAGTGTCCCGGGTACAATGCAGAACATTTATGGCACATTGATCGTTGTTAATGGCAACCTGGCTACCGCTGGTAATCTTACCATTAAATCAACTGCCAGTGGCACTGCAAGCGTTGGCAATTCATCCGGCACGATCAGTGGCTTCGCAACAGTGGAGCGTTATATTCAAAGCCCGGGGCAACGTGCCTGGCATTTGCTGGGTACCAACACTTACAACAGTGGTCAAACTATCAAACAGGCATGGCAGGAAAATGGCGGCCCCATTGTCGCTGGTGTAGGCACTTTGGTAACATCTAATTTATACAATGGCAGCAACGGTTTTGATGTGCCTTCTGTCAGCGCATCGGTCTTAACCCATAGCCAGGGCGGACTGGCTGGCTCAAGCTGGAACTATAATCTACCCAACACTAACGGTACTGTATGGTCGGCTTATACCGCTTATATGTTATTTGTAAGAGGCGACAGGAATTATACAGCTGGCAATTCTCCGTCTACCGGCCCAACTATGCTGCGTTCAAAAGGAGATCTTCACCAGGGTACTCAACCGGCAGTGGTTGTATCGGCTACAGGTACCGGTCGCACGCTCGTGGGCAATCCATTCGCCTCAGCGATAGATCTTGAAACGATATTTTCATCACCGTCCACGCTCGATCAAAACTTTTATATATGGGATCCCACACTCACCGGCAGTTACGGTGTTGGTGGATTCAGAGTTGTACAAAGAAATGGAGCCAATAGTTATACCGCCACTCCGGGATTGGGCGCCAATGATAATACACTCAGGTATATCCCTTCCGGCGGTGCTTTTTTTCTGAAGGCAACCGGCACTGCGGCCAATGTTGTATTCAATGAAAATTCAAAAACGAATGGCATAACAGTAGTGAACCCGATCACAAGCGTACAGGGTGATCAGCAGATCATCGTCAACCTCGTGATCGTTAACTCCGGCAACATCGAATCGCTTGCAGACGGCGCCAGGCTGCGCTTTGATGCTTCGTATGCTGCAGATACTACTGATGATATAGGTAAGCTGAATAATTTCGCGGAAAATATCTGTTCTTATAGAGATGGCAAAAAGCTGATCGTTGAACAAAGGCCGATGATCGTTCCATCGGATACAATTTTTCTGCGCACATCGAATACGGGCATAAAAAATTATCGACTGAAAATAAACACTGAGAATTTTGTACAAACAAATCTCAGTGCCTGGTTACAGGATACCTGGTTAAATACAAACACGATATTGGATCTAAGCGGCAATCTGAATGATATTGATTTCAATGTTACTTCCGATCCCGCTTCCGCAAATCCCGACCGTTTCAGGATCATATTCGCTCTCACCAATCCCCTACCCGTAAGTTTCACGAGTATAAAAGCATTTCAGCAAGGTGATGATATTGAAGTGGAATGGAAAGTAAGCAACCAGGTCAATATCCTCAACTACGAAGTGGAAAGATCAACAGACGGAATAAATTTTACAAAGCTCGGAACAAAAGCTGCCACGGGGGCCAATGGAGTTGATGCTGTTTACAATTGGTTAGACCTAAACCCGGTTGAAGGCAATAATTTCTATCGCGTTCGCAGCATTGGTATTGGTGGCGAAATAAAATACAGCGCCATAGTGAAAGTGACGATCCAAAAAAACAAAGCTTCCATCGAAGTATATCCCAATCCCGTAACCGATCATTTGCTCAACATCCGCTTCACCGCGATGGTCAAAGGCGTTTACAGAATAAGATTGGTCAATACTATTGGGCAGACAGTATTCACACAACAATTAAAGTACACCGGTGATCCTGCTCCTCAAGCCATTGTTTTAGGTGGTTTGCCTGCGGGCAATTACCAACTTGAGATCATTGATCCCGCCAATACCCGGTTTACCAGGGCATTGATCATAACGAAATAAAACATTACAACAGCAAGATGAAACCGCTAGAAAGAAAAGGGCATACACGGCTGATAAAGATACTAATGCTCATCATGATCAGTATGCTTCCTCATATCGCCATGGCTGATGACGACCCGGGCCCCTGCCCCGATTGTCCGATAGATGGTGGGTTGGTACTGTTGTTGATAGTGGCGGTGGCATATGGGGTCATAAAATATTGGGGCGGAAGAAGGCGAGTTAATTCACTACCCAATTAGATAATCGTTACTCACACTTACAAAAGTTTACGAGCAACTGCAAAGAAATGCCAGCGGTAAGAAGTTATGTATATTTGGGAACTACCAACCCATTTACGAATGAAGAACTTTTTAACACTGACTTTTTTCTGCTTGATAAGCAATTTGTTGCTGGGACAAGATTCAACAACCTTAAAAAAAGAGAAGCCCTTTGTCCTCGGTTCCATAGAAGAGATCCACTCAAATATCTTATCAGAGAAAAGAACATTAAACATTTATTTGCCCGCGGGTTACAATGATACAACAAGATACCCCGTCATTTATTTATTAGATGGTTCCGCGGACGAAGATTTTATTCATATAGCCGGGCTGGTTCAATTCCTAAATTTTCCCTGGGTAAACATATTGCCCAATTCGATCCTGGTAGGGATAGCAAACGTCGACAGAAGGCGGGACTTTACATTTCCCACGACCATTGAAAAAGACAAAAAGGATTTTCCCACAACCGGCAGGTCAAAGGAGTTCATAAATTTCATCGAATCAGAACTACAACCCTTTATAGAAAAGAAATACAAAACAACCGCGTCAAAGACCATCATCGGGCAATCCCTGGGTGGGCTCCTGGCAACTGAGATCCTTTTCAAAAAGCCTACACTATTCTCGAGCTACCTGATCGTAAGTCCAAGCCTATGGTGGGATAACGAGAGCTTATTACTCGCTAAGCCTGAAATACTAAAGCCCAATTTCACCAAACCAGTTTCAATTTTCGTTGCCGTAGGAAAAGAGGAAAAAGAAATGATAGCTGATGCAAAGAAGCTGGTAAGCATCATAGATGCATATCACAAAAAAAATATTGAAATAAATTTTGAATATTTGCCTAATGAAGATCACGGCACTATTTTACACAATGCCGTTTACAAGGGTTTTGAGAAAATGAGAAAACCCGCCAGTAAGAAAAAATAAAAACAGTCTCAATGCCCAATATTAAATTACCACATTTCGGAACGCTGGATTCCACAGCATTGGATGAATACTATGATGTTGACATCGATTTTAGCGGCGATGAAATACAAATTGATCTCAATTTCGAAACCAAGACGATTGCGCCTGAAAGATTAGAAACCGTAAAACGCTTCATTGAGAACATACGGATACATGATCTGAATAATAAGAAGTACATTCAAAATAATTTCGATGATGAAGATGGAGATACCGTTCGCACCTACCTGGAAACTCATTTAGAAGACCTGGGCACCGATGACCTGGATGAATTAGTTGGCTCTGGTGCCCGATCTGCGGATAAGCCAAATCTGCTTTTAAAAAAATTGAAGCTCGTACGTGTTGGCTTGTACCCCGATAGCGCCGAGCAATTCGCCATTTTTGATTATTCGATTGGGAAAGAACTGACCAATTATTTGGTGGTGATCAACACGGATGAGAATGGCAATTTGGATTATATGACGATGGAAAGCTAAAGGAATAGAAAATAAGGAATAAGAAATAAGGAATGAGAAAGTAGTTGGACAGCTTTTATAATTTGGGTGCCTCAAGATATTGATCTGCTAAACTTCCTTATTTTTTATTTCTTATTCCTTATTACAGATTCAGGATCACATAATCCAATATATTTTTCACATCCGACGCTATATGTGCATTCGGCTCATTGTGGAAAGTGGTAAAATATATTCTTCCGGAACCATTTGAATTATTGCAGGCACCATTTGTGGCTCCACTGGCAACCAACCCTGCCACCTCGCTTGTTCTTACACTTAAAGTAAAATGCTGACCACCGGTTCCTGAAACACAAACCAAACTATATCCTGCGTTGGCGGTAGTACTACCAATGGTGAATGTTCCCTTAGAAGGATCAGTATAAAGATTTGTCCTTATGAGCAATGGCTCGCCGGCAGAACTGGTGACCATGGTTTCCCAAAAATTAGTATTCAGGGTTTGAACTTTTTCCCACTGCAGCAGGTTATAGGTTATCTTATCAATACTGGTCTTATTTAAATATGACTGTAACGAGGAAGATGTAATCGGGTTATTTAACAAGCTTCCCTGAGCACCGCCTTGTCTTACACAAAGTAAACTGTCGGGAATGAATCCGCCCACTCTTGGTATGCTGCAAGAAGTGGTCGGGCCCAGGCTTTGTCCGACCAGTGCTTTTACAGCCCAATCAGAAATATAAAGGCTTCCGCCATTGGCAACATAGGTTGCGAGGTTTGCGTAGGTCAGGCTATCAAAATTTTGCATTGCTAATTGGGTGGTGCAATTCAGGAATATCGCATCGTAAGCTGTGAGTTGCGACATGTCTCTCACATTATCCCAGATCAGCGGGTGCATTGTATATCCAAGAGAATCCTGGACAATATTTTCGATCTTATCATAAACACCCGGAATAAATGCCAGGTTAGCAACCAGGTTTAGTTTTACCGGCACCGCCGAAATTGCAGTGACCATATCTTCCTTCACCACTACGTCTACTTCTGTCCTGAACATAGAGCCGTCGCCCGTTTGAATGGTGATCCGCCTGCTTCCTGCGGGCGCTTCCAAAGTGAAAGAACCAGTGGCATCCGTCTGCGTAAAATAAAGTTGGCCATCCACAGTAGTAAAAACCGAGGCAACTTTAATGGTAGTCTTGTTGTTTGCGGAAACAATTGTCCCTGTTATTTTTCCTAAAGTAATCGCAGCTGTATCTACTTTTTTGCAGGAAGCAAACATAATTGCAGCAAATAACAAAAGCATTGAAACGGGGGAAGACCTTTTCATAATAGTAGTTTTTGGTAGATTAAATCGGGTATAAGGCACTTACAGGTATTGGATGCCTTAGATGGAAGCAACGCTGCCTGTTATCATGAAGATACGAGGAATTCTGCATCCAAAACCGCTGGCTTCTGCTAAAGCTCCGGCCGTTTATTTATGCAAAAGCCCCGCAAATTGCGGGGCTTTGTGAGGTCTATTTCTTTTTTGCCGCTGCCTTCTTTTTAACAGCCTTCTTTACAGTTTTTTTCACTGCCTTCTTTGCAGGTGCAGCTTTCTTCTTGACAGCTGCTTTCTTTTTAACGGGCTTCTTTGCGGGTGCAGCTTTCTTTTTAACAGCCGGCTTCTTTTTAGCCGGAGCTTTCTTAGCAGGCGTTTTCTTAGCAGGCGCCTTTTTTACCGGTGCTTTCTTAACAGGCTTCTTCTTTACAGGAACCTTTCCCTTCAGTGGATTATCGGCCACCTTAATAGTTTTTTTCTTATTAGATGATGGCTTAGCACTGGTAATTACTTTTACAGTACTTAATATCTCTATAACGGCCTTCCACAGGGGATCACAAATAAAAGCGACCGTTCCACCACTGCGTTTTTCCTGTGCCTTGGTAAAATTGATATCGCCTACGCAGATATAAGTCGGACTTTCTTTAGCAGCAGAGATCGCAATTTTTGCGTGGTCATTCTCTTCCGACCAACTAAAGCTTGGGCTGATGCCAAGAGGCGTCAGGTCAACTGAGTTCATCTTTAAGACAGTATGTGTTGAATCTTTGTCTTGGCTATCGGGAGTAGGATCATGTTCCCAGGTTTCCACATCAATATTCTCTGCCAATATCGGTGCAACCAGGTCATTGTAAAAATCGTCATCATCCTTTGCGTCCCATTTCATGTTCTTGGCTATGCAACGGAAATATTGTCCGCCTCTTGATTTGAATGCAACCACCTGGGTAAATGGCGCCACGGGAGTACTCAATTGCTTGTTCATCAATATTGACCTTGGGTCGGTGCTATCTTTTATCGCCGCAGGAATTTTGGAAGCAGCATACACATTCGGATGCTGAGTGGTAGCCATCTGACCTGCAAGCGTTTTGATAGTATCGGCATCGAGGCTTATGCACAAAAACGATTGTGCCATTTCCATCGCGGTTGTTGGATAGACATACTTACCAACTATCGGAAATTTCGGAGAGGAAAATACCATCCAAAAACCGGTGTTGTTGGCCATGTTAAAACATACCACACCTTTTGTATGCCCCTTCGCGCTGGTTTGTGTTACATTGTTTGATGGTTCGTCGTTATAAAAGTACCAGCCGATATCCGGGTTATTAAGATTGTTATATATCTGGTTCATCGTATTGGATACCGCGCCGTTTTTCGGATCATCTATTGTGTGGGCCGATAAAGAGCCCTTCTCCCCAAGCCCCAACCCAGAGTCGCAGAATACATATTCGGTTCCTTTAGGTTTACTGCCATCGCTGGCTTTGCCATGACCGGCTACTTTATAAAGAACCCACCAATCGACAGCTTTTCCATCATCACCGATTGCGGATAGACTTACAGAATTTGTTGCCATTAAATTTTAGTTTTATCGAAGTGAAGAATATTATTCTCTAACAGGTCACTTAATCCATTCCAGCAAACCATTGAGGTCCGTACTTATTTTACCTCTCCTTCCCGCACTCAAAGCGCCGCGGCGCTCAAACTCATAAGTATCGAAGGGAGCTGCTCTTTCCACAAGATTGATATTGGCACCAAGCATATAAGGCATCGCAAGATCCATTTCCCATATATCTCCGCAAAATACAGAAGTAGCCATCCTGCTAAGATCATTGCCAAACGCACTGCAGATGGCTTCAAAATAAGCGCCCCTTCGCAGGTATACCGGCCTGCCGATCCCTGTATCCGAATGAATGGCGGGGACGTGCTGAAATAATTTTTGTGTATCAGCCGGTATCTTTGAATCAAAGTTCAATTCTGCAATGTTGAATTTCTGAGCGCCGCTTTTTACGGTCAAACCGTTTGGAAGTTCTTTAACAGAGAGCAATGTCTTCAGGCGATCAATGATCGTTGCCGAACCGGTATTGGAAATAAAAGTGACGCGGATATTTTGTTTCAGCAATGTTTCAAAAATATTTCTTGCTTCCGGGCGCCAGGGAGCAGGATTGGGAGCTTGAGCATTCACAAAAACTTCAGCGGGAATGTCTTTCGATATATTTCTCTTTCGCAAAAGATACTTGCCACACTCGGAAGAAAAAATATACGGATCGGCGGCAGCAGGTGCGGCTGGAGCAACAGAAAATGTCCATGCTGCCTGCGGCGAATGCTTACGCACTTGCTCTTGCGCCTCCATCCACTCCTTCGGCGAGATGGGATCCTGTGCGAAGACGGTCTTATTCAATCCAGCGAAGTATTCTGCCAGGAAGGGTTTATAAATAACAGGGATCTGCGTGCAGGTTCCGTCAAAATCCATTACGATATCAGTGATGCCCATAAGTTATTTTTTAGCTTCTTCGTTAGGATCCTTGGTCAATGCTATGATCATTTTTTTGCGGCCGGGGTATTCTTTTATCAGCTTATCTCGCTCTCCGATCACATAGAATTTGGGATCGGGATTAAAGGCAGGTGCCATCGACACACCCATCAAAGTATAAGCGCCTTTTTTTACCCGGGAACCCAGCCATGTGCCAGCTGGTATTACTTTCATGGGCAATTCTCCTTTCTCCAGGTTATTACTAAAAACGCAGACCTCTGTTTGAGGAACATGCCCTTTCGGATATAATAACAACATCTCTACCGGTCCGCCGCAATAAAAGTGATAGAGCATATCACTTGTAACGCTGTGCAGTACCGAACGTTGTTCCTTTTCTAAAAAGTAATAGATGGCGCTGCAAGGTGGATTTTTTGTATCGGCTGGCGGATAGGTGCTTGCAAAATATCCGCCTTCATCTTTATTCAATTGCAACTTTAGTTTTTTGATCACTTTAGCAGCTTTCAGCATGATATGTTGGTTTTATTTTAAAGAATCGATCTGTGAAACTTGCATCTGCGTCCGGTTCAATGGACTTAGGTCAGTCAATTTTTTAGGTGGATTGAATGGCGAACCAACACTTTGTTGAAAGTTGAAATAATTATGGGGATCAACTTTTTTCTTGATCGCCAACAATCTCTTATAATTGGCGCCATAATATTGTGTTGCCCAATCATGCTGCAACGGATCAATATAATTCACATAGGCGCCGGTTGCGTTTCCGGCTTCCGACATTTTTTCAAAAAAATCGTATGCCCATTCCACATTTGCAAGTGTATCGCCCGGCTTATCCTTGTCCCAGATAGATTTGATCTCAGGAACAAAACGGCAATTTCGGTGAACGTACGCAGTAGCATCCGGAGCCACATCTTCGATAGCGCCGCCCGTTAGCGTCCACACAGCAAAACTTGCAGGGGAAGGCGCATTGGTCATGGAGTCTATGATCACCTTGGCTACTTTATTGTTCATACCTCCTTTGGGAAGAACGGTGGAACGTATATAAGAACTCCTGCCTTGCACCTTCGTAGTGTAACCATTATAAAATTCCCAATCAGGCAGTGTCATGTTAAACATGTTGGCATAGATCGGTTTTAATTTTAAGAGTCCCCTTAACAGTTCAACACCTTCCGCACACTCTCCATTAAAGACGGGTGTTAAACCCAACACTTTTACACTTTTGATTTTAGTGGCAGTAGGGTCCGGTACAAGCTCTGGCTGAGTTCCCATAAAGCCATAAACAGCCATTGTATTCGGTATTGTCTCCACCCAATCATTGTAGTAACCCAATACTTCTTCTGCTGCTTCCAGTGGAAAGCGTATCTGACCCACATACATCTTTTCACTAAATGGCTTTCTCATTCTCATTTCCATTTCAGTAACGATACCAAAATTTCCACCACCACCACCGCGACAGGCCCAGAAAAGATCTATATCATCGGTTGATTTGCTATCAACACCAATATGCCTCAACTCTCCATCTGGTGTCACGATCTTTAAACTGATAAGATTGTCGATACTCATTCCATAAGAGCGGGAGCAAAAACTGTATCCACCCCCAAGCATGAAACCTGGAGGAGCAACCGTTGGACAACCGCCACCAACGGGTATCAAACCTGTGCCCGTATCCTTCATGAATTTGTACACGTCGTACCAAATAACACCCATCTCTGCTGTAAGTGTTTCTTTCTTTTTATTGAATGTGATCTTGTTGAGGTTCTTCATCGCAATTACCACACCGCCCTCATTCATGCAATAACCTGCGGCACTATGCCCTCCTCCCTTAACCGAAAAAGGAAGTTTATGTTTGGTGGCAAATTTCAGCGCAAGCTTCACGTCTTCTACAACCGCGGGATAAATTATTAAGAGCGGCCTAAACTGTATTCTTCCATTGTCTATTTGTATCGCATCTTCATAAGCGGCCTCGCCTGGCTGCAACACATAGCCACTTAGTTCACGGGTTAGTTCATTGATTGCTGTGGAGATCATAACATGTATTTTTTGTTAATTAATGTTTCGCTTAAAAGATCAATGTTATCTCGTAAGTGAATAAACTTTTGATTGAGATTTGAGATACGAATCGAAAATATAAGTACCATCGATCATGCCTTCAGTTGCAGGAAAAAAATCATCGTGCAACTCGCTCTTCAGATAATCGTCGTAAGCCTGTTTGCTTTCGTAAATAATATCAACGCCCACATCAAAATTTCTTACAGAAACATCTCTTTTGATATCAGTAAGTCCACCGCAACAATATTGTTGAATACCTGGATGAGGAGCAAGATATTTTGCACAGATGTCGGTGAATTTTGCAATATTGGCAGCAGATTTATCTACCAGTGAAAAATAAATGCTGTGAAACAAACTCTGAGGTATGTTTCCATCGGCGCCAATGCATTGGGACCTTGAAGCATTTCCACCGAACGTCAAATTTGTAAGATAAGTATCTATTACGCGCCGTGTAGTGGTGGGCGCCAGCTTATTTACATCGGTTACAAATTGTTCATGCTTTGGATCTTTTAAGTTGTAATGATCAAAAGCAGCTTCATCCTTAAATATCTGGTGCATTGCAAGGTCGTATGCAAGGTCATTCTGGGGCCGGTCCATATCGGCAGCTCTCTCGCCGATCCAAAAAGAGATCAGGCCTGCTGAAGTTGACAGGTATTGCAGCGCTTCAAACATGAAAGCTTCTGCAATGTCGGGCGCATTTGAAGGAAGCAATTTAAAATAGGTGCTGTGCATCAGCATCGGTGAAGTATTTGCCATATAGTTAGTTTTTTATTTAATTTATGATGATGAAGTTGACGTTTTTTGCAAGCGGAGTGTTGCAACGGAAATATGCGGCCAGTTAATTGGTACCACCTTACTGGGGTCAGCACCAAAAACAGGGAAATCGAGAATGACCGTTTGTGTGTATTGCAACTGAAGGAAAGTACTACCGTCATCATTCTGCACCGTTTCGATCCAGAATATTGCAGTGATCGACGCTGCATTTGCATTCACATTTACAAACGGAATATTTGTAATTCCACCAACCGGTGCGTCCACATTACCCACTCCATTTATTGGATTTGCATCCAATAATATCACAATGGTTTCTATGATCTTTTGACCCTGGATCGCATCCACCAATAGCTTATTTGGGTTCATAATAATATCCTTAGAAATACCCGCTGGCGGTTCGGCATTGTGCAATAAAGAAAGATACTGAGGACTTGTGTCGTTCACTCTTTTACCGTCTTTATCAAGTGTGAAAGGCGTTGGATCCGCCGGTGGCGTGTCCGAAGGAGGTGGTGGGGGAGCAGGAGGAGGATCTGGTACTAAAGAAAATTCCGGTCCCCCCTCTACTTTAAATATCCGTCCCTGGCAAAGTATTGAATCGCCATGTGGTATGGAACCAAGCCGTGCAATGGTTGGCTGAACATGGGGGTCGCTACCACCGGGAAGATTGAGAAATAAACCTGTTTCCAGGTGTATACCTTCATTGGAATTAACATCGGCCACTTGTTGTAAATAATGCAGCCCTTTGAATGCAATATCACCTTGCGCATTTCCACGGTTGATGATATCGCCTCCGATTTCCGAAAAGGTTATTGTTTCCGAAGTGTTGTTCAGTATCAATTTGAATTTATCCGCAGGTGGCGGTCCGGGTTTTGCCTGGTTCATGTTGGGTATCTCGATAAGATTAAAGCCTGTACCCACCCATGTTGTGTTGATCAACGATTTCAGGAGCCCAAAATCAGCCGCCGGCGCAGCTGCTGACGCCCTGGCCGCAGCTATCCCACCTTTATCATCCGTTGATTGCGGTACGTTATCCCGTATACCAGAGAGGTCGAGTGATGCTAAGGGATTACTTTTTGCTTTTGCCATAGTTGTATGTTTAAAAGGTTAATGTTTATTTTAAAATGCATGAAAATAAATTCAAAAGAATTTAAGTTTTATAAACCCGGACGTGCAAATCCCGCCAGTTGCGTCATTATTTCTACCGTTATGTAAACTTGTGGGGTGGCACTAAAATCAGTTAGGAATAAACTGCCGTATTTCTTCATGAAATTTGTAAAGATGGGGCCGGTGATGTGTGCATCGCAAGCCGCCTTATCCTTGTATATCTCAAAAAAGATAACCTCGCCTGCGGGAGGCGTCGGCAGATTTTTTTGTTTGAAGTTGGGAATATGCACCATGTACAGCAAGGTGCCGGGCTCATTCTTCTGAACATCTTTTGCCATTTGCTTTAAAGCAGCGTGTGCTTTTTTTTCATTTCCTGGAAGGATCGTCCATTTTCCGGTTAGGGGATACATGTTGACTTTGTTTGTTTTTAATAAATGTTTGTCATTTCGAATAACGTTTGTCATTTCGACGATAGGAGAAATCTATTTGTCCGAAATGTCAGATGTCTCCTATCGTTGACATGACAGAAAACCGGCGGCTATACTTCCACGTATTCAAACGTAGGCCCGGCACACTGGCCTTCTTTATTGTTCAATGGAATATTCAATAATTCCAATGCCTTGTACTTAAGATCATACATCAGCGTGATACCTGCTATCAACTTACTGGGATCGCCACTAACTGCATCATTGATATTATTCAAAAGGGAAACATAGGTTGCATTAAAACTATGCGCCAGTTCCAGCAATTGTTTATTGCCTTTGTAATCTGCCATCTTTGGATTTGGTTTCATATTATAAACAGATGTCCAGCTCCTGTTTATAGATTCTCCCGAAGGAATACTATTGACCGGCTTGTCGTAGTTGGTATCATTTGGCCGGTATAACCTTCCAAAATTTATCTCCTGAAATTTAAAATAGTGTGCATATTCTATTCCTTCACCAAACATTTCGTAATCAGGATCCTGTATCGTTCCATCCACACCTTCTCCTTGTCCAACGATCTCTTCGATCGCCTCCAAAGCGCCCCCGAAGTATATCACCTTAAGTATCTTTCCTCCACTTCCATAATAATGTTCCGGCCCAACCTGGCGGCTTTCATCACCAATGAACTTATGATAGGTTTTACCATTCTTATTTTTCTCGGGTGTTGTGATCTCATTTTTAAATCGATATAACCCATAGCGGATCGCTTCGTAAAATTGCCCGATACCATCAAACGTGGGAAATAATTGGCCACGTTTTCTTGGTTTAACTGGCGCCTGTGGATTAGAAGGTAACTCGATGGTACAGAATTCATCGATAGCTGCCTGCGAGAATTTTAAAAGGCTTACTGTAAACGGTGGTTGTCCTTTTGGAACATGCGGAAAGATATTTCCTGGTAAAGGAGTTGGATAATTCGGTATGATATCTTTTACATTAAACAGCTTCCCGTTGTAAAGCGGGTTCTTTTTATCTTCCTCCAGATCTTTTTTTGATGAGATAGCGTTGAGGATATTTGCCACAAGCACCATATGCAGCATTTCCTCCACCACCACGCTTCTTATCAAACCTCCGGCCACCTGGTTACTTCCCTCTTTGATCGAGTAAAGTCCGCAGAGATAAGGTGGAATGGTGGAAAGCTCCAGTTGAAGCGCCGTGCGAAGATACATGCGCAGTTCAGCTACCGACTTTATCTGATTTTTTACTAGTTTCGGATCGTCAACACTCTTTTCTTTTAATTCTCCGCTTTCTCCGTCTGTTGTAACATCTTTCGATGACAGCGGTTTTATAAGCATTTGTCGTTTTGGATTATTCTCCTGGAAATATTTTGCCATGTTATTATTTTTCAAGTTGTTTTAGAATAGCTTCAGACGCTTTAAAAGTGAGTGCCGCCATGGTTAATGTTGGATTTGATGTGCCGAGTGTGGGCATATTGCCGCATCCTACTAAGAAAAGATTATTGTGATCCCATGTACGCATATCCGGATCTACCACTGAGTCTTCTTTTTTCTTACCCATGCGATGTGTTCCAACAATATGTCCTGCTCCCTCAAATGCATATCCTTTGCCTTTGTAGGTCACATAATCCGGTTTGGAGCTATCGATAGCAGTGCAATCTTCGATCTCTGCCTGTTTAAATAATTGAGTGGCAAATTTTCTCGCTGCTTCAAATGCTTTCAACATGTATTCGGTTGCACGGTAATGGATCACCGGACGGTAATTTCCAAGTTGATCTTTGTATGCGGGATCGATCGTTACGCGGCATTCGGGATCAGGCGCTTGCTCGCACTCTGCGTGCACCAACACCTGGCGTGTAAGGCGATCTTCAAGATAGTCACGCAATTTTTTACCGAACATTCCGCCAGCAACTGCATTCTGTACATCTGTGCCGGGTGAAAATACAGGCCAGCTCCATCCCCAGTTATCAAGCGGTGATATCCATGCAGCGTGATTTTTTCTGAAAGAACCGTCACGGAATGTTGCAATATTGGTAGTGGAACCGGGGCCCCTGTATGGATAAACCCTCGTTTTATTGAGGCCCCAATTTAATATGGTCATGTGATCCATCAGGTTTCGGCCAACCTGGTCGCTGCTGTTTGCGGCATTGGATGCCAGCAATAGTTTTGCGTTTTCAATTCCACTGCATGCCAACACATAGATCGTGCCTTTGGCTTTTTTAGTTTCGTATTCGAAAGAGTCGCCGTCTTTATAAGTTTTGTATTCTATGCTATCGATCCAATTGGATGTTGGATTGATGTTCAATTTAGAAGCTACCGACTGCGTTCTGATCGTTAGATTGGCGAGGTCAGATCTTTTCAGCGTTTTTAATGCATTGTACTTTGCCTGCACGGGACAGATAGGGACACAACTTGCATTTCCTTCGCAACGCTGCCCGGTGTATGGATCCCATAACGAACCAACGGGATTGTACCTATCACGCCAATCTGCGAGAATAAATTCCAGTTTTTTTGTTCCGGGATTCCATGCAACATTTGCGTTCTTGTATTTTGGATTGGGAATAGAATTTCTTCCCTGCGGTGTGGTGACCGTTTGCAATTTGTATGTCGCTCCATCCAAAACTATTTTTTTACCGTTGATCTCAGGTATCATTACTTTGTCCAGATAGCTCGGCGGGATCTCTTCCATTGGAAATTCAAACTTAGCGCCGTAATAGCTGGGATCCTTGAGCTGTGATGCCGCCCATGTTTCCATACTTTCTTTGCTGCCCGATACACCTATCTCGTGTTCAGCCATTTCATAATAAGGTTTTAATGCTTCGTACGGAAAGGGCCAGTCCACTCCCACTCCATAAGTTTTTTTCATTTTGAAATCATTAGGCAACATCCTTAACGTTGTACCCAACCAGTGAAGCGTAGTGCCGCCCGGTCCTCTTAAACAATCACTCGCAAATGGAATGGGTCCCATTTGTACGAGATAACCGCTTGCATCCGGAACGCCTGGCGCTAATTTTTTCATCTCCAATACATCAATAGATGGTGCATCTTTAATATTCGGATAAGGAGAGTTGGGCACTTTTGCATTTGCCCTGTAAAATTTATCCAAATATTCCTGGTAGGTTTTATACGAACCATCAGGATCCAGCGCTATTCCGGCTTGTAAGCCAGCTTCCAGTAACAGCACTTTCTTACCTGCGTTGGTTAAAATATTGGCAACAAGGGAACCCGATATTCCTGAGCCAACAATAACTACGTCGAAATCATTATTTTCCATTAGAATTATTTTTAGCCGCTGATTATTTTAATGTAATTGGAGGATTTGCCCATGAGCCATAGCCCGGTTGTTTTGCCCCGGGTGGATGTGAGTGCGCCGCCGTCCACATCAACCCCTGCTTATAGGATTCGGCATTGACTACATTGGATGTAAAGCCTGGATTGGGGCCAGCCATATCATACAGGTTGCCGGTGTACCAAAGCATAATGATATTTTTTGCTAAAGCATTGTATGATATGTCGGGCATGAGTTGGGTGCGGATGCCTTCTTCTATGTCATCATCAGTTTGTTTCGGCGCATTGAGAATGGCACTTACATTTTGGAAGAAGAAATCGATATTGTCCCCGCTGTTATTTGCGAGAATGGTATCGTAATAAGTATCCAGCATACCTGTTGCCTTCAGTTCAGTTTCGCTGAAGCCGGTAAGCAATGAGGATATCTTCGAAAATAATTGAGGGGTTGCACTGGCTGAGGTCATTAGGAGCTTTTTTAGGTTTAATAAATATTATCCGGCGAGCCGGTATCGTTGCTATCAAAAATGTTTTCAGTTGGATCGGCTGGATATCGATGAATAACGAAGGGCGAATGGGATCAAAAACTTTTTTCGCAAAAAAATCACGACGAACCTATACTTTAAAACCAAGAAATCAAATACCCGAAAGCAACAGTAGAAAAAACACTACGGATTTTTTCGCCACATTGCATTTAGGCAAAAATTTTTCTCATCGCATCAAAGAATTAATAAAAACATAACCTTTTTGTAAGCTGTAATTTTTTTATGAAAAACCATACCGTATAAACACGTGTTTTATTACCGTAAAAAATGAATCTTTATCAATCACTTGTTGAACTTTTAAAATGATTGCTATAAGAATCACCGATAAACTTCAGGAGATTCACTTCTTCACCTTTTGGTTTACCTGTTATATCTTCCAATACCGCCGCCATCAATCGATGCAGGTCATTTTCTTTAGGATCAGTAGAGGGAACTTCCCAATGCAATGGACTCACTTCCGGAATATCATCCTTGCGTGGTTGGTCGAGTGTTAACAAACAGGAAAAATCCGGTGCCGCTTTATCTCTTTCAGTAAGATTGCCACTAAGATTAAAACAATTTTGTATCGTCTTTATGATAGAAGTATGATCAAAAGGTACAAAGCCATCTGGCCTTGCGATCAAACCCTTGCTGATATAGGGATTGATGACCACGCAAGGCACCCTCACACCAAAGCGATTGAAAAGAAAACCATCCTGTCCGGGCGTGTTATTGGGATCAGGATTCTTGGCACCTCCGGGAGGAGCAATATGGTCATAACAGCCCCCATGTTCATCATAGTTGATAAAGAACAAAGTATTTTCGAAAGCCGGCGATGATTTGATCATGTTGTAGATGTCGGCGATGAGTTTTTCTCCTGCCCTTATATCACTCGGTGGATGCTGATCGTTTTGTGTTGGACCGCCATAATTGGGTTCCAGGAAGGAATAGCTGGGCAGGTCACCAGTTTTGCATTTCGTTTCAAAATCATCCAGCGTGCCGAAATTTTTATTGAATAAAGGATCGTGCAATTGCGTCATGATAAGTCTTGTGAGCGAAAAACCGCTTTTCCCAAATGCTCCGTCCTTGTCTTTTGCAGATGTGAATTGATTATTGCCAAATATCCCCCAGCTTAATTCCGTTCGCCCCTGGTCGATGGCGTCCTGTAGTTGGTTGAATATGGTTCTTGCATCACATTTCGCAACAGGGCCATTGTTCACAAAACCCGTGGAAGTGGCTGCATGCATAAAATCCCTGTTGGGAAGTGTTTGGCTTGGCACAGAACAATGATAGTTATCACACACAGCAAAACTTCTTGCAAGCTCACTCAGCACTGGTGTTTGCGCTGGCGTGTAACATTTCATGATCGAGCGTGGATTTACCGGATCATCGCCAAAACTCACGGCACTGTACAACATTGCATTCTGGTAGTTTTGAACAAACCCCATATTTGTAGGTAGGGGCGGGTATTGCAGTGCCACATCATACTTCTGAAACAATTGATGATTGGTGTCTTTGTACCCCTCACCAGGATCACGCTTCGGCAGTGTGAAGTCTTCAGGATCCGGAATAGGTTTTTTATAAGGAAGCTTTTTGGGATCACCATTCTTTTTTATCGGAACCAATTCAATAAATGGAAGGCCATCTGCATCCAGGTTATCTAGTGGATTATTTAACCCATAATGTAACCCATCAAATTTCTGTCCATTTGGCGGCGGTGTGTCTGAATACAGCCACCCGAGCAGGTTATCGAAGGATCGGTTCTCCAACATCAACACAACAATATGCTTAATGGTGCCCTGCAATTTTGCGGTATCGGGTTTCAGGGATTGATTCATGCAATATTAATTTTTGAACTAAGCGTCATAAATAAAAGCCCACCTGTATCCCTCATTTGGATACACAGTTTTAAGAATTCGATAGATCAGGCAATAACTTACCTACACCTCAATTGCGAGAATGGAGGCAATACATGGAACGGAAAAATTAGTGTAGGAATTTAAACAGATGCTTTGAACGAAGAAAATTATGCTTTGGTAAATATATTTGTTTTATTTGTAAAATCAAATCTAATTTATTTGTTTGCAAATATTGGAGGCTCCAGGTTCACAAAATAGAATTAAAATGAAACTCATCTCCTTCATAACGATCTGTTCAATATTTTTTTTCTGTGCTTCACCCAAAAATGCTGTTTCGCAAAAGACGTCTTCAACTAATGATATAGAGAAACTCAAGAAGTTGGAATATGATTGGTTGATTGCAGAATTCAAACGAGACACTGCCAGTATCGCTGCTATGATGGATGAAAAATTTATATCAGTTGGGCTCACTGGCACTTCAAACAAGCAGCAGGAACTTGATGGGATATATGAGAATATTAGTGAGCGCATGAAAAATAACCATATCGTCGATTCTCTTTACCTTGACGATGTGCGTATCCAAATTTATGGCAACACTGCGGTGGTAACTTTTTTTTCGGTTACAAAAGGCAGGATCAAAGAAGTGCCTTTTGCAAATCGTAGAACCAGGATGTACGATGTTTGGATCAAACGCAAGGGGCAGTGGAAGGCTATATCCTCACAAGTAACACCAGTGCGTTAGATCCACAAGTAAATGAACGATCGCCGCACGCCATTATTTATTTATTGAATAGAGTGACAGAAAAATAGTTTAGCCTTATGGTACCCGCGTCCATCCTTTTTATCATCATCTTTGTCATTTTTATGATGATCTCCTTCAGTCAGACCCAAATATTCTATATCAACAAGAGCTTTGGTCTGCTTATTTTAACATCAACACTCGTCTCTTTAATGAGTTATATAACCACACGCAAAGAGGATAAACTAAGGATACTGTTCTTCAGCTTTATTTTATTCTACTATACAATTCTGTTATTTATTATTTCGAAGACCTACAAGCGCCTAAATAATTACCTGATTCAAAAAAAGTGGCTCAATAAGGAATTTGAGAACAAAGATTTTACCAACGTTTTTTGGGCTAGCGATTTTGAGCCTGACGATTATGATAAAGAATTAGCAAGCAAACCCTCCTGGTTAGATAAGTTATTATCGTTCACACTTTTTGGGCTGCCTTTGTTGAGTACCGGTTGGGTATTTTATTTTATGGGTATAGAGTGAACCGTACTGAAGCACTTGTCCTTTCTCATCAACCCTCCCATTGCCCGATCATCTTCGCCAAATGCACTACTGTAGCTGAATGTTCGGTAAAGGTTGAACACCCTAAAACGCCGGATTCTCCTTCTTAAACTTCGGCGTCAATCCCATATTGTAAAAGATAAAAGAATAAATATCCGATGATATTTCCAATCCTTTTTTCAAATTGCTTGCACCATGGCCCGAGTTGGTCTCAACACGGATGAGCACCGGGTTATTGCCTTTGTAATTTTCCTGCAGCGTAGCCATATACTTAAATGAATGCGCAGGCACTACCCTATCGTCGTGATCGGCGGTGGTAACAAATGTTGCGGGATAATTCAGTCCGGCTTTGATATTGTGTATGGGTGAATATCCATAGAGGTTCTTAAAATCCGCTGCACTATCGCTGCTTCCATATTCCGCTATCCAGTTCCACCCGATGGTGAATTTTTGATAGCGCAACATGTCCATCACTCCTGCCTGTGCCACTGCAACCCTGAATAGTTCCGGTCGTTGGTTGATCACTGAGCCGATCAATAAACCGCCATTTGAACCGCCTTGCACACATAGATATTTACTGGAAGTATATTTATTTTTGATCAGCCATTCAGCTGCACCAATAAAATCATCAAATACATTTTGTTTGTTGAAGCGCATGCCGGCATGGTGCCATTTTTCGCCATACTCACTTCCGCCACGCATATTGCATTGAACGAACACGCCGCCCTGTTCCAGCCAGGTTATTCTTCCGGCGCTGAAAGACGGATTGCTGCTGATATTAAAACCACCATAACCCGTGAGTATGGTTGGATTGTTGCCATTCTTCGGCATTCCTTTTTTATACACGATGAACATCGGCACTTTTGTTCCATCCTTACTGGGAAAAAATACCTGCTCGGTTGCATAATCTTCGGGGTTGAACTTTACATCCGGCTTGCGAAATAAAGTGCTTACCCCCGAAGCGATATCATATTTATAGATCGTTGGCGGAAACGTGAATGAGGTGAATGTGTAGAAAACAAATTTATCGTCTCGCCAGCCACCAAAGCCACTGGCAGCGCCCAGCGTAGGCAGCTTCACTTCTCTTTCCAACTTGCCATTGAGATCATATACATACACGTGCGTGGCAACATCTTTGAGATAACTAACAAAAAGTTTCCCGCCCGCAGCAGTGATCGAAGACATCACTTCTGGTTTTTCGGCAATGATCGTTTTCCAATTGGCTGGTTCAGGATGTTGAGGGTCGATCAATACCAGCCTGCTATTCTTTGCGCCATCATTGGTACTGATGAGAAATTTTCCGTTTATTTCCTCTTCAAATCCATAGTTAAAATCACCTACTTCTTTGATGATAGGTTTAAAAGTTTTATCACTGCTTTTGCTATCGAAATACCAAAGTGCATTTCCGTTCTTCCCTTTACCCCTGTCGCTGATGTTTAGAAATACATAACGCTCATCCTCGCTGGTGAATACGCCATTGAAGCGCTGGCCGTTTATTTTATCCTCATATATCAAAACATCCTTGTCCTGTGTAGTATTAAGCTTATGATAGTACACCATATGGTTCTCGTTCTTTGTAGACAGTTCCTTTCCAGGTTCTGGCGTAGGATAGCGGCTGTAATAAAAGCCATCTCCCTGCCATGATGCTCCGGAAACTTTTACCCATGCAAGCGAATCGGGCAGATATTTTAGCGTTGTCATGTCCATCACAAAAAATGTTCGCCAGTCGCTGCCACCTTTTGATTTTCCAACCACGGCATAATGGCCATCTTTTGAAAGGGTGAAAGTGGCGAGACTGGTTGTATTATCGGCAGAGAATTTATTAGGATCTATTATTTCCTGCGGCACACCATCCAAACCTTTCTGCCTGAATAAAATACTTTGATTCTGCAATCCATCATTTTTGTAATAATAAAAATATTCATTGGTCCGTGAAGGAGTTGTGTACTTCGGATAATTGCTGATCTCTTCCAAACGACTCAACCACCGTGAGCGGTAACCGATCTTATCGAGATAGCTGAAGGTTACTTTATTCTCATCCGTAACCCAGGCCTTGGTTTCCGCGCTGTTGTCATCTTCCAGCCAGCGATAAGGGTCAGCTACTTTGGTGCCATGATAATCTTCTACCACATCGCCTTTTTTTGTGGCGGGGTATTGAAGCTGGGCCAATAAAACATAAGGAGAAACAATCAGTAGAAGGAATAGCAGACGTCTCATGCGGCAAATTTTTGGTTGAACCTTAAAGATAAGGGATTAGCTAAAAAATGCGGCACCGTTCAAAAGTAAAAAACCAGCATGAAGATATTTTGGAGCTACCCGCCATACTTTTGCTGCCAATCCATCATCCCACCCAACAAATTTTTCACATTGGTAAAACCAAATGTCTCCAGCATCAAACAAGCTTGCATGCTGCGGTTACCACTGCGGCAGTAACAAACTATTTCCGTATCCTTCCAATCTTCGATATCATCCACCTGCATGGTTTGTATCTTTCCAAGCGGAAGTAAAACGCCGCCGATATTGAATTCGGCGTGCTCATGTGGTTCTCTTACGTCTAGCAAATGCAGTTCCTCACCTGCATCCATGCGGAATTTTATTTCTTCAGCGGTTGTTGTTGTCATGATTTATTGGTCTCTGTTTACAGTTGTAGAATCTTTTGGTATGATCATTACCGAAGATAGCCAAAGGTCAATTACTTGTCCGGCCCGGATGTACCGGGGCATGTGATTTTCATCAAAACGATCGGGACTTTGCTTTATGATGTAAGCATGAGCTGTATCAGTGATACGATCGGTAAACACTTTTGCTCCCGAACTGATACCATTTCCCTCGAGCAGGGTCATTCCTTCTTCATAGGTCATTCCAACCACAGAAGGCACCAACATCTGCTGCTCATCCAGTCCACCGGCGATGATCAATGTGATCTTGCTACCCCATTGTATTTTTGTTTTTTCTGGTATGCGTTTGCCATTATACTGTTGCTCAATTATGGAGCCGGCCATAAAATCAGGTTTATATATCGTGTCGCCCAATTGCAAATGGGCCCTGGTCAGCATATCCATCGCAAAGTGCAGGCTTTGTCCTTCCAGCTTAGGCATACTCACCATTGGTGGCACTACGCAGTTGACAGTTAAGAAAACAGTGCGGTTAACTTTTACGGTGGCATTGGGATCAGGTAATTGTTTCAGCACCGTGCCACGTCCCGTAGTATCAGTGAATGTAGAATCCTGTATCATTACCTCAAAACCTTGTTTCTCCAAAAGCTTTATTGCTTCGTCCGTTTTCATTCCCACTACAGCAGGTACCGTAAGAAATTTACCGTGATTGGTAAGCCAGCTCAGCATCTGCAGAAAAAGGAAAACGAGCAGGAAAGCGATGAAGATCGCCGCCAGCAGGTTCACCCAAAATGGACGCTTGGTTATAAAGCCAAACCTTACCGATTTGTTTTCTGTTGTTGATTGCATATTGCCTTTTGTCTATTGTAAATTATTCCTCAATTGCCCACCGCCGACAGGGTTTGCAACCGCTGTCGGGGTGTCAAAAACATTCTTCGATCAAAGCACTATAGAATTCCATCAGTGTCCATCCCATCGCTCTCACTTGTTGCGGTACGATGCTGGCCTCGCTTTGCCCCGGTACGGTATTGATCTCCAGCAAGCAGGGCCTGCCAACCGCCTCATCATAAATATAATCCATTCGCACAATACCGTTACAATTAAAAATACTGTAGGCCTTGTTGGCTTCATCTCTTACCTGGTGCGCTATATTTTCGTCCACATTTGCAGGAGTGATCTCATCACTGGCCCCTTCGTATTTCGCTTCATAATCAAAGAATTCTTTTTTGGGAATGATCTCTGTGATCGGCAGCGTGATGATCTTGCCCTTTGATTTAAAAACACCGATGGTAAATTCTCTCCCTTTGATGAATTCTTCCACCAGCACCTGTTCATCTTCTTTGAAAGCCTTTGCCAGTGCCTCTTCCAACTCTGCCCCTTCTTTTACTTTGCTCATTCCAATACTGCTTCCGCCATTATTGGGTTTCACAAACACAGGCAACTTTAGTTGTTCCAATATTTCAGTCGGACTCGTTTTCAAATGCTTGAAAAGGTGCATCGACTTCGCCACATGTATCCCTGCAAAAGCAGCAACGGCTACTGTGTATCGTTTGTTGAAGGTTAGCGCAGAAGTAGCAGCATCACAGGAGCTGTAAGGTATCTTCAGACAATCAAAATAACCTTGCAATTTACCATCCTCCCCAGGTGTGCCATGTAAGGCAACGAGTACGCCATCAAAGACTATTTTGTTGCCATCAATGGTAATGGAGAAATCGTTTTTATCTACCGCGATCTTTGTCCCATCTTTTGCAAGATAGAACCAACCGCTTGGGTTGATATCAATGGTATAATGATCCCACTTATCGCTGTCAATATTTTTTTCAATGGAATGGGCGCTTTTGTAAGATATAACTGCTTCACCCGAATAACCGCCCGTAACAAGGGCTATCTTCTTCTTCATTAGGTTGAGAAAGGTTGGTTGTTTAAGCAAAGAAACGGAAAAGTTTCTGGTTTGGTGTTTGGAGTTTGGGGTTTGTTGATGGACCTGGCCTCAAATCTCTACGTTAATAGTAAAGGAGTCTAAATTTTAGAGTTTTCATAACAGAAAACTCCAAACCAAAAAACCCCAAACTACTCGTCTCCGATCCCCTCATTCCCCGAATCCAGCACAAACTTCCACTTGCCATCCTTTTGCTTTTTCCAGATGCTCACGTAGTTGCCATAGATGAGGGTGTCTTTTGTACTTGGACGCAAAACATACAATCCGTAAGTATATCCAAGGTCTCCGGATGCCGCAACGGCGCCATTCTTCGGCTCCCACTTTAAGGTAAAGGAACTGTCGTTTTGTTGAATAAGATAATCTATCGCATCTGCACCCAACAATGGTAAATGGTTCGGGCGCAGCAAAACGCCGTTGCTGTCGATGTAGTCAAGGAAAGCGCTCTTCATTCCATTTGCCTCGCTTAAGCGGGAAAAGGCCCTATCGGCATCCATCATCTTCAGTTTGTCATCCACGGCATCTTGCGCTGATCGGTTATTCTTACAGGAGAATAACGCGAGTGATAACAGGCAACAACCGATGAAATTTTTCATACTGCAAAATTAATAAATAAGATTCACCCCGCCATTGCGGGGCAAAGAATCCGCAAAGCCGCTATTTAGCGTTGGATCGTTGCGTCTTTGCGCTCCTTACCGGTTTTGCGTGAGCTCATAAATAAAAAGGGCGAAAGTATTTTCCAATACCCTCGCCACTGTAGCAGGAAATATCACCTGCCTGTTGTATCGCCGTCAGGCGAATTGAAAAAGTTTATTCTCTTAGATATGCATCTTTTCTTTCTTCGCCAACAACTCATCCACAGTTTCTTTATACATTTCATCCGGAACACAGCAGTCAACCGGGCAAACGGCGGCGCATTGCGGCTCTTCGTGAAAGCCCTGGCATTCTGTGCATTTGTTTGGCGTAATATAATAGATGTCCATACTAACCGGTGCATTGCGTTGGTCGGCGTCTACCTGTGTTCCATCCATTAAAGTGAACATGCCTTTTACACTGGTTCCATCAGAAACAGCCCATTCTACCCCACCTTCATAAATTGCATTATTGGGGCACTCGGGTTCGCAGGCCCCGCAGTTTATACATTCTTCTGTGATCTTTATTGCCATGTATCGTAATTTTGATTTTATATCGCACCTAACGGCGGACAATGCAAGTTAATAATAACAGTATGAATTTACAAAATCGCATCGATTTATTAATACAATTATCAAAATATTTAAAAGAAAACGGCAGTGAATGGCAAGCTGTAAAGGCAGAGGCAGCTGTACAGAACGGTTGGTTCAATCCCGAATTCATCGACCTGGCTGTAACAAGTATTTGTGATTCATTCCTTGAAAAGGAAAAACTGGAACAATGGGCTGCTCATTATCACCTCGACGACAATGTGGGTGGAAAGAATATCGGTATTGTGATGGCGGGCAATATCCCGCTGGTAGGTTTCCATGACTTCCTCTGCGTGTTCATCAGCGGCCACCGGCAGACGATCAAATTATCTTCCAAAGATGACGTGCTGCTAAAGCATCTCGTGCAAAAATTAACAGATTGGGAGATCCTTGTCGGCAACTACGTTTCATTTGGTGAAATGTTGAAAGGGTGTGATGCTTATATCGCCACCGGCAGCAATAATTCGGCAAGATATTTTGAAGAATATTTTTCGAAGTATCCCAATATCATTCGCCGCAACCGTACTTCAGTAGCGGTTTTGGCCGGCACGGAAACAGCAGAACAATTGGATCTTTTATCCGACGATATACATTTATACTTTGGGCTCGGTTGCAGAAACGTGACGAAAATATCCGTTCCTACAGGCTATGATTTTGTTCCGCTACTCAAAGCCTTTGACCGCTATAAATATTTCATCGATCATAATAAATACAAGAACAATTATGATTATCAGCTTTCGATCGCCCTGATGAATAATGTTTATTACATGACCAATGGAAGCACATTGTTGATAGAAAGTGATGACATTTTTTCTGCTATCAGCCGACTGAATTACAGTTTTCATGACAACCCGGATGCGGCGGTAAAACTTCTTACCGGAAACCCGGATGTGCAATGTATCGTGGGCCATGCTGGCGTTCCGTTCGGCCAGGCGCAGAGCCCGGGCTTGCTTGATTATGCAGATGGGGTGGACACTATGCAGTTCTTGTTGTCGTTGTAGCCAGAAGCTTCAAGACGCAAACTGCAAGGGACAAGCATACTAATTCGAAAAGCTTTTCGCATCACAGGATTCTCCCTTGCAGCTTGCATCTTGCAGCTTTTTGTTGTAGATTTGATCTACGAAAGCCTTCCTAATTAACTGTTAAAGATGGCAGAAGGTAAAGCTCATTTTGGCAGTTTATCGTTATTTTGTATCGACAGGCATAGGAGTTGATACCTGGTTTACCCTGATCAACCTTAAGCGATCTTACAAACACAACAATACAATTTAAAAAACAATAAAAACCTACGGAAAAATGAAATTGAAACAGGTATTTTTCACGGTGATGATCAGTGCTATAACTGCACTGGGAGTGATATGGGGTTACTCCACTATCACTAAAAAGAACAATTTATACGCCGGACAGGAATCTGGCGTGGTGCCATCCAATTATAAGTACGCCGGATTTTTTGATGGCAATAACCCTACGGGCTCCGCTCCCGACTTTACCGGCCCTGCATCTGCTGCCACTCCAACAGTAGTGCATATCAAAACCACCACCAACGCAAAACAGGTAAATAATAATCTTCCCAAAAAACGTAATCCGTTGGCGGATATCTTTGGTGACGATGACATGTTCAACCAGCTATTTAATGGCAATGGCCGTACCATCATTCCCGAGCAAAGGGCATCGGGTTCTGGCGTTATCATCAGCGATGATGGTTATATCGTAACCAACAACCACGTGGTTGAAAATGCTGACCAGATCACGGTTACGCTAAGCAATAAGAAAACCTATAAGGCAAAAGTGATCGGCACGGATCCTTCTTATGATCTGTCGGTGATAAAGATCGAAGCATCAGGTCTGCCATTCTTATTATATGGAAATTCTGATGACGTTAAGGTTGGCCAGTGGGTATTGGCAATTGGCTATCCTTTGAATCTTGAAACAACAGTAACAGCAGGTATCGTGAGCGCAAAGGCAAGAAGCCTCGGATTGAATAAAGACAGGAACGGTGATGTAAAATCAGGCGTTGAATCTTTTATCCAAACTGATGCGGCGGTTAATATGGGCAATAGTGGTGGTGCGCTGGTGAATACAGAAGGAAGATTGATCGGCCTCAATTCTGCGATCGCTTCCCCAACAGGATACTACTCTGGTTATTCCTATGCTATCCCGGTCAACATCGTTAAAAAAGTGGTGGATGACCTGATCAAATTCGGCACAGTACAAAGAGGGTTCCTGGGTGTGAGCTTTGTTAATGCAAGTGATCTTTCTGAAGATGAAAAGAAAAAAGCAGGTATCCCGATCTCGGCTGAAGGCATTTATGCAAGTGATGTACCTACCGACGGTGGCGCCTATGCAGCAGGCATACGCAAGGGCGATGTGATCAGGAAGATCGATGGTATTGAAATAAACAGTGGCGCAGAAATGCAGGAGTTGATCAGCCGCCATAAGCCAGGCGATAAAATTCCGGTAACTTATGTACGCAACGGAAACGAGAATATTGCGCAGGTAACTTTAAAAAATAAGGCCGGAAATTTTGAGATCGTGAAGAACAGTGGATTGTTTGATGGGCTTGGTGCCGACTTCACAAATCTTGATCCCAAAAAAGCAAAAGAATACGGTGTTGGCGGCGGTGTTGTGGTAAAGAAAATAAATAGCGGCGTATTGAATGATCAAACACGTATGAAGGACGGCTTCGTGATCATCAAAGTAAACGACAAAGACGTAAAGAATATGGACGAGTTGAAATCAGCCATTGGATCCGATAAGAACCTTACCATTACAGGCTTCTACCCCGGCTACGATGGACTTTATGAATACCCTGTTTCATTGGGTGATGATTAAACTTTGAAAAACATTATAAAAAAACGTCCCGCGAAAAACGGGGCGTTTTTTTATAGGATCACTTTTTCCTGGTGCTTAATTTTCATACACAAGCCATCCCCATGGCAAAAGGTTGAATGTAGTTGCGGAATTGATCTGCATAATGTCTTTATTAAAAATGTTGGTATATTCGGCTTCAATGCTTTCTTCATTGATATTGCAGTTTATTGATGCAGCGGAGAAGTTGAGCAATACCAATACCGACCTTGTGCCAAGCTTGCGCTCATATACAATGACGGCCTCGTCGGCATCGGTACTTAATAAACGGTTGGTAATGCTGCTGTCTGCAGCCCTCAGCGCAGGATGACTTGTATGCAGCGTCAGCAAGGTTTTGTAAAATTGATGCAAGTCGATCTCTTGTTCCCATTCGATACTGTCTTTCTCGAAAAATTGAATTCGTTTTCTGTTGGGCAACTCCTGTCCGCTATAGATCATCGGCATACCCTCCCAAGTAAAACTGAATACGGCAAGAGCTTTCGCCATATCGCCATATTTTTCATACTCGGTTCCGTTCCAACTGTTCTCGTCATGGTTGCTGGTAAACCAAAGTGGAATATGTTGTTTACCGCAAACCGAATCGTATCGAAACAAAATATCTTTTAATGATGCCAGGTTATGATCTTCTTTATAAAACATTTCGGTTTTGTGCATCCATGTCCAGGTATAACTGGCATCAAAAGCCAAACAGTATTCCGGTTTATCCAATGGGTCAAATTCGCCCAGCCAGAATAATGTTTTTATTTTTTCCAGTGCTGATCTTGCTTCCAGCCAAAAGTCGAGCACCACCCAAAACGCAAGGTCACAGCGGAATCCATCGATATCGCATTCTCTCACCCAAAATTCCATTGCGCCGATCATCGCTTTGCGCAGATCGCTGTTGAAATAATCCAGTTCGATAATATCTTCCATCCCTTCTGCCATCTTGAAGTCGCCGGTATTGAGATCTTTCGAAAAGAAGTCCGGGTTGCTTCTCGTCCACACATGATCCCAGCCCGTATGATTGGCCACCCAATCCATCATTATTTTAAAACCCATTTCCTTTGCCTGCTTCAATAAATTTTTAAGGTCATCCATCGTACCAAATTCAGGATTGACCGAAACATAATCGTTACAAGCGTAGTAACTACCCAAAGTTCCTTTCCTGTTCTTTTTGGAAATGGGTGTGAGGGGCATGAACCAAAGAGTATCAATACCCATATCTTTTAGCCGTGGAAGTTCCCTGGCAAAAGCACCGAATGTCCCCTCCGTACTGTATTGTCGGAGGTTGACCTCATAGATATTGCTGTTTTGTATCCAGCCAGCCCTTTGATATTCGATACCAGCCATATTTTTATTTTAACTTACAATTTAGGTCAAATGTAAGGCGCTTAGTTAAGGCTGTCTCAAAAGGTGCTAATAAATTTAAGGCTACTGCTACCTACTACCCTCTACCCACTAGCAACTTCCCACTTCTTATCTCCGTACCTTTGCACTGTCATTTTACAGCATGAAACAATTTAATGTTCCGATAATTTACAGAAGCCCTTTAATTGCAGCGATAAAGAACAAAAGAAAGGAGCAAGACAAACTGAAAAAGGATTTTAGTCCTACCCTGCTCGACCTTGGCCCTTTACAAATTTACCTGGCGCGGCATTTTGGATTTTGTTATGGTGTGGAGAATGCTATCGAAATTGCTTTTCGTACCATTGAGGAAAATCCGGGCAAGCGCATTTTCTTACTGAGTGAAATGATACACAATCCACAGGTCAATGCTGATCTCCAGGAAAGAGGCGTTCAATTTTTGCAAGACACAAACGGGCGGCAGCTGATCCATTTCGATACATTAACTGCCGATGACATCGTACTCATCCCGGCATTCGGCACCACGCTTGCCATTGAAGAAAAACTAATAGCGCTGGGCATACCTGTCAAGCAATACGATACTACCTGTCCTTTTGTAGAAAAAGTTTGGAACCGCAGCAAGCAGATCGCTAAGAATAATTATACCGTTGTTGTGCATGGCAAACCCACGCATGAAGAAACGAGGGCTACCTTTTCGCATGCAGCAGCGGAGGCGCCAACGATCATCGTAAATGATATGAACGAAGCCATCAGTTTGGGTAAATACATCAGTGGAGAAAAAGATACCGGGGATTTCTACAAAGAATTTGCAGGAAGATATTCAACCGGCTTCGCTGTTGAGAAAGACCTGCAGCATATCGGGGTGGTGAATCAAACTACCATGCTGGCAAGCGATACACAGGCGATCGCAGATCTTTTGAAACAGGTGATGATAAAAAAATATGGACCTTCCGACGAACGGTTCGCTGATACACGCGACACTTTATGCTACGCCACCAACGATAACCAATCGGCCGTATATGGTTTATTGGAAACGGATGCGGACCTTGCCATCATCGTAGGCGGCTATAACAGCAGCAATACATCGCACCTGGTTGAATTGTGTGAAGAAAAGATCGCCACTTATTTTATCAGTTCAGAAGAAAAAATAATCGACGCAGGTTCCGTACTGCATTTTAATATCCATAAAAGAACAGAAGAACTTACAAAGGATTTTTTACCCAAAAAAGATCCACTGAAAATATTGATCACCAGTGGAGCCAGTTGCCCCGATGCTTTAGTAGAAGGCGTCATCAAAAAGCTCTGCTCCTTTTATCCTCTAAAAAAAACCTTAGAAGAATTGGCGGGAAATTTTGCATAGGCATGCCGCGATGATCAAAAAAAAACACCGTTATTTTTGGCAAATAACGGTGTAATAAATTGATCAGACGATTTTGGTTATAACGTGCATATGCAATATGGCGTTTTCATAGCCCAATTGTTCTGTTGACTAGTGACAGGTGTCCCTTGTCCCCAGCCTGTTTGTGTCTGGATGATATTACCCGTGGAAGGATTACGTTGCACCACCCTGGCATGTGCTACGATAAATCCACAAGTATTGTTACCCAATACGCTGATAGGCACCTGGTAGGTAAAACTGGTGTCATTATTGTTGGTGCTGGAATACGGAAATTGGCCGGGCACTGCATTTCCTCCACCGCTAACGGGGATATGTGCACTATCTCCAACATACAAATGTGTTCTTGTCAAATACCAACCGTTTGTGGTGGTATAAGTTACATAAATGGTCGTGCTGTCATTCCTGATACTAATTGTACCGGCAGTCATTGTTTGACCCGCTATTAAATTTGCAACTGTGGGGTTACAGTCATTGGAAGCTCCGCCACCGCGGCCAGTTTCGCCGCCACCGGCACCACCACTTCCAGTTCCACTACCACTACCGCCGCCGCTGGAAATTTGGGTAGGTGAAGCAGCATCATTTTGAAGACTTGTTTTTTGGCAGGAATAAAGGGCGAATATTGCAAGCAATACCGCCAAAAGGCGTGGATTTTTTTTCATAGGTTTCAGTTTTACGATTGAGGTAAGAGTGTTTTACTAGTAAGCAACGCCGTCATCGGATAGAAAGTATGCAAAAGCGAAATTATTTTTTAAGGTCGTTTTCATAAACAACTGATTACCATTTATCCGCCATAAATAAGGAGATAATTGTAGAAATCCAGCCACAATCCGACAGTGGTTTGCAATGATGCAGGTACAAAAAAAAGCCCTACCCCCGCGGTAAGGCTATTGTGGTAAGCAAACAAAACGACTAACTATTATTGTTTCATTAATTTTGTTTTCATACTGCGGTGGTCACCGGTAACTTCAAGGAAATAAACCCCACCCGGTAATTCTGCAACGTTTTGAATAACAATGTTATTTTCTCCTGGATACACCGTTGATACCTGCGAACGTACCACCGTACCGGCATTATCAAGCACTTTCATACTTACTTGTTCAGATTTATCGGAAAATATTCTCACCTGCACTCTCTTACTAAACGGATTCGGATAAACCACTGAAACGCTTATGCCTTTGTAGTCAACGCTAAGGGTGATGGTTTTGCTGTAAGTATAATTTCCGTCCATATCAACCATCGCAAGACGATAAAAATTAGAGCCCTTATCCGCAGTCAGGTCGAGATAGGAATGATCTGTGTTAATACTACCCAGGGCCGATAGCGAACCGATCTGCCTGAAATTCACACCATCGGTACTTCTTTCAATATCAAAATGATCCATATTGACTTCCATGAAGGTTGTCCATTTCAAATGGATCACACCATTGGAATAACTTCCGTTGAACTGGTCGATGGTCAGTGGCAAAACGATGCCAGGAGCGCTTTTTAAACCAGCGTCGATATCCGTAACTATTGATCCGGCATGTACACGGAAGATCGGAGTTTTACCCGTGATAGGATCTGGTTTGCTGTTAATGCTTTTAGAGTTGGCATCATCAGACAAGCTCGTGTAAGCATAGTCTGGTGGCACATTAGTGAAGCCGGCAAGGAAGGCTTTGTCACCGATCGCAGGCACCACAATGCTATCAAACCGATAGCGACCGTTAGCATCGGTATATTTTGTTGCAACGGTATTTAACATCGAATCGTATAATGTCACCATTACATTCGGAACCCCTGCTTCGCCTTTATCCTGTAAACCATTTCCGTTTGCATCGATCCAAACAAGATCTCCTATCGTTGCAAAACCAGTTTTAACCTGTGTCTTTGCCGCCGTAGTTTGCGAAGCCGCACCCTGGTAAACGAACAGTGACAACAATAACAATGCAACAACCCGCTGCACATGAGTGCGCCAGGCGTTTATTGTTTGATATGTTGTTATTGTTTTCATCAGGGGGGCTGATAAATTTATTTTAACTTTTTTATTTAACGATTCGTCACGATCATCTTACGTTGCATTGTTGTACCATCGGTACTTATAACCTTCACTATATACATCCCTGCCTCAAGGCCGCTGGTATTTAGTTTGACCGAACTGCCATTCAATGTCGCCATGCTGATCACAACAGCTCCGGTCATGTCGGTAACCACTATCGAATTATTGTTTAAAGGTAAGTTGGTAAAACTTACTGTGGTCTCGTTACGAGCAGGGTTTGGATAAATGTCCAGTGATGCCGTAGCGGTAGCTGAATTCATCTTTACCAGCACAATATTCGTGTAGCTTTTATCGCCATCGACACCGAGGGTAGTAAAGCGATAGAAGTTCTTTCCTTGCAAAGGGGCATAATCTAAAACCCTGTACTTTGTTTCTACGCTACTATAGCCCTTCGCGACAACCCTTACTATCTCAGAAAAATCAACTGCATCAGCAGAACGCTCAACTATAAATTCTTTGACATTACTTTCTGTTGATGTTGACCAATCGATCTGCACTTGTTGATCGCTTATCTTCTTCGCTGAAAAATAATTCAACTTAATTGGTAATAACCTAAGCGCCGGATCACATGCAGGTGTTGCTGCTGGTGTAAGGAACGCATTTAGATATATTCGCTGACCATTGATCTTTTCTGGAGTAATACCATCGAAAGAATGATTACCAAGGTAATATATCATTCCTCCAACTCCGGTTTTGAACTTAGCAGCTCCAGCGCCATAAACACCTGCCAACGCAGCAGTATTTCCATTAATGATACCGAAATAGTTATTTTGCGGTGAGCTTCCCGGATCGAATGTCCATGTTTGTGAATTTCCGCCAATGTTAGGAGTATAAACTCCTTCGTATTGGCTAAAGGAAAGGTCGCTGTTGAGATAATTGGTATTGTTGCTGATATTCGTATTGGTGTTAGTAATTCCATTGGATGAAATAAAATGGCCCGCTCCGTAATTCTCATATGCAGTAAGTGCATGACACTCTGCGAGGAAATTACCACCCAGCATCACAAAACTTTTTATGCTGTCGATAAATGCGCCCTGTGCAGCATTGTGTGCCTCGCTCGCAAATGTGAAGCAATTACTCGTAAGACCAACTGCGCTCGGGAATATGGCATAATTCAAGGTCGGGATTGCTGCATTTAACATGTAAGCCTGGTGAATAGCAGCATTTCCACCATCATTAAGCAGTGCTGCCTTTGGTCTGATGCCAAGCATATCATAGCGTACATCCACAGAAGTTGTTGTAGTGGTACGAAACACATTTACCTGGTCAGATGGCGCCAGTACATTGTTAAATGAGTTGATGATCGCCATTGCCGCTGTTGTATCTGCCGGAAAAATAACAAACGGACCCGCCTTGAAATTATAGTTTGATACAGGATAGGTGTTAATTGAGTAATTGGCAGTTTTATTACTTATTGTAGCAGTCGCGTTTGCACTCAACATGATATGGGTGGCATCAACAACACTAACGATAGTAGTTCCGGGAGGGATACCTATAGCGGTTGCCGTCACACTCATTCCAACCATCAAAGGCCCCAACACATTGGTTAACGTCGCTATGTTGCTACCTGCAGTGATGGTCATCTTGGAACTTGAAGAGATCACCGTTGCTGTTGTTGCTGATGATGCATCGACATTAATATCAGCGCCGTCTTTGATCTTACCTGCAGTAATGATCCAGCGCAAGCGGATATCATAATCCATCAATGTTACGATAAGGCCGTAAGCTTTTAGGTTGAAATATCCGGGATTAGATTGATTAGTATTATCCATCGCAATGATCAGTGAACCAACAGGTGCAGTCTGAATATTGGCATCTGGATTGGGAAGATCTGTATTTTGAGCGTGAGTTGAGGAAAGAAATGAATAGCAAAAACTAAGAGCACCAACAGCAAACTTTGCTGTAGTTGATCGTAGATTAGCAATAATTCTTTTTCCAGTGGAAGTAGAATTCTTATTCATTTTATTTTCTTTCAGAGGTTAATCAACCCTGTTTCCAGGTTTGATAATGGGTGGTCCTTCAAAAAAATAAAAGAATATTGGACGGTTTTAAAGTTTTCAAATTTGTTAATCAGCCGTCGGTTATAAGCAAGTAGCCTAGCCGGGATCTTTTAACTAATTGATTGTTTGAAATTGCGACGTTAGTTAGTGATACAATTTGTACAGCCAACCTTGTCAAATAAGGAAGAAAAACACGTGAAAGACAGTAAAAATACTATTGTTAGGGGACACAAATATATAGAAACGTTTTTCAGATTTCCAAACGTTTAAGAACAAAATTAAAAACTATTTTTTTAATGGTCTTATAATCAGCTATTTATGAGAAAATAAAAAATTGAGACTTTTTTGAGAAAATGCCTCCTGCTTGCGACAGGAGGCATATTTTTTTGCGTTTGGTGATTTTTAGCCTTGATCTTCTTGCTGAAATTACAGCCTCTCCTTCACTATCCTGTGTATCTCGCTATTTCCCGCCGCATCTGTAACCTTGATCATATAGATACCGGGAGTATAACGGTTCATATCGATCATCGTTCCCGAGGCAACTTTGCTGTTTTGCTGCAATAATTTGCCCTCAGCCGTAAATACAGCTACCGACTGGAATGTTGTTGGTGCATCGGAAGTGATATACAGTTTTGCGACAACAGGGTTTGGCAATACTTTTATGCCCGTTCCATTGGTGAAACTTACAACCTTTATTGTACTATATACAAAACCACCGCCGATATCAACTTGCTTTAAACGGTAATAATTAGCGCCATAGGCTGGTGTAGTATGTAAATAACCGTAGCTTTTGGTAATACTGCTATTACCGGCTGCCGCTATGCTGCCAAGTGTAACCCATGAGTTTCCATCCTTGCTGTACGCAATTTCAAAATGATCACTGTTGATCTCTGAACTCGTTTGCCAGCTCAATTGTACCTTACTACCCTGCTTTACTGCATCAAAATTCAGCAGTAAGACCGGCTGAGGTCCGCCCGGAATAACTCCAAGAGCCGCAGTAAGATTATTATTATTCACATTCTCGTTTGGATAAGCCGCCGGATTCAGGCGTTGAATATTGGCCACCGATATCCTGGATGTAACAGTGAGCACTCCTTTTACATTCACCACGATGGTACCACCTTCACCGGCAGCAATAGCCTGGTTGGATACACCAAAGAAGTTGTTCGTTGCAGCATTATAGGTCCAGTTGAATTTACTGGCTAAGGTACCCGACAATGCTGCGGTTGACAATGGTGAGGCCACATATTCACCACTCGTAGGCAGTGAAATATTCAAGCCTACTGATCCCGAAGCAATGGCGGTAGTGAATCCATTGTTCACAAAGGATACGGTTAGCGTGGTAGTGTGGTCCATCAGTACCGGCGATGCGGCAAAGTTCATCGAAGTGATCGCCGGATCCGCATCATTTTGTGCGGCCGACTTGTTGACTATCGCACTTAAGCACAAGGCGATGATCATTGTTTTGATAACCAAAAGCTTTTTCATGATCTTAATTTTGGGTTAGAAAGTGATCTTAGTTTAGCACCGGGTAATGTATAATGTTGGCCTTCGATGACTAGCGAATGTGACATACAGGCACTAGCTTAACTATCGAAAAACAAACATGTTGATGTTTAGTAATTACAGGGGAATCAGACGTTGCTGGCTTTTGTGGAGGGATTAACCTATGATAGGATATTGGCTAAGATTTAGCGAAAATAGGTGATTTGTCAAAACTGTGGAGTGGATAATAGCCCCGAAAGCTATTATCAAGGGTTTTTACGATATGAATTTGCGGAATTCAACATAAAAAAGAGCCCCCTGGTTAAGGCAGGGGGACATCTTTTCTTTGTGCTTGGTTATCTAACTTCTTGAGTCTTATGAATCTTTTACTCTTCGATTAAAGTCTTTCCTTTACTACTCTATGAATTTCCGTATTTCCTTTAGCATCTACAATTTTTACCATGTAGGTACCCGGAGCATAACGGTTCATATCGATCATACTTCCTGAAGCCACCTTGCTATTTTGTTGTAGCAATTTGCCTTCAGCTGTAAATAGAGCTACTGACTGGAATGTTGTTACCACATCAGAAGTAACATAAAGTTTTGCTACAACTGGGTTCGGCATCACTTTTATTCCTGTACTGCTGTTGAAATTTACAACCCTTGTTTCGGTGTACACATAAGCACCGCCAATATCAACCTTACGTAAACGGTAGTAATTTGCTCCGTTCACAGGTGTTGCGTGATTATATGAATAGCTCTTGGAAATGCTGCTGTTACCAGCTGCTGCTACATTACCCAAGATCTGCCATGAGCCACCGTCCTTGCTGTATTCAACTTCAAAATGATCACTGTTAACTTCTGAACTTGTCTGCCATGTCAACTGCACTGTGCTTCCTTGTTTTACCGCATTGAAGTTGATCAGTGAGATAGGTAATCCACCTGGAATAACGCCAAGTGCCGCAGTAAGGTTGTTATTATTCACGTTCTCGTTAGGGTATTGAGAGGGGTTCAAACGCTGTATGTTGGCAACTGATATCCTGGATGTTACCGAAATTTTACCTTTTACATTAACGATGATCGTGCCGCCTTCACCTGCTGCGATCGGCTGGTTAGATACTCCGAAGAAATTGTTCGTTGCGGAGTTGTAAGTCCAGTTGAATTTGCTGGCAAAAGTACCAGACAAAGCCGCTGTTGATAAAGGTTCAGCTACATACTCCGCGCTTGTGGGCAATGATATATTCAATCCTACCGATCCCGAAGTGATCGCGGTAGTAAATCCATTGTTCACAAAGAACACGGTAAGCGTTGTCGTTGAATTGATCACTATCGGTGACGCCGCGAAGTTCATCGAGGTGATCGCTGGGTCCGCATCATTCTGCGCAACCGTTTTATTTGTTATTGCACTTAAGCACAAGGCAATAACGATTGTTTTGATAACCAATAACTTTTTCATGATCATTAATTTTGAGTTACAAAGAATTTTAGTTTGTTGAATACGTGTTGTTATCCGTATTGTTGTTGTACGGCGTTTCTCCGCCACCGGTTCCAAACACGATCTGAACACTCAGGTTACCCGTAGAATTCTTGATACTTATTGGAGTAACCTTCAGCCCGATATCCTTGTATCCCCCTGCCGGTATCACAATACCAGGCTTAGAAGTAAATACGTACCTGCTTGGCTGTTCGGTAATGATCCAATCTGCATTGGAAACTTCGGTACCACCAAATACATTCATCGACGTTTCATTAGGATTGATCGTTATTAAGAATGCTGGTTCCATCTTCGGAATAGTGAAGATCACAGGAGCACTTGTTGGACCAGCTCCGATGTTGAATATGCGGATAACGTTATCCCTGGTTGTGTTCTGGATCACCGTTGTACCATCATTGAATATAGCCGGAGTAAGATCAGGCAATTGAGCACCAGGAGATACAAGTATGTAAATTGTAGCACTGGCAGTAGCAACTGGTGTTCCGTTATCAGTAGTGGTATAAGGGAAATTCACTGGTCCGCTAAATCCTGCAAACGGAGTAAAGGTGAATGTACCGTCGCTGTTCAATACCATGTTTCCCTTGCCTGCAACAGTTACGTTTTGAGCGGTAATGGTTTGTGTATTGCCTTCTGGATCTGTATCGTTCGTTTTTGCATTACCGCTTACAGCTGTATTTATCGGTGTAAATGCATAATCATCAGCAGCTAAAGTAATGTTGGCTGATGTTAGAGGCCTAACAGAAATGATCTGGATAGCCGTAGCAGTTAGTCCATTATTGTCGCTAACTCTATAAGTAAGTGTATCCAAACCTGTAAAACCAGCTGCCGGAGTGTATGTATTATCGCCGGTAGCAAGGTTTATGCTGCTTGTACCATGGTTCGCAGCAACTACTACTGTAACACTTGAAGGAACCAGGCTTCCACCCACGTTACCGGGCTTATCATTGATAAGCGTCTTCAACGTAACCGGTGTATTTATTTTTGTAGTTGCAATATCAGTGTTGGCAACTGGCGGATTATTATTGCAAGATGAGCACAATACTGTTATCGTTAATAATGTAGTTGGACATCCTGAAGTTTGACCAGGCACACATACAGGAACTTTGTAAACATAAACCCCAACTTTATTTGCGACAAAGTCGTAAACACCGGAACTCGCCATCGTAATTGTGGCTACACTAGCTGCCGGGCTTGAGATCAGCGTTGGTGCGGTACCATACATTGTACCTGACGGTACTTTATCATTGGTATTTACATTACCTGGCACATGCACGTCAACATAAGTCACATTAAAATCAGGATACATAGCAGGTAACTCAGGGCTTACCAGTACATAAATGGTTGCCTTAGCAGTTGCCACCGGCGTTCCGTTATCTGTAGTTGTGTAAGGGAAATTCACAGGACCTGTAAAACCAGCCACAGGAGTGAATGTAAAGCTACCGTCTGCAGCCAACACCAGCGTTCCTTTACCTGCTGCAGTAGTTGTCTGCGCAGTGATCGTTTGTGTATTGCCTTCAGGGTCTGTATCGTTAAGTTTTGCGTTACCGCTCACCGCTATATTGATAGGCGTATAAACATAATCATCTGCGGCCAATGTTGAATTGCCGGATCCACTTGCCCAAACGGTAATGATCTGTAGAGCCGTTGCACAAAGTGAAGGTGTACTATTATCACACACCCTATAGGTCAGGGTATCTTTTCCTGTAAATCCTGCAGCAGGCGTGTAAGTAGTATTACCATTCGCAGCATTCACCGTAACGGTACCATGCAATGGTGCAACAGTTACTGTTACGCTTCCAGGAACCAGGCTTCCTCCGGGATTACCTGCCTTGTCATTCGACAAAGTATTCAGTGTTACCGGGGTATTTAATTTGGTTGAAGCAATATCTGTATTGGCTACCGGTGGATTGTTGGTAACCGTTGGGCCCAGTACAGTAATAGTCAATAAAGTAGTTGGGCAAGGGCTGGCACCTCCAGGTACACAAACCGGAACTTTATACAAGTATACACCTACTACGTCTGAAACAAAAGAGTAAGTACCGTCATTATTCATTGTAATTGACGGATGACTTCCTGCAGGGCTTGCAGTCAATGTAGGTGAAGTACCATAAAGCGTACCGGCAGGAACCACATCGTTAGTGCTTACGTTACCTGGTACAGGTACATTCACGTATGTTACGTTAAAGTCTGGATACATCTGCGGAGCAGATACCATGAAAGTACATGCAGAACCAGCATCGCCACCATTCTTATTCTGATCACCATCGTGTACCATTATTTGTATGCGGTAGTCGTGACCAGGGATAAGGTTTAAGGAAGCGAGGTCCCATTTAACCAAAGTTCCATATCCTTCATTAGAAGTACCTACTGGTGGCGCTTCACCGCCAGCAAGATTCCAGTCATTTTTTGCAGGATCAGGATCACATGTAATCGTTACGGCAACAGGTGTTTTTGTACTATCTACAAATTTTGTAGATCCTTTCCATGAACCACAAACCGATGTTGGTTTAATACCGGTACCACCTTGCTGCCAGTCACCTGCGCGGCTCGTAGGTCCGTTTACTGTAAGATCAGTAAGGAACAATGCAGGCCAGATCGGGCGACCGCCGCCAGCTGCAACGTCAACACCTGCCTGAGCACCACTGGTTATAGTAGTACCCATCGATGGATTGCTGATACAAGTTGGTGTGCCTGGATATGCACTGATCGGATAATTCGTTGTATAAGTGGTACCATTAGCTCTCTTTACTGTAACGCTCCTTGTACCGAGGAGCATTGCATGCTCATCATTGTACCATAGTTTGATAGCAGTTACTGCTTGTCCACAAGTATTACCATTAGGAGAATAGGCTCTCAATATATCATTCTCACTGAATGTTACCTGCGAACGTGGAGGGTTACTATTATCGGGATAACCCAAAGCACAGCTTTGACAGAACCTATTGCTGCCGCATGGTGTGTTGGATACGTTAATAGTAAAATTCACGCTGCCAGAGCCTGAATTGTAGGTATTGCCCGAAGGCATGCTACATGGATTAACCCCATTTCCATCAGAAATGATACAGCGGATAACTACGCCGTTAAGTTCGATGGTTGGGTTTTGAAATACGATCGGAGCCGGGTTGGTCGTCAGCGTAGATAATGCGCCGCTTACCGTAAACGAAACTCCGTTGATCACGTTCGTGCCGTTAACAAGACAGATCCAGGCTCCGGCAGAATTTCTATACTGCCAGCCATAGTTGGAACTGGAATTGACATTAGACACTGTGGGATCGATACTGTACGTAGGTGTACTCGTACAAGCGGATGTATACCCATCAACAGTATGGGCAAACAAAGATTGGCTAAAAGAAAGCCCCAAGAAGGTTAAGAGGAGTACCAAGCACTTTTTAGGCACCCACACCTTAGTAGATGTTTGTTTCATAAAATAACATGTTTAATAATTTAATACCCGCAAATAGTTATTTGCAAGTGAGTCTTAACATGTTTCTTTTGGGGGGCGGTAATTACAGAAATCTTGGAAAATGATTGGTCTTTGTAGATAGGGAATTAACCCTAAGATGGGATATGTGGTTGAAAGGTAAAGACAAAACTAAAACAAATTTTTAGAAAACAAAATTTATTTTAACTTTTTTTTTTCAAATAGAAAAATAGTCATCCCTTAGGCCGATAAAATTACGGGGGAAATTGAATTAAACCAACAATAGTATCTAATTCATAATAAAGAAACGCACTGCCGTAGATTCAGTATCTGTTTTGATAATGACCGAGTACATCCCGGAAGAAAATTTGTTCAATTCGTTCAGCGTAAGCTTATTTTCTCCGCAAACTAATTTGATCTTTTCGCTAAATACCTCCTTACCGTCGACGTCGATCAGGCGAAGGCTGCCAATTACCGGGTGCTGGGCGTAAACTGTTACTGTGGCGAAATTTTTAGCCGGATTAGGTTTTATGGTTGGCCTGGTGATATTTTCAGTGCCCCGGCGCAAAACCAGTATGGGACCAAGTCTGTTTTGTTTGCCCGAAGTGACCAATCTTATCCTGTAATAAAACAATTGGTTCTGCAAACCAGATACCGAAGCATCATCATAATTATATACGCCGCGATTTAAAGGATTAACAGGAACGGTACCTATCTCGGAAAAATCAAATCCGTTCAGGCTCCTTTCCACGATATAAAAGTTGCCACCTGCTTCATCGGCGATCTCCCAATATAGTTTGGCTCGATCGTCGGCATATACCACATTGTATCGCTGCAGTTGCAAGGGAAGTATCCCTACATTCAGCACTGTAACGGGCCGGCTAATGAAGGCTACTTTTGTACAAGCGCTGGTTACAACACATTTAACAACACAATTCCCCACGCTGGGAGGTACCGTAAAATTTGTGGTTGCGCTGGTTGGAGCAGTAAAGGCGCCACCCGTACAGGTGGATGACCATTGATAGGTGAAAGGACCGGTAGTACCTGAAACGTTTACAGAAAGCGTTTGGGTATTTCCGCTATAGATCGTGTCGGGAATATTATAAGAATTAATATTAAATGTTCTCGTTTGCATCAGCGGCGCCAGGAAGCAAAAATTAAAAAACAGTCTTTCTGCCACTACATTATAAGCTTTAGTTCCACTTACATCATGCCCTGCCTCATAAGCTACGTAACCGTTAGTATAATTATTGAATGCCGGCCCAAATACTATGATCGCAGCTTTACCTGCAGAAAGGTTTGGTACATTTTGTTGATTAGCGTCATAGATACCAACTTTCGTATTGGGTCTCCAGGCACTTGTTAGAGATGGCAAAAAGACTTGTTCACTGCCATTATTTGTCGCTCCGTCGATAGTGCTCATAAATTGCATTATCGGGTTGGAAGGAAAGCTATCGTTCACAAAAGGGGCTTGAGCATTATTGTGGTTGCCATAAGGAACAAGGCCGTTAGTACTCAAAAAATTCATTTTTTGCCAGCTGATCGATGGGTTACTGAGGTTCTCTGTCACACTTGTGGCGTGGCATCCCCCCCATAGCCAGCCCTGGCATCCATTAGTGCTATCTATACTTTTCACCCAACTGAACAGGCGGTTATGGGTTGACCATGTAGGATCGGCATGCGGCATAGCAAATACATTATCACATATTGTCAACTCCGAGGGATCCTTGGTGGTATAGGCCGAAGAAGGTATTCCTCCATCAGTAAGAAATCCCGTTGGTATCGTAGTATTATCCGTACTTACCACCCACACGGGTGCCTTGTTGATCTCTTTAAAAACTGGTATTGATCCAGCAGTAGTAGTAGTTCTCACCACAACACCCTGGCTAACCCAACTGGCTATTGCTGTATTGACAGCATTGCTGAGAAAACCTGCTTTAATAATGAACGGGCCGCCTTTATAAGTTATTCCATCCTGTATAAAATCAGTTCCGTCTTTTAGCTTGGTAGGATTAATGGCCCACAAAACAGTCACATTATAATTCTTAACGAGGTCATACACTAAACCATAAGGCTTAAGGCCGTTGCCAACTGTCTGCGGAGAAACACCCATATCTATGATCTTGGAACCGGCGGGGATAGTTTGATTGCCCCAAGTGGTAGGTATCTGGCCAAACGCAAAATTGCCCGAGAAGGCAAAGCAAAGCAATAGTATGTATGCTCGTAGAAGTTTTTTCATGTTTGGATCTCAGCCGGTAAATTGAAGCTTAATTTACTCGCCATGACCATTAACGTATTTATTCTTGGTATATTATCTTACATGTAGAAAAAATCTTACAGTTTGTTACATCGATGTTTGGGGGATAGTTCGCCGGGCAGAAATAAACTCAATATTTATATCTGAAGTGCTCCCATTGAGGGCTGATTGTCAGCAGTTGTGAATTAAAATGGCAACTATAGAAGTTTTTTTGCAAGCTTTGATGCGATCTCCAATTGTTCTTCCATGCTGAGATGGGTATTGTCCAACTCGATAGCATCTTCTGCTTTTCGTAGTGGGCTTACCTCGCGGTGAGAGTCAATATAGTCCCTGATCTCAAGATTATTTTTTACTTCTTCAATGGTAATATTCGGGTTCTTTTCAAAGTATTCTTTATAGCGCCGCTCTACCCTTACGGCGATATCTGCGGTCATAAAGATCTTCAATTCAGCAGCCGGGAAAACAGTTGTGCCAATATCCCTTCCGTCCATTACAATTCCCTTCTTCTCCCCCATGCTTTGCTGCTGGGCTACGGCAAAATCCCTCACTTCTTTTATCGCTGCAACGTCGCTCACTTTATCAGCAACCACCATGTCCCTTATGAGGTATTCAACGTTCTCCTCGTTTAGAAATATTTCACTTTCCTGGGATTTTTCATTGTTGTGAAATTCGATCTTTATATTTTTCAGGGCTTCATTCACCTCGCTTACATCCGTCCAGTCTGTATGATTCCTTAGAAAGTATAACGTGATAGCCCGATACATCGCTCCGCTGTCGATATAAACATAGCCAAGCTCGGCAGCTAACTGTTTCGCGAGGGTACTTTTACCACAAGAGGACCAGCCATCAATTGTAATGATTATTTTTTTAGCCATTTTTTTTAACCAATCTATTTCTGAACCCGGCAAAAATATGTAAAAAACAATAAGTTATGGGGCGAATGCTGGGAGAATCGAATGTTCAGAAAATGAAGGCAAAACGGAGAAAATAGCTGGGATATCCTGATCGTTATCGAAGTGCAATTACGACTACAGCTTCAGTTTTTACGCTTTCAGTGCAGAATTTTTCGAGTATAAATACTAAAAGAGCTGCAATTCGCGTTTTGTGTAGTATTATTACTATGTTTGCATCGCAATAATTTAAATGTATTGTACGGTGAGGCTGCGGAACCCGCTCCTGCACTGTCTTTTCATTTAAAAATATCCAGGTTCCAATGAAATACAGTCATTCCTTTTGGGTATGAGGCATCCCCTAACATGCCATGTTCATACCGTTTGGTACGCAAGTATTTCTTAATTATTTGTACACATTTTTTTCAAGGGCATTTTGTGCCTTTACTCGTACGCGTATACTTAAATACCAATAAATGAAAACAATCTTTACCTATCAAACTGTAGGAAAAAAAGCTAGGGGGCTACTTTTTTTCTTTGCGCTGCTGTTGTCCTCTTCAGCGTCCATAGCCCAGTTAGGTGTGTATAGCTTTACAGGCACGGGGGCCTGTCCTAATCAAAATCCCGCGGTGAACAGTCAGCCGACTGGCGCTGTCTTTAGCAACTATAGCACAGTAGGTAGCTCACTTAATTGTAATGCGATTACTGATGCATACCAATACAGGCACTGGAACTCAGGAACTGGTGTAAATCTCAACGAATACAATCAATTTACTATAACTCCGGGTGCAGCTTACACGCTGACCCTTACCTCGTTAACGTTCACGCAGGTGGCCGACGAAGCTCAGGCTTCTACCGCATGGGTGCTACGTTCCAGCCTCGACAACTATACTACAGACCTGGGAACAGGATCAGTGACCACTTCGCCTCAAACACCCACAGTGAACCTGCCGGCAGGAAGCTTTACGAATATAGGAGCAGTCACTTTCAGGCTATATTTTAAGAACGCCCTTACCGGAAATACTTACTGGACCAATGATGAAGTAACATTGAACGGAACGGCTAATCAAAACGTGCCGGCCGATCCGGGCAACCCCACGTCCAATTCTCCCCAGTGTAGCAATCCGGGTGTAACAATAACCGCAGCCGGTACGCCAGCTGCTGGAATAAGTTGGTATTGGGAAACCAGTGCCACAGGAACGAGTACAGCAAATAATGCAAGCAGCAGCCAAACGGTAACCACGCCGGGCACTTATTATATTAGAGCTCAGGATAACGCCACATTGGTATGGAGTGCGGGTGCGGGCAGCATCGCCGTCACCATTACTCCAAACGTGGGTACACCGGTATTTACAACAGGCGCCACATCAACACGTTGCCAGGGAGGAAACAACGTAACTTATACCGCCAATGCGTCTAATAGCACGGGCATTATTTACGACCTGGATGCAGTCAGCCTTTCAAATGGCAATACGATCAATTCAGCAACCGGTGTAGTAACTTACTCGGCAGCATGGAACGGCATTTCGGTAATCACTGCTACAGCATCGGGCTGCGGCAGTTCAACTACTGCTACGCATACTGTTACGATCACCAGCACCGTGGGTGCAACAAGTTTTACGCTTGGCGCTACGTCTAACCGATGTCAAGGAACAGGTAGCGTGACCTATACAGCCAGCGCAACCAACAATACAGGCATAGTATATACCCTTGATGCGCCAAGTACTGCATTTGGCAATAGCATTGTTGCGACCACGGGTAAAGTAAACTATCTGGCAGGCTGGACGGGCACTTCAACGATCACGGCAACATCCAGCGGTTGCAATGGCCCCACAACCGCTACACATACGGTAACTACCATTCCAACAGTTGGTACTCCTGTATTTAGTGCAGGCCCAAGTTCCACACGTTGCCAGGGTGCGGGAACGGTAAACTATTCCGCAACAGCAACCACCACTACCGGTATCACCTATACGCTTGATAACGCCAGCACAACAGGTGGCAATAGTATCAACGCCGCCACAGGCGACGTAACTTATGTTGCTACCTGGAGCGGCACCAGTACGATCACCGCGAGTGCGGCAGGTTGTAATGGTCCAAAAACCTCTACTCATACGGTAACAATAACACCTACAGTTGGTACACCGATATTCAGTCTTGGCGCAACATCATCGCGTTGCCTGGCTGCCAACACGGTAACATATACAGCTACGGCTACAAATAGCACCGGCATTACTTATTCTCTTGACGCTACTTCGACTGCATTCGGAAACAGCATCAATGCTGCTACAGGAGCTGTCACCTACCTGGCTACCTGGGTAGGTACATCAACAGTGACCGCAACAGCGTCTGGATGCAACGGTCCAAGTACCGCATCGCATACGATAACAACAAATCCTGCCGTGCTTAACCCGGTCTTTACTCTCGGCGCTACCTCAGTACGTTGCCAGGGTGGAGGCACGATCACGTATACTGCAACTGCAGTAAATAGTACGGGCATCACCTACAGTATTGATGCGCTCAGCGATGTATTGAACAATATAAATGCTGCTACAGGGCAGGTTACCTGGTCAGCTTTATGGAATGGCACATCAATTATAACCGCCACTGCAGCAGGTTGTAATGGCCCTAAGACAACGACACATACCGTAACTGTAACAGCCACCGTGGGAACACCTGTGTTCGACCTCGGTAGTTCTTCAACACGGTGCCAGGGCGCAAATACAGTGAATTACAACGCTACCGCGACAACCAATACCGGAATAACGTATACATTGGATGCAACTAGTTTGGCAGCTGGAAATACTATTGATCCGAATACCGGTGACGTGATTTATACCGCTGCATGGACAGGAACAGCAACAATAACGGCTACGGCTACAGGATGTAGTGGTCCCAAAAGTTCTTCCCACACAGCCACTACCAATACAACCGTAGGAGCTACAACATTTACCCTTGGCGCAAGTTCTACGCGTTGCCAGGGAAATACCAGCGTAACCTACACCGCGACTGCGAGTTCTACGACAGGAATAACATACACATTGGATGCCGCAAGCACTGCCGCTGGAAACAGCATCAACGCAGGAACGGGCAAAATAACTTATAACAACAGCTGGGTAGGTACATCGATCATCACTGCAACTGCAGCCGGTTGCAACGGGCCAACCAGTAATACACATTCAGCAACGACCATCGCAACAGTAGGTACACCTGTGTTTACCCTGGGCGCATCGTCTGTTCGCTGCCAGGGAGCCGGAACCCAAAACTATGCTGCAAACGCTACTACGACTACAGGAATAACCTATGCACTTGATAACGCCAGTGCAACAGCGGGTAATACCATCAACCCTACCACGGGCGACGTCACCTACCTCGCAACCTGGAGTGGCACTACTACCATTACTGCCAGCGCTGCCGGATGTAGCGGTCCAAAGACAGCCACGCACGTGGTGACTGTAACGCCGACGGTAGGCACACCTGTATTTACCCTTGGTGCAACTTCTACCCGTTGCCTTGGCGGAGGTACAGTTACTTATACAGCAACAGCTACAAATAATACAGGCATCACTTATACCCTCGATGCAACCAGCACTGCGTTTGGCAACAGCATCAATGCTGCAACAGGCGCAGTAACTTACCTGGCCACATGGGTTGGCAATTCAACTATAACAGCAACAGCAACGGGCTGTAATGGTCCGAGTACGGCATCACACGTTGCTACAAGTACTCCGGCTGTGATCAACCCGGTATTCGCCTCGGGCTCAACGTCCACACGTTGCCAGGGTGCAGGTACTGTATCTTACACAGCTTCAGCTACCAATACCACCGGCATCACCTATACACTGGATGCGGCCAGTCTCGCAGCAGGTAATACCATCGTTGCGGCAACAGGCGCAGTAACCTATACTGCTGCCTGGACCGGTACGAGCACCATCACCGCCAATGCTGCCGGCTGTGCAGGGCCTAAGACCAGCACTCACGTGGTAACCATCACACCAACGGTTGGCACACCTATATTCGCACTGGGCGCTACTTCTACCCGATGCCAGGGTGCAGCAACGGTAACTTACTCTGCAACTTCAACCAATAATACAGGAATAACTTATACGCTTGATCCTACCAGTATAGCCGGCGGCAACTCGATCAACGCGGCAACAGGTGATGTGACCTATGTGGCAGGTTGGACGGGCAGTTCCACAATAACCGCTACGGCGACAGGTTGTAACGGGCCGAAGACTGCCAATCACACGGTTACCATCAACATCACCGTAGGACCAACAACCTTCACTCTCGGCGCAACATCTACGCGTTGCCAGGGAGCAGGAAGTGTTACGTATACAGCCAACGCAACGAATAAGACCGGTATCAGTTATACACTTGATGCTACAGCTACCGCTGCGGGTAATAACATCAATGCTGCCACCGGTGTGGTAACTTATGTAGCTACATGGAGCGGCAACGCAACGATCACAGCCACTTCAACAGGTTGTAACGGGCCTACTTCTGCAACTCATGTTGCCACTACCACCGCAACTGTAGGTACACCAACATTCACGCTCGGCGCCAATTCAACCAGGTGCCAGGGCGCGGCAACAGTTACTTATACAGCCACTGCCACCACCACTACCGGCATTACCTATACGCTGGATGCAACGAGCACCGCGGCAGGCAACAGCATCAATGCTGCAACAGGAGCAGTAACATACACGGCAGCATGGTCCGGCAGTTCTACTATCACCGCCAGCGCAGCAGGTTGTAGCGGTCCGAAAACGGCAACTCATATAGTGACCACCACAGCAACTGTAGGCACGCCTGTATTTGCATTGGGCTCGGCTTCAGTGCGTACACAAGGTGCAGGCATAGTGACTTACACCGCAACGGCTACAACTACCACGGGAATTACTTATAGCCTTAACGCAGCTGCATTGGCAGCCGGCAATACTATCAATGCATCAACCGGAGCTGTAACCTATACCGCAGCATGGAGTGGCACTACCAGCATTACCGCAACGGCTGCGGGATGTAATGGCCCGGCCGTTTCCACCCATATTGTTTCTATCAATACCACTGTTGCGACCTCGCAATTATATCTTTCCGATCCAGGACAAATACTTGACAGGATCGACCCGGTTGCAACCGGCTTAAACAACACTGTTCAATCGGTTCAATTATCAAATGGCGGAACTATCAGCTTTACGCAAAGCCCGGTAATGTGCAGCGATCTTATCATCAAGGCACAAACGATCACGATAAGTCTTTATATAACTCCATCGGGCGGTACAATGCCCGCCAATCCTGCTATCACGGCACTATTGAAATATGGAGCAACAAACACTACTATTGTAAGTTTAAGCAATCCAACCTATAACAGCAGCACCAACCTGTTGACATGGACAGGGGTTCCTGCTTCAGATATAACGGTATCTGCAGGAAATGCAATAACCCTTGTGGTGACGGACGCACAAGGAGGGGTAAGTTTCAAAATAGACTATCATAGCCAGACCAAACCTTCAAAGATCAGTCTGCCTGTTTCTACTTTCATCGATATCACTTCATTCAACATCTATAATGCGGTATATCCTGGTGGAAATGTGAGGATAAGTTCAACTGGCAACACCGTGGTGTACGCAAGAGCAGTAGTTATCGATCCTTTCGGCTCTGCGGATATTAATGGTACTACCATCAATATCACTCCTCCGGGAACGCTGGTAACAGCCACCGCGGTAGCGACCGCTGGTTGTACCAAGACGTATGAATATGCATGGACCACCCCGGCCGTTAGTGGCAACTATACACTTACCGCTACGGCCAAACAGGGCTATGAAAATACGGTAACCAGGGCCACCAATTTCACTATCAACATCTGTGCGATATGTCCACCGGTAGCGATGGACGACTCAACAACGGGTAGCGGTGGTGCGCCACTGATCGCTGACGTACTTGCCAATGACTACGACCCGAACAATAATCTTAACCCTGCGTCATTGGCAATTATAACGCAGGCAAATAACGGTACTGCATTTCTTTCCAATGGAAAGATCATCTACCTGCCGAACGGTTCCTATGCCGGCAGGGATACGATTACTTACCAGGTATGTGATAATACATCACCTACCCCGCTTTGCGCAACAGCACAGGTGTTCTTTACCATCAACCCATCACTGATCGATCCATGTGGAGATGCGACGAAGAGCCATACCTATTTCCTTCCTTTTTCGGAGACGGAGGCACGCATGGCACTGGACAGTTCCACAACAACGGCATTGGCCAGCAATAATATCCGAACTGTTATCAGTTTGAAAGTACCTTATCCAGGCATGATCATCGTATGGGATCATTGGGAAGATGGCTACGAGGCAAACCCGCTCAATCCTACACAAAGCACTACGCTGGTGTGGGGCGACGGCAACCCTTACAACGGTATCGCTCCTGGTTACGCAAATGATATCATACCAGCAGGTGGTGGTATCGTATTAGATAACACGATACCTACAAACCCACGTGTTGCTACCAACTTCTTCTTCGATGGAAAAGATAAGATCTATTCCAGCGGACAGGTAGCGGTGACACAGGTTTGCGGCGAGCCTTCGAATATTGGTTTGCAGTGTATGAAGACAAACGTTTCTTCAACAGCAGAATATGGAACCAATTTTACCATACCCGTTGGACAAAATTTCAACAGCCAGGACTTCCGTTATACCGCACTGTTCATCCGTGCGCAGGAAGACAATACTACTATCAATATCGATAAGGATAATAACGGAACATTTGAAACGACAGCAACGATCAACCAGGGCGAAGTTTACTTAGTAAACGGAGGAGTAATGAGTGGTGCATCGATATCGGCTTCAGCGCCGGTTGGCGTTGACCTGCACTTTGGAGGTGTCGATAATTTTTCATCCCGTGAAGTACCGATCTTCCCGGCATCATGGTATTACAATACATACTATTCTCCTGTACCAACAACAGGACGTAACACCAACCCTGCCGACTCGGCGGTAGTGATGCTGTATAATAACCTGAACAGGGCGATCAATATCAACTGGTCTTCGGGTGTCCCTTCAAACGGCACTATTGCCCTGCCGGCAAAATCAGTGGTTCGATTCCCATTGGCAAAATCGCAAACAGCGGCTTACAAATTCGTTAATCCAACAGGCGAATCATTTACAGCCATTGAGATCGCGGATTCTTATACGCCGGGTGGTGGAGGCAATGGAGGTTCTGAGTTCGACTGGGCATTCAACCTGATCGCGGAGAACCGGCTTACAGACTATGCAACCATTGCATGGGCCCCCGGGTCCACCGATGGATCGAGAGATGATAATCCTATATGGGTAACCCCTACTGCCAATACCACTATCTATGTAAAATATGATGGTAACGTAACAACCGGAGCTTTAGTGAGCCCTTGTGGATTACATTATGATGTTTCTTATCCATTGAACGTGCTCAACCATAAACGCCTGCTCGATCTTACGGATAATGATCAAAGCGGTTTGGCAGTGTACACCTGCGATGGTGTTAAACTGGCAGCAGTTTACGGTGAAGATCCATCAACCGCTGTTACCGCCAACCCAAGTTGGGACGTGGGTTCTACCATTCAGCCATTCTGCAAAGAGAAACTTATTTTTGCGAATGATGACTATGGACGTACAATGGTTAATCAACCGGTAACCATACCGATCTTATTGAATGACTATGGATTCCTTGCAGTGGTTGATCCAACATCGGTTACCACCACAGGGCTTTTACAGCCTAAACACGGCACTGTAACGATCAATCCCAATGGCACTGTTTTATATACACCAAATGCGGGCTATATTGGAAATGATACGTTTGAATATAGCGTGTGCTCTACCCCATCGCCGATCGTTTGCGATGTTGCGACCGTGTACATACAGATCAGTGTTTGTCCTTCTCCGTTGAATGAGAATATCATCTCCGGACAATTATACCTGGATAAGAACAAAGACGGAATAAATAATGATGGCGGCCAGGGTTTCGGTGGCTCCAAAGTTTATCTCTATGTTGATGGAAACTGTAATGCAACCATCGACGCAAATGAATTGAAGGACTCTATAATTGTAGATGCTTCGGGCACTTACCAGTTCACTACCTATCCCGAAAAATTTGTTGCTGACGATTTCGATGGCCCAGGTGGTACCAGCAGTTGTGCTTCTGGCTCTGATGGAAGTGCAGGATGGGCCAGCAACTGGGTAGATGCAGGCGATCCTTCAACAGGATTCTGTAACAATTCGCAGTCTGCAGCCAACACCGATGCCGAGATCGTAAAAGATGGCGCCTTCGGTTATGCATTAAGATTAAAAGATAATAATGTATCGGCAACACGAACAGTAAACCTCTCCAGCGCGAGTTATGCGTTCCTTACCTTTTCTTACAGGAGAAAAAGCGCTTCACTAACGTCGGGTCGTAACGTAATTGTGCAGGCTTCTTCAGATGGATCTACATTTGGAACTGTGTTTACAATTGCCGGCGACGGCAATACCGATGCAAACTATGTAACGATCTATAACCAGGATATCACCGCGTATGCATCAGCAACCACCTATATCCGGTTCCTTACAAACAATAGTGTGGCAGACGCAGATACGGTGTATATCGACAATGTAAAAATTCAGTTCCTGAAATACCCGCAATGTTATATCACAAAAGTGGCGCCTTCTACTGTGCCTTCAACCTATCACTTCACCACGCCTACTCAAAATAGCTTTACAGCCACGAGTGGCATTACCTGTCTTGCTCCATTTGATTTTGGTATTGCTAAGAACGATATCGGTATCAGTGGTACATTGTTCAATGACGCCAACGGACTTACCGATGTGGCGATCAACGGCACGCCTATCAATGCGGCTTCTGGCACAACCATGTATGCATACCTTATAGATACGTCGGGCAAAATAGCTTTCAAATCGAATATAGCGGCCAACGGCGCATTCAATTTTCCGAATGCCGACGTGCTTGCAACATACGACCTGAAGCTTTCTACCAATAATATGTCTGTATTCAATATTGCCCCGAGCAGCGCTGCATTGCCTTCAGGATGGGTGGCTACCGGCGACAGTTATGGTACGAATAATATGGCAGGCTCTGGTATCTGTGCATGGACTCCATTCTGCTATTCAAATGTAAATACCGGTGTGGCCGCGAGCATCACCAATGTGAACTTTGGTATTGAGCGACTGCCGGATTCTGATCCAAGGAACGTCAACTACCAGATCAATGTACCTGGTGTGCAGTATGATATAACCGGCGGACTTACCGGGCTTGATGCAGAAGATGGCGTACTGGGTAATGGTAAGACTTACATGATAACAAGTCTTCCTACCAATGCTATATTAATTTACAACGGAGTTACAGTTACTCTTAACCAGGTGATCACCAACTTCAATGCTTCATTGCTGAAGATAGATCCGGATGATTCAACATCCATCTCCTACTTTACCTATGCGTCGAGAGATGCTGCGGGATTGTTCGATCCTACACCAGCTTTGGTAACCGTTACATGGGGATCAGTGCTTCCGATCTCAATACTTGATTTCAGCGGCAAACTGAACGGAACAAAGGTTGACCTGTTCTGGAGTACTTCTTCGGAAAGCAATTCGGATCGTTTTGATGTGGAACGCAGCACTGATGGTATCAACTTTTCACCAATAGGAACTGTAAAAGCCAAGGGCACCAGCAGTGTCACCAGTCATTATGTTTCGGCAGATCCATTGCCCGTGAAGGGAATGAATTATTACCGCCTGAAGATGATCGACAAGGACGGTGCATATATCTACAGCAAAACCATCGCCATCCAGGTGAATAAAGCTGAGGACATGACGGTGAAGATAATGCCGAATCCATTTACAAGTAAGCTGGATATCTATATCAACCTGCCGCGTAACTCCGATGTCACTATCGACTTCGTTGATATGAATGGCATCGCGGTACTCACTAAAAAGGTGAAAGGATATAAGGGCTATAACTGGTTCAGCTTCTCTGACCTTGACAAAGTACCTTCTGCAGCTTACATGCTCAAGCTGTCGACCGATGATGGCATAGTGACACAAAAATTAATTAAGGCAAGGAACTAAGTCGATCCATACCAAAAACAAAAGAGGCTGTCTCAAAAGGGCAGTCTCTTTTTTATTGACACAATAAGATGAACGGGATAAATAAAAGATCAGGTAGTTTCTTCCGACTCGCTCGAGAAGTTAATATTTGCATCGCTAACTGATGTATTTGCAGATGTCTGCCTTCGGGAGTTTATGATCTCCTGGATTTTTGTAATAGTACTTTCGTAATCGTCCAGCATATCACGATGGTCACTAAAAAGCATTTCTGTGTACTCTTTTGTGCGCTGGGCCAGCATATCTACCAATACAGACGTTTCTAAGGTTTTTAGATCTTCCAAATAGCAGGGATTTTAGCCTTTTTTGCAGCAATAATTGTGCTAATTATTGGCTGTACCCCCCCCTGGCGAAATATTATTTAACAATAATTATCCACAGCGTTGAAGCCGCGCCTGGATTGGGACTTTGGGCTTTTACTTAGAACATCTACGAAAGGGCATATCAAGCCTGATCATTACTTTTCCGCGGTCATAATAAAGCTAAATGCCCACATAATAATACCCAGGTTATGGCGTTGTTACCATAAGCCAACATTCCATTTAAACTGAATTCATATTCAATGAAAAATGAAGAAGTGTCGGCTTTTTTTGATCTTATGCTTCTTGGCTTCTTTCCCGGAAGCGAGAGCTGGCCAGTTTGTGGTCAACAGCACATCCGACGCAAATACAGGAGCAGGCAATACCGGTACTTTGAGATATTGCATTACGCAGGCAAATCTTACCGGAGCTAAGGATACGATCACATTCGCCATTCCCGGTTCAGGTCCCTTCACCCTTACCGTAGTAAGCAATTACCCCACAATAAGTCAGCCTCTTTATATCAATGGCACTTCTCAATCGGGCACCGTTCAAGGTCAGCTTGGCACGGGAACCAGGGTCATGCAGATCATCTTGAACGGACCGGGCAGCAATACTGTTTATGGTTTCCAGATCACGGCAAACAACTGCGAGATCTCGGGGTTGGTAATACAGGATTTTTACAAAGGGATCTATATCAACGGTGGCGACAATTGCTGGATCTGGGGCTGTTATATAGGTACTGCTGCTGATGGCTTATCAGCCACAGCAGCCACCGAATGTTATGATGACGGTATCGCCCTGAATAACAATGCTAACAACAATACGATAGGAACCAACGGTAATGGTAGCAATGACGCGAATGAGGGCAACCTGATTGCGGCAAACGGCGACGGTGGAATACAATACGCCGGCGAGTGTATCATTTTAAATGAGGCCGGATCCTTAGCCGCAGACTGTACAGGTAACTGGATCGCAGGAAATTTTCTTGGGGTAAATGAAACTGGTAATGCGGCCCTGTATTTTAATGCAACAGCGAATACGCAGCGGGGCACCGGCATTCAGATCACTAACAGCACCAACGCTACGATCGGAACGAATGCTGATGGTATTTCCGACACCTATGAAAGAAATGTGATCAGTGGGAATAGCGACGAGGGCATCGTATTAACCGGTGCCAGTAATTGTAAGATAAAGGGAAATTATATCGGCACAGACAAGACCGGGCTTATTGGCATTCCAAATTATATTAATGGCGGTACATTAATAACGACAGGCCAGGTCGTTCTTAAAAACACGAGCACCAACAACGTGATCGGAACGGATGGCGATGGAGTAAATGATGCCATAGAAGGAAATGTCATCGGCTCGTCGACCATTGTTGCAGGAAGCGCTTCCAGCTATAGCGATGCGGTAGACATTACCTCATCCAGCACCGGTAATAGAGTTTCGGGAAACAGGGTGGGCATCGGGGCGGATGGTGTTACAGCGCTCAATATTCTCACAACAGGTATTACCGTAAATGACTACGCTATAAACATCGAATTTTCCAATAACAATATCGTAGGAACAAACGGCGATGGGGTTTCCGACGCTTTGGAAGCAAACTATGTCGGCAATTCAGGTTCAGCGATCGCGATCGTCAGTTCAAACAGCTGTACCGTGGCGGGTAACTTTTGCGGGCTGGGAACAAATGGCAGCACCGCCGCACCACTGGGTTATGCCGGAATATATGTACTCAATTCAACGGGTACAAGAGTCGGTTCTTCCGGATCGAATTCTTTGGAGAGGAATTATACCATCAATAGCTCGAAGTATGGTATCTGGGTAGATGGGGCCGCCTCAGCCAATAATGACCTGATCAATATTCGGTATAATGTAGTGGGACTACGCCCCGACGGTATTGCTGCACCCAATGCGCAAATGGGAATTTATATCTTCGACCTATCCAATGCAGACACGATCCAATACAATATCATTGCCCAAAATGGCACAGGTGCAGCAACGGGCACCTACCCTGGCGTACAGATAGGTGGATCAAATGCAAGTGAGCAATCATCGGGTAACGTTATCAAACTTAATACGATCTATAAAAATATTGGCCCTGGAATAAATATTGTCAATAGCAGTTCGCTCACCAATAAGATCAGCCAAAACAGTATTTACAATAATGGTAACGGAAGTGACAATACGGGTAAATTAAAATTGGGTATCGATCTTGCCGCCAACGGCGTTACTGCCAATGACGCACTAGATCCTGATGCAGGGCCGAACGGATTGGCTAATTTTCCAGTCATCACCGGTATCGCCCCCGGGGCTCCCTGCCAGGCAACGGTTGCCGGCACTTACAATGGATTGGCTACCACACAATATTATATTGAGGTATTTTCCAGCGATGTTTGCAACGGTGACACAAGTGGTGTAGACTATAACTCCAGCGTGGGAAATAATTATGGTGAAGGGAAAACATACCTTGGTGCAAGTTCAGTGGTAACAACAGATGCATCGGGAAATGCAAACTGGACACTCAATATCGCGTTGTCAAGTGTTTCAGGAAAATATCTCACGGCAGTAGCTATACAAAATAACGGTGCGGCCATCAATAGCACCAGCGAATTCAGCATGTGCTTCGCGGCGTCTTCCGATTTGGGAGATGCTCCGGATAGCTACAGTACCCTGCTTGCTTCTTGCGGACCTACACACGTCAATATCAACAGTAATCTTCGGATCGGCGCAACGGTTGATGCGGAGGCTGATGGCGTTCCATCCGCCAATGCTGATGGCGACGGGGCTGATGAAGACGGCTTGAGTTCATTCCCTACCCTTCACGTAAAAACAACTTCATATACTATATCCTCCATACCGGTTACCAATTCTACTGGTAGCGCCGCAACGCTTTATGCCTGGATAGATTTTAACTTGAATGGCGTTTTTGAAGCATCTGAATTTACTTCGGTAGCAGTTCCATCAACCGGCTCCCAGAATGTAAACCTTACCTGGAACCTTGCCTCTTTTACATGTGGAAGTACAATTAAGGACGGAGATACTTATATGAGAATGCGCTTGACGACCACAGCACTTAGCGATAATGCGGGAACAACAAATATTGACGAACGATGCCAGGGCGTAGCAGCAAACGGTGAGGTAGAAGATTATAAATTAACCATATTGCCTGTGGATTACGGCGACTTGCCCAACACTTTCCCTGTGGCCACGGCTGTCGTATATGCAGACGCAACTGCGGGCAAAGTTTGGTTGGGAGCGGTTAAGCCTGATTCGGAATGTACGCAGAACTATAGCTCCGACGCACTTGGTGATGGCCCAACAGAGGAAGATGGATTGACCACAGTCACCGGATTTGGTGCTGGCAATTATAACTGGGTTATTAAACTCAATAGTAACCAGGCTGATAAAACTGTGTATTATGGCATGTGGATAGATTGGGAAGGGAATAATAATTTCAACGGTGCGGCCGATGCCTTTTACAGCGGTAGTGCCGTGTGTAACGGAATAAACAACGTCTCTGTTTCGGTTTATATACCGGGCGTAGTTAATTATATGACGGGCATCAGGGTGGTAGCATCCGACGTACCGGTAACCTCGGGCATGTACAATTCCACGTTCGTCAACAGCGAAGTTGAAGATTACATACTTTATATCGTATTAGGTAACGAAGCTTTTTACCTTACGGGAACAAAAACCAATAACGGTAACTTGTTGAAATGGACAAACAATACAAGTCCGCAAGTCAGTTCTTATGCTGTGGAAAGAAGTATTGATAACAGTCATTGGGAAACTATCGCAACGATCAGCCCGGCAACGCTGAATAATACCAATACAACTTATTCTTACCAGGATAATACTCCCTCACCCGTGGATAATTATTACAGGTTGACCGTAACATATGATTCCCATAATAAAGAATACAGCAACACCATCAACATCAAAAATACGGGCGCAAGCACGGATTGCACTGTGTATCCAAACCCGGTTAAAGACGAACTGCATATTTCACATGCTGTTAATTTCAGTTCTATGGCGGTGACAAACCTGGCTGGCGAAATATTAATTCAACGATCAAAGGTTTCTTCTACCGTTGATGTAAGAGCCCTTGCACCGGGTATCTATTTTATAAAAATGTATGTTTCGGATGGCTCCTGCTCGATCCTGAAATTCGTAAAATTATAATTTTGTTTAACCCTCATGTATATAAAAACTAAAACAACTATGAAAAAAACACTACTCCTGATCACAGCGGCAAGCACGCTGCTGATCGTATCATGCACCAAACAAAATGCCGGCAGTGCCAGTCCCTCAGCTAACAGCGGCGGTGATATTTTTGGCCGCGGCGGCGGCGGCAGCACCGGTAGCCATGATTTCGCTGGCATTCCTTTAGGGGGACTCCCTGACAACCTTTTCGTTTTTACCGACGGTACCCGCGATGCAGATCTACAAGGTGCTTCAAAGGGTTTTATGGGTGACATTACGATAAACGGTGTTTTAGCGTCCGAAAGAACATCCGGGGATGTGCCCTATGCCGGCACCATCACAACAAATGCAGCGACCCTCAATGGATGGCAAAACATTATTAACGATAATTCCGCGCAGGCTACCGGAGTAATGGGTAATTCTGCTGTAGTCACCGACTTGCAGAACACATTGGAAAACGCATTTGCTGCGGTTAATGCACTGGCTGTCTCCCCTGGATATTCCGGGATCACTCCGCAATCGTTAGATGGATTAAATACACAAAACGGTGTTGACGAAACTTTTGTTTTTGATATCACTTCTGGTTTCCAGGTAAATACTCAAATAGATATCACGGGCGATGCCGGCGATAAATATATATTCCGTTGGGATAATGACCAGAACCCTACCAATGGATACAATGGCCAGGTAAAATTCCAAAGCGGCGGAGCAATTGTTCCACATGGCGCCCTGGATGCAAGTAATTTTCTTCACGTTGCCGGAGACATTGCCAGCAGCGGCGGCGGAAGCAATCCTGCTGCACCTTATCCGCAGGGTCCACGCGATCTGGACGGCACCGGAAGTTTGATCACCGGTGGAGCTAATTGGAATGGTGGGGGTTTCTTCACGGGCTATTGGCTCACCACAGGAGCGCCTACTATCACCGGTTCGGGACAACCTTATGGAGCTACATCTTCTTTGAGCAATGCTATTTTTGTTGGAGGATGGTATTCGAAAACAAACAAGTATATCATTACTTCAGGTTCGAGCGGCGTGCATGTTAGCATGAACTAAAAAGATGTTTAAAGACTTTATATTTTGATATCAAAAGTCAAAAGTCAAAAAGGGAACTCCTCTTTTGACTTTTGACTTTTGACTTTTGACTTTTTACTTTTTACTTTTTACTCTGCCCTCATCCACGACTCGAACAAACTTATCCGTTACGCTTCAGATTTTTTTTCTTTTTTTTTCTCCTCTCCTTTCAGGGTGAACCTGATCTTCTCCGCTTCCTTGTCGAGATCGGCTACCATTACGTCGCCACTTTTCACATTCATATTCAGTATCTCTTCCGCCAGCGGATCTTCCAGGTATTTCTGAATAGCCCTGTGCAAAGGCCTTGCGCCGAATTGAGAATCATATCCTTTATCTGCGATAAAGTCTTTTGCTTCCGGCGTCAGTTCCATCGCGAAACCAAGGTTAGCCAAACGCTTCATCACACCTTTCATCAGGATATCGATGATCTCGAAGATATTTTCTTTCGTAAGAGAATTGAATACCACCACATCGTCGATCCTGTTCAGGAACTCAGGGCTGAAAGTACGTTTCAACGCTTTTTCGATCACGGCCTTATTATTCTCGTCCGCATTGTCCATTCGTGTCTGCGTTGCAAATCCTACTCCTTCTCCAAAATCTTTCAACTGGCGTGCGCCAATATTAGAGGTCATGATGATAAGCGTATTCTTAAAATCAATTTTTCTTCCCAGGCCATCGGTCAATAAACCATCGTCGAGCACCTGCAACAGGATATTGTAAATATCCGGGTGTGCTTTTTCAATTTCATCCAAAAGAATAACGCTGTATGGTTTACGCCTAACACGTTCAGTCAATTGTCCGCCTTCTTCATAACCTACATAGCCCGGAGGCGCTCCTATCAAGCGGCTCACGGTGAATTTCTCCATGTACTCACTCATGTCGATGCGTATCAATGCATCATCACTGTCGAACATATGCCTTGCCAATGAACGGGCAAGCTCTGTTTTACCCACGCCTGTTGGTCCAAGGAAGATAAATGTACCAATGGGTTTCTTAGGATCTTTCAAACCAACACGATTACGCTGGATGGCTTTTACAACTTTTGAAATGGCATCCTGTTGACCTACCACTGCACCTTTCAGATCATCTGCCATGCGGCGCAATTTGTCTGTCTCTGCCTGCACCATCCGTTTTACCGGGATGCCCGTCATCATATTCACCACTTCGGCGATATCTTCTTCTTCAATAGGAAAACGCTTGTGCTTGCTTTCTTCTTCCCAATCGTTCTTTGCTTTTTCAAGATCTTCCTGCAAACGTTTTTCAGTGTCTCTTAAAGAAGCGGCTTCCTCAAATTTCTGGCTCTTCACCACGCGGTTCTTTTCTACTTTAATGTCTTCTATCTTTTTCTCCAGGTCGATTATTTCTGGTGGAACGTTGATATTCTTGATATGTTTTCTTGCACCCACTTCATCCAGTACATCAATGGCTTTATCCGGAAGCAGGCGGTCAGTCATATAACGATCGCTCAACTTCACACAAGCCTCAATGGCTTCCTGGCTATAAGTAACATTGTGATAATCTTCGTATTTGCTTTTGATATTATTCAGTATCTCGATCGTCTCTTCCACAGAAGGCTGATCAACGATCACTTTTTGAAAACGACGATCCAATGCGCCATCTTTTTCGATGTGCATACGATATTCATCTAATGTAGAAGCACCGATACATTGCAGTTCGCCTCTTGCGAGTGCGGGCTTGAATATATTTGACGCATCCAATGAACCACTTGCTCCGCCTGCACCAACGATGGTATGTATCTCATCGATAAACAAGATCACATCGCGATTCTTTTCCAACTCGTTCATGATCGCTTTCATGCGTTCTTCAAACTGGCCGCGGTATTTTGTTCCGGCAACTAAGGCTGCAAGATCAAGGCTCACCACTCTTTTATCAAACAATACCCTTGATACTTTTCTTTGTACGATGCGAAGCGCAAGTCCTTCAACGATCGCTGTTTTACCCACGCCTGGTTCACCAATTAAAATGGGGTTATTCTTTTTACGGCGCGATAATATCTGCGATACCCTTTCAATTTCTGTTTCGCGGCCCACTATCGGATCCAATGAACCGTTCTCTGCAAGCCTGGTGATATCGCGACCAAAATTGTCGAGCACCGGGGTTTTTGTCTTGGGTTGATTGGCAGCTCCTCCGCGTTGTGATTTCTGCTGGCCGTATTGTTTTCTTTCTTCGTCAAAATCATCATCGCCTTCATCGCTGAATTCGGCGCTTGGAGGCGTACTGGTGACGGAGCCCAGTTCATTTTTGAATACGTCGTAATCCACGTCAAACTGATTCAGTATCTGCGTGGCGATATTCTCTTTGTTCTTCAAAATTGAAAGCATGAGGTGCTCACTTTCCACCAGGGCGCTTTTTTGTGCCTTGGCTTCCAGCACCGTGATGCGTATCACTTTTTCTGCTTGTTTGGTGAGAGGGAGAGAGTTGATATTGGCGATATTTTTCCCCGTTTTGTCCTTAACCGCCATCTCTATTTCCTTACGTAATTCGAAGAGGTCGATATTGAGCGATTTAAGAATTTTGATGGCTGTGTTTTCGCCGTCCCTTATCAATCCCAGCACCAAATGCTCCGTTCCGATAAAATCATTTCCCAGTCTTAACGCTTCTTCCCGGCTGTAGGAGATGATCTCTTTTACTTGTGCTGAAAAATTGTTGTCCATTTCCTGTAGAGTTTAGCTTGTACAATAATAACGATTATTTTGATGCTTAAGTTTGCCGTAAGTTTAGAATGTTAATATGTTAAAAAAAAGAAGAATTCAACGGGGAGCAAGGTTTTTATATCAAATGCCAGTCCATTTTCGGGGAATTCAAAAGTAAAAATTCAAAACTGGTCTCTAATTGAAACGGGCCTCCCTTTTCTAATTTTTGAATTTTGCCTTTTGACTTCCTTACCGTGATTCATCTTTTGTCTTACTTTTGAGCAACTGATCAGCAATCTTCTAACTATGAACGTCAAAATAGATACCAAAGAGAAATTCACTGTTATTACGCCGGAAGAAGTGGGCTTGTCTGCTAATATGACAGCCGAACTGAGCGATCTGTTGCTTCCCTGGCTGCAAAAAGACATACCGCACCTTGTGCTCAACATGGGAAAAGTGCAACAGATCGATGAAAAAACAGGAGAAACTATCGCCGCGATCCAGCAAAGATTTTATGAAAACCACTGCTCCTTTGTTATCTGCGAATTGCAGGATGGGGTTGAAAAATTACTCGACGAAAAAGAATTGCTTGAAGTAATGAATGTTACGCCAACAGAAAGTGAGGCATGGGATATTGTGCAGATGGAAGAGATAGAGCGAGAGCTGTTGGGGGGAGAAGAGTAGCAATTGGCAATGTGCAAAAATCAAAATTCAAAAGTGAAAACCAAAAAACTATCCAGCACTTTTAATTTACATTTAGCCTTATGGGTGCATGATCAGCATACAGCGCAATTTTGAATTTTGACTTTTGAATCACCGTTTACTTCTTGATCAGCCGTTCAGTAACCTTCACTCCATTATCACCCCTTAATAACAATTGATAAGTGCCATTGGATAGCTCATTTAAAGCGATCTGATGCAAAGCAGTGCCACCGGGGTGTTGCACCACAGTTCGAAACACGATCTGCCCGATGTTATTGCATAGTTCAATATCATAATTGCCCTTATCCATATTCGTGAGTTCCAGGCCAAAGCTGTTGCCGGTTACCGGGTTGGGATAGAAAAGCATACCAGGCTTTCTTTTGCCAATATTTACATTTGCCACAGTTGTATATTTCGTATGGCCGCTCTTATCAAATGCCTTAACACGGTAAAAATTATTTCCTGTTTGGGCCGTGTTATCATACCATGTATAATTAACCATCACGTTACTATTGCCCACTGCAGCCGCCGTCGATTGCTTGCTGAATCGTAAGCCATCAAATGAACGCTCTACTTCATAGCGGTCCATATCCGTTTCCGTTTTCGCTGTCCACTGCACTTGCACACCGTAGTACCCATTGGATTGATCCTTTTGGATCGCATTTATCGTCATTTGATCAATGGCGAGGGGCGCCATCGGACCAAACACTATCATAAAACGATCACTGGCTCCCGAAGCAGGATCTGTCGTGATATCGAATGGCACCACGGTTGTATCGGTAGTGCTCAATAAAATACTTGTGCCCAGGAAATTATCGATCAATTCTGCTTGTAAAGCCGGGCTGGTAAAATCAGCGGCAGCGAATTCGAGTTCATAACCCTGTTGTTTCATATTGTTCATGAACAATGGGATCGTATCCTTATCCTGAATTTGCGGGCGGCTTTCTATTGCAAGATGCTTGCCTTGCCGGTTGATGGCAATATTCTCATCCCAGTTGTTGATCTCGATGGCATCATCACCGTCAACGGCAGCGCTGTAGCTGTCATCATATACCGCGGTAACGCCATCTGCAATGCGACGGTATCCGTTTGGTTCGGTAAAATACATGGCGACTTTAAACGATGCTGGTGCTGTTGTAGTGGTTCGAAACACATTATTATTATTGCCGGCCGCTTTATGGTCTTCTTGTACGCTAACCGTTGCGGTACCGCCGGTCGATTGAACAAAAAATGCCTGGCCGGATTGGATATACTTCGTTGCAGAACCCGAGCTGGCAACACCGGCTGTATTAACCGTCACGAATCCTCCCCGCGTTCCATAATTAGGATCCCAAAATGTATAGGACGTGGCGATATTTGAAGAGGACGCGTATACCAGCGACCAATCTATTGGCGACGCATATGGGTTTGTAATGAGGTTCAATGTGCCTGCTGTGCCGCTCAAAGCATTTGTGAAACTGGCCTGCGTTCCCTGCACCAGGGTTCCTGTTGTACGTAGTGTAGTGGCGCTTGTCGGCATCCCCGTAGTGGCGGGAAGCGTCATATCCATACTGCGATCGCCGCGGAGGAATACGAAATAACCAGTTAATGCATTCAGTGTGCCGCTGGTGTTGGTTACCGGTGTATATGTTGGTGTTATAGCATTGCTGGCAAAATATAAAGAGGACGCGTTAGATTGTGTTTTATCAAAGCCATTGGCATTGCCGCCGCTACCGGTGATCTGTGTGCCATAACCAGGATTGGTATTTATATTGGTACCGATGGCGGCATTCATCTGCCCTTCCATCCAATTGGTTTTTATCGACCCTGTCGTGTTCACTGTAGAAGACAGCAAGCGATAAGCCCTTCCTGTGCCGCCCGATCGAAGTTTGATATAACGCTCGACCGTGACATTGGTAGCTCCGCTCAAGGTACTTCCCGTGAGATCGTCGATCCTTGCCGTGCCACTGGAATTCGATTTTAAAGTCAGGTTCTTCGCATTCAGGTTCAGTGTTGCTGAAGTGAGGCTGACTGTGCCATACAGATCCAACGCAGTTCCTAAAGTTGCACTCGCACCAATGCCAAGGGTCAGGTTATTCAATGAGCGTGTGGTCGTAGATGTTTGATCGAAATTGAGTGTACCGGCAGTACCATTAATGGTAATACTGGAACTGGTTGATCCCGTTATTGTTCCAGTGCCTGTTACGGCGCCATTAATGATCAGGTTATTATTTCCAATGGTTAGCTTGGTGCCCGACATCAGTTTAAGATCACCGACCGTGATGGTACCGGGCAGTGTTGGCTGGTTTACAGTTGTGGCAATGGTGATCTGCGAAGCGCTCGGTGGCACCACCCCAGCCTGCCAGTTAGTTGTGGTATTCCAGGCGGGACTGATGCCGCCGTTCCAATTATATCCCACGATGGAAGTGACTTTTCTTGTTCCGCCTGTTGATAATGTTCTCGCGCTATCGTCGTACACCAAGGCTGTTGGTGTAAAAGAAAGATCATAGCTTAAGATATTTCCTCCATAAGGCGTACTTAGGCCATTCCCGGCATAAGAAAGATTCCCAGCTCCCCAATCATAAAACACAATGGTCGTATCAAAACCTCCGGCTGCAGTCGCACGAACAACTACCGGTCCCGCGAAATAATTGGTGTTAGCGACGTTTGTCTTCGTCTGCACACCTACCGATAACAATAATTTATTGCTTGACGGAGTATTCCAATATACTGTATCAACATTATTTCCGAGCCCACTACCGTTTCCATAGGCTGTTGCACCCGAGCCTCCAACATAAGCGTTGAAGAATCCGGAGATATCCGTACCCAAAATGGCGTTGAAATAATTTTTGAGAGAATCAGCTGTGGCCGTTTTGCCGGCTAGCGCTGTTTGGTAATTGGTAAGCGCCTGGAAAAATTTAGTATCGCCGCACATTGCCCTTAACATCGAAACGATCATAGCGCCTCTTTCATATACCGACAAACTATAAGTATTATTGTTCCATATGGCATCCGAAGTACCAATGCTGGCAGCTGGTATCCATGCAGTAGTTGTGTTAAGTCCAAGCGCTGTAGTCTTATAGCCGCTCCTGGCAGAATATCCCGTATAACCCAGAGAAGGTACAAGTTCGCCTGCAAGTGCCTCACCATATCTTGCAAAACCTTCTGCCAGCCAAAGGTCATTCCAGGTAGCAAAACTCACATTGTCGCCGAACCATTGATGCGCCAGTTCGTGTGCCAGCGTTTTCAGATCATTAAGATTTGCCGTGGCCATGGCGGAGAAAGTTTGATGTTCCATCCCGGTGACGCCACCGAGTAACCCGTCATAGAATCCATGCTTTTCCAGCTTGAAAGGGTAATCGCCAAACTTTACACTGAATGCTGATAGGACGGAATTGATCTTATCCATGCTCGCTGTAACTGTAGACTGTCCGCCTGTATTTCTTAAAAGGTAATATACCACAGGTACGGTTGTGCCACTGACATTTACCGAACGGAAATAACGTGTGAACTTTGCGACAGATACGAATACCAGGTAGGATGCGATCGGGTAGCGTGTCTGGTACTTGAATGTACGCGTGCTGCCAGTTATCGTGGAATCTATAAGTTTTCCATTGCTGGCTACCCAAAATGTATCGAAAGAAGCCGTGATCCATGGCACGGTAACGTTGATGTCCATCGAGTCTATCTTGTCCTGCATATCTGCCTTACATGGCCACCAGTCACGATCCTCATACGACTCCGACAAGGTTGATATGTATTTTTCTATCCCCGATCCCCCTGTTTGATATCCAATAGCCTGGTTGACGATGCCCGGCGGAATACCGGAATAATTTATCGTTATAGAATCCAGGGTGTTGGAAGCTGCGATCGTAGAAGGAAGTGTAATAGTTAAAATATTACTGGCACTTGATCTTGTACAGATCGTGCCGTGATATGTAACCGACAACGATCCGTTATTAAATGATGAAGTGTTGAAGTCAAATGTTATTGATGAAACGTTGGTAACGATCGTTTTAAAATAAGTTACCACAGTTCCTGTAATTGTTTTTGTAGCTGCCGTGGGATCGATCGTCCAGTTGACGCGATGGTACACTACATTGATATTTGCGCCAGTACCGCTTTGTCCGGTTGAGTTTGATGAGGTACCGCCAGCGACGAGATTTGATTGACCATTAAAAGGAATTCCCCTGCCTGAAAAATGTTCATGAGGCTGCTGTTGGGCCAGAAGCTTAGTGACGATCAACAGAATAAATAGAATCCCTCCTAAAGGTCTTTTCATAGGGGATATGATTTTTGCAGAGAAAGGCGGATTCACCTATATATCGTTTTTTTCGGCTTTTTATTGTTGAAGATTTGAGTACTTTTTGGAGCGATTTTATTTAAGTACATCTACAGCATCCGGCCCAGTAAAACTGCGTAGGGAAATCCCGTAGAATTTACTGAGATTTGCCTTGATGTTACGCATTGAAAATGGGGGCTGCCAATTAAATCAAAAGTCAAAAATCAAAAGTCAAAAGCCAAAAGTCAAAAGTGAAACCCAAAACTATGCAGCGCTTTTTGATTCTAATTAGTCTTTAAGAGCAAACACTAGCAGTCTGCGGCACCTTATCAATTAACCAATTATCAATTATCCATTACTTTGTTAGCACTCACCATACTCGGCAACAACTCTGCGATACCCGCATTTGACAGGAATCCCACTTCACAGCTTTTACAAACTGCTGAAGAAAGTTACCTGATCGATTGCGGGGAAGGTACGCAGTTGCAGATGTCGAAGTACAAAGTGCGGCGTAGTAAGATCAATCATGTTTTTATTTCACACCTGCACGGCGATCATTATTTTGGATTGATCGGTTTGCTCACCAGCATGAGCCTTTTGCAACGCACGAATGATTTGCATCTGCACGGACCTGCTGCACTCGAAGAGATCATCAACATGCAATTGACCGCCGCTGATACACATCTTAGCTACCCCGTTCATTTTCATCCATTGAATGAAGAAGGGCTGATCCTCGACGGAAAAAAAATAGAAGTGCATTGTTTTAAAACGCAGCACCGCATCGCCTGCTGGGGTTTTTTATTCCGCGAAAAAAAGAAACCAAGAAAGATCAATGCCGCCAATGCATTTGCTTGCGAAATACCGAATGCTTTTTTTGAAAAATTACAACTGGGGCATGATTATATTAAAAAGGATGGCACTGTTATTTCAAATGAAAGCGTGACGATACCTGCCCCACCTCCACTTAGCTATGCTTATTGCGCCGACACGATCTACGATGAAACGCTTGCAGAAAAAGTAAAGGGCGTCGACCTGCTTTATCATGAGACCACTTACCTGAAGGACCTCTCAGAGCGGGCCGCAGCACGCTTTCACAGCACAACGATACAAGCCGCAGCCATCGCAAAAAAAGCAGGAGTAAAAAAATTATTGATCGGTCACTTCTCTTCTAAATATGAAACACTGGATGAGTTTTTGAATGAAGCGGCGGAAGTGTTTGAGAATACGGAGCTGGCGCTGGAGGGAGCGTGTTACCAGGTTTAATAAATTCAAAAGTTAGAAATCAAAATCCAAAACGGCGGCCTTCTAACTTTTGAATTTTGACTTCTTACTTTTGGCTTAAATATTTTTTCACCTTCGCCTGCAACCCCTCACTTAGCGCCACCACCGGCAGCCTCAGCACATTTTCAATTATCCCCAGCTCTTTTAAAAATGCTTTTACGCCCGCAGGGTTATTTTCAGCGAATAAGAGATCATTTCCTTCGAGGCATTTATAATGTAGCGGGCGTGCAGCTGCCATATCGTTTTTTAAAGCGAAGCGCACCATATCAGAAAAATCTTTGGGAAAACAATTCGCGGCTACGCTAATCACACCATCCATTCCGCATGCGATGAGGGGAAGGGTGAGATGATCATCTCCACTTACAACAAGGAAATCTTCGGGCCTGTCACGCAGGATATGCATGCACTGGATCATATTGCCACTGGCTTCTTTAATGCCGGCGATATTTTCAACTTCATTTGCCAGGCGCAAAGTTGTTTCAGCGCTGATATTACTGCCTGTGCGACCAGGAACATTATATAAGATGATCGGCTTTGGACTTGCACTTGCAAGATTTGAATAATGTTGAAAGATGCCTTCCTGCGATGGTTTATTATAGTAAGGACTTGCGCTCAATACCGCAGCCGCCTGATCCAGCGGATAGGTTTCCAGGTTCTCCATCACTTCCTTGGTGTTATTGCCGCCGATACCGACAACAATTGGCACACGGCCCTTCACTTTTTCATAAGTAAAATGGATGATGTCGGTTTTTTCTTCTGCGTCAAGCGTAGGCGTCTCCCCTGTTGTGCCCAAAGACACAAGGTATTCCACTCCATTGTTGATAACGAAATCCAGCAAGCGCTCCAATGCGTCATAATCAACTGACATATCAGCTTTGAACGGTGTAACCAGCGCTACGCCCGTGCCGGATAATTTCTTTCTGAGATCCATAGATGAGATTTTTTGCGAAGGTATTGAGATTTCTGTCTTGATGAGAAATCTATTCAAAAAATGCACACTACCACCCCATTTTGGTCACTGATGCTCTATGACTGCACCGTTGTCTTAAATTCTTTCTTCAGCACTTCCGCAACTTCAGCAAGAAGCTTTTCCTGGCCGCCCGAAGCAACGATAGCTGCTATCAAACCACCTACAAATGCTCTTGCCAATGTTGAAGGAATTGTTTTGATCAGCATCACCCTGTTCTTATCAGGAAAGATCCTGATCCAGAGCCCAACGTAAGCCGACTTTCTTACCTGTATATATTGAAAGCGGGCAACGGGATTTTTTTTCAGTTCTATCTTGTAGGAAGGGAAATTCGCAGTCAATACCTGCATCATCGATTCAAAGCTGATGGAGTCGTTTAATTCGAGGTTCATATAAATATATTTAGGTGTTACCAAATATACATTGTTTTGGATGTGTAAACAGCAACCTATAAGGTTTCCAGGCACAGCTTTTGAAAAGAAACGCTCCTCCGGGAACCTTATAGGTTGCTGTTTACAAAAAAAATCCTTCCGCTCATCGCAGGAAGGAATTAGATTTCATTAGGGGAATATTTTTCGCCGTGGTCGTGTGTCCTCACAGAATAACAACCCTTCCAGTGCACGGCTTCATTTCAAAACAGTATTCCGGAACCTTATAGGTTGTTATTCTGCTACGCGCCGGCAGGATGCAGGATCTTCGACCTGTTAACATAATTTCCGCCCGGAGTATAAATAAAAAGACAGGTTCCGTCTTTTATCTTATCAATGATCGGTTTACTCATTTTCTCTGGCACTGCAGGGCATCCCCAGCTACGGCCGATATAACCACGTGCCTGGATGAAGTTCTCGCTCACATAATCTGCACCATGCATCACGATGGCACGACGATTGGCGTTGTCGTTAATGCCTGCTTCCAAACCTTCGAGGTGTAATGAATAACCGTTCTTACCATTATAGGTGCTCAGTGTTTCATAAAAACCCGGACTGCTTTGATTGCTCTCAGGTGTATTGGAAAAATGGTTGGCATATTCAGCTCCTGAATTAGAACCGTGCGCAACATAAGTGTTGAACAGCACTTTATTATTACCGAGGTCAATTACAAATAAACGCTTCTTAGAAGATGGCAGTGAAAAATCGCAGATCGATATGATCTTATCGTTGGCAACCTTGCCGGTCTTCACCAGGTAATCAAATCCTTTCATCGCATATTCAAAAGCTTGTTGGGAAAGTCCCATGAGATTTAAACGCAGGCTATCATACATCATCGAAACACTGAGTCCCGATTTTGGGGTCAGATCCTTCAATGGAGAATCTCCCGAAACAGTTGTCACCACTCTTGTAGGAGACGGCGCCATATCGGTACCAGGTTTTGTTTTAGCGAATACAAAGGGTAAATGCACCAAAAAGATGAGTACGGGGGAGAAGAAAATGTAGATCTTCTTTAACCAGGATTTCTGCATGCAATGAATTTTAAAAGATGAATAACGGGTAGTAGTGCCTTCTATATTGTGTCCTTTACGTTAATTATTTTTAATAAAATGCCCTATAGGCGCTTTTGCGTTACAGGGCAGTCAGTATTTTATGTTCCGGGAAAAAAGTATTGGATTTAACCAAGGTTTCTCCAAAATAAGATCAAGATCGTGAACCGGGTAAAAAAATGGTGCTTATGTCGTTTTTTTACAGGATGCAAATGTACTTCAAAACTTGCTTTTTTCAATCACCTAACTGTGCAAACGATTGCGCGAAACCCATGTCTAGCGTGGCTTTTATTGTCATGTCAGTGTCAGTTCGGATACATTAAGATAAGATGTGATTGGTACGGCGCTGAAAACTATATGAGCATTTGGGACAAAAAAAATTCACCGTTAAATGCACTACAAAAGCTGTAGTACTTCGGCTACAGGACCGGGAGGGAAACATTAGGATTTCATTAACGGTACGGCATTTGCAATCTTAACTTTGAGAACAAAAAACTGACCATTTTAAAAGACGTGCATCATGACTAAGATTGCTTTTATCCTGCTATTAGCGGGTATTTCACTCAATGGATTTTCGCAAAAGCCAGATACATTGATCAAGAAGTTGGACAGTCTGAGTAAGAAAACAGACAGTGCCAACGGGCAAAAGAACAATACGTCGCAAGCTGCATACAACCAGGACACCAAATTAAATTTCGCCTCTTATTTTATTTTATTGGGAAGCAATATAAAGCAGGAATTCACCAAACCCTTCCACATGACGAGGCGGGATTGGGGAAAATTTGCGGCATTCGCGGGCGGTATCGGGGTGATGACCTTGGCAGATGAATCCATTCAAAGGGCGGCTTTAAAATTTAAAAACAATAATCCCACAGCATCAAAGATCAGCGGGTATATCTCAAGCAGCGGCGGCCCAACAGAGTTTATTGGCCTGACCACAATCGGGGTATACAGTTTCCTCTCCAAGAACGTGAAATTGCAAACCACCACACTGCTTGCATCCCAGGCTTATATCACCGGCTCACTGATAGAAGGAACATTAAAGTTTTTGTCGGGAAGAACGAGGCCATCATTCTATGATCCTAACGGCGAAGCCGAGCCGACATTCAAGGGACCATTTGGTAATACGTCACATGATTTCGCTGGAAACCGATCCAATAGCTCTTTCCCGTCTGGCCACGCTACCGTAGCCTTTGCTGCAGCAACTGTTTATTCCATGGAATACAGGAAAACGATATGGGTTCCCATCGTTGCTTATTCAGCAGCGTCCCTGATCAGCCTGAGCAGGATAACTGAAAACAAACACTGGACAACCGATGTGCTCGTTGGCGCCATGCTTGGCTATCTCACCGGCAGGCATATCGTAGACAACTATCACCGCTACGCAAAATTGAAAGCGCCGCAGATACCAAAGAATTCTGTTTCGTGGAATATAGATTATTGGAATGGACAAGTGAGACCGGGATTGGTGTATCATATCAGGTAGATCTGCGTTTCACAGCTCATCGCATTCAAACAGAAAAAGAACATCCCCAATTTGTAAAAACTTTTGGTAAGGAAACCTCATAGCTTTATCTTTGCCGTCCTTAAAAAGGGATGGATCGGTAGTTCAGTTGGTTAGAATGCTGCCCTGTCACGGCAGAGGTCGCGGGTTCGAGTCCCGTCCGGTCCGCAAAAGCCCGCAAGTTATATGCTTGTGGGCTTTTTTTTAATTATCTTACAGGCTATAAATGAACTGAGCATTAATAGATTATTAAATCTCAACTGCAGAAGAACATGATCGACCTCAAAAAACGGCAATTTCTGGACTTTGAAAAACCCATTAAGGAATTGTACGACCAGATCGAACAATTAAAGGTGACATCTGAGAAATCGAAGACCAATATGAGCCAGGCCATCGCCATGCTCGAAGAAAGGATCGTTGAGACAAAAAGGCAACTGACAGCAAATCTTACGCCTTGGCAAAAAGTACAGCTCAGCCGCCACCCCGACAGGCCCTATACCCTCAAGTATATCGACAATATGTGCGCCAACTTCATTGAATTGCACGGCGACAGAAATGTAAAAGATGACAAAGCAATGGTGGGTGGATTTGCACAACTGGAAGGTGAAACGATAATGATCATTGGCCAGCAAAAGGGCTCCAATACCAAAACAAGACAATTAAGAAATTTCGGGATGGCAAATCCTGAAGGCTATCGCAAGGCATTGCGATTGATGAAACTGGCTGAAAAATTCAACAAGCCCATCATCACCCTTATCGACACGCCGGGTGCATTCCCAGGCTTGGAAGCAGAAGAGAGAGGGCAAGGCGAAGCCATTGCAAGAAATATTTATGAAATGATCCGGCTAAAAGTACCGGTCATTTGCGTGATCATCGGCGAAGGTGCAAGCGGCGGCGCACTCGGTATAGGCGTCGGCGATAAGGTATTCATGATGGAAAATACATGGTACACGGTGATCTCACCCGAGAGTTGCAGTAGCATTCTCTGGCGTAGCTGGGATAAAAAAGAAACAGCAGCAGAACAACTGCGGTTAACGGGTAAAGATATGCTGCACTTTGGGTTGGTAGATGGCGTTATACCTGAACCGCTGGGGGGCACGCATTGGGATTACAAAGAAGCCGCAACGATATTAAAAGACTATTTGCTACCCGTGATCAAAGAATTGAAAGCTATCGCACCTGAAAAAAGAGTGGAAGAAAGGATCGTGAAATTCGGGAAGATGGGATTTTGGGAAGAAGCGTAAACCATAAATCAAAAGTTAAAAATCAAAACCCAAAAGTTTAGCAGCTATTAATTTAAAGGTTCCCAACTTTTAGGTTTTGACTTTTAACTTTTGCCTTTTAAAAAAGAACTCAATGTTGAAAATCGGAGTCATAGGCGCTGGCCACCTGGGAAAATTTCACTTGAATAACTGGGCGATCATCGAAGGTGTGAAGCTTACCGGCTTTTGCGACACAGATGATGACAATGCGAAATTGGTCAGCCAAAAATATGATCTGCAGCGATTTGAAGATGCCGAAGCGTTGATGGATGCCTGCGATGCGATCGATATCGTAGCACCTACCACATCTCATTTTGAACTCTGCGAAGCTGCGATAAAAAAAGGCAAACACGTTTTCGTTGAAAAACCTCTTGCCAACAGCATGGATGAAGCCAGGGAACTGGTGAAACTCGCTAAGGAAGCCAATATTAAATTCCAGGTGGGGCACGTGGAAAGATTCAATCCCGCCTTCCTTGCATTGAAGAACCAGGTATTGCAACCGATGTTCATTGAAGTGCATCGCCTGGCACAATTCAATCCACGCGGAACAGATGTAAGCGTGATACTCGACCTGATGATACACGATATCGACATCATCCTCAGCCTCGTAAAAAGCAATGTTAATTATATCAGCGCCAATGGCGTAGCAGTGATGAGCGATACTCCCGATATCGCCAACGTTCGCATTGAATTTGATAACGGTTGTGTTGCCAATCTCACCAGCAGCAGGATATCGATGAAGAAGATGCGCAAGATGCGGCTCTTTCAAAAAGATTCTTATATCGGTATCGATTTCCTGGAAAAGAAAACAGAGATCATCAAACAAAGTGTGCCGGGTGAAAAAAATGTTTTCACATTTGACATCGAAACCAATAACGGAAAAAAGACCATCGCCATCGCAAACCCGGACATACAGGAAGTGAATGCCATAAAAATGGAGCTCGAAGAATTCAGGGATGCCATTCTCAATAATACAGATACGCCCGTGACGGTAGTTG